>Ga0209727_1000940_pt1 | contig 27292 bp, 20 predicted proteins | sample RifGroC1_FD_183995 | JGI IMG/M metagenome (GOLD analysis project Ga0209727, IMG submission 183995) | Groundwater microbial communities from Rifle, Colorado, USA - Groundwater C1 (SPAdes) (version 2) | ecosystem: Environmental > Aquatic > Deep subsurface > Groundwater | place: Rifle, Colorado...
GTATTTCAAATAAAAAAGTGCAAAAATATAAGGCTGGGCATACTTATCGGTTATGACAGTTTTCTCATTACTAACTTTGTAATTCGTAAATATTTCTTTGTACTCGAACTGCCAATCACTTGAGGTAGGCGTATTATATTTTAGTAAGAAATCCTGACCATATTGTTCGAAAGAAAAGAAATAAATTAGTAAAACGGCAAGTATTATAAATCCACCTTGTTTCTTGAAGATATCCGCCAAACCCCAAAGGCCAATAGCTGAAATTATCGCAAAAGTCGGCGCCAGAAGTATAGCTCGTAGTGCGTGTGGAGCCTCTTTTCCGATACTTGCTGGAATTGGGCCGAGAATTAGAAACAGAAGAAAGAGCCAGCTCAACTTATTTTTAGCTTTCAAGATTTTCCAAACTCCTAATAAAAATAGGGGTAGTTCGATTAAATAAAGTTCTCCCCAACCCGGCTGTTGATGGCGATTGTTTACATCTCCGTCCAAAAACAAAAATTTAAAGTCAAAGTGGGAAAAATAGTTCGTGATTACTAATTTTGGACTGGAAATTCCTACGGTGGTAAAACGCACCGCACCAGCATCCAAATAAAATAGCTTCACAGTCGGAATAAGGCTTAAAACAAAAAGTGCAATTGCGGCAGTCTCTATGTAGATTTTCTTATCAAACTTGATTTTTTTGTTTAGAATCAAATAGACAACAAAAACTAAAATAAAAACTGGAGTTAGAATTCTGAAGGAGTTATAGCTATAAAAAGATAAAATTGCCGCCAAGGATGCAGGGACAATGAAAATTCTCCTTTCCAAATAAAGAGTTAAAAAATAGATAAACACCAAGAAGAAAAAAAGACCGGCAACTGCTTCAAAACCGGCACGCGTAAAAATAAACAACCAGGGAGAGACTGACAGAATAAATGCCGACGTCAGGCCAATCTTTCTATCTTTTGTAATTTTAATAACCAATAAATAAGTTAAAATAATAATTCCCAGTCCATAAAAAACTGCAGGTAATCGAACCGCAAGCGGACCCAAACCGAAAATCTTAGTTAAAATTGCTACAGAATAAATATAAACGGGCAATTTAAACTCGCCGAAGGCTCTAAAGTGAAGCGGTAAAAATTCTCCCCATTCGTCTTTCAAATCAGTGGCAACCGCATAGGCATTATAACCAATTGACGCTTCATCCCAATAAACCGACGCGGGAACCTCATCGATTTTATAAAGTCGGGTAACAAGGAAAAATAAAATGATTAGGCCCAAAATAAAATAATTTTTCACTTGGTTTCAACAATCTCAAAAGCCCTGTCTCCATTTAGAAAATCCACAGTTAAAAGCTTGGGTAATCCTTCAGGGAAATCCCCACCCTTACCTATAAACAGCACTTTCCTCCCGGAATATACCTTGCTTATATCCGAAAAAGTTGTACCGCTATCGCCCAAGTCGGGAAAATAGAATTTATCAAATCTTAAAACCCTTACCCAATCGTAGGTTTCGAATCTTATCAGGTTCGGATCGTTCTGGAATTTGGCGGGGTCCCACCCCAGGAAAAATAAAGTGAACATATGAGGTTCTCCATAATGGCGGCTGAAAACTATTAAATCGTATTGGTTGTAATGATCTTTTATGTAATTAACAACTTGTTTATAACCATACTGCCAATCTCGAGAGTAAAGATAAGGATAATCCTGATAATAGTTTTTTAGGTATGCCGAAAGGGAAATCGTTAAAATTAAGAAGACGGCGACTGAAAAACCTAACTGGAAAATCCTTTTTCCTCTCAATAAAATCCAAATCTCATAAACTCCCAAGGCCGTAATTATCTGATAGGCCCCTGCTGCAATAATCGTTCGAAGTGCATTCGGAATTGAGTCGTTGGTGACAGATACCGGGATAAAAGCAATTAAAACCCAACTTAAAATAAGCCATCTATATTTATACTTTTTCTTGAAAAGAAAATACCAGCCTGCAAGCCAAAACGGAGCCTGTATGGCAAAAAGCTCGCCGACTCTTTGTACGTGGTGCTGTTTATGGCCGGCGCCGTTTATAAAAAGGAAGTCGGGCGTAAAGTGGGCCAAATAATTCCTAGTAAAATAATAGCTTATATAAGTAACTCTGTTATGGATAAGCCGGGGTAAGGGTGCGGGAAGCTTGGATAAGTTTCTGTTTTGGCTAATTCTAGGAACTAGCCCAGGGTCATCAGATATACTTACCAGCTTATAGCGAGCTCTGGCTTCCCCGCTTAAAACAAATGGCACTAAGGGTAACATCAGCAGAAAAAACAATAGTGCCGAAAATACCGCCTCTTTCTTATTTAACCAAAACTCTTTTCTGAAAATAAGTGCAATTGTCAAAAGAAAGAGAGGGGTAAAAATTCTGGCGCTGTTATAGGTATAAATCGATATTGCAAAAGGGATAACCGAGATAATCCACCATTTAGGTTTTTCAAATCCTTTGACTAAAAACCATATTCCCAAGATCACCCAGAAAACTGAAAAGGAGGATTCGAATGAGGCTCTCGTTAATTGAATATGCCAAGGAGAAATTGCCAGAAGAAATGCAGAAACTAAGCCTATATACGAATTTTTAAATAACCGCCTTGCAAGAAAATAAAGAAAAAGTACGGTTAAGGTTCCGTAGACTACGGGCGTGATTCTTACTCCCAACTCATTCAGCCCAAAGATTGCAACACCCGGAATTGATGCGTAAATTTGTGCAGGGAGTTTGTATTCACCATAGGCCCTAAGGTGGAGAGGCAAGAACTTTCCCCACTCATCTTTTCCTGTCTTCAAGATAGAATAGGCATTGTAAGCAATTGAGGTCTCATCCCAGTTAAGCGACGGGGGTATCTCGCTAACTTTGTAAAACCGCAAAATAAATGCAAAAACTAATATAAAAATAAGTAAAAAGGATGAAAGATGTTTTCCCATACCCTAAGATCTATTCTACTCTATCTCACTTTGTGCACAGGTACATAATTTCTGATTAGCTTAACCAGCCAAAAAAGGCAAAAAATCCAAAGAAAAACGTTTGCGAAAAAATAAACACTCATAAAAATGCTTTGGAAGGGCTTAGTGACAATGCTGCTAATGATCAGGCTTGGATTGAAGAATAAATAAAAGGCCAAAAGTGCAAACGTCACCAAGATAGAAAATAGAATTACTAATTTTTCTCTTGCAATGATTGCCAAAGGAATTATCCAAAGATAGTACTGCCCCGAGATTCCAAAATAGACTATTAAAAACAACAAATAAAGCGCCAGGGAGGACACGTAAACTTTTTTCCCTGCCCGTCCGGCAGGCGGGTTGGCAAAAAAGAAGTAAATGAAAATCGATAGAAAGAGAAAAAGAACTTTACTAATAGATAAAAATTGGTCGGAGTAAGGAAACCAATAATTAGCGTTATTCTGATACCAAAGTCCCCTGAAGATGGCGGCATAACCAAAGTCATAAGCGCCGGAATAGCCAAGAATGCTGGTTAAAACTTCTCTGGGGCTTATAAAAACATAAGGCAGTAGTGTAAGAGTAATGGGGACAGCTGTAACCAGTAAATATTTAATTCTTTTTATAAAATTGACGTTTTTATACAGCAAGAAAAACGGCAAAAGCATGACGGGATTTGGCTTGAAGGCAATGGCAATCCCAAACATAAGGGCACTTAGATAAAAAAATTTAGGAGTTTTGAAAAAAGTGATAAAAAAGATTGAAAGCAAAGTAAAAAGAGAAACGATGGAGTCAAATTGGCCATGAACCGAAGAAATTAAAATCGAAACCGGATTGAGAATATAAAACAAAGACCAAGGTACAGAGATTGCGGGTTTGACTTTATTTTTAGTAAGAAAAACATAGATGACAATGCCGATAAGAAGATCCGCTACATTCGGCCAAATTTTAATTACGGTTTGAAAGGGAATTAAAAAGACTCGGGAAACTAGAAGCGAAAAATACTCAACTTGCATCCAAAGCGGGGGATAAATATAAAAACCGTAGGTTTGATAGGGATTACCGCCAGATAACACCTTCTGGGCAACTTCATACATCCGTAGGACATCAGCCAAAGCTGCTCCCTTAAGGGCAAAAAATAATCTAATTGCCAGCGACAAAAGTATTCCAAAAATAAATAAGATTATCTCTTTTGAAAATGTTCTCTTCATATTCATAATAAACTTCGGGTAACCTCAACCGCCTCCCCTATTTTCAGCCAGTAAGGAGAATTGGACGGATATTTATCTCTCAATTTCCTTAAAACCTCCAAGTATTCTTTCGCTCTTCTTTGTATCTGGGGATTAGTATTTCCGACTAAAGATTCACCAATATAACTATTGTACCGACCAGCAACTTCTTCCAAAAAACCCATTTTTTCGTTTTCAATAATAAACGTAAGTTCGTTATATCTCCTCTCAAAATTTCTTACCAAATATTTGTCTTTCTGTGCCTTAGTAAAAGCAAAAGTCAGTTCAATCTTCTCGGAAAATCGCTTGAGAGGATAAATCAAAAGATTTGGGGTGATAAGTTCAAAAACCAGTAAAGATGCTACGAGTGTCTTTTTCATAACAGTTTCAAGGATACCACGAATTTTAATTCGTGGAGGAATTGAACCTGATATATCATACTTCGATGGTACTCAGTATGATACTGAGCTTGCCGAAGTATCATCCTCCCTCAAGGGAAACCGCATGCTTTAGCATGCGGAGGATGTTATTAAACTAATCTTATCTGATATATTTAGAATACTCAAAATGAAAATCGGAATTATTGGGTCAGGATTCACGGGTCTAACGGCCGGTCTTAGGTTATCAGAAAAAGGCCACGAAGTGGTTATTTTTGAAAGAGGCATCCGCCCCGGGGGGTTGGCTTCAGGTTTCAAATTAAACAAGTGGAAATGGCACCTTGAGTCGCACTACCATCACCTTTTTACAAACGACAAATGCGCACTGACACTTGCCAAAGAAGTTGGGGCTAAAATCGTAATTTCTCGCCCTAAAACCTCGACATTTATCAAAAACACCATCTATCAACTAGATAGTCCTTTTTCTTTGCTCGCCTTTCCCCATCTTTCTTTTATAGACAGAATGAGGACCGGACTTACCCTTCTCTATTTAAAAATAACGCCTTTCTGGAAACCTTTGGAAAAAATAACTTCCAAGACATTCATAAAGGTATCTTCCGGAGATTCTTCTTGGAATACGCTTTGGCATCCACTTTTTAAGGGAAAATTCGGCAAATACTCAAATTCAATTGCCGCGAGCTGGTTCTGGGCAAGAATTAAAAAAAGAACTTTGTCTCTGGGCTACCCGGAAGGCGGATTTGCAACATTTGCTCAAAAAATCGCCGATAAGATAGACGCAAAAAAGGGAAAAGTGCTTTTTAATACCCAAGTAGAGTTGGTAGAAGCCGGTAAGGATACAATTAAGATTAAAACTCATGATAAAAAAGACTATTTTTTTGACAAAGTCATTTGCACTCTGCCATTTAACCTTTTTTCAAAAATAACCAAAGGATTACCCCAAACATACAAAAAAAGAGTAAATAAACTGGCGGGAATTGGAGCAATCAATCTGATACTGCTTTCAAAAAATAGATTTCTCAAAGATAAAACTTACTGGCTCAATATTTGCGACAGAGGCTTCCCTTTTATATCTGTCGTCGAACATTCAAATTTCATCAACAAAAGCTACTATGACAACCAACACATTCTCTATTTAGGCAACTATTTACCCACAAACCATCGTTACTTTAAGTTGAACGAAAAAGAACTTTTCTCCATTTATTTACCTTTTTTGAAGAAACTTAATAAAAACTTCCAAGCTTCCTGGGTAAAAGCAATGTGGCTATCTAAAGCAGGGTTCGCACAACCAATTATCACCAAGAATTATTCGAGGAAAATTCCGGCTTTTGAAACTCCAATTAAAAATCTCTATATTGCCAATATCCAACAAGTTTATCCTTGGGACAGGGGAACCAATTATGCCATTGAAATGGGAGAAAATCTTGCCGAAAATATCTTCTTAAAACGTCCCGGGCGTATAGATTAAAGGCAGTTTACCCCAATTATCTAAAATAAAGAAAATCCCCCTTCTGTTTAAGAAAATCAGAACCACAAGCATCAGAATTATGCCAGCAAACCAAATTTTTTTGTACTTTGCCGTTTTCTTGGAGAATGTCCAGAATGCCCCAGCTGCAAGAAACGCGACAAATATGAACCGGTAAAGACTATATGGCTGGTTTTTCTCAAAGACTCCAAATCCCCAATAAAGACTGCTTGAAACGAAAACAAAAAAGGTGAGCATAATATTGACAAAAGAGGGCTGGGTTGCCAGGGAATAAAAAAATTGAGCAATAGCGATGCACATAAAAGGAATCAGGGGAATAAAATACCAGGGGTAATTTGCTCCAACCAAACCAAGGGCTGAGAAAAGCACAGCAATTCCTCCAACAATAACTGGTAGATATTCTTTTTTCCTGGGAATAAAAAGAAGTGTCACAAAGCCTCCAATCCACCAACCATCAAAAGGAAAATTAAAGATACCGACTCTGATGGTAGTAACCAAAAAGTTAATCGCCCCAATAAAGCCTCTGTTTACACTTTGGAATATTAACAAATCTAAAAACAATTTCGGAGCCAGGAAAAATCCCCAAGCAAAATAAAGTAAACCAATTAAAACCGCCGGGAAACAATAAAGAAAAATCTGTTTAATTTTAAATTTCCATATATAAAGAAGAATTATGCAGCTTGCGATGAGAATCCATCCGGAAAGTTTAGTCAAGGCCATCAACCCCCCAATTACACCAGCAACAATCAAAAGGACGGGAAGATATTTATTATCCTTATTTTCTTTTCTCTCCTTGACGTAAATAAATAAGATTAGATTAACAAGAAATAGAGGCGACAACACATTCTCAAGAAGAGCATATCTGCTTAAGAGTACATAAGAAGGAACCGTTACATATATCAGGCCAGCCATTATCCCCACCAATGGTTTTTTGCTTAGCTGAAGCGCTAAAACAAAAATAAGAAGCTGAGTTAATATGCCCAAACAAAGAGACATTGACCTTAAATCATAGTCGTTAAGGTCAGCAAAAGTTTTTACCCGGTTAGGGACCAAGAGACTAAGAATTAAAGCTCCAAAAGGGGGATGATCCAAAAAAGGCTGGACAAGAGGAACATGAATGATATCTCTTCCAAAATTTCTAAAATCCACCAGCACCTCCGCAACTACCGGTTTCGGATAATTTTGATAGTTTTGTAAAGACGCCAGTTTGCCGTCAAGATAGATATTGAATCCTTTCGGACTACCGCCCGCTCCGGTCTTTTTTGAATTGACTTTATAAGCATCCAAAATTGACCAAGCAGTTGGTATTCCGGTACTTCGAATACTTAATCCGTGCCAAACATTTGTATGCTCATCCAGAATAATGAAAGGGTCTGGGACGACGTTATAGCCGATTTTACGGATATCAGCTCCGAACTTTAATGAAAACACCAGAAGAACTGCCCAAAGAAGATAAGAATATTTTTTAATTCGGACTAAACCTCCTATCTTTCAAAATCTTTAGGTTGTGGAGATATAACCTAATAATAACCATGAAGCCTTCCAAAATAAATTTGGCTCCCTTCAAAAATGCAATCGATGAAGCCTTTTGGTGATATCGCGTTGGTATTGCAATCTCTCCAATCTTAAATCCATAACTTAAAGAAGAAGTTGTCATCTCCTGGTCAAAAACAAAATCGTTTGAGAATCTTTGAAAAGGAACGGTTTTCAAAAGTTTAACCGAATAAGCTCTAAAACCCGAAAAATGCTCCGTAAAATTAATACCGAGGAGAACATTTTGTATCAAACATACAATTCTATTTACATAATATTTAATGGGCGGCATTCCCCCCGCCAGCGCCCCTTTTTTATTGGCAATGCGGCTGCCGAACATAAAATCATATCTCCCATCCAAAATTGGCTTTATCAAATCCTCAATCCTTGTGGCATCATATTGATAATCCGGGTGAAGCATGACAACAACGTCGGGATTAAGTTTCAGCGCTTCCCAATAACAGGTTTTTTGATTACCTCCATAACCAAGATTATTAGTATGTTCGAAAACTTTTATCCCTAACTTTTTGGCTACCTCAATGGTTTTGTCTTTCGATCTATCGTCAACCAAAATTATATGTTTTCTTAAATGTTGGGGAATTTCATAGTAAGTATCCCTGACCGTCCGTTCGGCATTATATGCCGGCATGACAATTACGACTTTCGCTAAACCCATGTCAAATTTTAACATAAATTTTTTATTCAGTTTGCCAAAGAGTACAGTTTAAATGCCGGTTGCCAATTTGGAAGCTTAACTTCATGCACTGATTTTAAATTATATTTTGGATTCGGAACGATGTCATAAGGAACTACATATAAATAATTTTTCCTAATTTTTTCGCCATTCCAATTTATATTTCTAAATTCGTATTTAGCAAAGGCAATTCCATTGGGCAATATCTTTGGATTCTGAACTTTAACTGGATCTAAATATGTGTAAAAGGGAATATATGAACTCGGAACACCGATATAATAATAATTTTTGTCACCAAATCTCTGGTCAATAATAATTTTTTCATATTCATCGTAGTGTTCACTTATATATAAAGCTATTTGTTTATAGCCATATTGATAACCAATAGCTCTTTGGAGCGGGAAGTGTCTAAAATATACGAGGAAAAAATACATAAATGAGATTAACAAAAATCCTATTCCCAAACTTTTAAGCCAAAAGTTTTTCTTAATAAAATCCCAGACAAATAAGGTTCCCGAAGCGCTAATTAAGGCAACCGGCAGAAGTTGCGGAAGACTTCTCCAATTATTTATCTCTCCTTCAGTCATCGAAGCAACTAACGGTGAAATGATTAATAAAAAGTATATAAAACTACCATTTCCTTTGTAATGGTTTTTTAGTTTATATAAACCCCAAATGAAGGCAAAGACAAAAGGAGTTAGGAAAAAACCAAATTGGTACGGATTCTCTTTTGGTAATATTTTTGCACCGTTAAAGAATAAATAGTCCAAACTCGAATATGAAGAATATTTATCTAACATTGCCTTTAAAATTATTTGTCCTTTTTCGATTGGCTTTGGATGTTCGGCAAGCAGGCGCCTAATTGCAATATCCTTACTAATAAATTCGCTGCTCGCCCGACTCGAACCCATATTCTGGATAAAATTAACAAAAATAGGAATCAATAAAATCCCGAATAGTAAAATCGCGAAATAGTATATTTTCTTTTTCAAAATAGTCGTTCGATAAAAGAAAATTAATGAAAGTACGATAAGCGGCGTTAATATCCACTCCGTATAATACGAATATATTGATAGGGCAAAAGAAACAAAGCCTGCAACTGTCGCCCATTGTTTATTTTTATTTAGTCCGAGAAAGAAGAGGTAAATTCCCAAAACGATAAAAAACAGCGCGTAGTTTGATTCCAGTGCCCAACGAGAAGCAGAAAAATGCCATGGGGAAACTGCGAGCAAAAATGAAGTTACCAGCGCAAGTTTATCGTTTTTAGTTAACTCCTTAACCAAAAACCCGATAAAAATAATTGTTAAACTGCCCAAAATTGCCGAAGGAAGTCGGACAGCAAAGTCATTATTGCCAAAAATCACTATACTTGCTAGAGGAATATAAACTGCTAATGGTGATCCATATCCGCCATGAGATTGCCATAATATGGGCAAAAATTCATTACTCCCATCTTTTAGTGTTTTAGAAATTGAATAAGCAGCGTAAGCTGCTCCTATCTCATCGTTGGAAAGATGCGGAGGGGCCCAGTCCAGTTTAATAAAGCGTGCCGTAATAGCTATAAAAATTAATATCAGTAAAATTTTTTTAGTAAACATAAAGTCTCTAAGGACTGGTTGCAATCACTATGCTAAAAACAAACAAGGCAAGATATATTATTTTATTTACGGAATTTAAACCCCTGAGTACAAAATAAATAAGAAACGGGGACAAAAGAAGAAAAGTATTAGTTATTTCTACTGACCGCGACACAACCATACTTAGCGAAATTAGCAAGATGCAAAATATTAGTAACTTTTTTGATTTGTTCCAATTTTTCAAATCTAAAGTTAATCCTTTTACAAGAGGATAAATATTAGCAATCAATAATGCTTCATAAAGATTTTTTAACGTAAAAAGGCCGGCCATTTTCGACAACATCACATACAAATGGGCCGACGAATTAAATAATAAGGAGCGGATTATATAAGGCATATACATAGACTCTGTTTGCATCTGGGCAATATAAAGGTTAGTCCAATCATCGTTAATTATTAAAAGAAAAGGCTGAAGAGAAAAAGGGGGGTTAATTAATCCGCTCGCATAAAGACTGACAAATAAAAGATAAACAACGATTATTAATATCGATATTTTTTTAAATCTGGTTGTTAAATAGAATAAAATTAGGCCACAAAACCCAATTGCGAAAAATAAAATAAGAATATCGTTTGCTCTCGTAAACAAAGGGATTGCTCCAATTAAAATAGCAAGAGGAGAACCAAGCTGTGGGAATCTGGTAAAAGATAATTTTTGATGGGAGAATTTTATATAGAAATAAATCGAAAAAAATAATAAAAGAGTATTTAAAACTCCAATTAATATATTTCCATGGTTAATAATATTTAGTGAAAAGGATAAAAGAAGTGTAGCTATAACCATATATATTTACTTACACTGAACGTCTGGCGCCTTAAGCGATCGGCATTTTTCTTTGGGATTTGTCGAATAACCAATTAAGGAAACCTCACCATCTAAATCCTTAATTTCGAATTCTAATTTTAATTTATGTTCGGCAACTTGATCTTGAGAAATCGCAAGTGTATCTCCAACCAGAATTAAGTCTTTGTAAACATCGCTGCCCCAATTGATAGGTCTTATCTCTACGTTGTCGATTTTATATGCCGTTTCATGCTCAACCGATGTGTAATATTTACTCAAAAAAGGTTGGCCTATTTCTTTTTGAAATAAATACGGATCATAGCGCCTGAAAAATGCAAATCTTAAACCGATTGATATGTCCCGCGAAAGATCAACGACAAACTTTTTGTCCGACTCGCTTTGGGTAATTCTTATTAGTTCAAGATTGGAATATTTCACGGTTTCCGACCTTTCAGATTTGTATAAAACGAAATAGTGCAGATAAAAATCAGTCAAAGAAAAAGCCGTCAGAGCCAATAAAATAACTAAAGCCAGATATTTTAATTTAATTCTATCTAAGATTTGCCAAAGCCCCAGTGAAATAACAATTGAGATAGTCCAAAGAAGGACAAAAATCCTTAAAGTATAAAAAGGGTCGGTGGTTAATGCTACAGGAATGGGGGCAACAATAAGAAGTATCAGTAAATTCTTTACAAAATAATCTTTACTTTTTTTGATTAAATAAGCCAGCCCAAAAAAATAAGGAATAACCATCCAGCTGTAAAAAACGCTTAAATCCGGCATAGACCTGGCTCCTTGGTCATCGGGATCAAAAAACAGATTGCGCGGCGAAAAATAAGCAAGATATTGGCTGGCAAACTCCCGAGGAAGTGAAACATCCCGACCAAAATAAGTTACCTGCTCAAGCCTTCGGCCAAAGGCTCCACTTTTAAGAATTGCCAGATGGGGTATTTGTGTCAGACCGTAAACTATCAAACCGAAAATAAGCCATTTTTTATTTTCCAAAAGTTTTTTACGAAAAATAAAAACAAAACTTCCCAAAAATAACAGACTGATTATTCTCTCCGAATAGTAAGCGTGGGTGGCAAGTCCGAAAAATAATGCTGCCAAGGGAAAAAAATAAGCTTTCGATATTGATTTAAGACTTAAATAAAATCCTACAATAAATAATGCCAGGGCCGGATTTGCTTCCGTCGCCATTCGGCTGAAAAATATTGCCCAGGGAGATATGGCAACTACTAAACTTGCGACAAGTGCAAGGTTGTCTTTTTTGGTTATCAGAAATTCTTTTACGATTAGGAACGTAAAAATAACAACTATTAGTCCGGAAATTGCCGTCACCGCCTTGACCGCAAAAATAGTCGGCCCGAAAATTAAAATAGGTAATACTGTCAGGTAGGTATAGATTGGCGGTTGATAGGAACCAAAGGATTTGAAAATAACAGGAGTAACCATTCCATACCGATCCTTTCCGGTTTCGAGCAAAGAATAAGCGTTATACCCTTCCGAAACTTCATCTATATTAAGACCGGGCGGGATCTCGCCAAGTTGCCAAAACCGCAAAAACCCTGCCAGGGCAATAATGAACAGAAAAATTAATACCTTAGTTCTCATGAGAATCTATTTATCACCTTAAGTAAACCCAAATATAGTATTGATATCATAAATGGAAATATCAAAATCGGTCCAAGCCGATACCCCGGAAAGATAAAGCCGCTCACAATAATAGAAAGAACAAAATAACCAATTAAAAAATAATGTCTGCCCGACAATAAAACTCCAAGCCCGATTAGGAAAAACGGCAAGGCAATAAGAGGGAATTTATTAAATTCATCTATCCCCAACCTCTCCCTTGGATGGCTTGCAAAAAAATAGAGATTTGGATCCAAATTGTAAGCCAGATTTTTCTCAAATCTGGAAACATATGGAGAAACGGTTTTGTGCAGATAAATACCAATTCTGTTTCGATAGAGTCGACCCAAACTTTGGGCATAGTATTCATGTCGATTTTCCAATTTATCATTCTCAAGCGGCGAAACATACAAAAGGTTGGTATCAAAACTGGTTTTCAAAAGAAAAATGCTTAAAAGTATGAAGAAGATTAGACTTAACCACTTAAGCCGTAAAACCAAAAATATGCTAAGAAGTACTAAGATAATTGCCATGCCGGCCGATTGGACAAAAATTCTCCAAATCCAAAAATTGGTAATACTTATTAAAAGAACTAAAATTATTTTTCTCATTTTAGTCCTATGGCGTAAAAAGCCGGGGCAGTGGTTTTAAAGTAAAAGGTTTTTAGAATTTGCGCTTCCTGCGTGATGGTCGGCGGTAAACTCCAGGGACTTGCAATAATCAAAGTATTCTTACGTTTCATATCCTCCGGCCAAAAAACTGCCCGGATGGAAAACTTACCAAATGTAGTTTCCCGCACTCTCTGGTCCCCAATTTTAAATTCTTTCTGCATCATTTCGGGTGGGTAGTGTCCGTAAAAAGCCAAATAATAATGCGCGCCGGTTCCAATCCATGGCGCAAATTCGCCAAACTTCGGGTCAAAGACAATTGTGTCATATTTATCATAATTTTCCCAAGCATACTCGGCTACTTCACGATAAGGATAATGCAACGCCTCGCTTCGCTCTATTGGATAATTTACAGTGTACCTTTTAACAAAAAATATAAAATTTGCCCCAAAGAGAATAAGGAGCAAAATCAAAGCAACTTTACCAAAACGCTTGTAAAACCAATAAACCCCGTAAGCTGCAACTATATTAAGCACTGTAAAGGCTGCAATTGTTCGATGCGGACTATAATCTTCAAAAGTTAAGCCGCTGGGAATAAAACCTACCAAAATCCAAAACAAAAGAAAAAGTTTCTCGCCTCGTCCTTCCTTTTCTCTTAAAAGAAAATAAATCCCCACCATAAGAAATGGAATAATAGCCGGGAAAAGCGGCCCGACATCCCTCTTTCCTTCGGTCATATTTAATCCGTCAAAAAATAAATGTTTGGGATTAAACTGGTTAATATATCTTTTTGCACTATAACCGACCACTGAAACAATGCTGGAATCCTTAAGTCTGGCGTCTTGGGTAATAAAAACGTTGGCCGAACGGTTACGGGTTGCAGGATTTACAAAAATCATATAGTAAAGCGGGGTGATAATCAAAAAGAAAATAATAATCGGTTTAACATTTAAGGTTTTGAGTTTTTTCCAAAAAATTACAAAAAAAGAAACCAATAAAATTGGGGTAAGAACTGCCTGGGCAAAGTAAACGTAAGAAGCAAGCCCCAAAAGAATGGCTCCCAAATAAAAAAACTTAATGTTTTTCGCATCTTTATATTTAGCCAGATACGTAAATCCAACAAGCATTAAAAGCACCCCGGCCTGATTCTCAAAACTTTTTCGAGAGTAGAAAATTTCAAAAGGGGAAATTGCGGTTAAGAAGGAAGCTGCGTATGCTATCCATTCTTTTTTGAGAAATTGTTTAACAAAGAAGTAAACTCCCAAAACCGAGAGCGTCCCAAAGAAAGCTCCGGGTATCCGAACCGTTACCTCACGCCAGCCGAAAAGCATATAAGAAAGTGCAGTTATATACGTGTAAAAAGGGGGTTTAAAATCATTGACCGATTGAAAAATAAAGGGGTAAGGATTGCCGTAAATGTCACGGCCCGTCTGGACTATTGAAATTGCGTCGTAAAGCTGGCTTACTTCATCATGCCCCAAATGGACAGGAAATTCTGCAAGTTTGTAAAATCTCAAAAAGGCTGCCAGAAGAAAAATTACGACTAACCATTTATTACGAAGTAACAAGCTTCGCTTATTCTTTAATATGAAATTCATATGTCCTTTCTATTGGTATTGGAAAAACTTTTTTTACTCTTTCGGCGTAGTCAAACCAGTAATCTTTTACAAAATAGAAATAATTAATGGCCATAATTATGACAAAAAAAATCATCCAAGGTTTTTTTGAGATAGAAAGAAAACCAACCGCCGAAATGATTGCATAAAAAGGCACAAGCGCCAAGAGCCTGCTGGCTCGATAAATATCCGGCACTAAGCCGAAAAGTACTGGGCTCAAAAAAAATGATAATAAAATTAAAATCTCAAATGGTTTTTTATTACAAAGTATTTTAAAGACACCAATCAAAAACAAAGGCAAGGTTGCGGCTAAAAACATACCAGCCTTACCCGTTGAATGATAAGCAGTTATATCTCCTTTAAAAAATAAAAAACTGAAGTCAAAAATGCTTAAGTACCTTAACAGAAACTCGTAAACACTTTGCGTTGCCCCGCTAAAATTTCCAAAGACTGCACTGGGGTAGCGAAAGTAAGCGACCAAAAGGAGCAAAAAAAACGGCGAGATTCCTAAAATAAAATATATCGATTGTTTAATATGCTTCTTTAAATAAATCAGGGTCAGAAACGTCAGAACAGGCACAATCAATCGCATGCCCAAATATGAAAACAAACCAATACCCAAAGAGGTTCCTCCCCAAAACAGATAGTAAGTTTTCTTAGTTTTTTCGAACTTTAAGGTTGTCCACAACCAAAAAAGTACAAACGGCAAAGGAGCAATATTTTCTAAGGCCAGGTGTGATTGAATCAAAACAATCGGGGTGGTTATTAAAATTAACGATGAAATCAAAAAAAAATTTGTCCCCATAAATTCTTTCGAAATTAAATAAAGAATCACCAATGCCGCCAAGATAAAAAATATACTGGTGGCTCTTAATAACCAGTAAGAAACTCCAAATATTCTAAAAAATAGCGCCGTGGTATAAACAGTAACAGGCTGTTTCCAATCTGAACCCTTCGCGAATATAAAAAGCGGGAGAAAATTATGATTCTCGTCGGTTAAATTTCTGGAAATTAATATCGAATTATAACCAATCCCGGCCTCATCACCGTTAATCCCGGGTGGAACTTCAGTTATTTTATAAGTAAATAGTAAAAAAGAAAAAAGACAAACCAGAAGAAGAATGAACAAATTTTTCATTTCGATATTACAAGAGTATTTTTATTCACGCTTTTTGGGTCAATGTCTTTGATATCTATAATTTTTACATTTCCAAATTCTTTAACTTCACGGCCATATTGGGCAATTACATCATTTGGGTCGATTTTTGCATATACCGGATAGGCATACTCAATGTTGTCAATACTTTTTGACAAATAAATTGATTCGTATTTGTTTTTCTTTTCCATAGCCAAAAAGGAGGCTTTTTTCGCATCGCTTGACCAAAAGCTGGCAAACTTGGCAGGGGCAATGAAATAAATTCTGGCTAAAATGTATACACACTGTGTCAAAATAAGGAAAAAGGCTACCCCCAGAAACCGTCTTTCAATTTTTGTAAGGGCATAAGAAGCCAGTAGAATAAAGGGCGGAAGCATGAATGCGTTTCTTAATCCATGGGTTTCATCAAAAAGCATTGTTGCCAAAGGAACAATCAGTATCCAAAAAATAAGTAGTCCGAAGTTTTTCTTATTTTCCTTCCACAAGTTGATAATCGCAACAAATAGAAGTGGAAACTCTACAAGATAAAGCATTCCCATCTCACCCGGATTGTGCCTGGGATTTCCGTCGCCTCTAAGGTAAAGAAAATTCGGGGAAAGATTCTTTATATAGTTTTCTGAAAGTATTCTCGCATACTCTATTTGTTTATTAATAAAAATTGGTTTAAGCGGGTCCGGAAAAGTAGAAATCGTTCTTTCGGAATTAACCCTTTGAATAATACTCTCTTTCAGGTCTTTATTGGCAAAAATGTTTATGCTCAAAAATCGCTCCTCCGAATTGGAAAAAAAAGTTTCCTTTAAAGAAATTGCGCCAAAAAGCGCAAATACGGCAAGTGAAGCAATAAAAAATTTATTCTTAAGAAAGCTGCCAATCCCCCGCCGATACCAGAGAAGAATTATAAAAAACAAAGGCAAGGTAAGCTTAAAGGTCGGATAGGTATATATTGTTAACCCCCAGGAAATCGCCCAAACCAAATAAAACCAACCCTTCACATTCGCGTACAAATATGCGGTCGCTCCCAAAAGTGCCAAAAAAAGCGCAAAGTGGGCTTCAAATCCCCCTCTTGATAAATAAATATCCCAAGGAGATACCGCTACTAAAAAACTTGCGAGCATCCCCGTTTTTTCATTAAAAATTCTTTTTCCCAAGAAGTAAGCAAGAATGATTATCCCGAAACTGGAAACTAGCGATAAAGCTCTTACTCCCAAGGCCGACGGCCCGAATAAAAAAACAAATGGGAGAGAAAAATAAACATACCCTCCCGGAGTGCGCCCGCGCATTGGAAATGTAATCGGCAAAAAATGGCCTGTTTGGTCTTTCCCTGTCTTTAAAATCGAATAAGAATCATAGGCAAGTGTCAACTCATCTCCATACATTGGAAGTGAATTTATTTTATATACTCTAAGAATCAGAGAGAAAATTAAAATAGCTCCCAGAATGAAGAATTTTTTACCCATACTCGATTTTAGCACCACCCGTAGTATAATTTTAGTATGAACTTTCTTTGGCTTTTTCCGTTTTTATTTTCAACCCTTATTTTTTTTACAATACCCGGATTTATACTGCTTGACAGGTCAAACACAAAGATTCCCTTTTGGCCAAAGATTTTCGGGGGAAGCGCTATCGGTTATGTCGTCTTCACCTTAACTTCATATCTTTTTCTAGTTTTGCAACTTGATTTTTTAATCATCCCGACTTTTATTTTAGTAGACCTTTATTTCTTCAGGTCTTTTTTGAGAAACTTGCCGAAAAAGATAATCCCACAAAAAAATCTGGCAATTTTTGTGTTTATTTTCTTAATCGGAATAATTGGTCAACTTTTAATTATCGCTCCAAGTGGATGGAATGCCGATGGAGATTTACTATTCTGGAGCAGTCATGCTCATGACGGGTCGTGGCACATTGCACTTATGAATGAGGTGAAAAAAGGATTTCCTTTCCAAAACCCGGTTTTTGCCGGTGAGAAGCTTGTAAATTATCATATTTTTTCAGATATTGCTCCAGCAATTTTTAATAAATATTTGGGGTTTTCATCCTTAGAATTATATTTTCGACTTTTTCCATTACTTTATTCATTGCTTCTTGGTGCTTTGGCTTTTATTCTGGGCAAATCTCTTGGGAAAACAAACGCTTCAGGATTTTGGTCTGCAATTTTTATTTACTTCGGCGGAAGCTTTGGTTATATAGTCAGACTCATCCAAGGGAAAACAATCGGTGGAGAAAGTATTTTCTGGACAAATCAAACACAAAGCTCAATTGGCAACCCTCCACAAATAGTCTCGCACATTATTGTTTTAACTTTTCTTTATCTTTTTATATACTTACTGGAAAACAAGAGTAAAATTTTATATTTAATTTCGGTTCTTCTTTTGGGCTCCTTAATTGTTTTTAAAGTATACGCCTCGATTGTTTTACTTGGGGCACTTTTTGCAACAGGAGCATGGCAGATAGTAAAAGACAGGAAATTTATGATAATTTCTTTGGCCATTTTGGCAAGTGTTTTGTCTTTAGTGCTCTATCTTCCTTTTTACGCGAAAACTTCTTCATTTTTGATTTTTCAACCCTGGTTTTTTATAAGAAGTATGGTAGTTGCAGACTCCAGACTTAATTGGCTTGATCTGGAATTAAGAAGACAGTTTTTTCTATCTTTAAAAACCTGGAAAGGCTATCTTCGGGTATTCCAAATTGAGCTGATTGGATTTTCCATCTTTTTTATTGGAAATTTGGGTATGCGTTTTATCGGACTTTTTGACTTTTGGAATTTTCTAAAAACATTTTTCAAAAATTATTTCAATCAGCTTTTCGTCCTGATAATAGTTTTGTCTTTAATCTTGCCACTTTTGTTCTTACAAAAAGGGGTTGCTGGCGGTACGGGTCAGTTCTTACAGTATTTCATTCTTCTTTTTGGAGTTCTCGCGGCTATTTCTATTTCCAGGTTCATGGATAAACTTCACAATATTTTCTTGAAATTTTCTTTGTCGGCTCTTATTATCATCCTTGCAGTTCCGACTCAAATAGGTCTGCTCCGAGAATTTTATGGCCGCTCTCCCTTTACCAAGATTTCCAAAGAGGAACTTTCCGCACTAAATTTCTTAAAGAAAAATTCACCCAAAGAAAGCGTCATATTAACACCCCTTTATGACCCCAACCTAGATTTAAAAGACAAGATCCCAAACATCTGGGACTGGTTTGATACGGCCTATGTTTCAGCCTTTTCGGAAAGAAGAACGTATTTTAACGACTACGAGCAAGTGGATATCATGGGCTATGATTATAAAGAACGGCTTGAAATTAAAAAAGAAATTTTTACCGAGACAGACCCTGAAATTGTCAAACAAAAACTTCTTTCAAGCGGCGTGGACTATCTCTATTTCCTAAAACCCATAACTCCCAAAGTAGACTTAAACAAAATCAATCTGACTAAGGTTTTTGAAAATAACTTGGTAGAAATCTGGAGTAGACCGTTCTAATTACCTCTAATTTACTTTTGGGCGTGTGGAAAGCAACAAAGGGAAGACCCCCTTCGACTTCCTTTTCAATTCCGTCGGTAAATTTCGCCCATTCCATCCAACTTAAAATGCTTTGGGTATGGTAAATATAGATAACCTCTTCGGCACCGGCTTCCGGTGTAACAATGGTAAAACGATAATCTTTATTCTTTGAATCCGGAATTTGGGGAAAAACAAACTTGACGAAATCTCCATCCTCCAAATTCTGGCCGTTAATAACTGACGTTCTCATTAGGTTGTCGCCCACATCATAAATCGACAAAGTTATTTGTTTTTTATTCTTCAAATTCGGGTTTCCTAGAGAAATTCCAATTGCCGAAAGATTATCTTCTTGGGAGATAAATTTTTGAGAAATTATTCTTTTACCATAGAGGCTTAATTTCTCATTAACGCTGTAACCCGGCTGGTCATTTGCCGGAATCATATCTATCGGCAGAGCAAAAACTCCGGGAACAACAAAAACTAAGAATAAGATTATAATCGTTGTTAACCAAATTAATTTCTTCACGTCTCCTCTTTCTTAAACAATTTATAGACCAAAACAAGGCTTCCGCCAGCTAATATCGAATGTAAAATGCCTTGTAAATTGTAAGGGTCGTAAAAGTTTTCCAATACGGCAAATGGCGTGGGAAGAAGGTCATATAAAGTGCTAAAAACCCTCAAAAGCCCAACGGTCATAAATCTGTCTTCGTATAAAACAGGTATTGCAAAAGCCAAAGTTGCCAGAATCACAAAAAGCCACTTTAAGCTTGGCCTTTTGACAATTAGAACCGCGATAAACGGTGCCAGCCAAAGAAGCCAGGCAATATGAAAGTGGGCAAATGAAAAAATCAATAGATATACTCCAACCCAGAAGTTGAATAAATTCTGCGCCTTATCAATAAAGGCTCCATAGAAAAAAAGAACGGATATTGCCAACAAACTCACAATAATTGTTTCATTTAAGCCGATATTCACGCCCGGATTAAAAACCCTCGTGGATAAACCCGACACCAAAGCAGATTGAACAAAAGCACCTGAGGCAAAGGGAAGAGAAATCAAACCAAAAATCGCCGGTGGAGTAAGTCCCAAAAGTATCTTTTCTTTTAAAGTACGCCCGTAAATAAACAAAAAAGGAACAAAAAGAAGCGGGTAAAGTTTAAATCCTGAAGCAAAACCAAAAAGGAGCGCGGCAGTAAAAAGCTTTTGTCTCGCAAAGCGAGATCCCGCTTCGCGGGATTTTTTGACAAATAAAAACGCTGCCAGTGTCAAAACTACCGGAAAAATATCGACATTGGCAAAAACATAAAGAAGAATTGGGGTAAAGGGATTAAATAACCAAAGGATAAAAACTTTCTTTTTGTTTTTCTCGTCAGCAAAAAACTGCATAAGAAGAAGGGCAATTACTATATCCAAAACAAGATAGGGAAGTTTAAGAATTAATAGATACTTAAAAATGTTTGGGTCGCGAACCATGGAATTTGACTCGGCATTTGCTAGCCAAGTATCAAATCCATTTCCCAGAATCGGCGAAACAATTGCCTGATACCCGCCCAAAACAAAATAGGTTAAAGGAGAATAAACAAATTCTTCTTTAAGGGGCAATGTTTTTTTGTTGTCAACTAAATAGTTGTAAATATTAAAAACGCCTTTCTTTAAAAACGAGGCTTGGAAGTTATATGTTTTAATATCCGGATGAAAATAAAAAGCAGCCAAAAGAAGTCTCAAAACAATCGCTAAAACTAAAAGTTTCTTCACACTATATATTATAATGTAAAACAAGTCATGGTAAAATGACCCAATGATAGAGAATAACAATTTAGTTAGCGCTTACGCTGGCGCAGAAAGGGAAAGAGTTACCACACATCTTAAACGGCTCCTTCCATATCTAAGACCTCATGGATTCACAATCGTAGGAGGACTGGCTATCAGGTATCACCTTTTATCTTATGGAGTCTCTTACCCCAAAAGGCCGTTTAATGACTTAGACATTATTGTCGCAGACCCTAACGTAGTTTCACGATCGGTTTCAAAGGATTTCCTGGTTTATCATTATCATCCAAAAGACCATTATCTTGCCTTAGTTGATCCAATTTCAAAAACGAAAGTAGACATATTCCAAGGAAGACCCTATGAAACCATAAAAGTTTCATTTGACAACCTAGAGGTGAATATAGTTAGTGTCGAAGCTCAATTAGTACAAACCATAATAGATACCTTAAGGGTTACTCAAAGCTTGAATGTAGACCCCAAACAATTTCATGACGCCGAACTTATGCTAAGAATAGTCAATATCAATGAGGCCCAAAGAATTTGGCAACAATCAACATTTAAAGACTATCCCAAGGATTTAGTACAAGCTTTTGAGCTAGCAAAAAGGATTTCGAAGAAAAAGCCTTATCTACTAAAAGAAAATCCCTTCAGAAAAGATAAACCTTATGAATGCCCTGAATGCCGAAGCACAAACGGATTTGAGATAGTTCCGATGGAAAAAGTTTACAAAGTCCTGGGGATTGTCGAGTAGTCCGTAACTAATTAGTAACCCTATATATGTTTACTTCTTCGTTTTCGAATATTTTCTTCATCGCATATTCCTGTTCGGCCACAGGCAGATCATAAATTTTCGGTAAATAGATATAACTAATATTATTTTCCTTCAAAAATTGATTGGACCAAGATAAGTCTTTCTCCACAAAAAACCTTTCTGCATCCTCAAGTCTGCTTTTATAATCCGTTCCTAAAACTATTTGCTGTTCAACGTCTTCTATAAATACGGGCTTTTGGGAGTAAGCCGAAACATAGGCATTGTCTGCATAAACGGCTAAAGGATATGGGTCTTCAAACTTTCCTCTTAAATTTGGATCAAAAGGATGTTTTAAAGCTACGCCATCTTCTTGTGTCTTAAGAAACGTAAGACCGTCAAGTTCTCCTTGCGTTAATTTTGCAGGCGGATTCGGATAGAGCCAACTGCGGAAAGTTGCGATGGAACTTATGGGGGTAATAACCAAAACCGCACCGATAATTATAACCGAGGCAGCCTTGGGCAATTTTTCGTAAATTTTTTCCAAAGCATAGGCTGTAAAGAGAGAGGAAAAATAGAGGAAATAATAAAAAAATTGAATTGTATTCCAAGTATTACCTTTTTGAATAAATAGAATTGGCAGCAAAAAAGCAGCAAGGCTCATCCAGAAAATAAAACAGAAATTACCTAACGTAAAAAGTTCTTTTTTCCAAATCTTCAAAGCCCAAAAAATACCAACGATTCTTGTTCCCAAGTTTCCCGCAATAAAAATTACAAAACTTAAAGCTTCAAGAAGGAAAAACTGCAGCCATTTATCCCCTCCTAAATAGGCAAATCTTCGAGCCGTAAAATTGGGGATTCCAACCCTATCTCCGGCATCAATCATGGAATCAATTAGCCAGAAAGGTTTAAATTCTATCAAACTTTTCCCGAGTGAAGCTTGTGGTAAAAACACAAACAAAGAAATTATTAAAGAAAGACCAAATAACTTTAATAAATCAAATTCTTTCTTTATTAAAACAGATTCGATGGCAAGTGCCGCCAGGGCAAACAAAACCAGGATTCCCGCATAGACTTTAAAACCAATTAATGTCCCGGAAAGAATAGCAAGAACAAAAAACAGAACTTTATTTTTAGTTTTTTGATAATTGATAAAGATTAAAATGATTGTTATCAATAAAATTAAGGAGATGGCAAAAGGGGGATTGAGATTCATTGAAACCGGCTGATTTGCCCAAAAAGCGCTTTCCCCTCCCCAAATTGAGCCTCTTTTTATATACTCCACAATCCAACCAAAAGAACTTCCGAAATATACAAAGAATACGGCCAATAAACTGATAAACTTATTCTTAAATAGTCGGGAAGCCAAAAGATAAGTAAAAACTCCTAGTAAAAGCGAAAAAACTATTGGGAAAAATTTATAGATAAAAAATGATGGAGAGACGCCGGTAACAGCCGAGGCCCCCGCAACCACAAGGTCATAAAAATAATGATAATTCGTGAGTCTAAACCCCGCAAAGCCGGGGTTATCAGGTGGAAAGTTCCTCAACACTTGATTAACCAAGGCTTCGTGCCAAACGCCATCTCTCGCAAGCGGTCCCCAGTAACCAATCCCAAAATCATAGAGACTTCCGCTTTTGACCATTACAGGGATTTGAAAAATTACGCCTGCCGCAATCAGAAGAATAATTAAAACATTCATGACTCTTTTTTAGGAAAGTAACAATAAATCCAATAAAGAGCGGGTGCTACAAACAATGTTTGCAAAAGACTCCTCGCAAAATTTACGTCAACACTTATTCCCAAAATCTGCCATATTCCCGGAAGTTGAGAAAGACTGGGAAAAATGGGGGCAAAAAGCCGAACTGAAAGTCCGGGATCAAAGAAAGTCAAAAGACCCAGCCAGCTTAAGAAAGATAAAACGACTAATGGCCAATGGCTAAATCGAGACTTAATCAGGTCGATAATCAAAAAGGGTGTAATCCACAAAAACCACTGCGGGTGGTAATGGGTGAAGGTGAAAAAGATCAAGAGCAAAACAAAAAATTTCTGCCAGAGTGTCTCGGGGGTATTGCTACGATACCAAAAAAACAGGTAAAGCAGGATTATCGCCATGGGAAAAATCACGATTGCTTCTCCGCCAGAGATAGGTAGCGCAGCATAAAAACTCTTTGTCGTCTGCGAAGCCACCAAGGCAGTCGCTCGAAAACCATGAGAGTTAATAAACGGCAAAATCGTTACCAAATATGCCGTAAGTCCTATACCCACAACTTTAAGTCTGTCAAGCCATTTATTAGAAAGAAGCGCCAGGGGCACCAAAAATAAAAACGGATAGACTTTGAAAGCGGCAGCAATTCCCAAAACCAGAGCTGCAATTGCGTATTTGTTTTTACTAACCACCAAGTAAATAGCAAAAATTGTTAAAAACGTCGGAATAACATCAAACTGTCCCATCATATAAGTTGCAAAAAGGGTTAACGGATTAAACATCCATAAACCGAATGCTAAAAGTTTATTCTTGGGATTCTCGAACAATTTGTAAAGCAAAACACCGGTTAGAACATCAAAAGGTAGGTAGATAAGTTTAAGATTTAAAAAGTAGGCAATCGGCCCCAGGAAAAAATAAACCAAAGGCGGATAGTTAAAAACAATATCTCCGGCATCGTAAAAATCAAAAATGTGCCCTGACATTATATTTTGTCCCGCCAAATAAAAATGGGCAAAGTCTGAATGAAAAGTTGAAAAAGCCAGTACCAATCTAATTAATATCCCCAATCCAAAAAGCAAAAGAAATTTATTTTTCATATACCCTCTTTGGTAGCAAAATAATTGTAGCCCCCGCGAGTACGGCAAGTAAAGAAATTACATCCAAGGTTTTCCTGAATGGAGTTTCTTTAAAAGCGACTTCGACCCTGTGGCGACCAGTGGGAATAATAAATTGTATTTGTCCGTAGGGGTCTGACGCTTTTACCTCAACTTTCTTGCCATCAATCCTCGCTTCCCAACCCGGGAAAAAGTATTTTTCATAGTTAAATGTAGTTTCTTCTTTGAAATTGGCCTCGAATGATGTCCCCATGGCATCTGTGGCAGAAGAAGTTCTATCAGGACGAACTTGAGTTGCCTTGGGCAATCTTAAATACTCTTCCCCTGTTTTTAAATACTCCTCCGATGCAACCGGCACTGGAATATATCTATTTAAATAATACGCATCCTGTCTGCCCAAAAAATCAGCCGGCCGGAAGAATCTGAAGTTTAGAAGTATCACACCCAGTATAACAGCCAAGCCTAAATATTTCGCATATTTGAATTTGTTTAAAGCGATAATAAAAATAGGCGTAACAAAGGCAGTCAGCGACAAAAACCTCCATGGAAATTGAAAGTATGGTAAATACGGAACGCTATCCCAAATAAAACTAGACCGATAATTCATCATAAATACTGCGGCCAAAAAAGTACCCAGAGCCCAACTGAGAATAAGAGACTTTTTCTTAAGGAAAAAAATTATGCCAACAACTACCAAGAGTAAATTAACTATTCCCAGAAAAAAGGACATTCCGTCATATGGTCCGGCAACCGAGGCTCCATAACCAAAATACGGGACAATTAGCTGTTTTATGGTAGGAAAATGGTCTTTAAAGTTAAAAACAGTGTCATATTTCATTAAGGCACTTTCCACAATCGCCGGCAGCCAAAAATAAATACTAATTAAAAGGCCTAAAACAAAACCTGAAAAAACTTTCAAAAACGTAAGGAGTCGGGGAGAGTTGGCAGTAAAAATAAGGGTTAAGGCCAAAAGAGCTAAAAAAGGAAAGAACATATACGCCATAATATTGTGCGACATAAGGAGTCCGGCGGTAGAGAATCCTAAAATCCCAATCCACCTTAAACTTTTTGTCTTAACAATCTTCACCAGAGACAGGGCAATTAAAGGAGGAAAAACAAAGGCGAAAATCTCCCCTATCGCTCCCCTAATAAAAATATCCGTGGCACGATATGGTGTGAAAATATAAACCACTGCTCCCGCCAAACTTAAAATCTCTGAAGTGTATTCCTTGAGAAATTTATACATGAAGTAACCCGACAAAGGAATGCTTAAAACAAAAACCGCCTTGACACTATCAACAAAGGAAAAACCGATAAGATGGAATATTTCACCCAGATAAAACGGCAAAGGAAAGACAAAATTAAATAAGGGGTATCCAAAACCAAAGCTTAAATCGGGAACAAAACGGGGCGGAAACTGACCCAACCTAAGGGCAGCGTCCATTTGCTGCAACCAGGCAATGTGTAAATCATCACTTGCTCCGTAAAATCCGGGAACAAAAAGCGCCCAGACAGCTGGAATTGCTAAAACAAGAATTAGTAAAAATGAATATTTAGCTAAAAACTTTTCGACTTTTTCCATATACGGTTATACCGACTAAAGATATAAAACTAACAACAGTTGCCACGTTAGCTGCAGTTCTGATCGGGGTATTTTTGAATTCGCCGTAAACTGTGTATTCCCCTTCGGATAGATCAAGTGTTATCCTTCCGATAATCCCCGTCTTGTGGGGATAAACCTTCTCCCCCACCTTCACCTGCCAGTTCGGAAAATCAAACACCGGCACCTCAATTATTGAATCACCTTCTACTTTTGCCTTAAATTCCCATTTATTTGATTTATTTACAAAATCACCAACCTCTGCTTTCCCGAATCTGACAATCGGTAAATTAGCAGCTGCTTCTTTAGGTTCGCTTGCAGTCTTGGGTAAATAGTCCAAGATTCCCCCTTTTTGTTGTTCTTGCCACAAATACCCGCTTAGTTTTTCTTGATCTGTCAAATTGGGATAAAATTTCTCCGGCTTAAAATAACCAAAATTAAGTAAAACAGTAATCAATATTATGAGTACCGCCAAGGCTTTTTTCTTGGCAAAGAAACCACCAACTAAACTTGCCGAAAAAGAAGCCACAGCCAAAAATCTCCAGGGAAATTGGACGTATTTCAAAATAGGAATGGCTTCCCAAATGACCGCTGATTTATTATGTGTCATAAAAATCGAAATACTAAAAATGACAAAAAGGAAAACGGCGGAAGGATTACGGAAGAAAAGTAACACAAGAACCGGAAAAATCAGATGCGGCCAACCGATTTGAAATGATATGCCGTCGCTTGCCCCTTGCACCGATGAGCCGTAACCCCAAAATCTCTCAAAAAGCTGTTTTATCGCCACAAAATGCACCCGGTAATCAAGATGACTAATTGTTAAAGTATCAACTTGGACCAAATTTTTTTCAAAATATGCAGGAATGATAAAAAAAGCAGAAAGACCGAAGGCTAAAACAAACGAAAGAAGAACCTGTTTTAAATTACTCAATTTACTAACAAATAACCAATGACCAGCCCAGACAACCAAAATAGGAATAAAAAATATACTCATAATATTATGACTTGTTAAAAGAACAAATAAAGATAACGTTAGACCCAAAAAGTTCCACAAACTTGAGTTTTTGGTAAGTTTTAGAACAAAATAAAAAATAAGTGGGACTACCGCCAAAGCGAGGCTCTCTGCAACCGCTCCCCGAACATAAGTATCC
>Ga0209727_1000942_pt1 | contig 27215 bp, 32 predicted proteins | sample RifGroC1_FD_183995 | JGI IMG/M metagenome (GOLD analysis project Ga0209727, IMG submission 183995) | Groundwater microbial communities from Rifle, Colorado, USA - Groundwater C1 (SPAdes) (version 2) | ecosystem: Environmental > Aquatic > Deep subsurface > Groundwater | place: Rifle, Colorado...
AATATCGGGCGCGCAGGGAGTACTATTAAGCTAGAGACTGGAAGACGTAACGAGTACGTTCGAAGTAGCGGTTAAATGCGTTAATCTCGAACGGACTCTCAACAGCGAAGGCACGTTACGAGGACAGTTCTGACAGTAAGGGATGAAGGCCAGGGGCGCAAAACGGATTAGATACCCGTGTAGTCCTGGCAGTAAACACTGCACACTAAACATTAGTACCTCCTCGAGAGGTATTGGTGCTGAAGCGAAGGCGAAGAGTGTGCTACCTGGGAAGTATAGCCGCAAGGCCGAAACTTAAAGGAATTGGCGGGGAGACACTACAACGAGTGACGCGTGCGGTTCAATTAGATTCTACACCGTGAACCTCACCAGGATTGACAGCAGAATGAAGGTCAGTCTGAAGGGCTTACCTGACACGCTGAGCGGAACTGCATGGCCGACGTCAGCCTGTGCCGTGAGGTGACCTGTTAAATCAGGTAACAGGCAAGACCCACATCCTTATTTACTAAGTGTACAATAAGGAGATTGCCGTGGAAACATGGATGAAAGTGTGGGCTACGTTAGGTGAGTACAGTCCAAAGACCCTGGGCAACACGCGCGCGTCAATGGTGAATACAATGAGATGCAACTCCGAGAGGAGAAGCTAATCTCTTAAAGTTCATCTTAGTCTAGATTGAGGTTTGCAACTCAGCCTCATGACACTGGAATTCGTAGTAATCGGGTGTTATCAACGCCCGGTGAATATGTCACGGTCTCTTGCACACACTGCCCGTCAAATCAACCGAGTTATGTTAGGATGAAACCCTTCGGGGGAGAATTTTAGTATGATAAGGTAGGTTAAGTCGTCACAAGGTATCTGTAGGGGAACCTGCAGATGGATCACCTCCTTAAAATATTTTTTATAAAAATGTTTTTTAGCTTAATAATTACGGACAACTTCTACATACTTCATCTTGTTATGGGCCTGTAGTCTAACGGCAGAACGCTTGCCTTGCACGCATGAGATCCGTGTTCAATTCACGGCAGGTCCATTTCAATGACTGTCTTAAGTGAATTGAATTTCAATTCATGAGCAATGTTCACGATGGAAATTTAAATAATTAAATTTGAGTGGGCTTGCGAACAGGCAGGTTCATTGTAATTTCGGAAAAAGCCCATACAAGAAAAATCTTCGTTAATAATCACCATCATATTCAACAAAAGTTGAAGGTTCGAAATGAAAAACTTTCGGATCGATTCGAGAGCGAATTGCTCACGCAATTATGTTCAATGAGATAAGTAGTGAAACACATTAGGCATAAGAAAATTATATCTATTATGGAAAATTTTGGTTATCCCAATAACCCTCTTTTAAGGATGGGTTAATAAGGGAAACCTTGGTTTCCATTATTTATGCTGTCAGACGGATAGCTTGGTTTTGGTAACGATTAAGGACGTGGCAAGCTGCGAAAAGCTTGGGGGAATCGCATGCAGGTTTTGATCCCAAGATCTCCGAATTGTCGGGAGACCGACGACTACGCCGGGAATTGAAACATCTTAGTACCGGCAGGAAAAGAAAACAATATGTGATGCCCTTATTAGCAGAGAGCGAAAAGGGCAGAGGGCAAACTGAATCTGCAGTTGAAAGATTGCTAGAGATGTGGTGGAGGTAAACTTCTAAGTTGTCAATCAAACTTTGCTGGAATGCAGGACCTTAGAGGGTGAGAGTCCCGTAGAAGATACAATATGAAGTTCTCTAAAGAGTAGGGCGTCTTGAATTAGGCGTCTGAATATGGCACGATTAAGTGCTAACCCTAAATATAACCAAAGTCCGATAGCGCAATAGTACCGCGAGGGAAAGCTGAAAAGTACTCTTAACAGAGGGTTAAAAGACTTGAAATCTGACAGTTACAGTTAGCTACTGCTTTTACGTCGTAAGACAAAAGGTTGTAGCGTACGTTTTGAAAAACGGGCCAGGGAGTTTGCCTTTGTGGCGAGGCTAAGCAATATTATTGTGTAACCAAAGCGAAAGCAAGTATGAAAGTGCGAATAAGTCACTGAGGTAAGACCTGAAGCCAGATGATCTATGCATGAGCAGGTTGAAGTCTTCCGAAAGGAGGATGGAGGACCGAACTAGTGTTATGTGCATGTACTTGGATGACTTGTGCATAGGGGTGAAAAGCCTATCTAATCTGGCAATGGCTGGTTCCTACTGAAATATGCCTTCGTATAGTCTTGTTTAGTTTGTTAACGGTGTATAGTACGGATAAAATTCGCAGGGTCTATTGACTACGGAATTTTTTCCAACTCAGAATCTGTTAATTGCTTAAAACAAGAAACAGTGACGGTGTGTAAGATACCGTCACAAGACCCAAACAAGGGAGACTAAAGTTAAGGTCCCAAAATTCATGCTAAGTGTATCGAAAGGTGTTTTGAACCTGAGACACCGGGGATGTAAGCTCAGAAGCAGCTATCATTCAAAGAAAGCGTAACAGCTCACCCATTGAGGTTCAGAGCCCTGAAAATGGACGGGGCTAAGCATGATACCGATACTTTAGAGGCACTCGAGACCGAGTGTTCTGGTAAGTAGGTGTCGTTTCTGCACAGAAGATTTTTCGAGAGAAAGGTTGGAGCGGGAACGAATAAGAATCCTGGTAATAGTAGGATGTGATTTTCTTGAGAATAGAAAACGTCGAAAGAGCAAGGTTTCCTTGGCAATATACGTTAGCCAAGGGTTAGTCAGGACCTAAGTCGTACCTTAACTGAATACGACGATGGATGACAGGTTAATATTCCTGTACTAATTAATTCTTATATAATGTATTAGCTTTCGGATAAGCGGATGCTCGAGAGAGTATTTCAAAAAGAAACTGCACGAGGGTAATCCTAAGACTGCAAAGAATTTTTGGACTCGTCGCTGATTCCAGGAGCCAGTGAAAAAAATACATTCTTGGATTAATTAACTGTACCCATAACCGACACTGGTGCTCTGGCTTAGAAGGCCAAGACGTGTAGGATAAAACTAATCAAGGGAATTCGGCAATTTAGTCCTGTAGCTTCGGCTGAAGGGATGTCTATTGTTGTGTTTTCCATTAGTGGTAAGTGCATCAGTAGATCTAAGTAACGCGGACGGCCCGACTGTTTACCAAAAACGTAGCCACGTGCTAATCCGAAAGGACTTGTATACGTGGTGAGACCTGCCCAGTGGTGGTGTCTAAAACTCTTTTTCAAGGGAGCTAAGGTCCATCAAACGGCGGGGGTAACTATGACCCTCAATTTAGGGGGCTCTGTTTAAACAGAGAAAATTTGGCTGTATGCGGGAAACTCCTGTTAAGTCTTTGGTACTCGATATAAATTTATTTTATAATCAGTAAAAATTCAAAGAATAAGGACAATCCGCAGGAAACTAAAAATTTAAATATTTGACCTTCGTATGAAGGTCATGAATTCAGAACAGCTTATTTATTATCTTACTGGTTTTATTGATGGAGAGGGATGTTTTTGCATTGCTCTCAAAAACCAAAAATCTGCAAAGGTAAGATGGGTACTTGATCCAATATTTCACGTGACTCAGCATTTAAAGAACAAAGATATTTTATATCAGCTTCAAAAAATGTTTGATTGCGGGATAGTAATTAAAAAATATGGTCAACCAGATACAATGCAGTTTGTGGTTCAAAGCAGAAGGAAACTGGTAGATAAAATAATTCCTTTTTTCAGAAAATACCGATTAATAACTAAAAATAAAGACTTTCAAATATTTGCTAAAGTTGTTGAATCATTGGATCAACATAAACATGCAAATAAGGAAGAATTTATTTGCTTATTAAAAGAAGTATTTACAATGAATGGAGAAGGGAAACAGAGAAGATATAAACTTCAAGATGTTCTTGAGTCTTTAGAATCCTCAGAGACTATACGCCAAACACGAATAAAATCTAAATTGTAATCGTGATAATATAGTCCGATCTGCATGGAAACATGTAGAGATTAATAGAAATATTAATCCGCCACAATCCTTGTGGTTTGTAATTCTTAAAATAAGAATGAAAGTAACAATCTGCTTAAGGTAGCGTAATGCCTTGTCATCTGAATGGTGACGTGCATGAATGGTTTAACGAGGTTGTCACTGTCCCTGGTTAGAGTCCTCTGAAAATATTAGTCCGGTGCACAGACCGGAGACGCCTAGTGGGAAGCGGAGACCTTGTGGAACTTTACTGCAACTTGTTGTTGTGATTTTGCGAAAAACGCATAGCATAGGTAGGAGCGTCGAAGTTGTCATTTCGGTGACAATGGAGCAATCTTGTAATACTACCCATTTTTTTCAAAGTTGCTTACCGTTTACGGAACAGCAGCAGGCGGGCAGTTTGACTGGGGCGGTGCCCTGTCGAAAAGATATCGATAGGACCCAAAGACAGACTCACCTAGCTTGGAAATCTAGGGTTGAGTGCGAAGGCAAAAGTCTGTCTGACTGTATTTTGAACAGTAAGAAATGCAGGTACGAAAGTAGGGCTTAGTGAACCCACGTGCTTTTTTAATAGAAGCCGTGTCTGATAGAAAAGTTACCCCAAGGGTAATAAGCTGGTCGCCCCCGATAGTCCGTATTGACGGGGCGGTTTGGTATTTCGCTGTCGGCTCTCCCTATCCTGGTCGTGCAGAAGCGACCAAGGGTGTCGGAGTTCACGCATTAAAAGGGATCGTTAGCTGGGTTAAGAACGTCGCGAGACAGTTTGTATGATATCTACTAGGTGTGTTGTTGTCTGAGTGGAACGAGTATCTAGTACGAGAGGAACGGTACTCGGGTGCCTCTGGTGAGCGGTTGTCACATGGCAGGCCGCATAGCTACGCACTGTATGGATAAGAGCTGAATGCATCTAAGCTCGAAGCCATCCGCAAAACGAGACAACGAAAGCCGTCAAAGAAGATGACGTTGATAGAACTCTTGTGTAAGAACCGAGCCTCGGCGAGGTTTTCAGCATAGAGTTACTAAAAGCTTTACTTGATATTTTTTCTTATGTTGTGTTTCACTACTTATCTTTTGATTTTTCTAAAACTTTCTTATTTAAAAATAAACAGAAACAACATCACCAAATTTTAATAATTCCAAAAGCAAGAATTAATAAAAATATTCCTATTAAAATTCCCATTACTTTAAAAAAGAAGTATATTTCTAACCAACTCATATAACACTTAAATCAGTTTTATATTTGAATTTTATTTATTTACAAATCATAATCATTAAACCCAATAATCCTTAAAAACTGGTTTTTGTTTTTTTTAAAATGGAACTAATCGCATTATTAAGCAAGGGTGAAGGAACGTGGGCTCAGGTTTCAGGGCTTATGAAACATGGGAGGTGGGATAAAATAATTTTAGTTGGAAGCGACTTTGCAGAAAAATTCACTCATGAAAAAGAGTTTGATTTTGTAAAGGTGGATTTAGGTAAAAAGCTGGTTGATTTAAAGGAAGAACTTTCAAAAAAACTTAAAGACAAACTTAAAGGAATGGAGGTTGCTCTTTCAATTGCTTCGGGCGATGGAAAAGAGCATATGGCCCTAGTTTCTGCTTTAATAAACATTCCTGTGGGAATAAGGTTTTGTGCCTTGACTAAAGAGGGAATTGTTTATTTGTAATGGTTAAAATATTTAAAGAGGAAAAAATCCAAAATTCGACATTGTGAAAAAACACTATTACCATATAAAACTAAAAAAGAGCCCGGGAGGAATCGGACTTGTGATTTTAGCTAAAGGGGAAAATTCTAAAGTTGTTCTTGGCAGGGGAAAAGTAAACAAAAAGGAAGACCTTGAACTTAAGGTAAATGGTGGTAAAATTGATTTCATTTCAGAAGATTATAAGTTTGCAATTATTTACAAAGATGACTTTGAAAGGCTGGAAAGGAAGTGGGAGAAATATCAAAATATTCTTTAAATCCCAGTAATCTATTTAAAAGGAGGGAATTATCCAATGAAATGAGTAATGGTATTTATTACAATTTTGCAGATAAACTTTTAAAATTGAGTCATATTCACAAATACTTTTCTAAGGTAATCGGTTACAAAAAATCTAAAAAAATGGGGTTAAGTTATCCATTATATAAATTTACTATAAATCCAAATTCAAAGGCAAAATTTTGTATTGTTGCAGGAGTTCATGGAGATGAAATTGCAGGTCCTTGGTCAATACTTGAACTAATGAAAAGACCGAAATTTTTTAAAAAAGAAATCTGTTATCAAATTTTTCCTTTGCTAAATCCCACTGGCTTTGAACTTAGAAAAAGATTTAATGATAAAAGATGCGATCCGAATTGCCTAAATAAAAAAACTCTTAAGAGCAAAAATTACAAAGAAATTCAGTCCTTTTATCAAGAAGTTAAAGATGAAGAATTTGAAATATTCATCTCAATGCATGAAGATCTTGATCAAGACAAAGTTTATCAATATATTTATGAAAGAGATTTTGAACCCATATATAGAAAATTATTCAAAAATGAGAGAAAATGGAAAACTGGAAAAATTTATGGGGACAAGTCAGATGGGATGGGGTTAATAAAAAATATTCACGATCATTCATTAGAAGACAGACTGTTTTCAATGGGAAAATCTAAGATATCTCTTGCAACTGAAACTCCTGGTGAATTAAGTTTAGATAAAAGAATTTCCATGAATTTGAATAATCTTAAAATTCTTAATGACTATTTATTACTTTCCATCACATTAGAACAGTAATCCTTGGAGACAAAATCTTTTCCTGATTCCACAAACTCAAAAAACTTTGGAAAATTAATAAAATGTTTTTTATTAAGGGATTTTTTTCCAAGTAAAATTGCACGTGAGGGTTCGTGTCTTGAGAGGTATTCGTATTCAGGCAAAAATTCTAATATTTTTTTTGTGAATTCTTTCATGTCTTCCATATAAGGCATATTTTCAACTTTGTAGAATTTTTGGCTCTCCCCCACCCACATGTAAGATTTTAGTTCTACAAAATCCGGAGAACCCTTTCGGATTAATTTTGCATAGCCTTCGCAATTTTCCATGTTTTCATTTTTTATAAGGCTTAACCTTATGCATGTTCTATATCGCCGGGTAGCAAGTAAATCAAGGCATTTATTCATTCTTTTCCAATAATCCTCAAACAATGGCCTGTCAATTTCTTTTAATTTTTCTTTTGTCGGTGCATCAATACTTAGGTATAATTGCGTCACATTTTTTATTTTTTTAATTTCTTCGGGAAACTGTGCATTTGTAACAAGGAATGTGGAAATTCTTCTTTTGTGAAATTCTTCAAGTATTTCATTAATTAATGGATAAGTTATTGGTTCACCCGTTAAAGAAAGTGCAACATGCCTGATCTCTTTAAGTTCCTCCTTTTTAATTTCATTTGTTTTTTTGTTGCTTTTGAATCCAGTTAAAAGTTTTAGATGCCCCTCAATTGAGCTTTTAATTATTTCTTCAGGAGAATCAATCGGACTGTACCATTTCTTTCCAACTGGCGCCTTTTGGCCTCTCCAACAAAATTTACAGCGTGAAGCACAAAACATAGATGTTGTCATTTGCATGCATTGATGGCTCCTTATCCCGTAAAATATCCACTTGTAACAGTTTCCTTCTCCTCTAAGGGATTTTTTTGTCCATTCACATATTTTCACAGCCGAATGATTTCCGACTAAGCGATAACCCTGGCGGGTCAAAATCTTTTTTTGAAGAGCGTTAAGCTGCTCAGCCTTTTCTTTTTCCATTAAATTTTATAAAAGGATATTGTTTAAAAAATTATTGAAGAAGAATTAATTTTCATATTACTTAATAAATCTTTAGAAAAAACTCTTTGCCCAGAAAATCATAAGAACTAAAAGGAGCATAAGGAATATGAAAGTTAGTGCCTTGTAAGTCTTTGCGGCTGCTTTTTCCGACTTTGTTATTGCAAAAATTGTCAGGTAAAAGAACCTTCCGCCGTCAAAAATACCCACTGGAAGCATGTTAACAAGTGCAACACTAAAAGAAATTAAAACAAGCCACCATAGGAGGTCATAAATAAATTTTGCCATTGTAAAATTAGCAGTATAATATATATGGGGGTTTTTATACGAGGTTATCCATGCCGAAATACTTCCAAGTATCCCAGAAGCCTGTTGGTTTTCAAAACTAATCCCAATCCAGGTTTTTCCTTCAGGGGAAATTTCAAGGGTTATTTCTTTTGTAATTTCATCTGTCCCATTATAAGTTGTCAAAGTTATTTTTTCGCCGGGAGAATGCGAGGCAATTATTGAAGAAAGCGCATCAAGATGGGTAATTTTCAGACCGTCAATTTCGGTTATTGCCCCCGAAAGATTATTTCTTATTGCAGGAGAGTCAAAATAAAGCGCAGCATAGGAAGGGTCCTGCGTTGCACCTTTTATTCCTAAAAACATCCTGTTATATGCAATAATCTCATTTATCTCTCCCTGATTTGTGAGGTTTACCAAAAGACCGTAAGAAGGATTTTCAACTGCAACCTCATTTATTGAAGTAATTCCTGTCATATTAACAATTCCGTAAGCATAATCGTTGTAAATGACTCCCGAGGGCGAAAATGACAGGGAAAAAAATACAACCATTAAAATGACTCCGAGAATTGCAGTTAAGATATTTGCAAATGTTCCGGCTGACAAGACAGCCATTTGCTCAAATTTTTTCTTTTTTGCCATCGCCTTTTCATCAAGGTTTACAAAAGCAGCAAGGAAAACAGGCAAAAAGAACGGAAAAAAACCGAAGCCTGTTGTTTTTGTTTTGACTTTTGCAATCTTTGCAAAAATTCCGTGGAAAAATTCATGCGTGATTGCAACTATTGCTAAAATTATTATCCAGTATGAAAAGTAGAACGGCGGAAGAAAGTCCAACTTGAAAATTTGAGGCAAGTATGGAATCAATGGGGTTATAGGGGGAATTTTTATGGCCCTTACAATATTTGCCTGAAAAATATATACAATTACTATATTTACAAAAAAGTAAACCATTAGAATCATCAATATATATCCGGTGAAAACGGAAATATAACTTAAGATTTTAAGCCCTTTTGCATGTTTTTTTCCAAAGCTGTCAATTAATTTTAATCCCCATTTTGTGTGGTAAAGCAAGAGAAGCCCTTCTTTGTTTATTTTTTTTCTTTTCACATACAAAAATATCGAAAATGCAACTACAAAAACACCAAGCAATATCAAATCCCATGTCATCACATCCATTTTAACACCTGAATATACTTCGCAAAAATAGTTTATAAGAGTGGTGGTTTATTAATTCATTTCTAAAGATAATTCTTTTTTGCAAAATCAAGAAGATTCCCAAAATATGTTACGCCCTTCTTTGAAAGTTTATAAAAGATGATTTGCCCTTCTGAATCCATTTCTTTGTTTTCAATTCTTATAGCATAATCATTTTCGACAAGGTCAAGAATAGAATCGAGTAGTCCGACATTATGGACTATTTTAAATGAAATCCTGCATGATAAATTCTTTGATAACAATTCTAATACAGATAATTTTTTTGAATCAAATTTATTTTTCATAAATTCGAAAGGTCATGATTTTTTTAACTCTAATTAAGAGATAACTATTTCTTCTTTAAAACCCTAAACTGGCTTCGCCCGCATTTTCGGCATTTGATTTTCCCTTTAAGAATTTTCTGAGGGTCTGCTCTCATTTTGTATTCGCATCTTTGGCAGACAAACATGTTTTTGAAAAGTCTGTTTTGTGCTTCCTTAATTTTTGTTGCCATGTTAAACTTAGAAAGAATTGGTTTTTAAAGTTTTTTGATTAAGAAGATTAATAATTATTCAATTTTGTATCTCTTACCTGCTTTAAGGCGGTTGAGGTTAATTTTTCCGGTTAAAGGGATTCCATGTTCTTTTACAAAATATTTTCCGTTTTTTTTATATTGTATGAAAACTTTCTGTTTATTTTTATCAATCTTTTCAACATCTTCGAGGTATCCTGCTATGTCGCCATTATTTCCAAGAATACTCATACAGGCTCCGATAGGAACTTTTCCAAAGTCTTCATAATCAGAAACAAATTGTAAAACTCCTTCAAATCTTTTCTTGAATTTTCTCTCAAGAGTATCAGCCATCAGAAAACAGAATTGTCAAGATATTTAAAGATTTGTATCGTTGGTTTAAGATTTTCTCTTCAGAATAAGTGTTCCCTCAATATTCCAGTATTCAACGTTGTCATTAATTTGTATTTGGTCTTTCAATTCCGCAGGAACTGCCACCTCAATTGTTTCAAAGGATTCTAAATCCATTATGCTTGCTCTTGAATCGTTAACAGATAAAACCTGTCCTTTGTTTTTGTTTACAAGGGGAATTTCAAATCTTTCGTGCCCCGGAACAACAAAAACTTTTTTTGAATTTGAAACCATGTTTTCAGCCTCAATCCTGCATTTTGCATGTCCGTGTTTACCTGTTTTAGAAATATCCATCTTTTTTAAAGTGTAAAATTCGCCTTCAAGAATAAGGTTTGTTCCGACTCTTGCTTCTGTTGCATTTATAATTTTTAATACCATAATAGAATTAAAAAATTTTGATTTATAAAAGTTTGTGTAGTTGATTAAAAATAAAATTAAAGAAAACGATTCTTTGCTAAAAATGCAAAATAAATTATAAGAGTTTACCTCTTAACTCTTTCAAAATCCCAGATTTATAAGTTTTTATTGCCCTAAAGCAAACCAATTAATTTTATAAAGAAACCCCTTCTTTCACTTTGATAAAATGGTCCTGGAAAAAAAAGATTTTATTGAAGTTGAATTTACAGGTAAAATCAAGGACGGGGGAGTTTTTGATTCAAATATTAAAAAAGACCTCGAAAAGCTTCACGAAGGGCATGACCATCCCATTGAAACAAAGCCCTTTATCTTTCCCTTGGGAGAAGGAATGTTTGTAAAAGGTGTTGACAAATTTCTCTTAGGAAAAGAAGTCGGAGAATATGATATTCCTCTATCCCCTGAAGATGCATTCGGAAAAAGAGACCCCAAGGAGATAAGGACGATTCCTATAAAAAGTTTCGAGGACCATAATTTAAATCCTATTCCAGGAAGTGTTTTTAATTTTGACGGGAGGTTTGCAAAAGTTTTGACAGTTTCAGGAGGAAGAGTGATGGTTGACTTTAATAATCCACTTGCTGGAAAGAACGTTAAATATAACATAAAAGTCTTGAGAAAAGTTGAAGACATAAATGAGAAAGTAAAATCTTTAAATGAATTTTTCTTTAGAGCCGATTTTGATTTTAAGGTTGAGGAAAAAAAGTTAATTCTTAAAGTTCCAAAAGGAATGGAAAAACTTGCTGAAATTTTCAGGGGCAAATATAAAGAACTTCTCGGGCTTGAACTGGAAGTAAAGGAAGTTGAGTCTTCAAAGCCAGAGGATCAGAAAATTGAAGTTAAAAAACCTGAAAAGAAGAAAAAAGAAACCGAAGTGAAGAAATAATTAACTCCCCCTGAGAAGCACAACAATTTTTATAAACTGAGTATCTATTTTCCTAATATGGCAGAAAATTATTCTCCAAATGATGTTAATTTGGGGTTATCCAATTCAAAGGAAGTAGACAGAGAACTTGAAGAAATAATAAAAAAGCAGTCTACAAGAATAAAAGTTGTTGGAATAGGTGGAGGGGGAGGAAATTCCCTGAACCGTATGAAGGAAATTGGAATTAGAGGGGGAGAGCTTATTGCAATGAACACGGATGCCCAGGACCTCCTTTATACCGATGCTGATCAAAAAATTCTTCTTGGAAGAGAGTTAACTCAGGGATTAGGGGCAGGTAGCAATCCAAAAATAGGTGAAGAAGCTGCTAAGGAGTCAGAGTCCGAAATAAAGAAAAAGCTTTCAGGAAGTGATATGATTTTCATTACCTGCGGAATGGGTGGTGGAACTGGAACAGGTGCTGCACCCGTTGTTTCTTCTGTGGCCAGAAAACTTGGGGCTTTAACAATAGGAGTTGTAACAATGCCTTTCACAATTGAGGGGGCAAAAAGAATTGAAAATGCAGTTTATGGCCTTGAGAGAATGGAAGCCTTAACGGACACTTTAATTATAATTCCTAATGACAAGCTTTTGGAGCTCGCGCCCGAACTTCCTCTCCACACGGCCTTTAAAATTGCAGATGAAATTTTAACAAATGCAGTTAAAGGAGTGACTGAACTTGTCACCACTTCAGGACTTGTAAACCTTGATTTTGCCGATATAAAAGCAGTAATGGTTGAGGGAGGAGTTTCTCTTATTGGGATGGGGGAAAGTGATACTGAAAACAGAGCGATTGACGCTGTGACAAAAGCAATTAATAATCCTCTTTTGGATGTGGATATTTCAGGAGCAAAAGGTGCGCTTGTAAATATAATAGGAGGCCCAGATATGAGTCTGGAAGAATGCAAGGACATAATAAGGACCGTCGGTGAAAAATTGAGCCCTGACGCTAAAATGATATGGGGTGCAAAAATTTCCCCTGACATGGATAAATCAATAAGGGTTTTACTTATTGTTACAGGTGTGAAGAGTTCCCAGGTTTTGGGGCGCGGCGAAGACTTTGATTCCATAAAACACAGAGAGATGGAGGAAGAATTAGGAATTGAATTTTTGGAGTAAACTAAATAATTTTAAAAACTCTTCTTTCTAATTTATTTTATGGAAGAGATTAAGCAGTCAAACATAAAAGTTTTTTATAACAAGTGCGTGAGAGTCTGGAAAACTTTGAAAAAACCAACGAGAAAAGAGTTTGAGATGACTGCAAAAGTTTCTGCAATAGGGATTGTCATACTTGGAATTATTGGTTTTGTTATTTCAATACTCATAGGATTTTTCAATTAATAAATGGAAAAGCTGGCAAGAAAAAAATATACTAAAGAGGTTACAAGGTTTTATAATTTAGAAAAAATAAAAGCATGGAATATTGGAGAATTTAAATATCTTCCAAAGATTATAGGAGCCGGATTTAAAAATACAATTTTTGTAAGCAATAATGGGGCAGTCGAATTTTATTATGATTCAAAAGAAGTGGAAATTTTTGAAAAGGCTCTTGAGTCTGAAATAGGAGAAAAGGAATTTGACAAAATTTGCACTGATTTTATGTTCCTCATATTCAGATTAAAAAATAGTCATAGCGATAGAGAAAGGCTAAAATTATTTTCTAAAATGGTTCCCGCCCTTACAATATTTAATGAGTTTGATGAATACCCTGATTATTTGGAAGGAGAAATGGGTGAGGCCCTGATGAAAGTAAGAACCGCTACTCATTCAGAACCATATGACTTATTGAGAAATATAGGAATAGAGGAGCCTAAAAATTTTATTTATTTTAAGGGAAAAGTATATCCATTGGCAGAATTTTAAATTCAGTAAGTGAGATTTTCAACAAATCCCCTGCGATAAAAACTTTTATAAACCACTCATTTTAATTAATATTACTACTTCTTAAGTTTTAAGTGGTAGCGAGCGATTTCGTGATAGGGAGTTTTGAAAAATCAATGCCCGTGCGAGGTCGGGAGAAGGAGCATAGGAAATGATATTTATTTTAAAAGTGCAGACAAACAAGGAAGATTCGGCAATTGGAATGATTGCTGAGCGTGCAAAGAAAAAAAACCTAAGTGTTTATTCTGTCCTTAGGCCTCACGGATTAAGGGGGTACGTAATTCTGGAATCTGAAGACAGGGAATCAGCTGAGGAATCAGTTTACAATCTCCCATACATAAAAGGAATCGTCGGAAAGACTATCCAATATGATGAAATTAAAAATATGCTTGAAGCAAGTGCTGCAACAGTTTCCATTGAGGAAGGTGACATCGTCGAGATTATCGGTTCAACTCTCAAGGGGGAAAAAGCAAAAGTTTTAAGAATAGACAAGCAAAAGGAAGAAGTAGTGGTAAGCCTTTTGGGAGCAGTTGTTCCTTTGCCTGTTACAATAAAAATGGATAATGTTAAAGTAATAAGAAGAGAATCTGAAGGAGAAGAAAAATGAATGAACTAATAAAAAAATATTATGAACGGAGAACAAATTGTCTTGATCGAAAATATTATGATTTAGAAAAACAATCTAAAAATCTTAAGAAATACAAGAAAGATGCGGATGATAAAGGGAAAGTTTTTTTCTCCTTTTTATTGGGAGTCATTATTAAAGATAAATTAAGTGAAATGTTTAGATCAAGAGAGAAAATAAGTAATCTAGAATTGAAAGATTACAAATTTGGAGGCCTAAAATGAACATAAAACTTTTAGTTGAGGGAGGGGCAATGAAACCAGGGCCTGCTTTGAGCCAGAAGCTTGGTCCTGCCGGAATTCCAATTAACAAAGTTATAGAGAAAGTAAATTCAGTGACAGCATCTTTTAAGGGAATGCAGGTTCCTGTGGAAATTGAAGTTGATCTTGGAAATAAAACCTTTGAAGTGCAGGTTTTTTCACCGCCGGTTTCAGGACTTTTAAAAAAAGAAACGGGCATTCAAAAAGGATCCGGAATTCAGAAAAAAGTTAAGGTCGGGAATCTCTCAATTGAGCAGGTTATTTCTGTTGCAAAATCAAAAATGGCAAATTTGCTCTGCAGGGATTTAAAAACGGCAGTCAAAACTGTCGTAGGAAGTTGTGTTAGTCTTGGCATCCTTGTTGAAAGTATGAACCCTGTTGAAGTTGAAAAGTTAATTGATGAGGGAAAGTTTGACAAAGAAATAAAAGAAGAAAGAACAAAGACTCCTGAGGAAAAATTAATGAAGTTAAAGGAATTTTTTGATAAATTAAAAGACGAGCAGGATAAAATACTAAAGGCGGAAGCTGCACAAAAGGCAGAGGCTACTGCAGCCTCTGCGTCTGCAGTAGCAACATCCACAACGGTGTCTTCTACTGCCACATCCTCAAAATCCCCAGAAAAAACCCCTGCAAAAGTGTCCGCAAAAGATTCTGCAAAAGCATCAGGCAAAAAATAAAGAACATTTATAAATTAATTCAATTTTTATTCGTCATGGGGTTATGGGGTAACCTGGCTAGCCTTCGAGGTTTGGGACCTCGAGATCCCGGTTCAAATCCGGGTAGCCCCATATCGAACAATTTAAAAAGCAATTTTGTAATTTATAATTGAAGAAATGACAACAGAATTTTATATAGGAAAAAAAATAGAATACTATGAGCGAAGATTCGGATGCTTAATTAGGTTATTTAGAGAACATCAGACAGAATTATTAAATAAAAATTCAGACAAAATAGAAGAATTAATCTTTAAATATAAAACTTTTAAAAAGGATATAAAATACAACCCTTTACTTGTAGGGGTAGTGGAAACATTTATTTTGGATAAAAACTAAGAATCATACAATAAAAAATGACAACAAAATCAAAAAAAACAAAGTCCGCGGGAAGGTTTGGAGCACGGTACGGAAAGACCGTAAAAGACAAATTAGTTAAAATAGAGTCAAAGCAAAATTTAAAGCAAAAGTGTCCTTTCTGTGGAAAGGAAGGCGTGAAAAGAATTTCAAAAGGAGTATGGAAGTGCCCGAGATGTGAAAAGAAATTTGCGTCAAACACTTATTATCTGGAATAATCAAAATGGCAGAATATAAATGTTTCAAGTGCGGAAAAGAAATCCTAAGTGAGGATTTGAAAAAAAGGTTTAAGTGTCCTCACTGTGATTCCAAGATTTTTTTCAAGCCAAGAAGAAAAGTAAAATCAATAAAGGCGGAGTGACCTTGCGAGGCGATGTTAAATATAAATAATCGAACGGGGTTAAGAATTTAATAATGGAATCTGACAATATGCAGAAAATGCAGTTTTACCAGGAAAATTTAAATGCAATTTTTATGCAAAAAAGAGCCTTTAGCATGGAACTTGATGAGACTATTTCTGCATTTGGAGAAGTTGAAAAATCAAATGAAAGCGTTTACAAAATTATCGGGCAGTTGATGATAAAAACGGACAAAGAAAAAATAAAAGAAGACCTTAAAAACAAAGAAAAAATTATCCGGTTAAGATTAAAAAAGCTCGGAGAGCAGGAAGAGAATCTCAGTTCTGAGCTTAAAAAGATAAGAGACGAACTAATTAAAGAGTCCAAAAAGAAAAAGTAATTTTTTAACATTTATTTTCACTTTTTTTTATATTTAAAGTAAGTATTTTTTCTAAGAACTAAACTGTATAAAAAATCTCCGAAATCTTTATAAATCTCCCGCATCTAAATCTATCATGGCTTTCAAAACATTTAAAAAAATTTTTGGCGGAGGAGGTGTTGATGCTTCTGACGATGAGTATTTGGAGATTGATTTAAGCCAGGAAAAAAAGGAAAACAAAGTTGTTGTCAAACTTTTCAACCTCAATGATTACGAAGATTCAAATATGATTCTGAATGCTTTAAGGGAAGGGTACACTATTGCAATTATTGACATCAGAAATTTGAAGAAAAAAGATCCAATTGAATTAAAGAGAGCAATTTCAAAGATAAAAAAGACTTCAGATGCTCTTGAAGGGTCAATTGCGGGTTTTGGGGAAAACATTGTTGTTGTAACTCCTTCTTTTGCAAAGGTTGAAAAGCACATTCCAAAGGTGAAGGAAGAAAAAAAGAGCTCTTTGGAAGATTTTTAGGCTTTGATTAACTACTTTGGATTAAAATTTTCATTATTAAATGTTAATAATCTTTAATGATACTATCCTTAATTCTACTCAACATTTTTAAAACAGTATTCACCCGTTATTTTATGAAAACACTGTTTATTTCAGCGAAAATAAGAAAGGAGCCGGATTACGAAAAAATGAGGAAGATTGTTAATGAAAAAATTCCGGAGAAGAACATTTCAATTTGTTATTCTAACCAGTTTGTTGAAGTTGCAAAGAATCTTGAAAAAGCTCTGGATAAGAAAGTTGTTCATAAAGCCCAGGTTCTCGGATGTTCAAGCCCAAAGTTTCCCGAAGGGGTTGAAGCAATTTTAATTGTCGGGCAGGGAAAGTTTCATTCAGTTTCAATTGCCTATGAATCAAAATTGCCGGTTTACATCCTTGAAGATGAGATGGTTGGAAAAATCCCCGAAGAGGACGTAAAAAAAATGGAAAAAAAAGAAAAGGCAATGTACCTTAAGTACTTAAATTCAAAAAAAATAGGGATTCTTGTGACAAATAAACCCGGTCAGTGTAGGCTGAAAAGTGCAATTAATTTTTACAGGGGTCTGAAAGACAAAAAGGGCTACCTTTTTATTGCAAATGACCTGAATGTAAGCGAGTTTGAAAATTTTAATATTGACTGCTGGGTTAACACGGCCTGTCCGAGAATGGATTTAACCGACGGGGAAATCATTAATTTGGAAAAACTGCGTAATATTGAGAATAATTCAGGTAAGTGAATTTAATAATCAATAAAAAAAGAAATGATGGCATATTTTTGAGCCAACCCAAAAACATAAATTTTTAAAAACGACTTTTTGCTTGTTTTATAAAGTGTTGACAAAAATTCTGCATAAGATAAGGGGAAAAGAGTTAGGATACAAAGTTGGAAGAAGAATTTTATCTTCTAAGTTCATTGTCAATAATAAGATCTATGACTCAATGTACAATAAAAAAATAGATAAGACCATTAAAAAAATGGAAAAAAGGTATCCTGTCTCAGTCCATATTGCGAGTTCAAATTATTGCAATTCATCGTGTATTATGTGCCCCCATTCAAAGTTAAAAAAGTTTGGGGTAATGAATATGGAGTTATATAAAAAAATAATTGACGATTGTGAAAAGTCGAAAATAAAAGAGTTGGTGCTCTCATTTTTTGGCGAACCCCTTCTGGATAAATCTCTTCTTGAGAGGATAAAATATGCAAAAGAACGGGGAATGAATATCGGTTTTTCATCTAATGGTTCAATGTTAAACGAGAAATGGGCAAGAGATTTGATTGAATCAGGATTGGATAGCATCACTATAAGTCTTGACGGATATTCAAAAGAGACTTATGAAAAAATAAGAAGGGGATTAAAATTTGAAGTAACTAAAAGAAATATTTTGGGGTTAGTTGAAATGAAGAAAATGCTGAATAGGCAAAATCCAAGTGTAAATTTGGTTTTAGTGGAGATGAAGGAAAACCAAAAAGAAATAAAAAAATTTTATGAAGAATGGAAAAACAGGGTTGAGGGGATAAATATTATAAATATGAGAAATTGGGCGGGAGCAATTGAGAAAGAAACAACCCCTGAAAGTTTTCATTCAAAAAAAGGGATGAAAAGAAAACCATGTGTATCTGTATGGACGGAAATGTATGTTGATTGGGAAGGAAAAGTGGTTTTATGCTGTGATGATTGGAATTCTTCAACAGTTATTGGGGATTTAAATACTCAGAGTATTGAAGAAGTCTGGAAGGGGGATAAATTGAACAAAATAAGAAACTTTCATAAGTCTAAAGAATTTTATAATATTCCATTATGTAGTAAATGCAACAAAAAAACTGTCTGGTGGTTATTTGATTAAGTTCTAATTCTTAACTTGGAAAAACTGCGTAATATTGAAAAGGCAAAAAATGAAAAAAAAGCAGAATTATCTATTTTATAAATCTGGTCGGGTCTAAATTTGTCTTTGAGATTGAATAATCATGATTGGTTATTTTTTTAATGCGAGAAATATGATGGATGCTTCTTGGGGTAAATTTACTCAACTACTGGACTTCAAAGCTGAGAACGCTGGTTGTCAGATAGTTAAGGTAGACCCAAGAAACACAAGTAAAATGTGTTTTCAGTGCGGACATATTCAAGATATGCCATTATACAAGAGAACTTACGAGTGTGCTGATTGTGGCTTTGTCATAGACAGAGATTACAATTCGGCGATAAATATACTAACTAAATTAGCAGGGCAGGAATTGTCCTGTGTGGAGAAATCTGTCAATACTCTGTTAGAGCAAACAGGTTCTATGAAGTAAGAAGCCCTAACCTCAACGGAATGTTAGGTAAGGGTAATTCACAATTAGACTCTTCTGTTACAAAAAGTTTTATAATCTTTTTTTCTGAAGTGTAAACCTCATAGGCTTTTGCGCATATTATATAACTTTTCTTTTTTAGTATCACCTTATCCCAAGTTCCAGGCGTTCGGTTTTCCCCCCGCTTAGAAAAACTTTTTCACCGCTTTCATAAAAATTAAACTCTTGTAATAGAGAAAACTGTTTTTATTGCAACAATAATTGTCGCCGGAACAAACAAGGTCAATAGTGCCGAAAAAGTCGAGGCAACAGCATCACCTATTCCTATTCCGATTAGTGACCCCGTAACACTTTCCATTCCGAATCTACTTACAATCACTAAAACTGCCGCAGTCAATAAAAAAGTCTGAGAGTCTTTTCCCGACACATTTATACTGAATCCTACAATTAGACCGAGAAACACCAGTATGCCGTAAATTGGCGAGCTGTATTGGGTTAATTTTGACCAGGGTAAAAAGAATGTGGTTATAATCCCTATTGAAATTGCAAGTATAACCCCCAAAAAAAATATCCATGCCCCAACAAAATTTTCTTTTGCTATTAATGCCATTTTCTTTTACCTATTGATATAAGGAATTATATGATTTTCTTTTACCTATTAATATAACGAATTATATGAAAGAGCATATATAAATTTTTTTAAAATTCCTCAAAGATATATATTTTTAAAAATACAAAAGTTTATAAAGGGACGTAACTCTAAAATGGTAAAATGGAAAAAAGATTTGGATTAATTTTCGGAATAATCTTTGCATTTGTGACAATATTAAGTTTAGCGGGGGCAACCTTATCTACTTCATCTATTTCCGAATTAGGCCACTCAAGCGGTTCTTTTAGTGTTAATATTACGAGTACTGAAAATGAAACAGTCGATATAAATATAGATTCTATTGTTCAGGGTTCAAGGGAGATAACTTTCTCTGGATTTCCTTCTTCAATTGTTTTAAATGAATCTTCGGAGGAAATAACAATAAATTATAGTGTTCCTTCGGGATTTGTTTTTGAGCTTGGACAGAGTTATTCCACAAATTTAGACCTTAATGGAAGTGTATCGGGAGAGTCCTCTAAACAAATTAGATTTGAAGATTCAAACTTTTGTGAAGGAGTTGAAAACAACGGAAATTTAAACATTCGTGAGATGGATTTTACAGTTGAAACGGGATATGGAGAAGATGATAATTTTTGGTATCTTCTTGACACAATAAGTGTTGATGTGAGAGTTGATAATGATGGAAGTTGGGATGTGCGAAACGTAAATGTTGAATGGGAGCTTTATACTACTGCAGGAGATTTAATTGCGGACGGAGATGTCAGTGATTTTGACGTGGACAGGGGAGACGATAACACTATTACAATTAGTTTCAAGATTGATGAAAATTTAAGAGATTTCGAAAATGAGGATGCAGTTTTTTATGTAAGGGCAACAGGTGAAATTGATGACAATGATAGTCCTTTCGACGGGAACGATTCATGCGCATTTGATTCAAGGGAAGTAACCGTTAACACAGGGGACGAATTTATGATTGTTGATGATGTAAGCCTAAACGGAAATCCTGTTGAAAGAAACGACCTTTTAACCGGATCAATATCCTGCGGTGCATCAGTTGACTTTAGCGGAATAGTTTTCAATATTGGGGATAGAGAACAACAGGACGCTTTTGTTGTAATTAACAATCAGGAGTTGGGAATAAATGAAATAATAAAATTAAATGATATAAATGCATTCAAGAGTCAGGAAATTTCATTCAGGTTTAACGTTCCAAAAAATGCTGAAGAGAAAATTTATCCTTTGAGAATTTCAGTTTATGATGATAATAACAGAATTTTTGAAAATGATGAGGATGATGAGTCTATAACAGATGTTCATTTTAGAGTTGAAGGAGGATGTGCTGTTGCTGACCCAACTTTGACTGCGGATTTAAGTTCTGGTGAAGCAAAAGAAGGAGGGCAAATCATAGTTCATGCTTACATAAGAAATGAGGATGTGAAGGCCGCAACTTTTATCTTGAGTGCCCAAGGATTTGACACATGGGCGCAGCTTGTTAATGTAAGTGCTGAAACTTTCGTTCTTGAATCCGGAGCTTCAAAAGATGTTTATTTAACATTTGATCTTAAAGATAACAGTGAGGGAGATAAGCAGTTTAACCTTGTTGTGACTTCAAACGGGGAAGTTGTTGCAAACAAACCAGTTCTTATCTCAATTTCAGCCGGTTCATTCTGGGGAGATTTTGCCAAAGATGCAAACTGGGAGATTATCGGAATAGTTGCATTGAATGTTATTCTTCTTATTGCAATAATTATTGTTGCAGTTAAGATTCTTAGAAGAAAATAAACTCCGAAATTAATTTTATTTTATAAAATGGCAATAAAAGGTTACGCTAATTTTGACTGGCAGGTTCCAAAAGTAGTTGTATCTTTACTAAAAGGCAAAGACGCTGAAAAACTTTACAAAGAAGTTAAAGAAGATGAAAACTCATTTGAAAAAAGTTCTATGGGGTTTCTTGATTACAATTCAAATGAAATTAGAGGTTCTAATCCGTTAAGGGCAGGGCAGATTTACAGGTTAATTGGAGGTTCTAAAGTCAGAGTTGCAGTTCCGGGAGATGATTTTAAAGGGGGTATTTCCAATTTGATTAAAAGCAAATATTATACCGATTTTAATGTTTTGGTTGCACATAAAGATAAACCAATCTATGAAAAGAATAATGGGTTGTGGAAAAAAGTTATTGAGCTTGCACAAGGAAAAAAAGGAAATTTAATATTTCCATTTATGGTTCAGGGGTTTTATGTCCTTCCGGATAAAAAAGAAACTGGTTATGAGGTAAAAATTGTTCCTGCATCAAACTTTGAAGTTATTGTTGATGATAGATTATCAGGAAAATATAATGAATGGAATTTTGATAAAGTTGACGAAAAAGGATTACCCATTAATTTGGATAAATCTAAAGGAAATAGAACTTTTTATACAAGAAATGACGGATTATCTGGGGTTTGTCTGGGCGGATACTCTGTTTGGGACTCAGGCTTGAATTCCGGAGGTGGCGATCTTACTTATTCTGATGGCTATGGTCGGGTGGTGGTTGTTTATGACACCGAAGGTGTCGCGCCGAAAAATTTTGAGGTTGGAAAAAGCGATTAATAAAAAAATTTCTAAATTGGAAAATCTGAAACAAAAATATTTAAACAATTTTCTTTGGTGCTCTATGGTCTTGCCACAGGAAATTTCACTTAAATACTGACTTTTCCTGTTTTTTGCGCGGATAATTCAGATTGAAATTTTTGTCCCCGGAATAATTGGTTTTATAAGTATTATAAATATGAAAGAAAGGGAAATTCCAATAATCAGTCAATTTGCAAAAGATTATCTGACCTTTTTAGTTTTATAAAACCCCAAGGCTTCAAGTCCTGGCAGTTTTTTTCCGGCAAGATAGTCAATAACAGCCCCTCCAGCCAGGCTGACATGCCCGAATTTTTCCTCAGAAATTCCGGACATTTTTATTGCATTATTGAGGTCTCCTCCGCTAAGAAGAGAAAATGCCCGGCTTTCTGAAATCGCTTTTAAGATGTTTTTAGTCCCATCAAGAAATTTTTTGTCAAGGTAATAACCAGCAGGTCCTTTCATGTATATTGACTTGGCTTTTTTTATTTCATTAATGTACTTTTTTTGCGTTCCATCTCCAATATCCAAGGCTTCAAATTTATTTGGAAATTTTGAAAGAATCATATTTTTTCTTTTTCCTCCCATTTCAACTCCAAAATCAATGGGAAGATTCACATATTTCCCAGTTTTTTTTAATTCGATTTTTAATCTTTTTAATGAATTTTTGTAATCAGTTATTTTTTCCTTCATGAACTCCTCCTCTTTTCCAAGTTTTTTGCCAATGGCAACAAGGCACATAGGACCAAAAAGTCCGCATGCAAGGACCTTATTTTTTCCTAAAAGTAAAATGTTATCGTCAGATTTTGCTCCACCAAGAATATAAAGGCAATTTTTGAGGTGTATTTTTTTAAGGGCATTAACTTCTTTTTCCAAAAGCGGACCGGCGTAACTTTTCATATATTTTGGAAAGCTTATAATTGAAGCCTGGGTGCGATGCAAAACAGAGAAAGCATCATTTACATAAATATCGCACAATTTTGAAATCTCTTTTATGAATTTTGTTTTTCCTTTTTTAAATTCATCTTTTGTGAAGCGAACATTTTCTAAAAGGATTGCCTCGCCGTTTTTTAAATTTTTAATTTCTTTTTGAGCTGTTTTACCGTAAATATCAGGCACAAATTTTACCTTGACGAGTTTGTTAAGAAGTTCCGCATGGCTTTTTAGTGAAGTGAAATCTTTTTTTCCCGGCCTTCCCTGATGGGAGATTACAACAACTTTTGCCCTTTTATTTTTTAATAATTTAATTGTTTTTGAGCTTTCACGGATTCTTTCCGACATAAGGACTTTTCCATTGATAACTTCAGAATTTATGTCCGCACGAAGCAAAACTGTTTTTCCTTCCAAATTAATCTTTAATATGGATTCCATATTTGTTTACAAAAAATTTCCAAGCTTTTTTACAAATTCCACAATCCTTCGGGAGTATGCATATTCATTGTCATACCATGCAAGAACCTTTACCGTATTCCCGATAACCATGGTCGAGAGTCCGTCGATGATTGAGGAGTGCGTGTTTCCGATTATGTCTGAGGAAACAATTTCGTCTTCTGTATACTCAAGGATTTCTTTTAGTTTTCCATTGGCTTCTTTTTTAAAAGTGTTATTTATTTCCTCCTTGTTTTTTGGGGTTTTTTCAAGTTCAGCAACAAAGTCAACTATGCTTCCAGACGGAACAGGAACCCTCATTGCAAGACCGTCAATTTTTCCTTTAAGTTCCGGCATTACTTCTATTACTGCTTTTGTTGCGCCAGAAGTTGTCAGCACAATATTTATGGCGCCCGCACGTCCGCGCCTTAATTTTTTATCAGGTCCGTCAACAATTTTTTGCGAGGAGGTATAAGCATGTACAGTTGTCATGAATCCTTTTTTTATTCCGAATTTTTCGTGAAGAATTTTTGCAACCGGAGCAAGACCGTTTGTTGTGCAGCTTGCCATTGAGTAAATTTTGTCTGTTTTTCCAATCGAGTCTTCATTTACTCCAAAGACAATTGTTTTGTCAGGGTTTTTTGCGGGAGCCGAAATAATAACCTTTTTTGCTCCTGCTTTTATATGTTTTTCTGCATCCGCACGACCTGTAAAAAATCCTGTTGATTCAATAACAATATCAATTCCCATATTTTTCCAAGGAAGTTTTTCCGGGTCTTTTTCAGAGAAAATCTGTATCTTTTTATTTCCTATTTTTATAAAATCTTTTCCCGCTTCAACTTTTTCTTTTAGTCTCCCGTAAACAGAATCATATTTAATAAGGTATGCAAGGGTTTTTGGGTCTGTAAGGTCGTTAATAGCAACAAAGTTTAATCCCAAATCCAGCCCGTTTCTTAAAACAAGCCTTCCAATTCGCCCAAGCCCGTTAATTGCAATTTTCATCCTCTTTGTTCTTAATGAGGTAAGCCCTTTTTAAAAAACTTGTGAATTTTTCAAAAAAGGAAAATTAATTAAACTGTGAATTCTCTGATATTTAGTTCAACTTCGGTTGGACACTGGGATGAAGATTTTAGGATTTTCATCCCACTTTTTTTAATTCTTTGGTTAATTTTGAATTAACAAGATTTAAAAAAGAAACAACTTTCACACAAAATATGGACAGAACAAGTTTGGTAAAAAGACTTAGGGTAGAAGTTAAAGAAGCGAGGGATTTAGTTGGAAACTTGGTTTCCGAAAGAGATGTCAAAAAAAAGGTTGAGGAGGTTTTCAAAAATCAAACTAATGTTTTAGTTCCAAAAGAAAAGCCCGTTTCTTATGGAGAAAGATTAAGAATTTACACAGATTTAAGACATTTATTTGAAGAGGTCAGAAATGATTTTTCTCATATAATTCCTTTTTATGGTCTTTATAATGACAAAGTAGACTTTTATTTTCACGACCTTCACGAAAAATGGGGTTTGAGATAGGTTACTATCCTCTCATTTCAATCTTTTTTTGATTTCCCATATAGGGCTGAAGAACTTTTGGAATATTTATTGAGCCGTCTTTTTGCTGGTGGTTTTCAAGAAGTGCAATTAGTGCGCGGGGAGAGGCTATAACTGTGTTGTTGAGAGTGTGGACAAAATATTTTTTCCCATTTTTTTCGGCGTGAATATCAAGCCGTCTTGCCTGTGCATCAGTTAAATTAGAGCAACTTCCGACTTCGAAATATTTTTTTTGTCTTGGACTCCATGCTTCAATGTCGGCTGATTTTGCCTTGAGATCTGCAAGATCCCCGCTGCAGCATTCAAGTTTCCTTACCGGAATTTCAAGTTTTCTAAAAATATCAACTGTAAAATCAAGCATTTTTTCATACCATTTGTAAGATTCTTTAGGGTCGCATACCACAATCATTTCTTGTTTTTCAAACTGATGAACCCTGTAAAATCCCTTTTCTTCTATCCCATGAGCTCCCACCTCTTTTCTAAAGCATGGCGATATTCCTGTAATTTTGTATGGAAGATTTTTTCCATTTAAATTTTTACCGGCAAACATGCCAATCAAAGAATGTTCCGAAGTTCCTATTAAATACAGGTCCTCCCCCTCAATTTTATACATCATGTTGTCTTTTTCCTTAAAACTCATAACTCCATCCACAACCTCACTTCTTATCATGAAAGGCGGAATCATGAACTCAAATCCTTCTTTTATCGTATAATCTTTTGCAAAGTTTATCAATGCAGAATGAAGCCTTGACAGGTCTCCCATAAGATAATAAAATCCGTTTCCGGATGTTTTTCTTGCAGTATCAAAATCAACTCCATGAAGTTTTTCCGCCAACTCTGCATGATTAAAAATTTCGTAATCCGGAACTTTTGGCTCTCCTATTCTTTCAACTTCAACGTTCTCTTTTTCATCTTTTCCTATCGGAACTGAATCATGAATGATATTGGGAATTCTCATTAAAATTTCTTTTATTTTCCATTCAAGTTTTTTTCTTTTATCCTCTATTTTATCAATTTTTAAGGGGATTTTCTTGGCTTTTACCTTTAATTTTTCCGCTTCTTTTTTGTTTTTTTCCTTAATTTTTTTTGAAATATCTTTTGAAATTTTGTTTCTTTCCGACCTTAGTTTGTCTTCGTCATACTTCAATTTTCTCCATTTTGAGTCAAGTTCAGTTACTTCATCAACTAGGTCAATTTTTTCCTCCTGAAATTTCTTTTTTATGTTCTCCTTGACCTTTTTTGGGTCTTCTCTTATGAGGATTATGTCAATCATAAATAGAAAAGAAGACGACCATATTTAAATTTAATTGGAAAGGATTAACAGTTATAAAACCCAATTAAATTTTACCTTTGGGAAAATTTAAAAGCAATTGGTCCCTGTTCAATTTATGGCAGAGGTGATTTCATCAATTATTCCTTCACTTTCCGAATTTTATTTATCTATAATTCTGAACCTTCCCGGATGGGCGCAGACTTTTTTGAATCTTTTTTTTATTTCCCTCATGGTTGTAATTTATTCTGTTTTTATATGGAAGTTTTACATGTGGGTTGCAAAAAAGAATATACTTGAATTAAATCTCTCAAAGTTTAATAAATCCGAACATGCTGTTATTTCAAAAATCATTGGGGGGTTGATTTATTTTCTTGAGTATCTCATAATACTACCTTTCGTTGTTTTTTTGTGGTTTGGGGTTTTCACAATTTTTTTAATTCTTTTGACAGATACACTCGAAGTCAATACTATCCTTGTAATTGGTGTTGTAATTGTTGCAGCAATAAGAATGACAGCATATTACAAGGAAAACCTTTCAAAAGAACTTGCAAAGCTTATTCCATTGACTCTCCTTGTGGTTGCAATATCACAGGGGCTTTTTAATTTTCCTAAATTTCTTGAGCAAATCCAGATTATTCCATCTTTTATTTCAGATATCTGGGTATATCTTATTTTTATAATTGTCCTTGAATTTATTCTAAGACTCCTCGATATAATCTTCCTTGCTTTTGATTTGTACGACGAGGAAGAGGTAAAAGAAAGGGAAGTTTAAAAATCCCTTGAATTTTCTTCCGTATTTAAAGATGAAATATTTAATTGTTTTTTAATCAAAGTGAAAAAATTTTAAAGGTTAGCCAGAAATCCATCTGCTTTAGCTGATGGATGAATGGCGCTTCTTGAAAAACATTTTTCTATTTTGATTTACTAAAAAAAGAGTAGCCGTGATTGTCGGCTACT
>Ga0209727_1000944_pt1 | contig 27178 bp, 23 predicted proteins | sample RifGroC1_FD_183995 | JGI IMG/M metagenome (GOLD analysis project Ga0209727, IMG submission 183995) | Groundwater microbial communities from Rifle, Colorado, USA - Groundwater C1 (SPAdes) (version 2) | ecosystem: Environmental > Aquatic > Deep subsurface > Groundwater | place: Rifle, Colorado...
ATGCTACAAATGTAAAATATCTTGAAGAAAGTCCTTCGGTGGCTTTTAATTCACAAAAAGAAAAAAAATGAAGAACAGCTCTTTGCCGTTTTTGAATATAGTTGGAAAGAATTATGAAATCTATGAAAAGGAAAACTATTTTACGAGGCAGCTCTTCAGATGAAAAAAACTGGAGGATATATGTGCTGACAGGTTTCATTTTATTTATGTCAGTTAGTATCTTAGCGAAATTATATATTTTGCAAGTTTCAAGATATGACTTGTACGCTGAAATTGCAGAAAATCAACATGATAGTGTCACTGAAATTTCCGCCAAGCGAGGGGAGATTTTTTTGCAAGATGAAAACAGACCGTATCCTGTTGCTGTAAATCGTGAGCTACAAATGGTCTATGCTGTTCCTCGAGAGATGAAAGACGCTCTCAATTCTGCTGATACTCTGGCTTCTATTTTGAACCTGGAGAAAGATTCACTTGTAACTAAGCTAGATGATCCAAATGATATGTTTGAAATTATCAAACATAAGCTTTCGGATGAAGAAGTTCAAAAAATTAAAGATGTTAAAATTCCCGGTGTTTATTTGAAGGGGGAAAATTTTAGATACTATCCAGCTGGTGAACTCGCTGCTCAGACTATAGGCTTCGTAGGGTCTAATGGTGGCATTCAAAAAGGAATGTATGGGCTGGAAGCTTTTTGGGAAAAAGCGCTGCGCGGTGAATCTGGTTCTATAAAACAAGAAGGCGATTCAAGAGGAAGATGGATTCCTGTGAGTGACCGAGATGTGCGCGAAGCAAAGGATGGCCCAGATCTTATTTTGACTATAAACCATACTGTTCAGTTTGAAGTGGAAAAAATTGTAAAAGAAACAATGGAGAAATTTAGTGCGGACAGCGCAAGTGTCATTGTGATGGAGCCAAAAACTGGAAAAATTTTGGCCATGGCTAATCAACCTAGCTTTAATCCAAATGATTTTTCACAAACTGAAGACATTTCGCGTTTCGTGAATCCTGCTGTGAGCGAACCTTATGAATCAGGTTCAGTTTTCAAGGCTTTTACTGAAGCAATAGGAATTGATGATGGAAAAATAAATGGTTCGACTACATATGTGGACACAGGGGTTGTTAAAGAGGCTGGATATGAAATTCGGAATTCTGACTTGAAAGCTAATGGTGTTCAGACAATGACGCAGGTATTGGAATCATCTTTGAATACGGGAGTGATTCATATTGAAAAATTGGTGGGAAATAAAAACTTTGCTGAATATGTCAGAAGATTTGGCTTTGGCGAAAAAACTGGCATAGATCTTCCAGGTGAGGTTGGTGGTAATATACGAAATTTAAATAATACTAAAACTGATATAAATTTCTTCACTGCTTCATTTGGGCAAGGCATTTCCGTCACGCCAATTCAATTAGTTTCAGCTTATGGAGCTTTAGCTAATAAGGGTATGCTTATGAGACCTCAGATTGTGGAAAGTTTGAAATATAGTGATGGGCACGTTGAAAAAAATGCACCACAAGAAATCAGACAAGTTATTTCTGAAAGTGCTGCTGAGCAAACAAGTCAAATGCTACGCTCAGTAGTTGTTAATGGTCATGGAAAGCGAGCAGATGTTCCTGGATATTTAGTGGGAGGCAAGACTGGTACTGCGCAGATTGCAAAAACTGGGAGCAAAGGATATGAAGAAGGTATTAATGTTGGCTCATTTGCCGGTTATGCCCCGATCAATGATCCACAATTCGTAGTTTTAGTGAAGATTGTGAATCCAAAAGGTGTTGAATGGGCTGAATCATCAGCTGCTCCAACTTTTGGAAAGGTAATGAAATTTTTACTTGAATATCACAAAGTTAAACCAACTGAAGATCCTAAAACCAGTCCTAATGCAAGTTCTCAGCCAATCGTGGTGGCTCAGCCGGCGCCTGTGCCAGCTATCGAGGATAATAAAAAAAGTAAAAAAGAATCCACTTCAAAAGATATTGCAAAAGCAATCGAATCAGGTGACTAAGCTTGATTTAAAAAGGTTTTTACTTTACCCTTAAGGTCTGTGCGGGTAGTGAAATCCAAAAGATATTTTTATAAAATGTGTTACTATCGGAAAAAATAAAATTGCAAGTATTATAATTTGAAATTCTTTGGCTATGAGCCATTTGAATTTCTGCTACTGGATGAAATCAAAATCACTTATATTGCTAGAAAAAATATTACGGCTGATGGCCGAGGCTGTTCTTGCGCGTCACAAACCGAAGATCATAGGCATTACAGGTTCAGTGGGAAAGACTTCCACTAAGGCTGCTGTTTTTGCTGTTCTTTCATCTAAATTTAATGTTCGTGAGAATCAAAAAAATTATAATAATGAAATTGGAATTCCACTGACGATAATTGGAGCAGGGAGCGGAGGAAGGAATATTTTTAAATGGATTTGGATATTTATAAAATGGTTATTTGCCTTAATAAATCCGAAATATCCTGAAATCCTAATCCTTGAACTTGGAGTTGATAGGCCGGACGATATGAAATATTTCATGTCATTCATCAGACCAATGATGGGAATTGTTACAAATATATCTTCCAGTCATATTGAATACTTTAAAACTGTTGATAATATAGCAAAAGAAAAAAGAATTCTGATAGAATCGTTGGCATCTGATGGATTTGCCATACTTAACGGAGACGATGAGAAGGCTGTTACTATGAGTCAGAATACAAAAGCTCAAGTCGTCACATTTGGGCAGGTTGGAAATCCGGTAATCGGTGCATCGGGCATCATATATAATTATGAGAAGGATATTCCTATCGGAATCAGTTTCAAATTGAATTATGATGGTAAAAATATTCCTATCAGGCTGCGAAATATTTTAGCGGCTCATCAGGTTTATGCTGCACTTGCTGCAGTTAGTGCTGGAATAATTTTCAAAATGAATTTAGTTGAGATTGCGAGCGCTCTTGAGCTGCTAAGATCTCCTGCTGGAAGAATGAATTTATTGGAAGGATCTAAAGATAGTTTTGTTATTGATGACACTTATAATGCATCGCCAGTTTCAACGATAGCTGCTCTTGATGTGCTAGGTGAGCTTAAAGCTAAAAGAAAAATTGCAGTTCTTGGCGATATGTTGGAGTTAGGAAACCAAAGCGAGCATGGACATCGCGATGTTGCTCGTAAAATATTTTCAACTAAGGTTGATATGTTTATTGCTGTTGGCAGCCGTATGAAAAGGGCAGTTGAGGAATTAGTTTCTCTGGGATTTCCAGGTTCCAATGTGATGCATTTTGATGATCCTGAGCAAGCGAGCGAGAAAATTGCAAAAATGATTGTTTCAGGTGATTTTATTCTTGTTAAGGGTTCACAAGGAATGAGGATGGAAAAAATTGTGGAAAAACTTTTGAAAAATACAAGTGACGCAGAAAATCTTTTATGCAGGCAGTCCAGGGAATGGAGGAGAAAACCTTTTAAAAAACCATAATAATATATATTATATCAATTTCTCATTGACAAAAATAAAAACTAGAGTACAGTTCAACTTAATGAAGTCTTAATGTTTCATTACTGTTCTTTACGCTTCTTCGCGGAGCTTTGTTTATAACCCTTTACCAGAGAGGAGAGCGACATGAATCCTGAAATCAGACTAGTATTTCAACTGCTGTCACTGGATATGGGAGAATTAAACGCTAAGATGATCCTCTTGGCAAAAGGATGGCTGATGCAGACTCCAATGCAATTAAATGAATCAAGGAGGTGATTATGCTTCAAAGTGCTGGTTTCTGCGATGCCGTTATTGACATGAGGGCTCTCGCTGTAAGATTAAAAGAATCATCCAAGGATGACAACCTGACAATCCTTAAGAAGAATTTCCGCGAAAGAAAACTCCATGGTGATAATCTATTGCAGTTCAACGAGAACGCATATTTTCTCGCAATGGCCGGGTTCTACGTCTTCTAGGTAACTTGCCAGCCTTAGCGCTTTCCCAAAAGGGATTGAGCGCTGGGGTTTTTTGTTTGCCTTGATAAATTTTATATTTATTGTTATACTATTTTTTGTAAGTGAAGTTTAAAAATGAATATTGTCGCTATCGTCTAACGGTTAGGACATCAGGTTCTCATCCTGGAAATCGGGGTTCGATTCCCCGTAGCGATACAAAATAGACAAAAACTCTGGGTCATCCCAGAGTTTTTGCATTTTGTCGCTACGGGGAATCGAACCGGCAGAAGTGAGATATGAGCGAAGGCGAATAATCGAACGTAGATGGATGCGAGTGTGCGAGCATTCAGCGCTGCCCAGGGCAAGGAGCGAACGAGTGACGACGAGTGAACGACGCGTAAATAGTAGCGATACATTGAGATTTAAAAGTCCCCAAAAGGGACTTTTAAATTTGTATCGCTACTAGGAATCGAACGGGTGGAAGTGAGCTAGAAATTTTCAGCAGAAAATTCGCAGCGAACGCCGATAAATGTGAGGAATACGAACATTTAGCGCCACCCTGGGCAAGGAGCGAAGGCGACGCGAAATTATGTTAGCGATACATTGAGATTTAAAAGTCCCTTTATGGGCTTTTAAATTTGTGCTACGGGGAATCTGATATAAATAAAGAGATAAATAAAAAAGCCACAATCCAGTTATGGATAGCAGCTTTTTCTTCCGGCGTTTGAGTCTATTTTTCTTCGGGTCTGCATCTGATTTGACCCCTGAGTCTTATTCCAATATCTCTACATAGTACATCTACGTTCTTATCCAGAAATGTCCATCTTACGCTATCTATTGGTATTGTCATATAGTAAACATTTCTTCTTCTGCCAATATCGAGCATTAAGCCAAGGTGTGTACCCTTGGTTTTGGGAAATGTGGCTCGAGTGTAACATTCAATAATGGTTTCATTTAGAACTTTGATTTCGTAAGATCCGCATTTGATTCTTGCTAACACGGCGAAAAGAATACGAGCAAAAACATATGATTCCACTCCGTTGGCTTTAACCGAAGCATTCCATGCCCCGTCACTTTTTTTGAAGGTAATGCAGGTGGTTTTGTTTTCCACTAATTCCATTTCCATCATCAGTTTTATTTTTTCTGAAACCCTAAAGATGACAAGGTTTTCTTCGACTTCGCATACCTTCCAGGTAGTATCCTCGGTTGTGAAGTCATGAATAGAGTAGAGTTCCATGAAAATACTGTTAATCATATTTCTCGGGTAAGTGTAGATTTTCTTCATTTTGCCCTCCCAGGCTTTGACTTTGTATTGTAAAGATTACAGTTATGGCCATTTGAACCATATACAAGTATACTCTAAAATTGGTATAATGTCAAGTTCTTAGCCTTGCCTTTTGTGGCTTTAGTGCTACAATTGAGTGAATTAAAAGGTGGATACTAACCAATGCTTTTCATCTAAAATATGGATTTTTATCGGACACTGGGCGAACTTAAGGCTGCTATAGATAAACAAATACAGCTGCAATTGGACGGCGCTATTAAAGATGCGCAAGCGAAAGACCAATTGATAGCAGATTCCTTGATGCATATCAAAAAAATAGCACTCGCAGGAGGGAAGCGATTGCGTGGCGCTTTGCTTTGTCAGGCATATTTTGGTTTTGGTGGTAAAGACAAGAAGAAGATTTTAAAAGTGGCTGCAGCTATCGAATTGGTTCATCTTTTTTTGCTGGTACATGATGACATCATTGACAGAGGAAATTTAAGACATGGTGAAGCTACGCTACATCAAATGCTGGCGAAGAAATATCAGAAAAAACTTGGAACTTCTGAGGCTCTGCATTTTGGGAGTTCGATGGCTATCATTGTCGGAGACATGCTTTATGCAATGGCTAATAAGATTATTCTTGAAGCTGGCTTTGATCATGAAATTGCAACTAAAGCCTTAAACAAATTGCAATCAGTTGTGAATACGACAATTATCGGTCAATCGCAAGATATTAATATTTCTTACGGAAGTAAGGTTACGGAAGTCCAAGTGCTTTCAATGTATGAAAATAAAACAGCTAGATACACTTTTGAAGGACCTTTGCATATGGGTGCAATTCTGGCTGGTTCAAATGATAAGAAAAGTTTGGAATTGCTTTGTGCATATTCTGTTCCGCTTGGAATTGCATTTCAGATTCAAGATGATATTCTTGGAGTGCTGGCTGAGGATAAAAAAATAGGGAAATCAGCCGCTTCGGATATTGAAGAAGGTAAAAAAACATTATTGGTAATTAAGGCATATTCTCTTGCATCTTCCATGCAAACAAGGCAACTGGATGCTATTCTTGGAAAAAAGAATCTAACCGGAAAAGAAATCACTTTATTTCGAAAATTATTAATTGATACTGGAGCTCTTGAATATAATAAGAATTTAGCAGCTGAAAATCTAAAACTTGGTAAGAGAGAAATTGAAAAAATAATAATACTGCCCGCAGCCAAAAAATTCTTAATTGGATTAGTTGAATATTTGGAAAAAAGGGAAATATAAGAAAATTATAAATTTCAATAAAGAAAATTTATGTTAAAGAGACGAAAAACCAGGAAGCTTAAAGTTGGTGATATTTTTATTGGAGGGAATGCTCCAATTGTGATACAATCAATGTGTACGACTGATACTCGCAATGTTAGCGCGACAGTTGCTCAAATAAAACAGCTGCAAAAAGCAGGCTGCGAACTGGTTCGTTTGGCAGTGCCTGATATGGTTGCAGCCAAAGCTTTGGGAAAAATCAAAAAACGGGTAACCATTCCGTTGGTTGCTGATATTCATTTTTCCGCGGAATTTGCCATGGAGGCGATGCGGCAAGGAATTGATAAGCTCAGGCTCAATCCTGGAAATATCGGCGATGAAGAAAAAATAAAAATGGTCGTGCTTGAGGCCAAGAAAAGAAAAATTCCAATACGAATTGGAGTTAATGGTGGATCGCTCGAAAAAGATATTTTGAAAAAATATAAAGGCAAAGTTACGGCTGCTGCTATGGTAGAATCCGCCATGCGTCATATTAAGATTCTGGAGAAATATGGATTTCGCGATATTGCAGTTTCACTTAAAGCTTCAGATGTTGAGCGCACAGTCGAGGCATATAGACTTCTTTCAAGTAAAGTGAATTATCCTTTACATATAGGAATTACTGAGGCTGGAACAATTTTCCGTGGAACAGTCATTTCATCTGTCGGATTAGGAATTTTGCTATACGATGGCATTGGCGACACAATGAGAGTTTCACTCACTGCTGATCCAGTTGAAGAAATCAAAGTTGCATGGGAGATTTTGAAATCACTGGGACTTCGCAAGCGCGGAATCACGGTGACAAGCTGTCCGACTTGCGGAAGAACCGAAATAAATCTGATTGAATTGGCTAAGAAGGTTGAAAATGAATTAGCTTTTATTGATAAGGACATGCATGTGGCCGTTATGGGTTGCGTAGTGAATGGGCCTGGTGAAGCGCGCGAAGCTGATTTAGCCATCGTGGGAGGAAAAAATGTGGGATTAATCATGAAGCATGGTGAGATTTTGCGAAAAGTCGATGAAAAGAATTTATTAAAAGAATTTATTAAAGAGGTAAAAAAATACTAATTGCGTTTCGTTTATTGATAAATATATAAATTAATGTCACAAGATAATATTTTAAAAACTCTTCCAAATCATATCGTTATTATTCCCGATGGAAATCGTCGTTGGGCATCTGAGCGTGGACTCAAGCCTTGGGAAGGACATGAGGAAGGAGCAAGAAACACCGAGTTACTTTTGCGGCGAGCGTTGAAATTAGGTGTGAAATGTTTTTCGCTGTGGGGTTCTTCACTTGAAAATCTTACGCGGCGGCCTTTAAGTGAAAAAGTGGCAATGTTGCATATATATGAGGAATATTTTGATAAGCTGCTTCACAGCAGTGACATTCATGATAATCAAGTCAGGATAAATTTTATCGGTAAATGGGAAAGTCAATTTCCTGATTCTTTGAAAAAAATCATGCATGAGTGTGTTGATGCGACAAAGAATTATTCGCAGCACATGCTTAACTTTTTCTTGGCCTATAGTGGAGATGATGAGATGATTGACGCGATAAAGAAGATTGTTAAAAGTGGAGTTGCACCGAGTGATATCACAGCAGAAACAATAAAGCAAAATTTGATGACCAAAGATTTGCCGTCGGTGGATTTTATGATTAGAACTGGCGGCGAACCTCATTTGAGCGCAGGATTCATGATGTGGGACGTGGCCAATGCCCAGCTACATTTTTCCGATTCTTATTATCCTGATTTTGGAGTTGAAAAATTAGAAGCTGCTATTGAAGATTTCGCGCAAAGAGGAAGAAGACTTGGAAAGTAAATAAAAATTTTGAATTTCTAATTTTGAATTTTGAATGAATGTATTAATTTTTGAATATTTAAAACATTTTTTATCATTAGAAATTGAATCGAAATTCGAAATTCGAAATTCGTAATTCGAATAATAAAATAAAATATGAAAAAGATATTATTTTTACTTGCATTTTTGTTTGTTTTACCCTTAAATGCAAATGCGCAGGAAAAAAAGCCAGCTGTATATTTTTATGCGGATTGGTGTTCGCATTGTCAGAAGGTCAATGCGTATTTTGAAGAAAATGGAATTTATGAAAAATATGATATTCAGAAATTGAATTTTGACGAGCCTGAGAATAAAAAAATTCTTTCAAAAATCTTTGAAGATCAAGGAATGCAATCAAGCGGAATTCCTGCAATTATAATTGATGAGCAGATGCTTGTTGGCGACGCTCCAATTATCAAGCAATTCGAGACCACCATTGAGAAATCAAAAGGTACAGCTCCTGCATACGTGGAAAAATTTAGAGAAGGTGGCCAGTCAGCCTCTGCGGTTCCGCTTGCAGCCTTGATTAGTGCTGCATTAGTTGATGCGATAAATCCATGTGCCTTTGCTGTGCTTATTCTTTTAGTGGCAACCGTGACTAATGCGCAAGGAAAAAGAAGAGCTCTTCAATCAGGACTTATGTTTTCTCTCGCGATTTTCGCTTCATATTTTCTGATGGGACTTGGACTATATAAAGCGATAACTATTTTCAATATTCCATTGGTGATTTCAACTGTTGTTGGTCTTCTGGCGATTTTGCTTGGGTTGGCAAATCTGAAAGATGCATTTTGGTATGGTAAATTTTTCATTATGGAAGTGCCATTATCTTGGAGACCAAGAATGCAAACAATTTTGAAACACGTGACAAGTCCATTTGGAGCACTTTCTGCAGGACTTCTTGTGAGTTTATTCCTGCTCCCATGTTCAAGTGGACCGTATGTTGTCATCGTTGGTCTTTTGGCGGAGCGGGTGAATATGGCATCAACAATTTCGCAGCTTGCTTTGTATAATCTTATTTTCGTCACACCAATGGTTGCGATAACTCTGGCGATGTATTTCTTTGATATTAAAGGAAAAAAACTTGAACAGCTGCGAAAAGACAATCTGAAATTGCTTCATGCGATTGGAGGTACTATAATGTTGATTATGGGTATATACTTACTGAAAGGTTGGCTCTAAATGTTGATTATGGGTATATACTTACTGAAAGGTTGGCTCTAAATGTTGCTAAAGGTAACTATTAATTTACAATAATAATTTTTAAAATTAAGTTTCACTTGTTTTGGATGGTGCATTTCCCTGAAAGCTAATGCAGCTGAAAGCTAATGAAGCTAAAATATTATGGAATTTGAATTCACAGACCAGAATTTTGATCAAGAAGTTATTGCCAGTGAGAAACCCGTCCTAGTTGATTTTTGGGCACCATGGTGTGGACCATGTCAAATGATGGGGCCAGTTATTGAGCAACTTGCTGAGGAGATGGGAGAGGCTGCAAAAGTTGGAAAAGTCAATGTTGATGAAAATGGAGATGTTTCTGCAAAATTTGGCATCATGTCAATACCAGCCCTGAAGATTTTTAAAGGTGGAAAAGTTGTGAAGGAATATGTCGGTGTTCAATCTAAGGAAGCTTTGAAAAAAGCTTTGGAAGAATTGGCTTAATATTGCATTTGCATAATTGTTCTTGAAGCCGGATTCTTGTTGGAGTCCGGCTTTTGTTTTGTAATCTATGATTTTTTGTATGCTCAAATCCATAAATCCATTTATGGATTTGAGCAATGTTTGCAGGCGTGGCTTTTAATGGGTCATACGCAATATATGGTTCTATGAAAAACAGCTATGATTTTTGTTTTTCTATTTTCTTTTTGGCCAATTATTGCGACAGCAATTCCTGAGCCCTTGACCATAGATTTGGGTCAAGGGTGTGCTCAAAAAGGAAATAGAAAAACAAAAAATAGACTTGCCACTCAATAGTTGAAACCATGCATTGCGTATGATCCCTTTTAATTGATTGTTTTTTGCATTATACTAAATATATAATACTAAATACAAAATACTAGTTATGTACGATCTTATAATTATTGGTGCGGGACCAGCAGGATTGGGCGCATCTATCTATGCTTCGCGTTATAAATTGAACCATGTTGTTCTTGGGGCGGAAATTGGTGGTCAAGTTATCGAAGCTTGGGAGATTGAAAACTACGCGGGGCACGAATCTATTTCCGGTAGGGAGCTCATGGGTCTATTCCAAAAACAATCTCAGGAGCTTGGAGCGACAATCGTTCAGGCGATGGTGGCTAAGGTCCTTCGGACTTTCGATGGATTTGAAATAATTACAGATGACGGAAAAAAATATGAAAGCCGCGCTATAATTTTTGCGCTCGGCATGAAACCACGCAAAATGAATATCCCAGGCGAGGATAAATATGTTGGCAAGGGAATTTCTTATTGCGCAACGTGCGATGCAATGTTTTTCAGAGGCAAGGATGTGGCGGTGATTGGTGGAGGTGATAGCGCGGCAACTGCTGCAATTCATTTGTCAGAATTTGCCAATAGTGTGCAACTTTTGTATAAGGAGGGGACGAAATGCTACGAGCCGGCTTGGGAACAAGAAATTATTAAAAGTGGAAAAATTGCTGTGGCATCATTTGAAAAAATAAACGAACTTCATGGCGAAGAAAAACTTGCAGGTTTGATATATGAAAAAATAGATGGCGAAAAGAAAGAACTTGCAGTCGATGGAGTATTTATTGAAATAGGTTCTGTTCCTGGGGTTGTGATTGCCAAGGAGCTTGGAGTTGAAACTGATGAGCAGGGTTATATCGTTGTTGTTCAAGACCAAAGCACGAATGTGGAAAACGTGTATGCTGCAGGCGATGTCACAACTGGCTCAAATAAATTCAGACAAATCATAACGGCTGTGGCAGAAGGTGCGGTGGCAACTGGAAGTATCTACAAAAAATTGAAATTGACTAAGAAATAATAAATACCATTATGGATCCAATTGAATTATCAAAAAAACTAGGAGGAAAGATTGAAGTTAATAGTAAAATGAAATTGACCAAAGAAAATTTGGCAATCCTTTATACTCCTGGAGTGGCTAAGGTTTCATTGGCTGTGGCGAAAAATAAAAAACTTGCATTTGAATATACGATGCGAAAAAATACAGTCGCTGTTGTTTCAGATGGTAGCGCCGTGCTTGGACTTGGAAATCTTGGAGCAATTGGCGCTCTGCCTGTAATGGAAGGCAAAGCGCTACTTTTCAAGGAACTTAGCGGTGTCGATGCAATTCCAATTGTTTTGGATACCCAAGATACTGAAGAAATAATAAAAATAGTCAAAGCTATTGCGCCGACTTTTGGCGGAATAAATTTGGAGGATATAAGCGCTCCGCGATGCTTTGAAATTGAAGAGCGCTTAAAGGCTGAACTGGATATTCCCGTGATGCACGACGATCAGCATGGAACAGCCATTGTTGTTTTAGCTGGAATGATAAACGCACTTAAAGTTGTTAAAAAAGAAATTAAAAAAGTGAAAATAGTAGTTTCCGGTTCTGGAGCGGCTGGTGTGGCTATCACGAAATTACTTCTGCGCTATGGAGCAAAAGATGTGGTAGTGGTTGATAGTACGGGAATCATATATAAAGAAAGAGAAGGTGGTTTGAATGAATCAAAAATGGAAATCGCCAAGATTACTAATCCGAAAGATATTAAGGGCACTTTGCAAGATGCGCTAAAAGGAGCGGATGTTTTTATTGGTGTGAGCGCTCCAAATCTTATATCACATTTAGATGTCTCAATGATGAGTAACGATGCGATTGTTTTTGCTATGAGCAATCCTATTCCAGAAATAATGCCTGAAGAAGCATTGAAGGGAGGCGCTGCAATTGTGGCAACTGGTCGCAGTGACTATCCAAACCAAATCAACAATGTCTTGGCTTTCCCTGGAATTTTTCGTGGCGCATTAGACACACGTGTGAAAAAAATTACCGAAAAGCATAAAGTTGCAGCTGCTGTTGCATTGGCCTCATTGGTGAAAAAGCCTAGCCGTGGTAAAATTATTCCAGATGCACTTGACCCAAAAGCCGCAAAAGTTGTGGCTGCAGTTTTTAATAAATAGTATATCGTATCTCGTATACTGCATGTCGTATTCATACGCATACAAAATACCTGATACAAAATACAAACAAAAATGAACAACATAAAAGTACACCAACAAAAAATTGATTTGGAAAGTAAGACCCAAATTGAATTTTTTGATGTGACTTCTCAAATTCAAGATATTATTGAAGTAAGTGGGATTCGCGAAGGTAATGTGGTGGTTTTTGCTCCTCACACTACTATGGGCGTCGTTATTAATCATAACGAGCCTATGTTAATGCAGGATTTTATGCGAATCTTGTATAAGATGGTTCCAATGGACGATCGCTATTCTCATGACTTGTTTGAACTAAGAAAAACTTCGAAATCTGATGGACGAAGCAATGGTCATTCTCATTGCAAGTCATTCTTGACTGGCGTGAGTCAAACTGTTCCAATCGCCAAAGGAAAAATGCTCATTACAGAGAAACAAAGTGTTTTTGTGGTTGAATTTGATGGTGCCAGAAAACGCGATGTTGTTGTTCAGGTGATGGGAATCTAGTTAACTGAAAACTGCTAACTAAAAACTCATAACTAGCTGACAGCAGTTTAGAATTGTTTGGATTTTCTTATGTAGTAAAGTTTGGTGCATGTTTTTTTTGTTTTTTGTTATTGGTTATATGTTATTAGTTATATTATGAGCCGACTCGTGAACAATTTAATACGCAATGGATATTTAACTAGCGATCCAGTCATCGATGCATTTTCAAAAATTCATAGAGTTGAATTTGTGCCTGATGACTTAGCTTCTCAAGCTGAAGCAGATATTCCTCTTCCAATAGGGTATGGTCAAACCATTTCGCAACCTTTAACTGTTGCCTTCATGTTGGAGTTGCTTGATCCGAGACGTGGACAAAATATATTGGATGTTGGGAGTGGTTCAGGTTGGACAACAGGACTTTTGGCGCATATTGTAGGTGATAATGGTTCGGTTGTGGCTATGGAAAAAATTGTTGAGCTTTGTGAATTCGGAAAAAAGAATGTTGCTAAATTTAATTTTTTGAAAAAAGGAATTGTTGAATTTCATTGCGAATCAGCTAATGATGGATTTGCAAAAAAAGCGCCATATGACAGAATTCTTGTCTCTGCGTCAGTCAAAGAAATCCCCCTTGCTTTTAAGCAGCAGCTATCTATTGGAGGAAAGATGGTGATTCCAGTTGAAAATAAAATTTGGTACGTGGAAAAGGAATCTGCCGAAAATTTTAAAATAGAAAAGTTTCCCGGCTTTGCTTTTGTTCCCTTTGTTACGAATTCAAGTAAATATTGACGCCGGTATATTTAAAAGCTTAAATGTTTAAACTATGACTATCAGAAGAAAAATATCCATCGCGCTCGTTCTGCCAATTCTTGCATTGGGTGGTTTTCTATATTTATACAACCAAACTTATTTAACTCCAGGAACTCTAACTTCTTCTCAGACTGTCTTGGTTGCTAAAGGAGACAATGCCTTGGTTGTTGGTGAAAAACTATCTAATGCAGGGGTTATTAGCGGAAAATATTTCTTAGCATATTATCTTTGGAAAAGTGGTCAGCTTCACGATCTAGTGGCTGGCGTTTATGTTTTTTCCCCTGGCATCAAAATTCCTGAAGTTGCCCGCATCATCACTGGAGGAGAGATTGCTTTTACTGCTGTTCCTGTAACTTTTCCTGAAGGGTGGACTGCAAAGGATATGGCTGCACGTCTAGATGCAAATGGCTTTTCAGGCAACGAATTTCTTTCTATTGTCAATAATCCTTCGCAAGAACTTAAAGATAAATTTCCATTCCTGAGAGGTATCCCTAGAGGGGGAACACTCGAAGGATATCTTTTTCCGGATACGTATTTTTTTGCCAAGGATGCAACTAGCGATGTTATTGTTGGAAAAATGTTAAATAATTTTGAGGAAAAAATTACAGATAAAATGGTAAGTGATATTTCTGCGCAGAACAAAAATCTTTATGATATTGTGACAATGGCTAGTATTATTGAGATGGAGGCAGGGTTTGTCGATGAAATGAAAACAGTTGGTAGTGTTTTTTATAATAGATTAAAAATTGGGCAGAGGTTGCAAAGTGATGCGACATTGGAATATGTGCTTGGTGATAATAAAGTTCAGCACACTGTAGCTGAAACGCAAAATCAGTCACCTTATAATACATATCAATTTGCAGGCCTTCCGCCTGGACCAGTTTCTAATCCAGGTATAAATGCTTTGAGTGCTGCGATATATCCAGCTGAGAGCGACTACTACTATTTTTTGACGGACCTAAAAACTAAAAAGACCATTTTTTCCAAAACTTTCGACGAACATGTTGCGAACAAGGCTAAATATGGACTGTAGGAGTTGGCTTGTAGGAATTAGAAATTAGCTATGAAGTGTAGTATTTAAAAGAGTCAATCCTTTGCGGGTGACTCTTTCTCTTTGACATGGGGGCTCGATTGACCTATTATAAATAAAGGTAATAAGGATAAAATTAATGAATCTGGCGGCATAAATTTCGCTTAGAAATGGACTTTTCAATACGATTATGGCAAATAAAATAAAAACTATTTGGCAAAAGATAGCGGGCAGTTTTTTTGGCATGTCACGCGACATTGGTATTGATTTGGGAACTGCAAATACGCTGGTGTATGTTAAAGGTAAAGGTATAGTGATCAATGAGCCATCTGTAGTGGCAATCAATAAACGAACCGGGCAAGTTTTGGCAATCGGAAGAGAAGCGAAACGTATGGTTGGAAAAACTCCTGGGCATATTGTGGCGACCAGGCCGTTGGTTGATGGCGTAGTTAGTGACTTTGAAGTGACGACTCAGATGCTGAAATATTTTATTGAGAAGGTTAATAAAGATTCTTTTTCTTTTTCACCGCGTCCACGCGTTCTAATCGGAATTCCATCGCAAATTACTGAGGTTGAAAAAAAAGCTGTGATTGACGCTGCAATGGCTGCTGGCGCACGCGAAGCGTTTTTGATAGAAGAGCCTATGGCTGCAGCTATTGGAGCGCGTTTGCCTGTAACCGATGCTCGGGGAAATATGGTAGTTGATATCGGAGGTGGAACTTCTGAAATCGCAGTTATTTCCTTGGGAGGTGTGGTTAGCGCAAGAAGTCTTCGGGTTGCCGGAGATGAAATGAATGAAGACATAGTCCGATATTGCAGAGACGAATTCAATTTATTGATTGGTGAAAAAACTGCTGAAGATATTAAGATCGCATTGGGTAGTGCTTTTTTACTAAAAGAACAATTGACTATGCCAGTAAGAGGACGTGATTTGGTTAGTGGGTTACCGAAAGAAGTGATTGTTAATGATGAACATATTCGCGAAGCAATTTCGCGCTCAATTCGCATTATTGTGAATAATATCAAAACGGTTATAGAAGAAACTCCACCGGAACTTTTGTCTGATATTATGCAAAGAGGAATTATTTTAGCAGGCGGAGGAGGTCTGATTAGAGGTTTGGACAAATTAGTTGCTAACCAAACGGAAATGCCTGTGCGTATGATGGAAGATCCTTTGACGGCAGTTGTTCGCGGAGTTGGAATAGTTCTTGAAGATCTGGAAACACTCAAAGAAGTCCTCGTGGAAGACCAACGTGAAAAGTCTTTCAAATAGAATTTATTGTCGAACGAAGTCGAGTGAAATGATTCGTCAGCAGTCGAACATTTCCGAGCGAGTGATGACATCAAAAGGTTTAATACCTCGAGGCTTGCCTCGTGAGCCCAAAGGGTCCAGGGCTTGCCCTGGGGTATTAATACCCTTTTATAATACTTATATCATTTGTAATTTGAATTCAAAAAGCGGTTATGCAAGGAATAATTTCAAAAAAAATATTCAAAGTTGTTATTATCGCATTTTTTTTGATTGGTCTTATTATTACAAATCCCAGTGGATTTTTTAATCCTGCCCGCAATGTTTTCACTACTATGCTGGCACCTTTTCAAAAAGTTTTCTATTCATTCGCGGTCGGAATTGAGCAAACTGGCGATTTTCTTGGTTCAATTGGTCAGCTTAAGCATGAGAATGAAGAGCTTATGAAAAATAATCAGCAGCTGCTTACTGAAAAAGCTTTGCTGCGGGATGTCGACAATGAAAACGCAATTCTGAGGGAACAATTGGACTTGCTACCACGTGGTAGTTATGAATTGACCGGAGCTTTTGTGGTTAGTCAGGATCCAAATGGTATGGGTAATTGGTTGGAGATCGATAAGGGCAGTAGCGATGGTATTGAAAAGGGTGATAGTGTTATTGTTTCAAAGGGAATTTTGATAGGTCGAGTTCAGGAAGTTAATGTGAAAACTTCAAAGGTTGTACTTCTGACAAATCCGGCAAGTACTGTTAATGTCACATCTTTAAAGAATGGAACAAAAGGTGTGGTTAAGGGTGAGTATGGTTTGGGAATTATCTTTGATATGATTTTGCAAACAGATGCTATAAATATAGGAGATGAAGTTATTACTTCAGGTATTGGCGGTGGCATACCTAGAGGTCTGTATGTGGGAACAGTTCAGGAAATTCATCCATCAAGCGACCATCTTTTTCAGCAAGCTGTCGTAATCTCTCCAGTTCAAGCGTCCAAATTGAGAATATTATTCGTGATTAAAAACAATAAATAAGTGAGGATTTTTTAGGGAGTGATTCATATGAAAAAAAAAGTTGTATATTTCCTTATTTTTATTGTCATAGCTATTTTTCAATTAAGTTTTATTCCAGTGATTTTTGAAAAAAAAGCAGTGGCTGATGCTGTATTGATGGCGATTCTCGCCTGGTCGATTTTGGATGGTTTCTTTGCCTTTTTGGCTTGGGCAATATTTTTCGGTTTATTTTATGACATCATTAGTTATTCCGTGATTGGCACACACGCTCTTATTTTTTTGGTCGTAGTTTATTTTGTAAGTTTTTTTTCCAGACGATTTTCGGTTGAGATGAAGGGCTTCGGGACAATATTATTTTTGCTGTTTATTTTGGTTGCAACTTTGGCGTCCAATGCTACCATTGCTACAATCTTTGTTTGGAAAATGCAGAATTTTCATGGTTTCTGGCAGTCATTTGGCAGCTTGAAGACAGTTATGATTCAATTGGTCTATAATACTTTTTTATTTTTAATCCTGTTTATGTTAATCAGGAAAATAAAACAATTTTTTGCAATCGAGGTTTAATATATTCAATATTTTTTAATGCTAAGAAATTCAAACAAATTTGGCAGGGTCTCGTCCGGCATGGAAATTGAGGATTATGTCCTAACAGCAACTGAAAAAGAAGCTGCCCGCATGGAGAAACCTTTGGAGAAAAAATGGTTTGACATCCTTTGGTATTCAATGGTGATTTTCGTTGCCTTGCTTGGCATGCGGGTAATTTTCCTTACGGTTATAAAAGGCTCCTACTACCAAGGAATTTCTAAGGGCAATAGTATTCGAAATATAGTTATCAAGGCTTCACGTGGAAGGATTCTTGATCGCACTGGAGTAGCTTTAGTCAACAATGTCCCAAGTATAGATGTTGTTATTATCCCAGCTGATATCCCAGCTGACGAATCTTCTGTTGCTAAAGTTGCCAGCGAACTTGGAAAAATATTAGGCATGGATGAGAACGAATTGAAAACGATTTTATTAAGTAAGAAATCCAAGTCGCTTAACCCGGTGCTTCTTAAGGAAAATATTTCACAAGATGAATCACTAATTTTATTGGAAAAAAGAATTAATCTCCCAGGAATAGGCATTGAAAAAACCGCAATCAGGGAATACGCTGATGGGCCAATTTTCGCCCATATTCTTGGCTATGAAGGAAAAATAGAGCAGAAGGAAATGGATGCAAATGCAAGTTATCTTTTGACGGATTATATTGGAAAACAAGGTATTGAAAAATCTTATGAAAAATATTTGCGCGGAGTAAATGGTGCCAATCAAATGGAGGTTGATTCAATGGGTAATACCAAGCGAGAAGTTGGGATAATTAACCCTAAGCCGGGAAGCGATTTAATAATGAGTATTGATAGTGAACTGCAGAAAAAATTATACGATAGCATGAATGCAATTTTGGAAAAAACAAAAACATCAACTGCTTCTGCTGTAGCTATAAATCCAAAAAATGGTGAAATTCTTGCTATGGTAAATGCACCAAGCTATGACAATAATCTTTTTGCAAAAAAAATATCCAACGCTGACTATAACAGTTTGATTCAAAATCCGGATAAGCCCTTGTTTAATAGGGCAATTGCCGGGGAATATCCACCAGGTTCAACAATTAAGCCTGTGATTTCTGTCGCAGCTCTTTCTGAGGGAGTCATTAATGAATCAACTGTTATTGATGGTATGGGAGGAATTTTAAGCTTGGGTAGCTATTCATTTAGGGATTGGAAGGCTCATGGTCCAAGTGATGTTCGCACTGCGATTGCTGAAAGCAATGATATTTTTTTCTACACAGTGGGTGGCGGATACGGAAATATTCAAGGACTGGGAATGAATCGCATGAAAAAATGGTATGAATTATTTGGATTGGGAAAATTAACTGGAATTGATATTGGTGGCGAAGTGGACGGTTTGATTCCAAGTGAGCAATGGAAGCAAGAAGTTGTGGGAGAAAGATGGTCGATTGGGAATAGTTACCATGCATCGATTGGTCAAGGTTATGTCAGTGCAACTCCGCTTCAGCTTGCCAATATGACAGCGGCTCTTGCTAATGGGGGAACTCTCTATGAGCCGCATCTAGTTTCTCAGATTAAGAAAAGTAATGGCGAAACGACTACCTTGGCTCCAGAAATTATTCAGTCAAATTTTGTTTCTCCTGAAATCATGAAGGCGGTAAGGGAAGGTATGCGAAAAACTGTTCTGGAAGGAACGGCAACACCTTTGAAGGACATGCCGGTTGAAATTGCAGGAAAAACTGGTACTGCTCAATTTGGCGTTGGGGCAAAGCAGGAACATGGTTGGCTTGTTTCTTTTGCGCCTTATGATGATCCTCAAATTGCTATGGCTGTTTTGGTTGAAGGGGCAGGTGAGGGATTCACGAGTGCCCTTCCAATTACTAAAGAGGTTTATCAATGGTATTTTAGTGGAAGAGAGTAGAAAAATATGAATTAGGTTGTAGGATTTGAAATAGTTGGGCTAGGTTATAAAAATGGGTTAACTCTCCCTGTTTATGGTTGACAAAATGGCAAAAAATACATATACTGAATCGGTTATGCTATAATGAAAATATCGAAGGTTCTTTGAATTCAGAATTTATCAAGACAATCAGGCAATCGCCGCGCCCCTTTATTTAATTATAAATGGTCGGGGAGGAAAGTCCGGACATTCAGTCAATGCTTTTGTGTTGGCAGTGGTAGCGGGTAACGCCCGTCGAAAGAAATTTTAGAGGTGCGAGCAGAGACGCTTTGACTTGAAAGAGTCGGGCACCCTTCGGGGTGAGCCTTGATGGTAACATCGGGGGTGAAACGGCTAAATCCTTACCAGAATGCAAGGCCGTGTCAACGCTTGCGTTGAAGTGCCGCTTGAGCTCATTGGCAACAATGAGCCTAGATAAATGATTGTCTGGAGCCATTAGGCTTTACACAAAATCCGGCTTATCGATTGTCTTGATAAATCCTGTCTTGAAAGATTAGTGTATTAAAAAATTTATAAATTTTTTATGAAAAAACGTTCAGAATTATTATTTAGTGCTGTTCAGATTCCGACTGATATCGCGGCAATATTCTTAGCTTCATTAAGCGCGTTTGCAATTCGTAATATTCCAGAAGTTTTAGCACTTAAGCCGAAACTTTACACCTTCCCAATTCAGAGTTATCTAAGTGTGATTATGATGGTAGTCCCTTTCATTATCTTCGTGTACGCCTTGGAAGGACTGTATAATTTGAAAGTTACGAGAAAATTCTGGCGAGAAGCCAGAAGCGTTTTTGTTGCAACTTCAATTGTTTTGGTTGGAGTTATCGCAGCTATATTTCTAAAAAGAGAATGGTTTTCTTCCCGATTTATAATTCTATCCGGTTGGTTTTTAGTTGTGACATATGTGATAATCGGTCGTTATCTTTTGCAAAAAATTCAAAAACATTTACTTAAAACAAGGGGAATCGGCGTTCATCGATTGTTACTGGTTGGAAACAATAGTAAGATGAATAGAATTAGTGAGGTAATAAAAGCGTCGCAAGAACTTGGATATGCTATCGTCGGACATGTTGATTCTGGAAGCGTGCGAATTATTCGAGAAATTAGAAAGCAGCTCGGAGTTGATGAAATAATCGTGTGCGATTCAACGCTTACAGACGAAGAGCAAGAAAAAATGATAGATTATTGTGCAATCAATAATATTACTTATAAATTTATTCCGACAACTTTGCAAACTACACGTTTTGAAGCCGGGATTTTTAGTGGGGAGCCTATTATCGAGGTAAAGCACACACCCTTAGAGGGATGGGGGAAAATTTTGAAACGAATTTTTGACATCGTGGCATCATCAATTCTTATTATTTTACTTTCACCTATAATGCTGATTACTGCTTTTGCAGTCTGGCTGGAAACGGGTTTCCCAATTATTTATAAAAATCAAAGAATTGGCGCTGACGGAATACTTTTTTTCGTATTAAAGTTTCGCTATATGAAGCAGGAGCTTTGCACTGATCCAAACACTCCAGAAGGAAAAAAGGCTTTGGAATATGAAAAAGAATTGATTAAAAAATTGAGCATCAAAAAAGGACCTCTTTATAAGATTAAAAATGATCCACGCAAAACAAGGGTGGGAGCTTTTATTGAAAAATATTCCTTTGACGAACTCCCGCAACTCTTCAATGTTTTTATGGGGGATATGAGTTTGATTGGTCCGCGGCCACATCAAGAACGTGAAGTTGAAAAATACAGCGAATACCACAGACGCCTGCTTACAATTAAGCCTGGCGTATCTGGCATGGCTCAGGTTTCTGGTCGCAGCGACCTTGAATTCGAAGATGAATACAAATTAGATGTATATTATATAGAGAACTGGTCACTTTGGCTTGATATCCAAATTTGCCTTAAGACGGTTACGGTTTTGTTTAAAAATCGTCGCAACTAAGCCATAAAAGTGTTCTGCATTGTGCATAACTTTTCTCGATTGACAAAAGTGAAAAAATAGACTATAATAGATAAATGAGAGAGTAGGAAAGAGAGCGGTTTGGTCGACTGTTTTCGGTATCTTTCTCGGTAATTAAACAGTAATTAATGAAAATAAAGCTATGACAGACAAAAGAGCTACAGACCAGGAATTTCTTGAGTTTGCTGTAAAAGCACTCGTTGATAACCCTGAAGATGTAAAGGTAGAAAGAAAAATTGATGAAATGGGTGTTCTCATTACTCTGGATGTTAATCCTGCAGATATGGGAATGGTAATCGGCCGAGAAGGTCAGACCGCAAAAGCACTTCGTACAATTCTTCGTGTTATTGGAGCAAGAAACAATGCTCGCGTAAACTTGAAAATCAATGAACCGGAAGGTTCAACTCGCGGAGAACGAACACCTCGCGCAGAGGCTGCTCCAGTTGAAGCTCCTAAGAAAAGCATTGATGACGTTCTTGGAGACATGAACATCTAAAAAGTTTCTCAAAAACTTTCAATAAAAAATCCCGCCGCAAGGTGGGATTTTTTTTGTGTTCTATTTTGTCATTCTAGGGTCATACTTCATGTTGTGCGGGAGGAAATACAAATACGAAAATACTAACCCGCATTGTAGATAAATGATTGTTTGATTTGAATTATAATATAAGTATAATTTGATAAATAAAATAAATAGAAATGAGTAAAAAACACATTAAGAATGTATAATTAGAAAAATTATTACGTTTTTAACCAAGAATAAATTGATCCAATAAAATATAACGAGCCGGTAATTACCACTGGCTTTTTTGATTGCCAGATGTTTTTTTTGATGTCTGGTTGCTTATTTTTAATGATGGAGAAGTTTTGAAAATCGTGTGATTTTAAAAACTTGGAAATTGTTTCATTGTCTGTTGAACTAAGATGATTGTCTTGTGTGCTGGTTGAAAATTCAGTTAGCAAAATCGAATCAGCAAGCGGGATAATGTTTTTCAGCATTTTTTCAAAATCTTTTCCTTTTTTGAAAGCAACGAGAAAAGTGAATTTTTGTTGAGGATAAATATTGGCCAAGTTGCTGGTGAAAGTTTCCATTTTCTGCGGATTGTGTGCACCATCAATAATGAGGGTTTGTTTGCCAATCTTCCGAATTTCCATGCGCCCCGGAATAGAAATATTCTTCAGTGCGTCGCGCAAAGACGGTTCATTAATTTTGAATTTATCGCGGCTTGACAGGATGGCCAAGCAGGAAAGCGAAAGAGAACAATTTTCCGCCTGATGGGCACCGATAAGTCCAAGTTTGATATCTTTAATTTTAATTTGTTTTCCGGAGCCTAAATCACCAGCAGCCTGGAAAATAAAATCAAAAATAGTTTCTTGTGGAGTTGAAGAAATAATTTTATAATTTTTTCTATTCTTTACTGAGTGAATAGGTGATTGTTGCATTTCACATCTCGATTCTATTGCATTTTTGCCAGTTACTGATTGCTGGTTACTGATTACTAAATTGTTTTTCTGGATTATTCCAGCTTTTTCACTGGAAATTTTTGAAATCGTTTTCCCTAATATTTCCGTGTGATCTAGTCCGATTTTTGTGATTACGCAAATCTTGTTTTTTGAAGTGACCGTGTTTGTTGCATCCAGTGTTCCACCAAGCCCCGTTTCCATGATTGCGTAGTCAATTTTTTCTTTGGCAAACATATAGAAAGCCAACGCAACATTTATTTCAAAAAAAGTTGGAGCGCCATATTTGCAGTTTTCCATTTTTCTGATTGCCGGAAGAATCTGATTGAAATACTTCAAAATGATTTTTTTATCTGGCAAATCATTATTGATTTGCATTCGTTCGCGTATATCGAAAATGTGGGGTGAGATAGATAATCCAACTTTGAATCCTTGGGATTGCAAAATATGACTCGTCAGATAGGCGGTGGAGCCCTTGCCAGAGGTGCCAGCTATGTGGATAACTTTTAGTTTATTTTGCGGGTCGCCTAATAGCTTCATGAAATACTTGGCTCTTTGAAGGCTAATATCTCCCATAAACAAAGCTTCCCTCGTCGGAATGCGGGTTTTGAGAAATTCTTCAAATTGAGCCATGGTGTTGATTTTCATATTTTGTTATCATAGCGCGTTATATTAAACAAGACAATAATAGCCGCAACGGCCACACATGCCAGCGCAGCGCCGCAGTCCGCCGCATTTTTTTGCAAACACTATCACGCTCGATAGCGTGATAGTGTTTTCTGATTTTATAGCAGGCTGGCTTAATTGTGTTTAGGGTGATTGTTCGGCTGTTTTTCTTTTATATAAGCCTCTTTTTTATTTCAAAAAAGCATGCTAGAATGTATTTACGTTTAAATGTTAAGAGCGTTATAGTGTTATAATATCTAAAATTATGAAATTCGATATTGTTACAATTTTTCCGGATATTTTTGCTTCTTATTTTGGCGAATCTATCATTAAGCGTGCTAAGCAAGCAGGCGCTATTGAAATTGAGACCCATAATCTTAGGGATTTTACAGCAGATAAACATCGCAATATTGATGATACTCCATATGGCGGTGGAGCTGGAATGGTGATGCGAGTCGAGCCTATTTTTAATTGTGTAAATGCTATCAAGAATCAAGAATCAGGAATCAAGAATCAAGAAAAAATACGGGTGATACTTTTTTCGGCAAAAGGGAAGCGGTTTACTCAGGCTGACGCTCATAGACTAGCTGGATATGATCAAATCATAATGATTTGTGGACGATATGAAGGCGTGGATGAAAGAGTGGCTGAAAATTTGATTGATGAAGAAATTTCTATTGGCGACTATGTTCTGACAGGTGGCGAAATTCCAGCTATGGTTGTTGTGGATAGTGTGACCAGGCTTTTGCCTGGCGTGCTTGGCAATGATCAAAGCGCCGTGGAAGAATCTCACAGTGAGGAAGGATATCTTGAATATCCTCAATATTCCAAGCCGGAAGAATTCGAAGGCTGGAAAGTTCCGGATGTTTTGCTGAGTGGAAACCATGGCGAAATTGAAAAGTGGAGAAGAAAACATTCAAAACAAAATTAAATTTAGAAAAATATGCAGCACAAGCTTGGAGATAAAACTTTATTATCGGTTGTTTTAATGTTACTCACTTTTGGATTGGTTATGATAGCCAGTGCTGGCGTCATATATTCTGAAACACGTTTTGGTGATTCTTACTATTTTTTTAAGCATCAATTTTTTTATGGTGTAATTCCTGGTCTTTTGGCAATGTGGTTTTTTCAAAAAATTGATTATCATTATTGGAGAAAAGTTGCTGTTCCATTTTTCTTTTTAGCAATCATATTTCTTATTTTAGTTTTTGTCCCTGGTATTGGTTCTAGGGTCTATGGCGCAAGCAGATGGCTTCAATTGGGACCTTTTTCTTTTCAACCATCTGAAATGGCTAAACTTGCTGTTATTATTTATTTAGCAGCCTGGTTGGAGAGTCGTGGCGCTCACCGCATCAAGGATGTATTTGAAGGCCTTTTGCCATTTTTAGGAATCATGGGATTGGTCGGGTTATTAATAATGAAACAGCCCGACACGGGAACATTTGGAGTGATTGCCTTTACATCATTTGCTATTTTCTTTATTTCCGGCGCACGCTTCAATCATCTTTTTTCTATGGCAGGATTGGGAGCGCTTGGACTTTGGATTTTGGTTAAAATTGAACCATATCGCTTTAATAGAATTTTGGCTTTTCTCGACCCAGGAGCAGATCCCCAGGGTATTGGATATCAAATCAATCAAGCATTATTGGCAATTGGGTCTGGCGGGCTATTTGGTCTTGGATTAGGACATAGTAGACAAAAATTTAATTATTTGCCTGAGCCAGTGGGTGATTCAATTTTTGCTGTAATTGGAGAAGAAGTTGGATTTATAGGCGCTGCTATACTGGTAACTTTGTTTTTAATGTTGGCGCTGCGCGGCATCAAGATAGCTAAAAATGCACCAGATATGTTTGGACGCTTAATGGCAACAGGCATAACTGTGTGGATAATTATGCAGGCATTTATTAATATAGGCGCTAATATAGCGCTGATCCCACTTACGGGAATTCCTTTGCCGTTTATCAGCTATGGCGGAACCTCTCTCGTATTTTTATTATCTTCAATTGGAATACTTTTAAATATTTCAAAGCAATCGAATTTGGAGAACTAGTAATAATTTACTGGCTTTTTCAATTAATTATTGCTAAAATGTTTCTATAATGAAGAATTATGAATCATGAAGCATGAATCAAGTGGGATTCATGATTTCAACACATAATTCATGATTCATAATTCTTAATTCCGAATTTTTCTTATGCGAATCGTATTAACAGGTGGAGGAACAGGAGGACATTTGACTCCATTGGTGGCTATAGCTGACAAATTGAAATCGAAACTTGGCAGCGATGTTCAATTGTTATATATTGGCTCAGGCGCAGAAATGGAGAAAAAGATTATGAATGAGGAAGGTATTTCTGCTAAGTTTGTCATGAGTGGAAAAATGAGACGCTATTTTTCTTTTCAAAACTTTACTGATTTCTTTAAGATTCCAATTGGATTTATTCAATCACTTTGGATATTGCTTCGCTTTATGCCGGATGTAGTTTTTTCCAAAGGAGGATATGTGGCTGTTCCAATTGTGATGGCTGCTTGGGTATATCACATTCCTGTTATGATGCACGAATCAGATAGTGCCCCTGGAACAGCAAATCAATTCTTGGCAAAATTTGCTGATCGCATCGCGGTTGCATATCCTTCCGCTGAAGAATATTTTCCTCAGGAAAAAACTGCGCTTGTTGGAAATCCTATCAGGCATCAGGTTTTGGAAGGTGATTCTTTGATACTTAGAAAAGAATTGAGCTTCACTGAATCACGAAAAACTATTTTAATTCTCGGTGGCTCACAAGGTTCACAAATTATCAATGATGCAATCGTGAAAATTTTGCCACAGCTTCTTGCTCATTTTCAGATCATTCATCAGACGGGTGAAGATAATTATAATGACGTTGTTAAGGAAGCAGCTTTCTTGGGAATAAAGGCTGGGCATGGGGGATATTACCCAACTGGATTTATGAGCGCAAATAAATTGCGTGATGCTTTTGCATTGAGCGACTTGGTGATAAGTAGAGCTGGCGCAACCTTTATTACCGAAATTGCCGCGAATTCGAAACCTGCAATTTTGATTCCAATTTCGCAAAGTGCAAATGATCATCAAAGGATGAATGCCTATGCGCTTGCTCATATTGGGGCGGCATTAGTTTTGGAAGAGACAAATCTTGGAGAACATATCCTGATTGAAAAAATAGAAAAAATATTATCTGATGATCAGTTACGTCAGATAATGATTGAAAAGATAAAAACATTTTATCATCCAAACGCAGCCGAAGTGATTGCTAATAGTATTATTGAAATTGCGAAAAGATAAGTACCTGAATTTGCACCCGATAATGAAATTTGGGTCAGATGATTAAATATTTTCCAAAATAATTAAAAATTATTTGAGCATCAGTTCATTTAGTTTTTACTACCTGGTATGGATATCAAAGATTTGAAAAAAATTTATTGCATCGGAATTAAGGGCGCTGGCATGACTGCTGTTGCTGAAATTTTGCAAAGTCGCGGTATTGCTGTTAGCGGTTCTGATACGAAAGAAGTTTTTTATACTGATGAAATTCTTAAGCGGCTGAATATTCCAG
>Ga0209727_1000946_pt1 | contig 27156 bp, 31 predicted proteins | sample RifGroC1_FD_183995 | JGI IMG/M metagenome (GOLD analysis project Ga0209727, IMG submission 183995) | Groundwater microbial communities from Rifle, Colorado, USA - Groundwater C1 (SPAdes) (version 2) | ecosystem: Environmental > Aquatic > Deep subsurface > Groundwater | place: Rifle, Colorado...
CACAGTGCACTGGGTTATGTATCACCTTTTGAGTTTGAAGCAATGTACTATGATAAGATTAACCCGTTAGGTCAGGTGGCCTAACTTAAATAAAAAAGTCTCCGACAAACCCGGTACGGTTCATGCCATCCATTTCTATAATTTCGAAATAGATTCCCTCATAGGTCAATGTAGAACCGACATCAACTTGACCTTCTAATTTATCTAGTAATAAACCAGCGACACTTACATAGCCTGAACCTTCTTGAACTAGTTCAAGTGTGCCTAATTCAAGTTGAAGTTGATAAAGGTCTAATAAGCCAGATGCTACCCATTCTTGATGAGATACTTTCGTCAAATCCAGTTGTTCATCTGAGTCTGGGAATTCACCAGCAATTGCTTCAAATACATCTAATGGAGTGATCAATCCTTGGATATTTCCAAATTCATTCGTCACCATGACTAAAGAGCCTTTTGAAGAGCGCAAAGTATTAATTGCATCTATCACTTTCATCTTTTCAAAAATAAAAATTGGACGTTGGCGTTTTAAAAGATTTTGCAATTCTTCTTTTTCATCCAAACAATCAATCAGCTCTTTTGCGCGTACAACAGTAATGACCTTATCCAAATTGCCTTTACAGACAGGGAATAAGCTGTGAGGTACTGCAAGTACTTTAGCTCGGATATCTTCAATATCATCATCGATGTTGACCCAAGAAATTTGATCTCTAGGTGTCATAATCGATGAAACAGAGCGTTCAGCCAGAGTTAACACACCACCGATCATGTAGCGTTCTTCGGCACCGAATGAATCATCGTTGTTATCGATAATCGTTGGGTCATTTTGCTCTTTGCCACCCATGAGCTTGAAGATCGTATTTGCAGTACGATGTCTTAAAGGTAGTTTTGATGCATGTTTTTCAGCATTTCGTTGGGTAAATTGGTTGAAACCTTCAATTAGGATTGCAACGGCAATACCTGAATAGATATATCCTTTCGGGATATGGAAACCAAAACCTTCAGCAATCAAGCTAATACCGATCAGTAGTAAGAAGCTTAAGCACAAAATAACAACAGTAGGATGCTTATTTACAAAGTTTGTTAATGGTTTTGATGCAATTAACATCACTACAACAGCGATCACCACGGCTGCCATCATGACATAAATATTGTCAACCATTCCGATTGCTGTAATCACAGAATCTAAAGAAAACACTGCATCTAGAATAACAATCTGAGTGACCACCATACCAAAGCTTGCATAAGCAACACTTGATTGGGTTTTATGTACAGGTTTGCCTTCTATTTTTTCATGTAATTCTGTAACGGCTTTATAGAGTAAGAAAAGACCACCAAAGAGTAGGATTAGGTCTCGACCTGAGAAACTCAGAGTCCATATATGGAGAATAGGTTTTGTTAAAGTAACTAGCCAAGAGATAATGGAAAGCAGGGCTAAACGCATGATAAGGGCTAATGAAAGACCTATGATTCTTGCTTTATCTCTTTGTTCTGGAGGAAGTTTATCTGCAAGAATTGCAATGAAAACTAAGTTATCAATGCCAAGTACGATTTCGAGTACAATTAAAGTTAATAACGCGATCCAGATGCTAGGGTCTAAAAGAAATTCTATCATCCTAGTTCTCCAAGCTGTCTACTGAGAGAGCCAAAGATACGCCTTAAAGGTGAGGGGTCCATATGTATAAAACCTTTGATTTAAATGGTACCTGCAAATTTATCAAAGATTCACAAAAATAAAAGTAATAATCTGAGCACAGAAACAAATTAAATATATACTCCATCGCCTTAGTTCAGATTTATCTGCTCGTTTTTCTTATTTTTAAGATCACCATGAAGCCTGTTCCGCAATCCCGATTTTTACGTTATTCCATTCGAGATGGTTTGCATCTCAAAAATAATTCTTCGTATTGGCATAAATTACATCTCGACCCTTGGTTATTGAGCCTTCTCATTTTAAATGCGATCTTAGGTTTAATCGTCGTATATAGTGCATCGGCTCAAGATATGGGGTTGGTATTCAAACAAGGATTTAGTTTCCTTTTAGGATTTGTAGCACTTTTTGTTTGTGCTCAAGTTCCTCCAAAAGTTTATCAGGCATTTAGCCCTTATCTATATGCTGTGAGTTTAGTACTGCTCATCGCTGTATTTTTTATCGGTGAAGTGAGAATGGGTGCACGTCGGTGGATTGCTATTCCATTGTTAGGAAGTATGCAACCAAGTGAACTGATGAAGTTTGCAATGCCGCTGATGATCACGTGGTTTTTATCTAGAAATGCTTTGCCACCTAGAATATTTCATATTTTGATTTCATTGGCTTTAATTGTCATTCCTTTACTTTTAGTCGCATTACAACCTGATTTGGGGGCAGGCATTCTGATCCTCACCAGTGGTCTGTTTGTATTGTTTTTGGCAGGTATTTCTTGGAAATTAATTCTAGGCTCTATGGGTTTAGTGATGTTATTTCTTCCGATTGCTTGGACTTTTTTATTGGAAAGCTATCAAAAAAAGCGTATCACAACTTTGATTGATCCTGAGGCTGATGTCCTTGGTTCAGGTTGGAATATTATTCAGTCTAAAATTGCGATTGGTTCGGGTGGGTTTTCAGGAAAAGGTTATTTACAAGGCACTCAATCACATTTTGGATTTTTACCTGAACGGCATACAGACTTTATTATGTCAACTTATGCAGAAGAGTTTGGTTTTATTGGTGTGGTGATTCTATTTAGCTTATATGCAGCAATCATCATCCGCTGTTTTATGATTGGATTAAACTCATTTAATAATTTCGGACGATTGATTGTCGGCTCATTAGCGTTGTCTTTTTTTCTATATGTCGTTGTTAACTCAGGTATGGTCAGTGGAATTTTTCCTGTGACAGGAGATCCATTACCATTTATGAGCTATGGTGGTACAGCTATTATCACCTTATTGGCAGGTTTTGGGATTGTGATGTCAGTTCATACGCATCGCTAGTTGATTCATCATCTTTGATTTGAACGTGTATTTCTGAGTCGTTCATTAAAATTTATGCGTTGACTGAATCATGGCGAGCAGATGACCTGTTTTTAGATAAAGTGTTGCGCCTTGTTGACCTGATTGAAGTTGGTAATCTGCTTGTGGAGGAATACGTAACCAAGAACCTGTTGGATAAGTTTCTTCACTATGGCTGATTTCACCTTCAATCACTAAAATTTCAGCACCACCTTTTACATCATATTCGATGGGATGTAGGGGCATGATTTTTTCTAGATAAGTATGCTCTAGCTGAGATTGGTAAAGTTCACAGATGTCTCGATGTCCCATTTTTTTCCAGTTATTTGGGTTATGGGTATCGATACGAACAGCTTCAGTTTCAGTCTCGGACATTTGTCTGAGTTTGACAAAGATCAAGGTGCCCATCTCACTAGATGGAATATGACTAGAGTTATGAGGATTCCGCAAATACCATCCTTTTTGATAGTGTTGGCTACCATCTTCAGTGAACATTCCAGACAATACCAAAATCTCTTCGCCATGAGGATGTTGATGTTTTGGAAATAAGCTTAGAGGTGCGTATTTGACTAAACTTGTTGCTCTAGCTGCTTCATTGCCAACACGGTCTAACATGACACGTTCTACTTCACCGCCAGGTGATTTTACCCATTGATAGTCTCTAGGTTTGACGACTGCGAACTTTGAAAAATCAGCATTTAGCAAAAACATCAGAATTATCCTCAGTAATATTGTCTAAGATAACTATCGGCATTTAGATTATTAGTCAATCTTGAAAAAATAATTGGGATGATTCTTTGATCATTTATTTAATTTTCAATGTGCTGAATATTATTTCAAATGAAAAGAATAACTCGAAAAATCACACTTTCTTCATCCTGAGTTACTTATGCTTTGTTATGAAATTTAACAGATTGATATTGAACGACAGCGAAGTGATTTCATTTTATGTTGAATACTAAAAATTATGATGATGGTGACCTTTCAAGAATTATTGAAATGGCATGGGAAGATCGAACACCTTTTGAAGCGTTAGAGCGCGAATATGGTCTGAATGAATCTGCTGTAATCAAACTGATGAGGCAAAATTTGCAAGCCAGTAGTTTTAAACTCTGGCGTAAACGGGTGACGGGTCGAAAAACCAAGCATTTGCAACTACGTTCACCAGAGATCAATCGTGGCTACTGCTCACGTCAATATAAGCACCATTAATTTTGCGTTTGCTATCCTCAATTGTCCTTTTGTGGATTGCTAGCATTTCTATTGATATATCTCATGTTATTGAATTTAAGGTAATGTAATGTCAAATCTATCGATTGCTTATATTTTTCAGCAACAACAACTTTTAGTTGATGAACAGTTTCAATTACCACGAGTTGAAAAATTGCACAGTGATTTAGTACTGTCAGATGATGAGCAGGTCGTTGCGCGAGATCTATTACCCAATGAAAGCATACCCGTTGGCTATCAGCTGGTGCCGATACGTCAGCTTTTACAATATTGGAATCACCAACAGTTTGAGCAAGCAAGTCGAGCTGTACAACTTTTAGAATGGCGACGCAACCATCAGTTTTGTGGGCGATGTGGTGACAAAACATAACAAAGCACTGATCAGTTTGCGATGATGTGTCCAAGTTGTGGTTATAACCAATATCCACGTGTTAACCCTTGTGTGATTACGATTATCACAAGAGGGGATGATGAGATACTGCTTGCAAGAACAACGCGCAATAAGACCATGTATAGTCTGATTGCAGGCTTTGTGGAGGTAGGTGAAACCTTAGAAGAAGCAGCGCGTCGAGAGACTTTGGAAGAGGTTGGTTTAAATATCAAAAATATTCAGTATCTCGCCAGCCAGCCATGGCCATTTCCAAGTAATTTAATGGTTGCATTTAAAGCTGAATATCACTCAGGCGAAATTAAAATACAGGAAAAAGAAATTAGTGATGCACAGTTCTTCAAATTTGATCAACTGCCTGAAATTCCATTTAAAGGAAGTATTGCCTATGCAATGATTATGCACGTTATGCATGGAACGCCAGTCGCGGATGATACAAGTGAATGGTTATGAGCCTATACCTTTAAAGCTTATTGATCGCAATCATTCGGAAAAATGAGTTCAAAGCAAATACCATCTGGAGTGTTGTAAGCCAAATATTCACCTTGATGAAGGGTCATAATTGAGGCAACGATGGATAAACCAAGACCTCCAGTTTGGCTGCTTTGATGGCGACTAGAAATACATTGATAAAAGCGTTCAAACAGAGAATCAAGATGCTCGTTTGCAATGCTCGTATCACTGGTGATCACATATAAACTAGTCGTGGAGCTTGGTTCATTTTGTTGGTTGTTTCGACTGCCAATATAGATCTGACGTTGCAAACCACCATGTGTCAGTGCATTCGAAATTAAATTATAAAGTGCTCGTTGCAGTAATTCTGGATCAGCCAATATTTGGGTTTGTTCTAACTGCAAAATAAACTGGCAAGCTTGTTCTTCAGCTTGATGCTCAAAAATGTCACAAATCGTCTCAACCAAGTTGGGTAGATCGACCCATTGTTTATTTAACATCACCATCTGACGATCCGCACGTGCAAGAAACAGCATACTATCAATCATTCGTTTTAGGCGTTGGTAATCTTCTAAATTTGAATACAGCAGTTCTTTGTATTGCTCATCTGTACGCTCACCCATGAGCATGATTTCCGTTTGTCCAATCAGGTTGTTGAGTGGAGTCCGAAATTCATGTGCAATGTCTTCTGAGAATCGGTTGAGCTGCTGGTATCCGATTTCAATTCGGTTCAGCATGGTATTGATGTCTGCTGTCAGTTGTTCAATTTCTGATGGAGCTTGATCAAGCTGAATTCTTTGCTGCAATTGATGGACATTGATTGCCTGAGTTTGTTGTTGCAGTTTTCTTAAAGTACTGAGTCCAAAATGGCTAGCCAGAGCAGATAATATAAAAATCAGTACAACCCCGATGCTCACTGAAACCAATAAACCGTTACGGAATGGTTCAAGAATATTGAGACGTTCAGACCATTGCTTGCCTGCAATGAGCACATAAGGCTTTTGATGAATGTTGATCGTTTTCCATGACAAGCGTGTTGGGTGTTCGGTCTGAGTCAAATCTGTAAATTGGATGCTGCTTGAGGTTGCCAATTTGGGAAGGGGAATATTTAAGGGATTAATATCAATTAGACGTTGATTATGATCCATTAAAATAAACAAGTTATCTTGGTTGCCTAACATATTTTGATAGAGCTTAGGACGAGCAACAATTTGATTTATATTTTCACTATCTTGTAGAAGTATTTCGAGTCGTTCAATTCGGTTCGTCAGAGCACGATCTTGTTGGATAATTAAAATTTGATTAATCCCAACATAACTAAACATTGCCACTACGCATAAAACGAGAGCGCTGCAAAAAGTCACCAGTAGGGTGAGTCTCAATTCTAATGAGCGAAAGATATGATTCATCATGCTTGAACCGATAGCTTATAACCTAAGCCCCGAATCGTATGAATTAATTTTAAATCATGTCCATCATCAATTTTGCTGCGTAAGCGACGTACAGCAACATCGATAAAGTTAGTATCTGTATCAAAGTTAATATTCCAAACTTCTGAGGCAATTTGGCGGCGCGTAATAATTTCATCTTGATGCAGAAGCATAAATCTAAGTAGGTTAAATTCCTTCTTACTGAGGTCGATTAATGTATCTTCTCGCCAAACTTTGTGTTGTGTTAAATCCATCTTTAATGATGCAATCGAGAGCTCATTTTCTTGATTATATTGTTGGCGCCTTAAAAGACTTTTGACGCGAGCAAGTAATTCGATATAGGAAAATGGTTTTGCTAAATAATCATCTGCACCTAGTTCTAAGCCTTTGACACGATCTAAAATCTGATCCTTTGCAGTTAGAAATATCACGGGAACCTTAGAAAATTGGCGAAGTATTTTCAATACATCCCAGCCATCAAGATCAGGCAACATTACATCTAAAATCACCAAAGAATAGGATTTCATTTTTAATCTTTCCAAACCTTCTAGTCCTGAATGGACGCACTCCGCTGTATAGCCTGACTCAATTAAGCCTTTTACTAAATAAGACGCGATCTTCGTTTCATCTTCGATAATCAGAATGCACATTTTTGTTCAGACTCTTTGTGAACATGACAATTTTGTAATGTGATTGTCATGCTGTAGCGGAATGGATTTGTTTAAGATTTTCAAAGCATATCAGGCAGGAATCAATATGAATAAGCTTAAAATTCTTGGTTTAACGCTACTGTTCAGTAGCACTGTTGCACACTCTATGGAGTTGAAGCAAGTTTATTCATTGGATATTCAAACAGCCAAAGTATTAGTCAATGAAGCTGAGCGCGTATGTAAAAACATTCAGCAAAATATTGCGGTCGCAGTTGTTGATCAAGGTGGTAATACACTTTATGCACACCGCCATGAGTCGGTGGGTCCACACAATTTAGATGCTGCAGAGCAAAAAGCATTTACAGCATTATCAACGAAAACAGCAACCTTGGCTTTGAGTCAAACAGCAAATAGCAATCCTGATGCAAAAAATTTAACTACCGTTTCTAAGCTGCTGTTATTGGGTGGTGGATTACCTATTCGATACCAAAATCAAGTGGTCGGAGCGATTGGTGTTGCTGGAGCAGGCGGTGCTAAAAACGATGATTACTGTGCTACATCAGCCATTCAAATATTGAAAAATCTGTGAGGAGTTTGTGATGTTAAAGAAAATCTTACCTTATTCGCTTATCTTATTCAGTTCAGCGGCATTTGCTGAACAGAACCCATTGAGTGTCCATGTTCTTAATTTAGAAAATGGTTTACCTTCAGCAAATGTTGAAGTTGTTCTTGAAAAAAGTTCTAGTGATCAGTGGATTAAGTTGAATCAGAAACTTACGGGTGAAAATGGGAGGATTACTGCGCTATATCCTGAGAACAAAGCGTTGGAAAAAGGGGTTTACAAAGTGACCTTTAAAACTGAGGCTTGGTTCAATCAACAAAAGCAACAGACCTTTTTTCCAGAAGTTCCTGTGATTTTTAAAGTGGATGGAACGGTTAAACATTATCATATTCCTTTATTACTCAGCCCTTATGGTTATTCAACTTATCGCGGAAATTAGTACAAATATTGGCTGCTTTGGCAGCCTTTTGTTTAATCAGTTTTCTTGTTCTACTTTTTCAGTGTTACACATAATTGTAAATCTATATTTTTTATTTCAATCACTTAGATGAAAAATTAACAGTCTGTTAATACTTATAATATTTCTTACAACCCGTTGTTAGACAGACTTTGATCTATAGGGCATAGTCTAATCAGGAATTATTATTAAATGAGGAATACTATGAATAAGGTGACAGTGGTCGTAAAAGACCAAGAAGAAAATGAATCAATTGTAATTGCTCAGCTTAATGACCTTGAAGATAAAGACATTCCTTTTTTTAAGCGAGTGGAACATATTGAGGTAGATGGTGAAATTATTCATCCAAATATCGATTTGCTCTTTGAAAATGAGGCAGATGGAAAAATTTATAAACTTGTTGCTCCAGTAAATGATAAACGCTTTATATAAATCTTGATGAAATAAAAGAAACCACTTAAATCAAGGTTTAAGTGGTTTCTTACTGAAATATCTTTTATTGATCATGAGTCTTTTATATGAATTATTTGCTTAATATCTGAATGTGTTGCTTGTACTGTATAAATTTACACGAACGGAAACTTGTTTCGTATCTGAGCTAATTTGCATAAATGATTTTACTGAATCGGATTTAGTCCTTGAATAATATCTTGAAATTCAGAACCATTGAGCCAAAAAGATTTCTTTAAAAATAAAGTTGTCATAATACTTTCAGCCGCCTCACTATTGGGGCTGTCACAGAATAATCCATAACAACTACCCAAAACGGTATTGTTTTCAATGAGACGAATAAAATAAGCGTGTTTTTCGTCAGCATAGCCAAGAATAGCATCACGTTGATTGTTCATTTTTCATGTCTCCACATCAAAAAATCTTGAATAAAACCTAACTGCTGAAAAGATCAAAATAATCAATCTGTTAAATCAAATACTATCAAAGCATAAGTTGCCTAAATATATGATTTAATTATCGAAAGTTGGTTTGTTTGACATCCTTGTTAACTTAAACAAGCCAAAATCTGATCTATGAAATTTATTCTTATGCAAAATTAATTTTTCGTCAACTTGAATTTGTAACTTTTTCAAGTTAGATTAAATAAAGGCGATGAAAACAAGGGAGGGGTGAGTTATGTCCAAAAAAACTGAGTTTGAACATGGTGGGGCTCGAACCAACGCTGGTCGTAAAGCTCAATTTAGCGAACCCACTAAAGTAATACGTGTTCCTGAATCACAAGTTGATTTCATTAAAAACTGGTTATTGAATAATGCCAAGACAGGTATCAATACCGATCTCAGTACTTCTTTGAAAGTTCAGAGTGTTCAAGCAAAGAATGATCGAATTTACCATATTCCTTTGGCGACGGAACGTGTTGCAGCAGGTTTTCCATCGCCTGCACAAGACCATGTTGAGCAAGCTTTGGATTTAAATGAGTTTTTAATTAGAAATGAAAACTCGACATTTATCGTAAAAGCAAATTCCTTGTCCATGTTGGATGCTGGCATTGATATTGATGATCCCTTAGTGGTTGATCGAAGTATCCCTGCAAAGTCTGGCGATATCGTCATTGCACTAATTGATAATGACTTTACGGTAAAGCGTTTAATGATTGATCATCATTTCAGTCCACCCAAAGTTTGGTTAAAAGCTGAAAACCCTGATTATCAAAATATTTATATACAAGAGGGACAGGAGTTGGTGATTTGGGGCGTCGTGACCTATAACTTAAAGCCGATGAGGTGATCCCATGCCATTGCCACAACGTATTTTTGCCTTGATTGATGTGAATAATTGTTATGTGAGTTGCGAGCGGGTATTCAATCCGAAGCTAGAAAAGCATCCCGTTGTGGTACTTTCAAATAATGATGGCTGTGTGGTATCGCGTTCGCATGAAGCAAAACAATTGGGTATCAAGATGGCGGTTCCCTTTTTCCAGATCGAAGATATTATTCGAAAGCATCAGGTTGCCGTTTTCTCAAGTAATTATGCGCTGTATGCAGAAATGTCACGGCGATTTATGAATATTTTGGGTAGTTTCGTTGCTCCATGTGAACAAGAAATTTACTCGATTGATGAGTGTTTCCTTGAGTTAACAGCATATCAGCATCATTTCGATTTAACTGAATATGCCCAAACCATCCTAACAACCATAAAAAACTGGTTAGGATTACCTTGTTGTATAGGCATTGGATATTCCAAAACACAGGCAAAAATTGCAAATCATTTAGCAAAAAACCATCGATGTTTTAACAGTATCTGTAATATGGTTGATGAAGATCCTTGTGTGATCGAGGATTTATTGAGTCATACCGCAGTGGGTGAGGTGTGGGGCGTAGGTCGTAAGATTCGCCAACGTTTAGAAGTGATGGGTATTCATTCAGTTATGGATTTGGTTGAAGCAGATCCAAAAATGATAGGAAAACATTTCTCTGTTGTTTTGGAAAATACAGTTAAAGAGTTGCGTGGCATCGCCTGTTTAGAAATTGAAGACGTGTTGGCTGATCGACGACAGGTATTAAGTAGTCGTTCTTTTGGGCAATTAATTCAAGATAAAAATAGCCTAAGCGAAGCATTGACTGAATTTACCTTAAGAGCAGTTGAACGGTTACGGAAGCAGAAACTTCTATGTAAGGCGATCGGTGTCAGTATCCGTACAAATCGTTTTAATAAAGCAGAGAATTATCGTCCATTTACAGTGGTGTATTTGGCTGATTATAGTGATGATCGTTTAGAGATTTTGAAGGCTGTGCAAATAGGATTAGACCGAATTTATCAAAAAGGTTACCGTTATAAAAAAGCAGAAGTCATTTTGTTAGATATCATTCCACAACATAGTCATGCTGTTGATTTATTTCATGATACAGATGAGATGCTGGCACGTAAAAGTTTATCGATGACATTTGATCATATCAATGAAAAATTTGGTAAAGATAAAATGACGCTTGGGCGTTTGATTACGCCAAATGGACGAGCTTGGGCGATGTCTCAGAGCTTCAAATCTCCTAGCTATTTAACAAAATGGAATGAAGTGCTCAGAGTTAGCTAGATTTTTTGAGCAATATAAATACTTATGCCAAGCAAGAGCAAAACAACGATAGCAAAAAGGATTAGCATAGATTCAGTCCACCTTTTCATTTGAGCATTCGGTCCAGACTAGTAATAAAAAGAGAAAGCGACAAAATGATGAAAAAGTTGGGATTAGTCGATAAATGGAAGAACCTAAGAAATTTGTTTCTTTATCTAAGTGAAAATAGATTTCAAATCTTGAAAGATGTCTTGATCAGAGAAGGGTGATTGGATAAAACGAAGCCATAAAGGGGGAAGCCGTTTATGGTAGACTATGCAGCATTACAAGTATTGTGATGATCTAACGTGGTAGAAAGAGTAGTAAAATGATTGGGCAGCAAAGAAACATACTAGCAGCGATAGGAATTGATATTTGGATTCCTAAAGATGTTGTGTGTGAAAAAAATACTGCTGCACATCTATGGCGAGATCAGGTTGTTGAAAATAATACACCTATTGAAGAAATTTCCTTCGCATCAGATCTTGTTGAAGCGCATGATTTAGAACCAATCATCTCAGAACCAATTGTTGAAGTTCAATCACAACCACAAGAAATTACGCCTAAACCAATTCTTCGAGAGGCAACGACAGCTAAACCGCAGATAGTTGTTGAAGGTTCTGTACAGTCATTTGAATTACAAATGTATGTCTTAGAGAACTGTTCAATTTTGGTTGAGAGCAGTCAATTAAATGCTGAACAACAGCAACTTTGGCAAAATATTCAAAAAGCTAAACTTGGCTACTATGCTGAGCTAAAGTGGCCATTTCCTTTAGCTGAATTTCAGGACAGTCGTTTTTTACCATCCTATATTCAAGGATTTTTACATGCGACTTCAAATAATAAGAAAATATTATGTTTAGGAAAACTTGAATTTATTCAACATTCTAATATTTTACATTTAGCCAGTTTAGAAGAAATGATTTCACAACCTCTACTTAAAAAACGGTTGTGGCAACTTATGCAATAAGGTTCGGAACTCTTATCATGAAGAAAGTCGTTGTATTCAGCCAAATCGATCAGGATGTATTACTCAAGTTACAGCAAGATTATCAAGTGGTCGTGCTGAATCCCAAAATGGGTGATATTAATGAGCAGATCCGAACAGAAGTTGCTGATGCTGACGCGATGATAGGAGCAGGTCGTTTACTTAACGAAAATAATTTAGTGACAGCACAAAAACTCAAAATTATTTCAACAGTTTCAGTTGGTTATGATAACTACGATATTAATTATTTAAATCAAAGAAAAATCTGGCTTGCTAATACACCTCATGTATTAACCGAGACGACTGCTGATTTAGCATTTAGTTTACTGCTGAGCGCAGCAAGAAAAATCCCTCAATTAGATGCGTGGACAAAGCAGGGACAATGGAAGCGTACAGTATCAACTGAACAGTTCGGTATGGATGTTTTCGGTAAAACTTTAGGGATTATCGGGTTAGGGCATATCGGCGCAGCAATTGCTCGACGAGGTTTTCATGGCTTTAACATGAATATTTTGTATCACAATCGCCGTGAAAAAATAGAAGTTGCAGAAGCATATAATGCTCAATACTGTGGTTTAGATCGACTGTTACAACAGTCTGATTTCATCGTGGTGGCTGTAGATTTAAATCAAGAATCTAAAGCTTTAATTGGTTCAGCTCAATTTGATTTAATGCAAAAACATGCTGTGTTCGTCAATATTTCACGTGGTTCTGTAGTAGATGAGTCAGCATTGATCGATGCATTACAACAAAACAAAATTTTTGCAGCAGGCTTAGATGTGTATGCAAAAGAACCTTTGCAAGAATCACCATTATTCCAACTACCAAATGTGGTGACTGCCCCTCATATTGGTTCAGCAACTCTCGAAACACGCAAAAAAATGGTTCATCTTGCCTATCAAAATCTTATTGATGCACTTGAAGATCGACAACCTCGTTATCTAGTCAATCCTAAGTTTGAATAAATTCTTACATGTTGATTGCTGAATTATTCATCTAGTCTAGCATTTTAAACTGGCTATTATTGGTACACTTGCGCCCTTTGAAATTGCGTTTGGGGTTGTTGTGTTCGAGAAATTAGCTGAACAAACTTTGGGTTTGATGGGGTGGGAAATTGATAATCACTGGGACTTGGATATTGACCAATGTGTCATGATCGCGGCGCCACATACCAGTAATTGGGATGCACTATATGCACGATTAGCATTGAAAGCTTTAGGTGTAAATGTTCGTTTGACGATCAAAGACAGCTATATGAAATTTCCATTTGGTCCTTTTGTGCGTGCGATGGGCGGAATAGGAATAGATCGCAGTGCTAAGCAAGAAGGTCAGGAAAGACCAAGCATGGTTCAGTTGATGAGTGATCTATTTAAAACACATCCTAAACTTGTGATGCTTGTAACACCAGAAGGAACACGTGCGAAACAAGAACAATGGAAAACAGGTTTTTATCATGTTGCTGTGAATGCAGGTGTACCTATTGCATTGGCATATATGGATTATGCAAAAAAGAAAACAGGTATTGGTAAAATTGTTTATCCATCAGGTGATTATCAAAAAGATATGACTGAGATTATGGCTTTTTATGCAGAAATTAATGCTAAATTTCCAGGGAAATTCAGTATTGATCAACGTTATTCGCCTGACAAGTAATTCTTTAGAATTTCAAAAATCATAAAGTAAGACAGGATTTTCCTGTCTTTTATAACACTTCGTTGCAAATTTCTCCTAAATCAAATGGTATATTAAATTTTTCCAGTAGAATCATAGAGAAACCACTTGAGACCGTTGCTGCTCGCATGTGGCTTATTTGCCACGACTCAACTTAGTCATACACAGGTCTTTTTACCTCCGCAAATTTCAGGTCAAACTGAAATACCTGATATCGGTAGTGGTGTCGGGTTGCTTGATCAGCAAAAAGAAAAACTGATCGGAGAGAAAGTCTATCGGGAAGTGCGTCGTCAAATGCCAACTGTACAAGATGCATGGTTGGAAGATCAGTTTCTTCAAGTGTTTTCAGGTATTCTCAGCCAAACTCAGCTTGGGCAACCGATTGGTCTAGTGGTGATTAAAGACCCTCAAATCAATGCTTTTGCAGTTCCTGGTGGTCTTTTTGCATTAAACACGGGTTTAATCACTTCTGCGAAAAATATCGATGAGATTGCTGGTGTTATGGCTCACGAGATAGCACACGTTTCGCAACGTCACTATAGCCGATCTCAAGAAGCCTTCAAAGGGCAAGGATTGCTTGCTTTAGCAGGTATCCTCGTAGGAGCTGCGATTGCTTCACAAGCTGACGGTGATGTTGGCTCTGCTGTAATGCTAGGTACTCAAGCTGCCTTAATGGATAAGCAATTGAGTTATAGTCGTAATCAAGAGCGTGAAGCGGATCGTATCGGTATGCAATTTATGTATTCCTCTGGTTACAATCCACAAAGTATGGCTGACTATTTCGAAACGATGCATCGTGCTACTAGCCGAGTCAGTTTCCTACCAGATTTCTGGTTTACCCACCCATTAACCACGGAACGTATGAGTGAGGCACGATTACGTGCAAACCAGTTACCTCGAGTGAAACCAAAAATTTATGATCTCGATTTTGATATCATGAAATGGTACACCTATGTCGTATCAAATCAGGCGACAGAAAATCAGCTTCAAGCTTTGGCTAATCAAAAGAATATTGCGGGATTACTTGCGATCAGTAAGTTTTATTTAGAGCGAGGTGATTATGCACAAGCCCAGACCAGCCTTGATCAAGTCAAATTAAAATTAAAAAATCACGTACTTATTCCATTGATCCAAACGGATATTTATCTAGGTCAAAATAAAATTGATCTGGCTTATAACAGTATCAATTCAATCCAACGCACTATGCCTGAAAATCGTGCTTTATCTTATAAATTAGCGGAAGTGCTTATAAGACAAGGTAAAGCAGCTGAAGCCCAAACCTTAGTACAACGATTTATACATAAAAATCAAAGAGACGTGGAGGGGTGGCAACTATTACAACAGGCAACCAATCTAGATAAGAGTTCACCTTTGCAAGCGATCAATGTTTTATGTTATCGAGCAGAGGCTGAATATTGGTCAGGTCATGAAGAAAATGCTATAAAATCAATGCTACATGCCCAACGTTTGGCGAAAGGTAATATGGCGATGTCAGCAAAAATTGATTCGCGTTTAAAACAAATGCAAGATGATCGCCGAATGAAAATTTAATAATTGAGGAAAATAATGATAAAAGGACAGTGTTTATGTGGAGCAGTTCAATATCAATATGATGGGGAAATCGAACAGAGCATTTTGTGTTATTGCCAGCATTGTCAACAAGCTCAAGGTAGTATCGCAGGCTGGAATAGTCCAATTGATCAAACCAAATTCCAATTCATATCTGGACAAGATCAGTTAAAAGAATACTTACATACTCCCAATAAAGCTCGTGTGTTCTGCCAGAATTGTGGAAGTCCAATTTATTCGTATCGTACTGATCTACCCAATATTATTCGTTTGCGTTTGGGCTCTGTTACAGAGGGCAAACTTCCTGCACCAAAGGAAGAATTTTTTACTGAGCATAAGCCAAATTTTCTTGAATTAAGATAAGATGTCCTGCGTAAGGAATAACTGAGAAGTTAAAAGATTTATGAAAAAGATTTTTATTTTTATTTTTGCAATAAGCATGATCGGGGTGAGTTCAGCGAGTTCTGTTGAACAATATGTAAATTCTGTAGAGAAGATTACTGCAAATTATGCGCAGGATATGCGTGGTTTTCTGCGTAGTTTAGATCCTCAACTTTCGCGTTTTAGTCCTGAACAGCAGGCAAAATTCTGTGGTATTACCAATCAATATGTGCAGGATTTATATCAAGCAATTGAACGTAATCGATCATCTTTGACTGGACAATATGCGACGATGACGAAACAAGAAGTGATTAATCAAGTTGCAGAATCTAAAGAAATGCAAATGCTGAAAAAATACAATATTCAGTGTAATTTTAATTGATATAGATAGATGGGTTCATTTAAATGAATCCATTTACATTAATATAGAGAGGGGGATAAAAGCAGCTTAGCTTAATTTTGCTTTGATTTTAGCAGATACTTGTGCAGGATCGGCACGCCCGGCTATGATCGGACGTAGAGAATTCATCACCTTACCCATATCTTTCATGCTAGTAGCTTCTTGAGCAGCAATCGTTTGCTCAATGATAGAATCAAGTTCTTCCTCAGTCATAGCTGCTGGTAGAAATTGAGAAATAACCTCAACTTCGGCTTGTTCTTTACTAGCTAAATCATCTCGACCAGCGCCAGAAAAGGCCTTGATCGATTCTTTACGTTGTTTAATTTGTTTTTCAATGACCGCAAGAACCTGAGCATCGTCAAGCTCAATGCGCTCATCGACTTCGATTTGCTTAATTGCTGCTTGTAGACCACGAATGACCGTTACTGTTGCCATATCTTTGGCACGCATTGAAGTTTTTAATACGTCAGTAATTTGGTCTTTTAAAGTAGTCATAGTCTTTTCAGCAATCAATCACAAATTAATTAGTAAAGGCGAGTAGTACGTACAGATTCGCGAGTCAATTTCTTTTGATAACGCTTAACTGCTGCAGCTTTTTTACGCTTACGTTCTTGAGTTGGTTTCTCATAGAATTCGCGCTTACGAACGTCAGCTAAAACACCCGCTTTTTCGCATGAACGTTTGAAACGACGGATAGCTACGTCTACTGGTTCGCCTTCTTTCAACTTAACTTGTGGCATGTAAAATCCTCTAAGATTATGGATAAGACCCAATGCACGATTGCACTAGATCGCAAGTGAAGGTCAGTATTTTACTCATTTACAACTCAGATCACAAGTCTATAATAGCTTCGATATTATTTTTGATCGTTGTAAAGGCAGTTTAATGATTGTTTTGGGCTTAGAAACTTCGTGTGATGAAACTGGGTTAGCACTCTATGATAGCGAGCTCGGCTTACGTGGACAGGTTCTATATAGTCAGATCAAACTGCATGCTGAATATGGTGGTGTCGTTCCTGAACTTGCATCACGTGATCATGTACGAAAAATGATTCCTTTGATTAATCAGTTGCTTGAGCAAAGTGGGGTCAAAAAACAAGAAATAGATGCAATTGCATATACACGCGGACCAGGACTCATGGGAGCGTTAATGACAGGTGCATTATTTGGTCGCACTTTGGCTTTTGCATTTAACAAACCAGCCATCGGTGTACACCATATGGAAGGTCATATGCTTGCGCCTTTACTTTCTGAAACGCCACCAGAATTTCCATTTGTAGCCTTACTAGTTTCAGGTGGTCATACGCAACTGATGGCAGCTCATGGAATTGGTCAATATGAATTACTTGGCGAGTCGATAGATGATGCGGCGGGTGAGGCATTTGATAAAGTTGCAAAAATGATGAAATTGCCGTACCCAGGTGGTCCTAATATTGCCAAATTAGCTTTGCAAGGTAATTCACAAGCATTTGAATTTCCTCGCCCGATGTTACATCAAGGCTTGGATTTTTCATTTAGTGGTTTGAAAACTGCGGTTTCTGTTCAGTTGAAAAAATTGGGTGAAGAAAATCGTGATGCAGATATCGCAGCTTCTTTCCAAGAAGCAATCGTTGATACTTTGGTTAAAAAATCAGTGAAAGCTTTGAAGCAAACTGGTTTGAAACGATTGGTGATTGCTGGAGGTGTGAGTGCAAATGTTCGCTTACGTGAGCAATTAGAAACCTCTTTGAAAAAGATCAAAGCGCAAGTTTATTATGCTGAACCTGCCTTATGTACAGATAATGGAGCAATGATTGCCTTTGCTGGTTATCAACGTTTAAAAGCAGGGCAACAAGATGGTTTGGCGGTCACAACTACACCTAGATGGCCGATGACAGACTTAGAACCGACCTGATATTTGGTCGGTTAAATATCTTCTGTTCTAAGTTAAGACATTTAAAGATCAAATCATTGATTAATGTGTAGCTTGAAGCTCAGGAGCTACAGCTATCGTGTTAAAGTGTCGAATAAATTATTTATTTTGATGAGCTAAAACTCATAGCGGAGTACAAGTTGAAGATTTCTTATATTTTTACATGTGGTCGATTAGAATCTTTATATAAGATTCTATGCCTCATTCAACAAGGTGATGAGAACGAGACATCAAAAGAGAAAGTGATTGAACAATATAAAAAAGATCTTTCTTTGGGCCGTTCATTTGAAGAAACTGAACTTTATCAATTAATTGAACAAAGTGAAGAAAAAATCATTATCAATCGTTTGAGTAATATTCTTCGAGATAAACCAGCTCAACAGAAGAAAGAATTTGATTTTCAAGAATATAAAACAGGTGCATGGTCTGAACTAAGCGACTATAAGCTAGCGGTTAGATTCTCGAATGCCAAAACACTTTTGAGTGAAAAGCATTTTGAGAAAACTGGTGAATATATGACCAGTCGTGGTATTGCGAAATTAACTGGTTTCAATCCAGCGAATATCAAAAATATGTTGCAGCATAAAAGAAGTGTGGTGAAAAAAATGTTATTTACTTTAGAAAAATTAGCGCAAGAATATTGATCTAAGTAACTAACGTATTAGAAAAAACAGATGCAGAGAAAGTTTATTTTCTGCATCTGCGATTTAAATTTTTATATTGAATTATTGATCATAGCTCTATGCTATTTAATATTGGTTGAAACTCGAAATTATTTTGGACGGTCTGTTTTAGACAACACGGCTAAACAAACAAAAATCAAAACCATGCCAACCCAACCAATCGGTGCTAATTGCTCACCGACTAAAAGAACTGCGAATAAAGCAGCAACGAGTGGCTCGAATAAAGTAAGCGTAGTTGCTGTGCTTGCGGAGATTGTTTTTAGCGCATACCCAAATAGTAGATAGCCAAGAAACATTGGAATCAACATCATATAGGCAACAACATAAAGATTTACAGACTCATCAAAGAGGTTTGAACCCGTAAAAAATAATGTTGGTAATAAGATTAAAGCGCCAAAACCAAAAATTAAACCCATTGATGCTTTTGAATCTACACCTCGATCAATCATTTTTTTAGCAGCCCATGAGTATAGTGAATAGGTGAGAGCTGCAATCAATCCGAGAATGATTCCAATGGTTTTTTGATCTGTCGAAATGCTTTGTGTTGATCCATGAGAGTGTGTTTCACCCACAGATAAAAGTAATACTCCGATAACACCAAAAATAAAACTAATAAACCATTTCAATGAAAGTGCTTTTTTATCGAAAAATTTTTCTAACAAAGCTGTAAATAATGGTGCTGACCCAATTGAGACTACCGTTCCAATCGTAATTCCAGCCATACGCATTGAGCTGTAAAAAGCGAGAGGATAAATGGCTACTGAAATCGTTCCAATCAGAAGCAAAGGGTAGTAAAACTTGATTTGTGGTAGATGATCTAAAATCTTTTTATGAGCGAGCAAGGCTTGTAGTAATCCACCACCACCCATTGCAATCGCTCCTATTGCAAGAGGGCTTAAATTAGGCGCATAAGATGCCGCAGTTCCAGTAGTACCCCATAAAATTGAGGCAATCAAAACTGCAATAAAACCAGAGTGGGAGCTGAGGTTTGAAGTTTTGCTATTCAATTTTTAATCTCTTGTTCTAATAATCGTTGAACCATTTGCTTCGCTGCAAATACTTTGATGCTTGAGCTTTCTAAACCAGCTCTAGCAATTGAGCCTTCTAAAATAAAAGAAATTAAAAGAGCAAGTTCTTGGACTTTGTTGGAATCTTCAAATTGTTGCATTAGATACCCAGCAACAATGTTTTCAATTTCATCTTTATGCTTTTTGACTGCTAGACGCTCAGGACTATGAGCAGGAAACTCAGCTGCTGCATTTAACAAGCCGCAGCCCCTAAACCCTTTTTCATAGGCAAACTCTGCATGATCATGGTAAGCATCAAAAATAGCGAGAATGCCATCAATAGGTGAGTGAATTTGAACTTTCCTTTTTTCAAATAATTCTAACCATTCTTGATGACGGGCTTCGATGTAGCAGCTAATCAAATCTGATTTCGTGGGGAAATTATTATAGAGCGACATTTTCGCCACTTGCGCTTTGTCTGTAATGCTATTAATGCCAGTATTGGTAATCCCATCGTTATAAAACAGGATAGATGCTGCATCTAATATCTTTTGTTTGGCTGACTTTGTGCTCATGGTTTTGTATTGGGTATACCGATCTACCTAATATTATAGAAAAGTAAACTAATCTGCTAGCGAAATTTGTTTGTTTTAGATGATTATCGGAAATGTTAGAAAGAGAAGTATGCTGACTTACCAGGTGGTGTTGTTTTATAGTCACATGAAATTTATATGGTTTTTCTAATTGACATCAGAGTTCTTTGACAACGCAATTGTTTCCTAGTTTTTATAAAATTTAATGAAGAAGAAACAATTGCGAGTGCTATTAAGAAGCAAGTTAAGTATCTGAGGCGTTTATGTTTGATCTTTATTCGCTAACTTTTCTAAATTTTTTGAACCAATCCAGTGTTTAGAAAATTGGTATGCTGCACGACCAGAACGTTGCCCTCGTGCTTGACACCATTTCAAGCTTTCGCCTCGAACAATATCGTTATATTCTAAGCCTGCTTTAACAATGTAATGTTCAACGATTTGCAAATATAGTTGCTGGTCCATTGGGTAGAATGAAAGCCACATTCCAAAACGATCTGAAAGAGATATTTTTTCTTCAATCGCTTCTTGTGGATGTAATTCAGTGTATTGAGGTACGTCTACTTTCCGTACTGGGGTATTTTCATGCATAAATTCAGGTAAAAGGTGACGACGATTACTCGTCGCATAAATAATAAAATTGCTCGAACCTGATTGAAGAGAACCATCTAGCACGCTTTTCAAACTTCGATAATTTTCATCTTCTGCGTTGAATGCTAAATCATCACAATAAACAATAAATTTCTCAGGACGTTGTTCAATGAGTTTTTGAATTTTGGGTAAATCGGATAAATCATCGCGTTCTATTTCAATTAAACGTAGTCCTTGATCAGAGTATTCAGTTAGTAAAGCACGAACAATTGAGGATTTTCCTGTGCCACGAGAACCTGTTAATAAAACATCATTGGCAGGTAGACCATTTAAAAATTGCAAGGTGTTTTGAATGATTTTATCTTTTTGACGCTCTATTCCTTTTAGATCTTCCAGATACATTTTTTTAGGTTGTTGTATGGCGATCAGTTCTTGATTTTCCCATTTAAATGCGATTGCAGAAAAATCAGTCGGTTGCTTCGGTTGTGGCAGAACATGCTGTAATTGAGTCAAAACATTCGACAAAGATGCAAGAATAGATTCTGGTAAGTCTAAGATAGCCATAAAAACACACAAAACTCAGTGATTAATGAAGATTGATACTAGCACTGCTTGCACGAAAATAAAGGAAATATCATCAAAACGATGCACAATAACAAGAATTTATACTTGATTGTTTAAGTAGGTTTTTGCATTGTATAAGTGCATGAATAGAAAAATGAAGACGGGATAGGACAGACGATGCTAAACAAAGTAAGAGAAAAGAAAAATAGCTATCAAAAACATCGGGTTGATGTCCTAAAAGAGGATTTGCAGCATGCTAGAAGTTATCAACAATGGAAGGAAATCGCGCTAAAACTGGATGAGGAATCTGGCAGAGAGGAGTGGAAGTACGATAATCAGTCGCCCTATTTTGATGCCGAAGCATTATCAAATCGATACACCTTATTAAAAAAATATCGTACTCAACATCGAACACTCGATTTAATTTATGTTCTCCGTGAAGGATTATCTTATGATTTTGCAAATATTGGTCATCCGATGTTATTTGCTGAAACATATGTGGGAACAAAAAAAATTATTGAAAACTATGTAGAACTTGTGAGTGATTGTTTTCAATATCTTGCCTCGAGCGAATGTATAACTTTCCAATTAAAAGAGAAAATTCAATTCTTTGAAGAATGTCAAAAAGCCTATGGACAACCAGCCCTCATGTTTTCTGGAGGGGCAACTTTGGGTTTGTTTCATACAGGCGTGTGTAAAGCATTATTTGAGCAAGATTTGATGCCAAGTGTTCTGTCTGGGTCGAGTGCAGGAGCGATTATGACGGGTATGCTTGGTGTTTCAAAGAACGATAAGATCCCTGAGTTGCTTGGTGGACAGCATTTTTTTAGTGATGCATTCCGTTTTAGAACCGTAACTGAACTGATTAAAGGGCATGGTGGTTTTGCTGATGTGATGTATCTCAAAAAATTCTTAATGAATAATTTGGGTGATTTAACTTTTGCTGAGGCATATCAACAATCTAAACGACATATTAATATTGTCGTAGCACCGCACAATACAGCTCAAAATCCTAGAATTATGAATGCATTAACTGCACCTAATGTTTTGGTTTGGAGCGCAGTGTTAGCATCTTGTGCCGTACCTGTATTATTTCCGCCAGTGCATCTAACCAGTAAGCGTTATGATGGACAACATACCCCCTATATGGCAAAGACAAAATGGGTGGATGGGAGTATGCGTAGTGATTTTCCTCAGGAAAAAATGGCGCGTCTTTATAATATTAACTACACCATCGCCAGTCAGGTGAATCCTCATATTGTGCCATTTATGCAGAGCGACACAGATCGTTTTCGTAGAGATGTATTAAGTTGGCCTCAACGCATTGTCCGTCATCAAGGGAAAGCGATTGCGATGGAAGTGATGGATTTAACACGAAACTATATGGGAGGTTTTTTCCCAATCCGTCGAGTACTTGATCATGGCTATGGCATACTTGGACAGCGTTATTATGGTGATGTAAATATCATCGCTAAATATGGTTTGCGCCACTATAACTATATGTTAAAAAATCCTCGACCTAGGATTTTCAAGATTTTGCAGCAAGAAGGTGAACGAGCAACATGGCCAAAAATCACCTCAATAGAAACGCACGCGCGGATCGGCAAAACAATAGAACATTGTTTGGCGTCATTACGTAAGCAAGAAAATAAGCAGCAGAATGAATTCTATTATGTTGATCTCTGATCTAGATCATTCGTTTGATGAGATAGTGTTACAGACCAAACAAAAAAGCCATTCATATGGACGGCGTTTATATACATTAATTCAAGGACATAAAAAATATTGGCTAAAGTTTCATGTTGAGCAACACAACCAAGTTTTAGAAGATTCGTTTAGCACCGAATTAGAGTTTTATCGGCAAAATAAGATTGCTAGTTCGGATTTTTTAGTCCCTTATAGGGTTATTGATTTATCCAAGCTGAATTTTTTAAATGAAACGAGGCAAAGTGGAGAAGGGCTATTAACCTTAGATACGAACGATTTTTTTATAAAATTTAGTCCTGAAAATGGTCTGCATGAGATCAGAAAACAAATTTTACTTGCTTTAAATGCTCTTGCAGCACTTCATCAAAGTGGTTGGATACATGGTGATCTGAAATCAGAGCATTTTAGGCGTTATTTAGATACTTGTAGATTGATTGATTTTGAGCAGAGTCAACGAATTATTAGTCCGAAGAAATTATTGACCGCGACACCGCATTACATGGCACCTGAACTGTTTCATGGTCAACCCAAGTCTGTACAAAGTGACTTATACGCTTTTGGAATTATTCTATATGAATGGCTCTGTCAATCGAGATTATCTGCAAAAACCTATCATGATTGGGCAATACTGCATTGCCAACAGTTACAGATCAAACTTCCAGATTCACTAAAGTGCTTTTTGCCGATACTTGATGGTTTATTAAAGAAAAAAATTGATGAACGCTTTGGCTCAGTTACAGAGCTAAGAAATGCGATTCGAACAATAAATTTGTTGTAAAAATAAACATAAATCTTTGATTTGAATATTATATGTTCACTTGAATTGGTTTTTTATCAGAAAGTCTTGTCATAAAGCCGCTTTGTCACTAATATGCATACCCATCGGGGGCGTGGCGAAATTGGTAGACGCACTGGATTTAGGTTCCAGCGCCGCAAGGTGTAAGAGTTCGAGTCTCTTCGCCCCCACCAAATTTAAGAAGCAAGGTTATCTTGCTTTTTTTATGGTTAAATCAGAAATGAATTAATCATGCGGTTATAGAGGATTGGTGTAATGGTAGCATGACGGTCTCCAAAACCGTTCGTCAAGGTTCGAGTCCTTGATCCTCTGCCAAATTAATAAAAAGCCTTTGTTAAATACAAGGGCTTTTTTATTTGGTTAAAAATTTCGTTTGCTCATGAAAAAAGCATTAGCTTTCAGATGCATGGTTTTTTTATAAAAAAGGCTTGTCAGCAAGAAAGTTTATCACTAATATACACATCCATCGGGGGCGTGGCGAAATTGGTAGACGCACTGGATTTAGGTTCCAGCGCCGCAAGGTGTAAGAGTTCGAGTCTCTTCGCCCCCACCAAATTTTAAAAAGTAATCTTTTACTTTTTAGTGATTAACGACTAAATAAGTTAATCAAGCTGTTATAGAGGATTGGTGTAATGGTAGCATGACGGTCTCCAAAACCGTTCGTCAAGGTTCGAGTCCTTGATCCTCTGCCAAATTAATAAAAAAGCCCTTGTTTGATACAAGGGCTTTTTTATTTCGGAGTATTTTGAAATTAATTTACTTTGATGAGTATTCACTAAAAATTTTAATGAATACACTCAATGTCTAAATATTTTAGAAAAATGAACTTAACCTTAGTCTAATAAATAAATTTAGAAATTTTATCCGCTGTTTGGATAACCATCTCTGCAATTTCATTTTTAAAATAGTGTTCTTCATAGGTTGCTAAAGGGCAACTTACAGACAATACAGCAGTCATTTTTCCTGTAGATTGTTTGAAAATTGGAGCGCCACAAGCTGCCATATCATGATTGTAATGTCCCCAACTGACCATAGATCGCTGTGTTTTAACAAAATTCAGGCGTTGAAGTAGCTCTTTAAGATTTTTTGGGGTGAGTTCAGAAAAAGTTTCCCATTGATTGAAATTTTTATAGCGATCACGGATTTCAGTTTCAGATAAGTCTGCTAATAGCATTTGTCCAATCACAGTCGCATGGGCAGGCCAGCGAGTGCCTAGACCTATATTGCTGGTAAATGTTCCATTCGATTGCACATTGTTGATAAAGACAATATGTGTACCTTCTAAAATGGACAAATGTACTGCAAGTTTAGTTTGATCGCGTAGTTCCTTCATCAACGGTGTTGCTAAATCTAAAAGAGACTGTTTAGACAAACTGTTGAAGCCGAGTTCCATCACCTTTGAATCAAGTGCATAGGTTTTTTGAGATGCTTTTCTAAGAAAGCCACATGATTCTAATGTGTAAATCAGACGGAAAGCACTAGAACGATTTACATCCAAAATTTCAGCGATCTCAGTGATCGTCATTTCTTGGGTTTGTTGATCAAATGCCTGCAAAATTGCTAAGCCTCGTACCAAACCGGGTACTAAATAGCGATCATCATTTTTTGTGAGTTCAGATTCTTGAGAGTCTGTTTCTATCGTTTGGTTCATCAGCTTAATTTTCCTATAAAAACGCAAAGCATTACAAATTTAATTTTCTTAAGAATCTATTCTAACTGCAAAGTAGAGTTAAAAGATAGTTTTATATATAAAACAAAATTTTCTAAGTAAAACGTAAATGAATGTGTAATAAATATCAAGCTTATGATTTTAAACAATATATAGTTTTACAAAAAAAACATCATAGGAGTATTCTTTATTAAGGTTTGTTATATCAAATAATGTTTTATATATAAAACAGGTGAGGATGCAAGGATGAGTTGGATCTCAGTTTGTCAGCAAGACGACATATGCCAATACTGGTGCAAGCTGGTTACGTCTCTCGATTCCTTATCGCAAAGATTTTGGTCCAGGTGGCGAGTTCTGGATTGATGTCGCAATCCATCCAAGTTTAGGTTATTGCATTCAGTCATGGGCAAATGCGCAGAACCAAGCAATTGCAGCTGCAAAATCGATGTTGGGCATGGAAACAGAATATACCGATATTCCTTGGTTATGGTCAGATCAGTACCACTTCAATATTCAAATACTAGGTAGTTACCAACCTGAAAGAACAGAACAGATTGTGGTGAGAAAAAGTGCAGATGATCAATGTAGTTATCTGTATTTAGATCATCAAAATTGCTTAATCAATATGATTGCAATCAATGATTCAAAATTAATCAAACTGGCTAAACGTTGGATGCAGTCCAATACCGTATTAGACCCAAAATTATTAGCAGACCCTAAATTTAATGTCATGAAATTAAAACCATAAACATTTAATTCCGGTTCATAACTCAATCGAAGGAATGAAGTATGAGTAATGAAGAGAAAAGTGGATTTAAGCATTGGGTTCCTGCTTTTGTCCTGATGGTATGTGTTGTTCTCGCATTTTTCGACAAGATTAGTATTGCGGTTCTATTTGCAGACCCACACTTTCAGGGTGCAATGGGAATTGCTGAAGATAAGGCGAAACTGGGTTGGCTAAACACACGTATTGCGCGTTTTGAAACACGTAAATATGACTTCGATGCGTTGAAGTTCCAAGCAGATTACGACCCGAAATATCGTCGTGCGCAAATGCGTTATATGGGAACTGGAGCAACAGGCGTAGTCAATGATGGCAATACAGTTCCAGCCGAAAACTTTACCTTTTCAACCATGGTGTTACCTGCGCAATGCGAAGGTCCATTGCATATCCACCACGATGTGGAAGAAGTGTTTTTCATGTTACGTGGTGAGATTGATCTGTTCATTGAGCATAACGGTGAGAAATTTCAAACCAAATTGAAAGAGCGTGATCTGATTTCAATTCCACCGGGTATTTATCGTGGTTTGTTTAATCCAGGTCAGGAAGATGCCTTGATGTGTGTGATGTTAGGTGCTGGAAAACCAACTATTCCAAACTATCCACCTGAGCATCCATTGTCTCAAATC
>Ga0209727_1000947_pt1 | contig 27138 bp, 36 predicted proteins | sample RifGroC1_FD_183995 | JGI IMG/M metagenome (GOLD analysis project Ga0209727, IMG submission 183995) | Groundwater microbial communities from Rifle, Colorado, USA - Groundwater C1 (SPAdes) (version 2) | ecosystem: Environmental > Aquatic > Deep subsurface > Groundwater | place: Rifle, Colorado...
AAGAATTAAGGGACTTGGCTTCAAAAAGCTCAGGACAATATTCAGATAATCACTAATTATATTTTCCCATAATTTATAAATATCCAAAACTTTTCTTTATCATGGGATTTATAAGAGGAAGTTTGCTATTTTTTTCTGTCATGTTTCTTATAATCTCTCTTTTCGTAGGAAATTTGTTTCTTACATTCTCTCTTTCTGCAGGAGAAAAAGACGATAACTTAAAGGATTTTTGGGCGGAAAAATTTTTCTATCTCTTATTTTTTTCATTAATTATTGCCATAGCAATATTTTTTTTGGTTGAAACAAAAGCAGATTCTTTGCTGATTCTTGGAGCATCAATAGTGGGCTCCTCATTGCCATTTATGAAGGTAAATTCTGTTCTAAGTTTTTTTGATAATTCTGTTTTTGATTTTAATTTTTTATTGCTTTCTGAATCTTACAGGGTATTTGTATGGGCATCAACCATCGGAATTGTTCTTATTTCTATGGGGGTTGGATTGAAATTTTTCGGATTCGGGATATCTTTCGTGGAAAAAATTAAAGAGTATTTCAAAGATGTTAAACAGAAAGAAGAAATGAATGTTAAAAAGAAAATGAAAGGAAAGAATAAATCTTAATCAATGTAACATTTTCTCGATAATAAATCGATACGTTTTTGCAATAATGATGAATAATGTTCTAGAAATTTAACATCTTTGCTCACCTCACCATTTTCGAGCCCCCCAATGTAAATTTTATGTTCATAATCTAGTGTTAGTCCTCCTCCAATGACCAATGTAGAAAACAAAACCAAAATTCCTCCATTCAGAGCAAACTTCTCCAGTTTCATTTTATTCTCTTCGGTCTTTCTTTTCCAGTCTTTTGACAAACGAACTTATGAATTTTTTGTGTTCTTCTTTTTTTTGCTTCAATTCCTTTACAGTGTAGTAATCTACATCTTCTTCCCTATGCTTGTCTAGTTTGGCATTTGATATTATTTTTCTCCCGATATCCTCTGACAGGCATACTTCTTTGTTTGATATGGAAGCAAGTTTCTTGCTTGATGGAATGAGGTTCCCTAATGTCATGAATTTCATCACTTTGCCTTCTTTTTTTGTTATTATCTCCCCCTGATTTATTGAAATTCCAAAATCAATTTTCTGCTTGAATAATCTGTTATGCTTGTCCAATATTTCCCTTATTTGCTCGGAGATTTCCACAGCCTTTCTTTCGTTCTTGAAAGTTCTTGTTATGGCCGGAGAAAATATAAGGAATATTGAATCCTGATTTTCATAAATCAAAGTGTTATTTTCCTCTCCCAGATTTATTACGTCTTGAAATGTCTTTTTTGTGCTTTCATCTAGCCTAGACAACATCCCGAAATTTTTTGTTTTTAGACAGATTAACACTGCGTTTTGTTTTTCTCCGCTTAAGGTGAGTGCCAATTCTAATCTTTTGTTGACTCTGTCTTTTATGGAAAATTCTTCTGGAACGGTCTCCTTTGGAGTTTTTATTTCGTTCCTACCTTCAACAATCCTTGGAATATGGCCGAAAAAACTTTTTGTACTTTTCCTGAAAAACATAAAAATAACAATTCCTGAAACGAACACTAAAAACATCCATGCAAGAGGGTATCTTGATATCACGCTAAGACCTGAGATTTCCTTAACGTCTATGACCCCTCCCGTGAGAAGAATATTTTCAGAGACCTTGCTTTCTCCGTCAGAGAGAATGTCTACCAGATAATTTCCGTTTGGGGCGCTTAAAAGATATTTTTTTGTTTCATCAATTTCCAATTCTGCGTTGATGTTTGTTGTTTGTTCACCTATCTTAACCAAGAGAGTCTTATTATAAAAAACATTTCCTATATTTGTGACAACAACTGTTTTGTTTATTATCTCCACTTTTGCATCTTCTTTAGGGATTATTTTAAAGCTGTCTTCTTTTGTCATTTTGTTTGACAATGCAACAACCCTCCATTCCGAAGGTGGTTGGTTATACTTTGTTGAAAATTCAATTACCTCATCCGTAGGAATTTCTTTTTGTTCAAAAATTGTGTTTTTGCTATCTTTTATTGTTATGACTGCAATTGAATTAATTTTTTCACCTGTTTGGTCGTGAAGAATTGCTCTGACCTTTAGTGATTCTCCGGGCTGGATTTCCTGATCTTCAAAAACAATCTCCAAACTTGTTGGGACTTGTTTTATGAGTATGTTATAATCAAAGAATCCTGTGTTTGAAATATCTCCAAGAGGGTCTTTTTCGTAAGCAGTTATCTTGAATAAATACTGTCCTGCTTTTGATTCCTTCGGCATGGAAACATTAAATGAAAAAAAACCGTTTTTGACTGTTTCAGTATATGGGTTTGTGGAGCTGTTTCCAAGAAGTATATTCAATTCAGCAAAGCCGTTTACAGGCAAACCGTTTTCTTTTGTGGCTGTTCCTTCGACAATAATATTCTCTCTTGGTTCAAATTCCACTTTTTCAGTATTTACGCCTACAGTTATGGCCTTCGAAATTTTAAATTCGTTGCTGAAGATAAATTCCTGTGGTTTGTCTTCAAAATATGTCTTAATTTTGCATGTACCTTTCAATGAACCTATGAATTTTTTTATCAGCAGTATTGACTTGTCAATTTTTATTGTTTCATAAGGGGGAAGGTCAACTTCCTCTTTTGGGAGTTTTTGTTCTTGTCCGTCGCATATCAGAGAAACTTGTAGAAAATCATAAATCCCCGTCGACGTTGTTATAGTCAGAGGCACAGTCATTCTGTCGCCCAAATTGTAAACTTCTGCCGGTTGCTGATTGATGATTATTTCGGCGGAAACAAGTGATACCAAGAATAGTGCAAATGTTACTAAAAGTACCTCTTTTTTCATTTTTTTAAATAAGAACACTTCTTTATAAATTTTCTTGCATTTTCATACAATACTTCCAATTTCCCAAGAAAATTTAAAAACGTGTTTCCCTTAAAATCTAAATGAAAAACAAAGAGGGTTTTGAGGTTACTCCTTGGGAAGTTTCAGGAGAAATTGATTATGAAAAACTGATAAAGGAGTTTGGATTAAAACAAATTCCAAAACTCCCGGAATCTTTTAATGAAAATGTTTTATTTAGAAGAAAAATAATCTTTGCCCACAGGGATTTTGACAGGATTCTGGAGAATATAAAAAACAAAAGAAAATTTGTGATGATGACGGGATTAATGCCCTCAGGCAAATTCCATCTCGGACATGCAATTGTTGCACAACAATTTTTATTTTATCAGAATTTGGGGGCGAAAATCTATATTGCCGTCGCGGATTTGGAGGCGTATAATACCCGGAAAAAAAATCTTGAAGAGTTAAAACAGATTGCAATTGAAGAATATCTGACAAATTACATTGCTCTCGGGTTAAAACCAAAAAACTGCGAGATTTATTTTCAGAGCAATAGAAGCAATGACGCAAAAAAATCAAATGCCTATTATCGCCTGGCTTCAAATCTTTCCCGCTATGCAACATTCAATGAATTCAAGGCAATTTACGGAGACATCTCTCCGGGAAAAATGAATGCCGCACTCTTACAGGCGGCAGACATGCTTCATCCCCAGCTAAAAGAATTTGAGAACTCTGTTCCAGTTGTTGTGCCTGTTGGGATTGACCAAGATCCTCACCTAAGAATCGCCAGAGACATATCAAAAAAGTATGAGGATTACAAATTTATCCAGTTAAGCTCAACTTATCACTTATTTCTGCCTGGCTTAAATGGGGGAAAAATGTCTTCAAGCAATGAAAATTCATTTATCGCTTTGACCGATTCTCCTCGTGAAGTTGAAACAAAAATAAAAAAATACGCATTTTCAGGAGGGAGAGACACTCTTGATGAACACAGAAAACTCGGAGGCATTCCCGAGAAAGACGTTTCATTCCAGTATCTGAAATACTTCTTTGAGCCAGATGATAAAAAGCTACGGCAAATTTACGATGATTACAAATCAGGTAGACTTTTGACGAGTGAACTTAAGGACTACACAATTGAAAAAATAAATTCTTTTTTGAAAGAGCATCAAAAGAAAAGAATTCTGGCAAGAAAACAGATTGGGAAGTTTATTGAATTCTAGCATATAAATGTTTAAAAGTAAGTAACCAATTAAATCTTTATGAGTGCTTTGGAGGATATTGAACTTGAAAGAACAAGGGAGAAATTGGGAGCACTCGTTTTATTGACACAGGATTCTTCACCAAGACCTCAACACGTTTTTCTTGAGGCCGATGTTCTTAACGGAGTTTTAGACCTAATTGAAAGCAATTATGCTCAAAGAGATGAAGGAGAAGATGGTCGTAAATATTACAGTTTGACAAACGAAGGGTGGAATTACGCAAGAAATATCTTAAATACTGCCAAGTGGATTTTATGAATTTTTAGAATTAATGTCGTATGTTTCCAAAACTTCAAGTCTAATTTTGTAAAGTCCTTTTTCTTTCTCCAACCCTAATCTGTTGAGGGTCTCCATCGACAAATCAACAACTCTTTTATCATGAGGAATTAATCTTCCTCTTTTATCTTCAACATAGGGTCCTTTATCATTCGCGACTGCAAGAGTTGATGTTCCGATTTCTCCGTCCACCAAATTTGTTAGGCGAACAAGTGCAGGAATTGCTGTTTTTGTCCTTGGATTGAGGGCAACTGTCGGCAGGTAATCATGGAACGGTGCGCCGGTTGCAGTTTTTCCGGGAAATCTGTTAGAAGTGTAAAAGCTTGCAATTCCTTCGAATACATATGGCTCTTCGTTGTTTGGGAGTACCAAAACTTTCTTTGGACTGAAATTCCTGGAACCACCAAGAGTTCTAGTCTCTTTCGACATTTTTACTATGTCGAGAATTTCTTCTTTTGTTGTTCCATACTCATAAAAGAATTCTTCGGGAAATTTTGATTCCAAACCAGTTCTCTCTTCATTGGAATAACCAATTCTGGGAATGAACAGCGACGGTGCGGTAGCTAGTACATACGCCGTTGACATGAGGAATTTTCTTCTTGTTATCATTTTAATTTTCACCAGATTTAGACTGCACTTTTTTGCACTAAACTCCGAATTGAACTTATCTAGAATCAGCGTTTATAAATTTTTCCCATATTTTGAAGAAAAAAATTGTTTAGGCAATAAATTCCGTGTCTAAAGACGGATAAGACGATTTATTCAAAGAGTTTTCAGATTATGTGGGAGAATCTTTGAGCTTTGTAAAACACTGAAATGCAGGTCATAATTTCCAAATAAAACTTTTTAGGACATAAATGTTTATTAACATTTATCTTGAGTTGAATTTATGATATTTCCAAACGAACCGCTTTATGTTGTTAATGGACTCGGGGTTTTGAACGGGGAAACAGGCAATTGTGGATTTGCCGTAGGTCTAAGACCCGATATTGCAAAGAGATTTTATGGAAGAGAGGTTACAGGAAAAGAATTTGATTGTATAAATACGGTCGGAAAGGAAATTGTAACATCTTTTTTTAAGGCAGGATCTTATATGGATAAACCATATTTTTTTATTCGCAATGAAAAAGGGAATAGAACTCTTCTTCTTCAATCATGTCAAACAGTAGGTAAGGCTTGTGATTTGGCAATTGATGGAGCAGAATTGGAAAGGGTAAAAAAATTTGACAAATTTACAATGGAAAATTTAGTTGAATACTCGCCGCACAATGTTGATTCAAAGATGCAGGCACTTTCTTTATTCAATCTTTGGAACAAATGGGTAATATCTGCTTACGCAACAACCTCCAAGATAACTGATTAATTTTATAAATCTCCTTTTTCTTTTCATTCCATGAAGACATTGTTTTTACATTCTGATTACATAAGATACAGACCTGTGAAAAAAGCTTTGAAAAGCATTAAGGAACTGAATGAAAAAGATAAAAACGAAACAATTGTCAAAGATGCACTTGTTGTTTTAATCTCGGTTGAGAAACGCGATTCAGATGTTGATAAAATTGCCGGTAAACTAATTGAAAACATAAAAGATGTTGCGTCGCAGGTTAAGACGAAAAATATTGTTCTTTATCCTTACGCTCATTTGTCTTCGAGCTTAGCAATTCCGGATGTTGCAGAAAATGTCCTCTCAAAAGCTGAGAAACTGTTGAAAGATTCAAAGGGATTTAATGTTTCAAAGGCTCCGTTCGGTTATTACAAAGAGTTTGAAATCAAAGTAAAGGGGCATCCTCTCGCCGAGTTAAGCCGAGAAATTGAATCTGAAAACAGGGAAGAGGAGAAGGATTATGACCCGAAGCAGTTGCTTTATGAGATAAAGCAGTCGAAATTGGACACTTCGAAATTAAAGCAAAATGACCATCGAATCATAGGACAACAGATGGAATTATTTCACATGAATCAATCTTCGCCAGGAATGCCTTACTGGTTGCCGAACGGAGTTGTAGTATACAATGAACTTATAAAATTTTGGAGAGAAGAACACAAGAAACTTGGTTATCAGGAGACAATGACTCCTCTGATGAACAAAAACTCCCTTTACAAGATTTCCGGGCATTGGGAGCATTACAAGGATAATATGTTCATTTCCGACACAAACGAAGGTCAATATGGATTGAAAGCAATGAATTGCCCGAATGCAATGGTTATTTTTGGTTCGAAGTCCAGAAGCTACAAAGAACTTCCATTGAGGCTTTCTGATACGGACAGGTTGCACAGATATGAACTCTCCGGAACCTTAAGCGGACTTTTGAGGGTGAGATCTTTCCAGCAAGATGATTCTCACAATTTTATTTCTGAAGATATGATTAAAGATGAGTACGAACAAATATTCAGAATCTGCGATAAATTTTACAGCATTTTCAACATGAATTATTCCTTCCGGCTTGGAACTCGGCCTGAGAAATTCATGGGAGACAAGAAACTTTGGGACAAGGCGGAAAAGGTTTTGAAAGAAGTTTTGAAAAATTCAGGAAAAAAATTCAAAATTGAAGAAGGCGACGGCGCATTTTACGGACCAAAGATAGACATATTGATGAAAGATTCCCTGAACAGAGAATGGCAGATGGGGACAATACAACTGGACATGCAGATGCCTTTGAGATTCGGATTGAAGTATCTGGACAAAGACGGGAAAGAAAAAACTCCGATTGTCGTTCATAGAGTTATTTACGGAAGCCTTGAAAGGTTCATAGGAGTTTTACTTGAGCATACAAATGGAAGATTGCCTACATGGCTTGCACCAATTCAGGTCAGAGTTTTGAGTTTTACAGACAGAAATGTTGAATACGCGAAAAAATTAATTCTTAAACTTGGAGAGGAAATTCCCGAGTTGAGGATTGACGCTGACTTCAGGAACACAACAGTTCAGGGAAAAGTAAAGGATGCGGAAATAATGAGGATTCCATATATAATTGTTCTTGGTGACAAGGAGCAGGAATCAAAAACCGTGGCAGCAAGAGTAAAAGGAGACAGAAAAATAAAATCCCTGAAAACAGAAGATTTCATAAGCGGTTTGAAGAAGGAGATTGCGGAAAGAAGTTAACGCATCTCTTTTACAATACTCATCAAGTTTCTGACGTTTTCTCTTACTACTGGATCTTGAGTGTTTCCGTTTTTGAAATAACTTCCAACAATCGCCCCGTCTGCGATTTCTAACTGCTCGTGAACGTTGTTCAAGTTTACCCCTGCGCCGACGATTAATGGAAATTCCTTATTTAAAATACTCCCAAGAATTTTTTTGTAATCCATTAATTTTTTTATCGGTGTTTCAATTCCCGTGCCATCGCCGGTTGTGACTATTGCCTCGCATTTTCTCGAGGCCTTGTACAAATCATATGAAAGATGATTTCCGGTGGGTTTTGTGTATTTGAAACCAACTCCTCCAAGGACAACAATATCTTCAAATCTATTTCTTAATCTTTCATATTTTGAATGTACTAAATCGGTTTCTTGTACGCTGTCGAATTGGACAAATTTTACACCGAAGTGGTTAGCAATAAAAAAACTTGAATAAGGATTCTTTAATATATTTACTCCTGTGATTAATCTTGGAAATTTTCCTGCCGATTCATTCAAAAGAGTGAGCACATCGTTTGTTGTTCCGTGATAATCCTCTATGATTGCTGCGTTTACATCTTCTTCTTGATAAATCTCCAACTCTTCCAAAGCTCTTTTTACCTTTTCTTTTGTATCTCCTCCGGCGAGATGAATCATTCCGATAATGGGTTTTTTTATTCGAAAAAGTTCATCAAAGTTTCTCCCCATTTTAAGAAATCAAAATAGCACTTTATAATAATTTATATCCTAAGATATGATGGAACACAATTTTTGCAGAATAGAAAATAATTAAAAAGCACTTTTCCTTGTTGTTTTATGAACGCGAACTTTTATCTTGAGAAACTTCATGCCTCGGACGAATTCAAGGATTTTATTTCAAAAAATCCTTCTGCCGTGCTGTGCTCAGGATTTTTTGTGATTGACAAGGAAAAAAACAGCAATCAGATGAATTTTGATTATTCTTCAAATGAATTGGACAAAATTTTCAGTTTTCAGGTAGGGGACAAAATAGTGGTGAATCTGCTCGACAAATTCGGCGACAAAAACGTTTCGCAAGTCAGCGATAATCTGGATTTTGAATTCAAGGAGATTGAATCGCTGATTGAGAAGGAAATGAAAAACCAAAACTCCAGCAATAAAATCCAAAGAATAATGCTCTCCTTACAGGAGAAGGAAAACAGAAATTATCTTTTCGGGACAATTTTTGTATCGATGTTCGGCTTGATAAAAACAACAATTTCCCTTCCAGACAAGAAGATTGAAGAGTTCGAGAAAAAATCTCTTTTTGACATAATAAAAATAACGAAGTGACAATCAAATATCTCCCACACACATACTTTGCCTCAATCCTCGCATGAACTCTTCCCCATAAAAATCGTTTTTTAATATCTTTTTTGCTTTTTGGTTATCACTTTCATTTCCATTAACATACATCTTAAACAAAATATCTCTGCCTTGTCTGCTGTCAAGCATTTTTCTCCCCCATCCAATTTTATCTTTTCTGTAATCCATAACAGAAGCGTGTTGTTCTTTGGTTATCACATTTTCTTTAAGCATATATTCCCATCTATCATCATTTAGCATAACAAGTGAGTGAGATTTTAGACCCAAATCTTCCACTACCTGTATTCCTTCTTCATCACGTTCAACGAAAAAGAAAACGTCATTAATTTTTCCTCCCCACTTCCTTATTTTTGGAACCCATCCTCCTATTGAAAAACCTTCGTTGTTCAAATCGGCTATGTGAATTACTTTTCTCCCTTTGATATCTGCCCCTAAGTTTCTTCCATTCTTGTAGATTGCAAGATGAGGCATGCCTAACCGTGATGCAACAGGGCTTGAAAAAAACCAGTCCTTGCTTTCTCCCCCGGAAATCACATAATCTTCATTTTGATATTTTGTTTTAATTACCAAAAAATCCGCAAGGTCCTCAATGACACTAAGATAATCTTTGCCGTTTTTCATAACATTTTCCGAATCTACATAATAAGGTCCGACTCTTCCCGAGGTATACGGCAGCCATACTTTCTCTTCGTCAGTAAAAGTAAATGCTTTGTTTCTTGCAAGAATTTCCAGATAATTTTTTTCACGTGGAGAAATTAAATTCATTAATAAAAATGAGAAGCATTTCTTTTTAAAAATTTGTGTGAATTTTATGCTATAAGATTATGCAGATTAAGTGAGCGCTAAAAAATACAAAAATCAAAGCTCTGATTCTATCACTTGTTGGAATGCGCTGAAAGGATATGCTCCTGCAAGAAGTGTTCCTTTTCCAGAATCAGATTTCATTATTATGAATCCTGGGGTTCCTTGAACTCCTGCTCGTGAGCCGTCAGACAAGTCCTTTTGAACTTCGCTTTTGTATTTTCCTGAATCCAAGCAAGAACCGATATCATAACCTATTTCACTTGCCCAGGTTTTCAAGTCATCATTTGTGTATACTACTGTTTTTGTCACAGCTCCTGTTGAACTGCCTGAATCAAGAATGTTCTGCTCTGAGAATATTTTGTCATGATATTTGAAGTATGCCGCATCACCGCCTTTCTCACGCACGCACTCTACTGCCTCAGCGCTGGATTGTGCCATTGGATGTATGCTTGTCAATGGAAAGTCACGAAAAACAATTTTAACTTTTCCAGAATCAACATATTGAGACTTTATTTGAGGATATGTTTCTGTCCAAAATTTTCTGCAGAAAGGGCATTGATAATCGCTGAATTCAATTATTGTCATGGGTGCGTTTGGATCGCCAAGAACAGCGTCATCATCAACGCTTGCGCTTACCACTGAAGGTTGAGTATCGGGGGTTGTTCCCGTAGTGCCTGTGTTCGTGGTATTGCCGTTTGGGCTTGTGAACATGAAAACTGCGCCAATAAGGATGAATGCAATCAGAACAAATGTTGAGTATTTCCACAAATCCTGTTTTTTTATTGTTATGCTTCCTGTTTCTTCACTCATTTTTAACTTATGACTAAAATAAAAATGATTTAAAAATGTTTTGTTTATTTTTTCTGAACTAATTTGCTAATGTTCCACTAACCGAAGAGTTTGTTGTAGGTGTTGTTTGCTCAATCTCGCAAATTGATGAACATCCGTCTCCATTCACGAGATTTCCGTCATCGCACATTTCTACGCTTTCTACAAGTATCAAGTCACCACATTCAGCTGTGCATTTTCCGAGGGTGTCGCCGTGTGCAAGATGCGCTTTCACGGCAGGTATTGCGATATTGATGTTGACCACTTTTGTTTCGTTTCCTTCTGAAGCAACATGACACACATCTGCCTTGTCTCCACCGACAACAAGGAAAGCCCACCACGGACGATTTGTCTTTATTATTTTTCCTGTTTCAGTGTCAATCAATGCTTCCAAATCAACTTCGGTGTTGAATATACCGAGCAGTCGTCCAGATTTCAATGCCTTTGCCTGGAAAACGGCTTTTCTTGTTTCTCCGTCGGCGATTTCCTTGATTTCAAATGTGAAGTTATTTGCAGATTTTATTTCATTCAATGCTATCTCCAGCGCTTCATCAGGAAGGACGATTATTTCCTGCTCGACTCCTGTTGAAAGCTCGGCCTTGAGAATTGTCTTGTTGTTTTTAATTTCTTGTTTGACAGAAAGTTCTGTGTTAACCTCTGCACCCTCAACCTCAATTGAGCTTGTTATTTTCTCTTTACCGTCGCGAATTTCTGTTTTTGTTTTAAACGTGACTTCAATTCCCTCGGGAGTTTCTATTTTTCTTTTGACGATAGATTCTGTTTTGCCGTCTTTTGTCTCTGTCTTTGTTTCTATTACAACCTTGTTTCCGTTTTCATCAAGAAATGTTCTTTTTTCCTTAACTTCGGTTTCCCCGTTTTTCGTCTTGGTTTTTGTTTCTACCTCAACTTGTCTTCCTTCTTCATCTGTAACTGTTGTTGTTTCTTTGGTTTCTTCTTGTTTTTCGTCTGAACTACTTCCCGAGTTGGAACTGCCGGAAACAGAATCTGTGCTTGAAGCATCAGAGCCGTCGCTTCCTGAACCGCTCTCGGCGGAAAAGACGCCAACGCTGAATACTAATCCTAATGTTACAAGAAAAATCAATGACAGGTTCACACCCTTTTTCATTTCGTATTAAAATTATCGGGATATTTAAAAGTTTTGATGAATTTTATGGGTATGGAGAGTGAGAGGGATTAATCTTATTGAATTTATATATACAGAATAATTTTTTTGATATAATCCTCTTATCCATTACAAAAACTAAAAATTCTTTGTCTAAATCATAATCCTCAAGAACTTTTAATACTTCTTTTTTTTCATTATCTTCTGCAGGTATCTCAGGTAACAGCTCTTTAAACGTTTTGATGTCCATAAAACGTGCGTGTCTGGGGATGCTTTGTTTTTTAATATCGCCGAACAGTTCAGGTTGTTTTTCTTCAATTAACTTTTTTAAGTTATCAACATTATTTTCAATTGTGTATAAAATTAAACCTCTTTTATTTTTAGGTAAGAATAACTTTAGTCTTTTTCTTTCTTGTTCATTAAGCCACGATGCATATTGTTCGTATTTGTCCATATCTCTTTTATTTTTTGTTAGGATAATAAGTAAATTGTTGTGATAAAGATAGTTAATCCTGTAATACCATAACCACCTACTTCTTTTTGAACCATTATCCCCCTGATGTTTTAACATTTAAAACCTTTTGGTCAAAAGACGCCCCCACCAGGCGCTAAAAAATTCTCCGAATTTTTGGCGACTTCAAGACAAGCATATCTTGAAGTAATCGAACCTGTCCAGGTTCGAGGACAACGCCCCCACCAGGAATCGAACCTGGATGCCTAAAAGGCTCCGCTTTCGAGGCGGATGCAGTACCATTGTGCCATAGGGGCTGATTAATTCTTGAAAACATTCATTTTAAATGTAACCTTTGTGTTGAGGATAAAGCTTTGCATTCCTATCAATATCCCGGAGAAAGTTCTGGCTACAAGGTAATTAAGCGAGAGAATCTCCACGAATAGAGCCATTAGCAGAATAACCAAAATGAGCCCTAATGCATTTATTGACAGATATGAAAATCCTCCCTTAAACAATTTGGAATTTGTTTTTTTGAAACCCCATGACCTGTTGATTTGATACGCAAGTAAACCCGACAAGACAAAAGAAAAAGATGCCGCAAGCAGATAGTAGGTTTGAGTATATTCCACGAGTATGAACAAAAACAAGAAATCCAAAACTGTTGTAGAGCATCCAACGATTGAGTATCTCAGGAATCGCGACTTTGCCTCGCTGTGATGTCCTCCAAAAGTTGTTATCAATTCCAGGAAGTTTATCACTCCTTTGTACATCTTAAACCAAACCAAAATATTTATAAAAATTTGACGGTTTTCATTGAAATGGATTCTTATGATAAAACGACTCGAGTTGTGGGAATTTTAGACCAATTAGATTTGTACAAATTAAAAAGAAACACTGGCAAGGCAATTCACGACTTGGAAAAATGCACAGAAGATATTTATCAATTTTTATTGACACTGAGGAAAAAACCTCAAATTTACGTGATAGGGGGAAGAGATAATGCCTCATGAACTTCCGCCATTGGAATATGGATATGATTCCCTGGAGCCGTGGATAGACAAGGAAACAATGGTCATACACCACGACAAGCACCACAAGGCGTATGTTGATAATTTGAACGCTGCGTTGAAAGGCCACGAAGAGCTACAGGACAAGCCCGTTGAGGAATTGCTGAAAAATCTTAATGCAATTTCAGAAACAATAAGGACAGCGGTTAGGAATCACGGAGGCGGACATTACAATCATTCGTTCTTTTGGAAATGCCTGGAGAAAAATTCCAAACCAATGGGGGAGATTCTCACGGCGATAAAAAAGGAATTTCAAAGCTATGAAAATTTTGTTGAAAAATTCAAACTCGCGGCTGTAACTCAGTTTGGAAGTGGATGGGCTTGGCTTGTTTTGAATCCAAGAGGGAAGAAACTCGAGATAATACAAACGTATGACCAAGAATCTCCGATATCTCTTGGAAAAATTCCTCTTCTTGTTGTTGATGTTTGGGAGCATGCATATTATTTGAAATATCAAAATCGCAGACCTGATTATGTCAATGCATTCATGAATGTGATAAACTGGGAAAAGGTAAATGAAAACTATCTTGAAGCGATGGAGAAATAAAATGCAAAATAAACCGCAAAATTCAAAACAAAAAATAACAGAAAATTCAAAAATCGCAGAAGTTATCGAGATTTATCCTGAAGTTGTGCCGATACTTCTTGGTTACGGATTGCATTGTGTGGGTTGCAGTTTTTCGAGTTTTGACACTCTGAAGTCCGCGGTTGCCTTGCATGGAATGTCTCCAGAAGATTTTCAAATGATGCTGAAAGATTTGAATACAATAGTTAAAGAAGGATTGAAATAAAATGGCAAATAAATCCGGAACAACTTTATCAGGGTTAGAACATTATTTTGGAACTCGTATCGGAATAATCAGGGTGTGGCATAGAGATGGAGATATGGATGAAGATTTTGAGGCATGTAAGGAAGAATTTATCAATAACTTGAAAAGAGTAATAAGTGAAGATTTACCTGAAGAGGGGGGAGTTACGAACGATAGTTTAGAGGAACTTGTTGAGCTTGCGCGAGACAAGGATTTATCAAAAATAAAATCAGTTAAGGATTTGTACAGATGTTATTGCAGAATCACGGGAAAAAGATTTGAAGATTACGTATTTTGAAGAGAATCACTTCAAATTTCTCTCAAGAAATGCAAGTGTTTTTGCCCACGCGTCCTTTGTTTCCTCCGGCGCATAATTTGCTCCTGAAGGATTTGCAAACGCGTGTCCCACACCGTCGTAGATTTTTATTTCATTTTCTATTTCCAATTCGTTCAACGACTTCTCGAACTCTTCTACTGTTGAGACGGGAATTGACTTATCCTCTGCGCCAAATATTCCCAAGACAGGGTGATTTATTTTTGACAATTGATTTTTGTCGGCCACAAGATTTCCATAATAGATTACCGTTGCATTTATGTCGTCGCTGTTTAAACTGATTTGCAATGATTGCTGCCCGCCGAAGCACCACCCGAGAGATGCGATATTTTCTGTTTGATAATTTTCTTTCAAGTAGGATATTGCAGATTTCATATTTTCAATTGCTTCCTGCGGGTTTTGTCTTATGTTTGCTGAAAGTTCTCTTGCTCTGTTGGCATCATCAGCGACTTCTCCGTTGTAAAGATCAACAGCTAGAACAACATAACCTTGTCCTGCCAAATTGTCAGCCATTTCTTTTATGTTGTCGTTAAGCCCCCACCATTCATGAATCATTATGACTCCGGGATAATCTCCATTTTTCAATGGTTTGGCCAAATATCCGCCGGCATTCTTATGATAGTTGACGCTCTTTCCAATGATTTGATACTTTGCATCTTCTTTGAACATTCCCGAATTTTTTTGTCCTTCCATGTTAATCAAGTAAAAACCAAGCGCGGCAAAAACAAGCATTCCAAAAATTATTGAAGCCAGTTTTTTGGTTTGTTTTTTCACTTAAGGAAAAAGAAATTGGATTTTAAAAGTTTTTACATGCGATAAGTTCCATCTAATAATTTTTTTTCAAATCCCTGATTATGTGCGTTAACGTTATTACAAAAATAACAATAAAAATTCCCCCGATTTGATACCACAATGGCATTGTCCCAAGATAACTCCATATGAATGTAAACGGCAAAATACCCAATGCCGTCGCTAAAATGTAGATTTTGAAATTAACTTTGCTAAAAAGCCCGAGTGCATAACTCAAGATGTCGACGGGAGTGATCATTCTCAGTAACAAAATGTCCAGGAAAAGATTTTCTTTTGGGATTTTTGATTCAATACTGTTAATTGTTTTTAGCGAAATGAATCTTTTCACTAAGGGAACACCATAAGTTCTGCAAATAAAAAATACTATAATCGATCCCAAAATCCATCCGGCATAGGTGAGAATTCCTCCCAGAAACCATCCGTACACGTTTGACACTATCGGAATAAGGGGCATCATGCTTACTGGCGCAAACACGACGGCAAAAATTGTTATGAAAAAATAAACCAAAATTCCATAGTAATTATTTCCTATTGCAGATTCAAGAAATTCCATATTTTGTCTGACAAGATATGATGAAAGAACAAAAAGCCCAAGAACAAAAAAAATTCCGAGCAATGATTTTGTTTTTGAGTTCATAAAGTGAAAAAAGAAAAAGAGTTTATAGGTTTTTGGGGGTATTTAACTATAAAATCTTTATTTAAGTTCAGCAATGCTTATTTTTATTATTCTCCAAGTTCTTCTTTATCTTTTTCTCTCTGTTCAGGAGATCTATAATCCTTAAATCGTCCGTAACCACTTTCCATATCGCGCATTTCTTCCCTTCTTCTTTTTCTATCTAAGGAGTCTCCAATTAAATCCGCCTTCCTCCAATCATAATTATCATCAGTCATTTTACAAACACCTCCTTTCAACCAACATATCAGAAGGAAGATTATCAAGTCCTGGTGAAATCTCAAGTTTTTTAGGAATTTTTACGGTTTCTAAATCAAAAACTTTTGGGAATACTTCTTCTATTGGTTTTGAGTATTTGTCTAAAACATCCCAAGATTCTATAGACTTTTCCAAATCCAATCCACTAAGCACTCTTCCATCGGACAAAATTCTAATAAATTTACTGCCATTACTGTTAGTGGGAGATTGGATGTTAACATAAAACCCATACTCTGAAGATTTTCTCCATGTTCTATCTTCTGTTGGTGCCGTCTTTTGAAGGACTTCTCTATAAAAAACATTATCTGTTTTCTCTACAAACAAAGCAGGCACTTCCGTATAAACCCTAATATTTTCTCCTAAAATTTTTTGATATTCAACACACATTCTTTCCAAATCACCCCAATTTGGAACTATCTCTTTCCCATCCTTAGTTAATAAAGGAGCTAACAGAACCCTGTTTAATTGAGGGAATATTTCTCCAAAATCAAAAATCTTTTCTTTACTACTTCCACTTACTGCTGTTGCTATACTCTCAACATATCTTGGTTGTATCTTAATATAATTCTGACCACCTTCTAGATGCATAGCATCAATAGACAATCCAATTTCTAATCTTCTTCCCCTAATCAACTCCAAAATATCTTTACTTAAAACATATGTCCCATTAGTCTGAATAAATCCATTAAGATCTTTTCTTGTCTTATGTATTTTTGCAATTCTTTTTTGAATTATTGGAATCGTGGGTTCTCCAAGACCAATATAAATAATTTTTGCTTCTTTTGGAGAATATGATATTATTAAATCTGAAAGATTTGGGTTATTTCTTCTTTCAGTCTTTTCAACATGTAATCTTCTTGTAACATTACAACTTGGACATCTAAGATTGCATGTTGGGCTTATCTCAACCCCTATACTATATTTCCCTTTCATTCCTTTAAAAATATATGGAAAAATAAAAAAAAGACACTAACACTTAGTTTTTCTCTCTAAACTACCTTCAGTTAAACCAAATGGTGAAGGAATTTTTTCTGAGTAACTTTCTCCATCTCTTGTATCAGAGAGTTCTCTATAAAACTCACTTACACTATATTGTTTTGGTGGTTTGGGTTCAGAACCTGCTGGGCCGAATGCCATTTTTCATTTTTCTCCTAATTTAATTAATAATCTAAAACATTATTTATATTTAGAACTTATCTTTATAACACTTAACAAAAGAAACATTTAAATACTATTAATCTTCTTTGTTAAGATAATGAAGTTTTCGGTAAGAGAAACAATAGCAAAGAAGTCGCAGATTAAATTATCTGTAAAAGACAAAAAGTTAATCCAATTACTCCTTCAAAACGCAAGAATACCTATAACTCAACTTGCTAAAAAAGTAGGGATTTCAAAATCAGCGATTGTCCAGAAAATTTCCTCACTGAAAAACAAAGGAGTTTTATTATCTCCAATTTTGCACTATAAGTTAAGTTCTTATGGGGAAGACCTTTACGGCTTAATAATCTCTACACAAATAGGAATAGACCAAAAACAAATCTCAGAAAAGATACTCTCTTTGAAAGAAATAGGTGTAGTAATTTGGTCTAATAGTCATTTTAACATTGGGTTGATATTGAACGGTGATTCTCCTCAAGAAACAGTAGACAAAGTAAATAAAATAATAGAGATAAAAGATTTTAGATTATTTAAATTTAAAGAAAATTGGTTTCATCCACCACATATGTTCAAAGAAGTTAATGACATCAGAATATCAAAGAATGAGATAATCAAAATTGATGAAATAGACAAAAAAATAATAAACGTTTTGATTCAAAATCCTTTGGCTACTTTCGCAGAAATTTCAACAAAAACAAGGCTTGCACCCCTGACAATAAAGAAGCATCTGAATTTTATGGAAAAAAACCAAATAATTCTTCCTAGTTATATGGTAGATTTTTGGCTCTGTGGTAAAGAGGCTATCTCAATAAACCTGATTTCAAGGGGGAAGGGGAATACTGATGCACTTATTAATCATCTCTTAAAAATTCCATCTGTTAGTAATATCTGGGAAAGTCACCACGAATGGAATCTAAATTTTATACTATGGGTTGACGAACAGTTTGAGGCGAATAAAATAATAAATGATTTGATGACAAAATTTGCTATACTTAACATAGATGTTTCGACGATAGTGGGATTTTCTGGGAAATAACTTACACAATCCCCATCTCCAAAATTTCATCCCACGTTTTTACATTGAGGGCTACAAGCGCTTCCTTGAATGTCAAAATCGGCTTCGGATATTTTGCAAAATCATCCAATGCAATACGGGGACAAGCGAGTTCAATAAAGGCATCAACATTGTAGAAATTCATTATCTTGTCAACCGTGATTTCATTCATTGTTATCAGAATAGGATTTTTCTCCTGCTCTTTTAATTTTTTAATCAGATATTTGTGTGAACCGAATTTTTGTCCAGGTTTTATTTCAATTATCACGCCAACATTTTTTGCCTTTCTTAATTTTTCGATAGAGAACAACCTTTGTTTTAGTATCTTGTCTTTCAGATGTTCCATGCTTCTCACGTCGTTATTGTATACATCCAGCAGAATCACGGGTTTGTTGACACTTAGAACCGCCCCCATCGCGTGAAACTGATTTCCTATTATGAGAAAACCATCCACTTGGGATTCAATTGCCTTCAATCCAGAGTATTGACAGCCGACTATGTGTCCTTCATATTCTACCAAACCCAATTTTTTGCTGAGCAAAATTTTTTCCCCATTTTCTTCATAAAATTTTTTTATGTTTTCAACATCGTGACGATGTTGAATAGAATAACTTAGTCCTAGCGTTTTGAATTTCTTCAATTTCGATAAAGATTTTTTCATTAAAGGTGTTAAGTCAAGTTCGTCACGCACTTCAATATAGAGAACTTCAGGGGAATCTTTTGGAGTGGGAATGAACTTTGCATGCCCGAAATGAACAATCAAGTCAACGTCAAGAGCCTGAGATTCCTGCACAGCGATGGCACATCCCCCCCATGCTGTCTCTCCGGAAAAAATTACTTCAATTCCAAGAGACTCGATTGTCTCAGCGATTTCCGAAGCGTTTTGCTTTATTCCCTCGGGCAATTGCACAAGAACTTTCTTTGGCTTGCGCTTTTTCAGTTCCTTAACGAGTTTTGGCAATTCGAAGTTTAGCGTCATGATAATATCTCATATTTAGGATATAAAAACTTTTAAACCCGAGTTTTCTGTTCAGAACATGGGAGTAAGAACCGGAGGAATTGCACCAACGGAATTTCCAAGACCTCTTGGAATCGATTCTGCGAATTGGTTTAATCAAGGAAATTATCGTGGGAGGATAAGAGAGATTATTCCTGGCACTTCCTTAATTGCTGATATGAAATTAGAAGATGTTGTTAGCCGTGTTTTAGATAGTGGATACTTCCTTAAGGATATGTGTGTAGTTAATCTGGCAGATGGTGATTCTAAAAAAAATGAACCTTCTGAGGCAATTTTCCTTTTCCATCCAGAAAAAGGAGATGGATTGATTGTTAAACATTATGGGTCTATGATATCTCCTGTTACTTACAGATTTTATGACGAATCAAATTTCATATTTATCCGATAATCAAAATTTTATCTCCACATTTCCATTCTTGATTTTGCATTGACATGCTAATCTGTGCGTTTTGTCTCTTGCGAGGTCGCGTTCTTCTTCTGTAAGTTCAGAAAGGTTTTCTTCGCCTGAAACAATATCAATCATGCATGTTCCGCAAGTTCCCTCTTCACAGGAAAACGGAACGCCGAGTTTTTCGCAGGCATTTTGTATTGGCGAATTTTCCTCGACATTGATAGATTCATTTGTTTTTGTGTTTGTTATTTTTGGCATGATTGATTATTTGAACAAATGTATAAAAAGGTTTTTGATTTTCGGTTCAACTTAATTTGTCTCGCTTATTTCACTCGCTCGATTATAAGGCTTGTTGACATGATATTCGTTTCAATCTTCAATTTGTAAAATTAATAGAAAACGGACAGGCGTCGTGATAGTTTTTAATTTAAAGTGTAATAATACTTTTTGGTCTATACCAATTATGCGGACTACCATGATGGCTAAATCTCGCAGTGTACCCGCCATTTTCTTGAAAAACTGTGTAGTGTGCTTTGGGAAAATGTTCTTTAATTTCATCAGAATGGCCATTTCCAACAATAACTATATTCGGTTGTTCTCTTTCGATGGTGTGCTTCATAATTTCATCACGCCGATTATCCGGATAAAAATAATCTTCACCTAAAAAACAGCTTAATATCCAGTCCGGATTTTTTGGTATGGTTAATTCTTGGTCACCTAAAATTACTCTGTTACATCTTGGTCTGTAACGTTCTGCCAATGCTACAAAAAAGTTTGGTTGTAAGACGCCTGGAATATTTTCCTCATAATTTGGTGCAAGTTCAAGCATCATGACCCCGTCATCAACACTACAAATTTCTTCAATTTTAGAAACTTGCATATCGAAATGTTCTCGTTTGTGCACTACTCCAAATAAATACATATTACTTGCCATAAAAATTGATTATTGTAATGGGTTTATAAATCTCTCGGGTATTTACGACTTACAAAAGACCACGTGAAAGGTTTGTTAAAAAAGAATTATTTTATATTAATTCTACAGAACAACTTCAAAATTTCCGAGATCTTTTTTTAGAATATCAAAAACCCTTCCGTTGAACTTTAAATTTTGTTTTGACTTTTGTCTTTCAACGGATTTTGTCAATTCCTGGAAATCCGAGTTTTCGATTTTGTCGGTTATTTTTCTTATTTGATTGTCTTTTATCAGATAAGCTTCATTTTCCGCAATTATCAACTCGGCCGTTTTTTCCTTTCCCTGCTCAGAATATTTCAATCTTATTCTTGATTTCTCAAAATTCACCAAATCCTTCCTTTGAGAGTATTCAACAAGTTCGTTTATCAACAACGCGGAATTTTTCCGTGCATCATCTACTTTTTGCGCGTTCGTTTTTCCCTTTTTGAATTCTTTTCTTACATTTATGAGCTCCCTTAAGGTCCGGAGTGATTGGGGAGAGATTTTTCCCTTTTTGACAAGCTCTTTTTCAAAACTTTCCAAAATTTTTTCCTGCGATTTTTTGCCGAGAATTTCCTCAATCAAATTGAAAACATCCTTGTTAATCTGTTCGATTGTTCTTTCCTGAGCGGTTTTTTCAATTTGTCCTCTTAATTCCTTAAGTCGTTTGAGAAACTCTTCAGATTCTTTTTTCATTTCGTCAACAACTTTGCCTTCAACAGTATACTTCAAATCATGTTCGTAAGCCTTGAATTCCTTTACAGCCCTTTCAAGAATTGTAATCTCAGATTTTTTCAGCATTTTTTCCTTGTCTACAAAAATATTCTCAAACTGCTTGGCTGTTTCCTTTGGCGTTGGAGGGGGCAAGCCATACAACATTATCAGCGCTTGACTCGGGGTTAAAACTCCGTAGTAAATATCAATCATTGCGTCAATTAACCTTCTGTTGACGCTGTCCTTAGTTCTCTCGGCCGTACGCATGAACATGTCAATCGCTTCCGGCGACGGCTTTAATTTTCCCATTTTGAGGAGGGATTTCCATGGCATAAAAGTGCCACGGTCATAAAGAGGAATTCCATCTCGGATGAAAGTGAATATCACCGGATTTGCATCCTTTACAGAATCCCAGAATTCCGTAAGAAGATAAATTTGCGGTGACAATTTGTTTTTTACTCCTGCAAGCGCCTCCGCCTCGGAAACGTACTGATAAATCATGCTTCTCAATCTCTCTTTCAATTCAAGTCGTGGCATTCTTTTTACATCAGTATCGTTTATGACGATGAAAACATCAACGTCAGATGTTTTTATTGCCTCTCCTCTGACAAGACTTCCCGCCACAACGTAGCTTACAACGTATCTTTCAAATTTGTTCAGAACGAGGTTTTTGTGTATCTCCGCGACTCTCAAAGCTCCAAGGAACCCTTTGTCATAGAGGGGATATGACATGGCTATTGCGCTGGCAACGTCAAACTTGCTGTCAAGGCAAATTTCCCAAACATCCACAGGAGTTTTTATATGGAGCCAAATATCCTGCTTTGTTGAGTCGGTGTATTTTATTATTTCTGCCCTGATCTTTGGAATTTCCTTGAACTTGTCCTCAGGAACAATCATTTGGATATGAATTTTTTTCTGTATTTTTTCTACGTCTTCTTTCTGCATGCTTTGCGTATTAATTCCAAGCTCTTCTTCGTCGATAAAGGTCTTTATTGATTGAGGAGGGATTATTCCCAATGATTGCGTGAATGGATATTTTTTCAGAATGAAACTTTTCAGCTTGTCAAGTTCTTTCTTCTTTTTTTCCGTTTCCTTTTGCATCTTCCCCATATCCTGAGGAATTTTCGGAATGTGCTGATATTTATTCCCAAGATTCATCTCAGGGATTTCATTGTTTTCCGCCATAATTAAAGATGATAACCAATATTTATAAGTGTTTTTGAAAAGATTTTTCTTGTAGAACACAATAAAAATTATAAATCCCTGAAATCCAAAACCATCATGCTAAATGCAACAGAATCTTTCTTTAGCGAATTAATAGGATTCATTGATGCTTCTGATTCTGAGAAGTCAAAACTTGAGAGAACGTTATTGCCTTCCTTAAAATCCCAACAAATTGTTAGCCCGTTTGAAATTCAAAAAAGAGCGACAAATTTTCTTGATTCTCTTAGAACTCCTTACATGGAAAAAAATGCCAAGAGCATTGAAAGGGGCGGATTTGACGGCGAGGCCATTGAGTTGCCGGATACTTTTTACGACGGACCTCTTGAGATATTAATAAAAATGGAAGGCAACAAACCCGAGGAAGGATTTGTTGATTATCAGAAATTTGCGGAGACGGTTTTTGATTCTTTGAGTGAAGACGAAAGAAAAATAATTTATCCTTTGCTGAAGAATAGGGAAATTGATGATAGGCAATATTCCTTGGAAACCATAGAGAAGTTTCTACCTCATTTAAAAAGAAAAGTTCAGATTATACTTGAACGAAGCAATGGAAATGCCTTGGATTTCATAGCAAAAAAGAGGGTAAAAAGATTTAAGTTTACAGAAAATAATCTTGAAGTTATTTATCGAAGTGGATATAAGGATGAAGTAGTTAGAAAAGCATATAATGCTTTGATTCAAGGGGGCTTCATATGGTTTGGCGTATAAAATTGCCACTGGGAAGATTAACAACGGAGATTTTAATGGAAGCATCATAAGGAGATGGTTTCCAAATTTTTCACCGGTTGCAAAATCGGTTTTGTTTCCATACACAGCATCAATGTTCTTAGAAAAAAGAATTTTGTTTTCTGCCGAGAAGAAAATGTCTGTTTATGAAGCTTCAAAATTTGCTCTTGTTTCTTCAAAAACTGTAAGAAAGTTTTATCATGCAATAAGTCATGGCTACTTTTCAGATCTTCAAAAAGGGATTATGGAAGATTCAATTAAAAGAGGAATTATCAACCACCCCATTTTTGCGCAGGGATTATCAACCAACTTGACTGAAGGAGATTTTCTATATTATAAAAAAATAAGGGACCATTTCTCTCAGGTAGTTATTGATCGGGATAGAAAACCTTTTAATCAATTTTAATTTATTTAATTATTGTAATTTCATCAAGGTGCTTGGAAATTACCATTCAGTGCTTTGAGGAGATTCAAAAAGAACCAGAGGGTTCTTTTTAGGTCCATTAGTCTAATGGTAGAACACCTCGTTTACACCGAGGAAGCGGAGGTCCGATTCCTCCATGGACCATTAAAAAGAGAAAATGCCAAAAGAATATGATTTTATCATTATAGGAGCTGGTGGTACTGGCTTGGCTGCTGCAATGTATGCTGCACGACTTAATTTGAAAACTCTTGTCCTTGGTTTTACACACGGAACAGAACTTCCTGTTGGAGGTGTGATTACAACGACAAATGTCGTCGAAAATTATCCCGGCTTCATAACTCTCACGGGGGTGGAACTCGCGAAAAAACTTGAAGAACACGCGCGGAGTTATGAAGAAGTTGAGATTAAAAATGAAAAAGTAGTTGATGTTAAAAAAACTGAGAAAAATTTTTTTGTTAAAACTGAGAAGAATTTGTATCATGGAAAAACGATTTTGTTTGCTACAGGAACGCGATGGCGAGAGTTGGAAGTCCCGGGCAGCAAGGAATTTATGAATCGTGGTGTTCACTATTGTGCCTTATGCGACGGACCTTTATACAGAAAAAAAACAGTTGCCGTCGTCGGAGGTTCGGATAGTGCGGCAAAAGACGCTTTATTACTGAGTGAACATGCGGAAAAAGTTTACATAATATATCGCGGCGAAGAAATTCATCCCGAGCCGATAAATTTTGAAAGAATAAAAAAGAAGAAAAACATAGAAATCATAAACAACGCGAGTATCCTTGAGGTTCGCGGAGACAAGTTGGTTAACAAAATAATCTTGGACAGAAAATACAAAAACTCAAACGAACTGGAACTTAATGGAGTTTTTGTTGCCATGGGCCATATAATGCTCTCAGAATTGGCAAAAACTATTGGAGTTGAAACAAACAAATCAGGAGAAATAAAAATCAACCACATGACTTCTGAAACAAACGTCGCCAGAGTTTTTGCAGCGGGCGACGTGACAGACAAGCAGTTTAAGCAATTGATTACCGGCGTCGCAGACGGATGCACGGCCGCATATTCGGCATATGAATACATTCAAAAGACGGATTAAAAAGGATTTAACGTAAAGTTGAAGATTCATAAATTTTATAAAACTCGATACTTCTGAATTTCATGAATGAAAATGGAAGTTCTCTCACTTCAGATGTTGGCGGGCTGGAAAAGACTTTGGAAATTTTATCTACAGAAGTCTCCCATAAACAAAAATTAGGAAAATTTTGGAAGGAGTGTAAAGACAATTTTCCACTTGAATGGAAGTGTGTCGTTGCCTGTGAAGCAGGAGACATTGTCGGAACTTATTCTTCTTTAGTTTTGGGAGCAACTTATTATAATCTGGCCGGTTATGCATCCGGTGTTGGAGCAGGACTTCTTTATGCGGGCAAGCATATCACAGAAGATGCAAAAGCCCAAGGATTAACTCCTTCAAAGAAAGATATTGTACTTGCCGTCGGAAGCGCCGAGGTAGCATGTACCTTCGCAGCAACCGCTGTTCCAGCGATTTTAGGAAATTTTTTTGGGATTTCATTGGAAGATTCCCAGGGATTGATAAATGAGGGGATGATTAACTTTGACGTTTTGAAAAGTTATTTTGTTGATTTAGCAGTCAGAGGGTTTTCATTAATACCTGCAATACCTGTCGGAATGGTTGGAATGTCTGCATTAACATTTCCAAAAAAATCAGAGGTTGCGCGATTTGTTTCAGGTAAGGGTGCTTCTAATGAATTATACGAAATTTTTCATAGTGATATGCGGGCATTGTCTAACTTAAGAGAAAGTTTTAAAGGAAAATATTTTTATCTTAATGTTCATCCCAATGAGGAAGGAAACAAAGTGACTGTCTGCGGAAGAGATTCAAATCTTGTGATTAAAGAAAAACCTCTCCCGGAAATTTATCGGGATAAATTTAATCGCGACGAAAATTCCCTTTATTCGGTAATATCACCCCTCGTCAAATATCATCCTGAACTTAAGGAACAACTTTTTTCTTATGTTGCAGATTCAATGAAACGCATTGGCCGGGAATTTGAGATTGTTGAGAATCCGTTCAACCACGATCATTCGCATAAACATTAATTTTAAAAACTAGTTTTGTCCTATTTTTATCATGGAAGGAAAAGTTGTTCAATTCCGTCGAGGCAGGCACACTATCCAAGAAAGACATTTCTTGTTGGAAGTAAAAGGTATTGAAGACAAGGAAAAGGCGTTTAAGTTAGTTGGAAAAGAAGTTGTCTGGACATCGCCGGGAAAGAATAAAAACACTATAAAAGGAAAAATTTCCGCAGCCCATGGAAATAAGGGATTAGTGAGGGCGATTTTCGAGAGAGGATTGCCCGGACAAGCGATAACAACAAAGGTAGAGATAAAATGAAATCAGTTGAAACATTAACAGAAAAAACCGGGACAGGACAAACGGGAGCATTTGAGGACTACCTAAAAACTCAAGCAGCATCAGAGCGATTTTCTTGTCCTTATTTGGAAAGTTGTTTTGTTGCAAATTGTTTAAGATTAAGGAATGGAATAGAATTAGGATGCAGAATTGAAGCACCGAGGTCATGTTCTGATTATTGGCATATGGGGGGTGGAGAATAATGACTGGTGGAAGACAAAGAAAATCCAAAAAAATTAGACTCAAAAAAGCTATTGAGAAAAAAATAACCTTAGTTGTTAAAAATGATGAATGGAATCCAAAGGGGTTATTTCCTGTTTCATTGCAAGATAAATTGAAATTTAAGAAAGATATAGGTTATTATCTAGATAGAACTTATATTAGGATATACGTTAATCATGCAAGGCACGTCTCTCATGATGGGACATATGTAGAGATGGATTTATCTGGAAGCCGTGTCCAAAGTCCAGGGAATTATCTTGATTCAAAAAGAAAATTAGAGGAGATTGCAGCATAAAATGGCAAACAAAAAGATAAGCACTAGCCGCAGGGATAAAATGAGAAATGGATTAAGGGCCCTTATTGGAGAAGATATTAAAGTTGTTGTTTTGAATGCAGAGCAAGAGAGACCGAGAGTAGAATTGTTTGGCAAACTGGAATTTAGGGAAGAAGGAAATCCAGGATATTATTTGAATGGCACGAATGCACAAATATTTTTGAATTACTCCCGTATAGAAAAAGATGAAAAATCAGTAATCATGGACTTATCCTTAAGTTTGGTGCAGAGTCTAGCAAATTATGGGGGGTTAAGATAAAATGGCACTTAGAAAAGCATCGTCGTATTCAAAGAAAAAGGTTGTTCCTTACACGAGAATCAGCAAGAGAAAAAACAAGTCGTTCATAAAGGCAGTGCCTCAGCAGAAAATTGTTAAATTCACGATGGGGAATCCGCAATTGTTCAATCAAGGCAAGTTTCCATACACTTTAGAGATTGTATCTGCAGAAGGAGTTCAGTTAAGACACAACGCG
>Ga0209727_1000949_pt1 | contig 27103 bp, 47 predicted proteins | sample RifGroC1_FD_183995 | JGI IMG/M metagenome (GOLD analysis project Ga0209727, IMG submission 183995) | Groundwater microbial communities from Rifle, Colorado, USA - Groundwater C1 (SPAdes) (version 2) | ecosystem: Environmental > Aquatic > Deep subsurface > Groundwater | place: Rifle, Colorado...
TCAAGCGTTTAAATATGCTTGTCAAGAAGTGAAATCTGAGTATTGTTTCACAATTGGAAATGATAAAAATAATTTTTGAATCTGCAATGGTAAGGAAGAATTTATGGTTATAGAAATAGAAGTTATGGAAAAACTTTTTGAGTTTTCATCTTTTACTAAATGGGTAAATAAAGCATCTTCTTGGTTTGATGAAATTGATTTAAATAAAATTATTTGTGTAGATACTAAAGGTCGTATTTGTGTTAAAGGTGTGGAGTTTATGCGAGCGAGGGACGAAGAGGCGTTTCCAGTTAGCGTTTATAGAATATGTTGATCATCGGAGGTGTAAATTGAGCGTAATAAGAGTCGGAGATAAAGAAGTTGGTTTAATTGTGTATAAAGAGCAACCTGTAATTACTGCAAAAATGATTGCTGATGTACACGGTAAAGAAATAAAAGTTATAAATCAACAATTTAAAAGAAATAAAATACACTTTGTTGAAAATGTTGATTTTTTTATTGTGAATAAACAACTAGTCACAAATTGTGACCAGTCTAATCTTTCTAAGTCGCAAATTGCGATTCAGGAATTGTTTATTCAAAATCCATCAAGTGAGGTTTATCTCTTTACCGAATCAGGTTACTTAATGCTAACAAAGACATTCAGAGACAAAACAAGTTGGGAAGTTCAAAGAATGTTGGTTAATAACTACTTTAAGTTTAAAGAAGTTGTTAAAAAAGTTGAGTCAGAGCCAACCGCTGAAGATGTGGTACTTGGAAGTTTACTTGCTGAGAAAGTTTTTGATTCTATGATAAGAACATTAACACCAAGAAAGCCGTATAAGCGAAAAAAGTATATACAGATTAATAGGCAAGAAGTTACTAAGCACTTTGAGGAGTTAGAAACTTCTTTAGTTCAATCTCTGAATACCATCGGGAAACTCAGAGAGATGTTTAAGATGTGAGTTGTTAAGCGTTGTTAACGCTTGATATAAATAGTCAATGATTTAAACATCGTTGATGTTTGGGAGTTGGCTTGGGTTATTTTTTTTCAAAAAAGTTTAGATGGAAAAATTTTCAAGCCTCTGCAATGAATATTTGTTACAGAAGCTCTTTAAAAAGAAAGGAGATTGAAAGATGTTAAATGAAATAGGTCAAATAAAAATCAAACATATAGTTGATTTAAGTAGAATACAAATCAGCCCAACTTTTAAATGTTCAACTGCAAATTGTGTTAATTGTTACATGAAACAAAATAAAGCATATACAAAAGAGATTGATCTTTCTCTTTGTTATAAATCCACAATCAAGTTTATAAAAGATTATATGTCAATTATCATGTTGAAAAATATAACAGTTTTTGGTGGTGAGTTATCTGAGTACGAGCATATTAAAGAGTTTCTAAAAGAGTTGGTGGATGAATGTCCTGGCGTAGATATTGATTTATTTTCAAATGGACAAAATCTATTATCAATAATTAATTCTCTTAAACCTAACACAATCAATTCTATCACGCTTTCTGTTGACGGCTATGCTTATGATTGTGATCTTTTAAGAGGTAAAGAAGGTTATTATAAGAAAATTATTGATTTGATTGATTTCGTCAATGATTATTCTCCAAAAACTAATATAGTTATATCTTCAATATATAGATTTGAATATCAAGAATCATTACAAGCAATGAAAAGACATTTAACTTATTTTCATTCTGTTGATGAGTTTTTGCTTTATCCTTTAATTTCTGAGACAGAAAAAAGTTATTTCGATTCATTCAAAGAGTTTTCAAAAGAGTATTTAACAACAGATGAAGATATTAAATATTCTTATGTTGGTAGAAAATATTCAAAAGATTTTGTTTATTCAATTTCTTATCTCGGTATCAAACCTGATAACAAAATCTATACTTGTGTTGATTTTGAAAATGGTACAGAAATAGCATCGTTATTTAGTTATAACATTTTTGAAGTATTAAATAAAGTTGTAAATCACGACAGAAGTAAAGATTGTGAAAAATGCAATTTTTATAAATCATTTTCACAACTTTATTTATAAAAATAAAGTTGTTTTATAAAATAATGAAGGAGGTAAGGAGGTTACAAGTGCAAGAGATTTGTTTGTCTGAAAAAGATAGAAAAAATCTTGATAGATATATACGCATTTTAAGTCAGATGAGACAACTTCGTTTAGATCAATATGTTCTTGCAGATAAAATCGGCGTGTCTCAACCGATGGTTTGTTTTCTCATTAATGGAAAAAAGAGAAGTATTGAGCGAGAAAAAAAGATTTGTGAGATATTGAACCTAGATTGGAATGATTTGTGGGGCAAGTCGGCTTGAAAAAAAGGAGGTGGGGTGAAAGAAACAAGAGAAGATATTGAAAAAAAGATTAAAATTGTTTTAGACAGAATGCAATGTATTGAAAGTGTTAAAAATAAAAAAAGGTTGTGGCTGATTGACAAAAGAGACAATCTTCAATCAGTCGTAAACGGAATCAATCAAATGCTTGATAGATTTGCCGTAGAAATAGATTTAAGTTTTATAGAAGAATTATTATCTCTTGATGAGAAATTGGAGGAAGTAAGTGGAAAAAACTTTAATCACATATGCAGGCATTAATGGAAAAACAATAAAAATAAAGTTAATTGTTGAAGATTTTGATAATCTTCTTGAAGATGACAAAGAGACATCTAAACTGCTTTTTGAAGGAATGGAGTTTGATTATCGAACTTTAGAAGAAAGGAGGAAAGAATGAATAATAAAATAAAAATTGAATTTAAAACTAATGAAGGGCAAATTGCTTGTTGTTTAGTAGAAATTGAAAACTATGAAAGTTTGTCAATTTCTTCAATAGCAGAGATAAAACATGCTTTTAATGAAATTCAAGAAAAAGCATTTAAAACAAATGTCAGTAATATCGTGTGATAATAATCTTGATGTGTTACCTCAAGGCGTTGTAGATAACACATCACTATACAATGTTGATAATATAACTATTGATTGGGAAAATGTCAAGATGTTACCTAATCAAAATGTAGGTTTTTTATCAAAAAAGTTTTTTAAAGTTGTTGGTGTACAAAAACATCTTTTTAATGAGCAAATAGTTGATGTTGTTGTGGCAACAAACTTTAATGAAGAAAGTTTGAGAAAAGTAATTTTTGCTTTTGGATACGAGGTTTTAAGTATCAAACAAGAAGGCAAAAATTTCTCTATTGAGATTGATGTTGGAGGTTAAAATGTCAGATATTAGTATTGATCATAAACAAATATTGTTTGATGAAATAAAAAAGAGTTGCTCTTATATTTTTCGTAAAAGAGTTTTTTGTAATCGTGTGATAATTATAAATCATAAGTCTTATACTATCTCAAACAATAATCTAATTAAATGTGACATAGCGGTATGTTTTAAAGATGATAACTATTATTGTTTGGGTATTTGGGGGCAAGAAAATTGTAATGACTTGGAAATTTTAAAAGAAGTTGTTGAAGAAAAAAAGGAGATATTAAATGCCAGTTGAATTTGTTAAAGATAATCTTAATCAAGATGATTTGAAGAATTTAGGGAAACTTACTAAAGAATATGGCTTTGGTGATAACGCTCTTGTTGTTAGCAGTGGAGAAATTAAAGATGTTGTTGTTGATAATGATTTAATAATTAAAATTAAAAATGTTTATTTGCATCATAAAGAAGCGATGGAGAGAACAGTTCAAGCAATGAATGACGCTTTGGTGTCTGGAATCCAACTTGGAGGTCTTTTACTTTCAGTTAAAGAAGAATTACCGCATGGGGATTTCCAGAAATGGATTGAAGAGCAGGGTTTTGGATTTTCCTATCGTACAGCAAGACGATATATGCTTCTTTCTGAAAAACAACAAGAATTAGAGTCTGTTGGCATTTCGTCGCTTGGGGACGCTTATAGATTTATCAATAGCAAAAGTGACACAGTGTCACTTTTGAAAACGGAAACTGTTTCACTTTTGAGTGCAGACCAAGAAGAGCAATTTTCACCACTAAATTTCGTAGAACAAGAAGATGAAGAGAAGAAAGAATTGGAGAAGCAAGTAGATGATTTGACAGATCAACTTGAGCATAGTCAAAAGGTTATTGATAAACTTAGGCAAGAGAAATTTCAAGAAAAAGAAACAGAACAAAAATTTCAACATGATAAAGATGTGATACTTAAAGCTGCTAAATATATTGCAGAAAAAGAACCAGATTTGTCTATTGAGGTTTGTCTTGATGAGGCATCTGAAATTTTACTAAACATTAAAAAAATAGAAAATAATTTTTCTGCGTTCGCAAAACTTTTTTCTGAATATAATATAAATTCTGCAACTAAGGAAAAACTAAAATCTAAAGTAGAATCCCTGTTAAATTCAATGTCGCTTTTCGGCGGGGCGGTTGGTCAACTTTTTGAGATAGATTGGAAGAAAATAAGATGAGATATTACGATGCTAGTCAATTAGTTGGTATTTATCAAAAATCGGGTTTAAAAAAGTCAAAAGATTCGATTTTGAAAAGAGCAGCTAAAGAATGCTGGCAATTCGTGTTGAAGGGCAAACAAGGAGGACAAACAAAAGTCTTTGACTTTGATGATCTGCCAGCGGACATTCAACTTTTGATTGTTGAGTCAAAAAAACAAACTGTTATAAAAGAACACAAGTCTTTACAGACTATAAAAACTCGTAATAAAGAAGTTGGATTGATTAAATCTTATATCATTAGTTTGTATAATAAATGTGCGGTTACACAACAAAAATTTTGTGAATTATATAATAACGACCTCATCGATGTAGAAGAAAAGGCAAAAAAAGAATATCCAAACATAGATAATTCTACATTTGGTCGTTGGCTCCGTCAAGGCGATACAGTTGCTGAACTCGCAACTAAATATGGTACAAAACGAAAAGGTGCAGGAGAAAAAACACTCTCAGTAGATGATAAACAGATACTTAGAGCATTGTATTTGAATACTCAAAAATGGACAATGAAAAAGTGTTATCGAAAATTTATTGAAGAGTTTAACGGTCTGGTAAGTTACGACGTAATTAAGCGATACCTAAATAGTATACCAGATGGAATAAAAGTAAAATTGCGATATGGTTCTAATACATTCAAAAACAAGTATGTACCATTTCTAACAAGAAAAACAGAGGATGTTCCAGTGATGGATTGTTGGTTTTCTGACCATCACATGTTAGATGCTTTCTGTGTAATAACTCATTCCAACGGGAAAAAAAGTGTAATAAGACCTTGGATAACGGTATTTTCTGACCAACGCACTAGAAAAATTGTTGGGTATCATGTTTCTATCAATCCATCTACATACTCTATTTTAATGGCATTGAAGATGGCTATATTACGGTTTGGTGCACCAAAAAAAGTTTATTTTGACAATGGTAAAGACTTTAAATCGAAGATGTTGCAAGGTTACAGTTATGAGTTCACCGATGGTGAGATAGTTAAGATAACAGGTATTCTCGAATCTTTTGGGATTGATGTTACTTTTGCTCAAAAGTTTCATGGACAAGCCAAGCCTGTTGAGAGGTGGTTTGGTCATGTTGTTACTGATTTTTCTTGCGAGTTGCCAACATTCGTAGGTAGTAACACAGCAATAAGTCTTGAAGAACACAAAGCGAATTGGGGTCAAATAAAAAGTAATATAAAGTTGACTTTTGAAGAACTTGAAACGGAGTTTTGTAAATGGATAGAAAAATATAATAGCAAATGGGAACATTCCGGTAGAGGTATGAATAATCGAACTCCAAACGATGTATTTGATGAAGAATATAAAAACTGGACTAGAATAGACATTCCTGAAGATTATATGCTTGAGATTTTCTCTGAGCAAATAATCAGAACTGTAAGACAAGATGGAATTTATATTAATAAAATAGGGTACTACAATCCCGAACTTATCTTACATGTAGGTAAAAGAGTTGTAGTTAAAAGATGTATCGATGATATGTCTCGTATCAAAGTTTTTGATATTGATGGTATTTTTCTTTGTGAAGCAGATAATTCTATATTACTTGGCACTGGCATAGCAAAAGAAGATATAGAAAGAGTCAATAAAACAAAGAAAAAAGCAAACAAGATATTAAAAGAATATTTTGATTTAAAAGATGAGATAGATAATGACAAAATATCATCTTATATAATTTGAGGGTAAAAAATATGGCAGATAAAGAAAAATTTCAAGGCTATGACATGAGTTTTTATAATAAAATCATGTTAAAAATAGAGGAATTAAAAAACAAAGGTCAATGGTTTCAAAATCAAGTTAGCAAACAATTAGGATACAGCTCTGGTTCGGCTCTTTCTGGTTACTTGGGTGGGTATTGTGTAGTAAATGTAATTGAAATGGAGTCAAGGCTTGCAAAGTATTTCACAACTTTGGAGGTTATGGATTCTAAAGTTCAAATTGATTATGTAGAAATCAATGCGACAGAATTTATATACGAAGCTGTTGATTCAGCCAGAGTATATAAAGACATTTCTGTTGTATCTGGAGGTGCTGGAAGTTCAAAAAGTGCCACTTTGAAAAAGTATAAGGTTGAAAAAGGATTTTGTATTTATATTCAACTTTTTGAGTCAAATGTAGGAAAATTGTTAGATATGATCACAATAGAAATAGGGCTAGAAACAAAAACAAACAACACTTTGAAAACCTCTAATATTATCAATTTTTTTAAACAAAATCCAAACTATGTACTGATAATTGATGAGTTTGAACTGTCTAAAGACTCTCCAAAAATTATGAAAAAAATAAGAGAGATAAATGAGAATGGTGAAATAGGTATTGTTCTCGCTGGTACAAAATTTTTAGGACTCCAAATAAGTCAAGTTAGAGAAGATTTAGAACAATTGAGATCTCGTGTAGGGGTATTTGTTGATTTATCATTAGACGCTCCATATTGTATTGAAGATGCAGAAAAGATTTTGAAAACAAAATGGGCTAATATTTCTCCAGAGTTAGTTATGAAATTTTTTAATATGTCTCAAAATAATATAAGGACTTTAATAAAATTGATGATTAGAGTAACAGAAGAGATGTCAGATACTAAAAAAACAAGCCCTGAAGAATCGATGTTTGTTTCTTCTAGTTCTAAAATTTTAAGAACTAAGCATAAGACGAGTTTGCTATGAGATTTTTTCATAATATGGATAATAGTGCTTTTGAAAGCATAGTTGATTATAGAATAAAAGAGTATTTAAAAAAAGATGAGTTTTCAAAGTCTTTAACAAGTAAGAAAAAAGAATCCTTTTTTAAAAGGATTTTTAGAAAAATATTAGGAGTGTAAAGAAAATGAGTGATAAAAAAATAGAAACAAAAAACAAGCAAGATTTCAATAAAGATACAAAACGAGAGTTAGCAAGTTTAGTTGCTCTTAGAGAATCTGACTTTGTAGAAAAATTATTTAAAAAAGGTTTGGTTTTAGAAGGAAATTTAAATGACTTTAAAGACAAATCATTTAATGAAATTACTAAATTTGATAATTTTCTAATTAAAAAAAATAAAGTTAAATTATCGAAAGGTAATAGAACTTTCATTAATTTAGATGAAACTAAAAGAATAAAGTTTCTTACAAGAGACATTATTAAATTTGACAGTCAACTACAACAAGCAAAAACAAGATTTAATCAATTCATTGAAAAAGATAAAAATATTTCTCCTGTCGTCACAGATATTATCAAGCAGGCATTTTCTTTGGATAAAGAAGGTAAGATTAATACAACTGCATTAATTCGTTTAGCAAAATTCAAGACTAAAAAAACTGAAGAGTATAAAGAATTTCAAGAATGTCAAGTATTGATTTTAGAGAGCATAAAACCTGCAGGAACAAAAAACTATTTATTGTTTCAGACTAGAGATGATGCAAAAAGTGAAGTTTGGAGAACAGTTAAATTATCATTGACTTAATATAACTCTGTAAGTCGAAACGGCAAGGGTTTCCATGCCATTATCCTTTACTTTGCCGTTTTGCAGTCTGGCAACTGCAACTGATGAGACTGCCTTGGGGGTTATTATGAAAAATAAAAAGACTTTAAAACAAAAATGGAATGAACTACCAAAAGATGTTCAAGATATTATAAAGGTGATTGGTTTTATTGCTGTTGTTTTTATTGTTGGTTGGTTTGTAGTCAATAAATTTATTTTTTGAGGTTGATGTGAAAAATATCAAGGTTTTTGTTTTAGCTAGTAATACAGATGATGCTATCGAATATTGTCAACGAGAGAATATCAATGCTGAGTTTTTAGATAGAATTGAGCAAATTCTTCCTTATTCGCACGGAGTGATACACATCACATTTAAATTTTGTAAAAACAAAAATTGGCTTGATATTCTTTCTATTGCAATTGAGAGAAGATTTCTTTTTAGAGGTTTTAATGCGACATGGGTACAAAATAAACAAGGTGATTTATGGAAGAAAATTTGATAGAAAAATATCGCAATCTTCTGAGAAACTCTTTCTCTGATTTATCTTTTAAAGAGATTTTAGAGCAAGATAAGATTGAAACACCACAACAGTTTAGGCAAATTTATAGAAATTTGAGTGAAGATCAAAAACATGCAGGTGTGAGAATTTGTTTTAGAGTTTTAATAAAAAATGGAAAGAGTTTAAAAGAGATTTTAAATTTATTGGAGGTTGATGATGGGCGGTATCGGCGAGAATAATTATTTTAAAAACATAAAAGAAAATAAAATTGAGACACCAAATTCAATATCTTCTTTTCTTTATGACGTACTTAAAGAAAATAAAATTTTCAGTTATAATAAAACTATCATTGATGTTGGGGCTGGTGCAGGGAATCTCACAAAAGAATTCAAGCGATTTAAAATACATGCTATTGAAAAAAATAATATAGAGAATCATTTTTCTAACAGATGTTGGCAAGATGATTTCTTGTTGACTGAAAATAAATATAATTATTTTTTATTAAATCCGTCTTGTATTTTTTGCAATCCACCTTGGAACATTGGCAAAGGTGAAACAAAAGAATATATTAATAAAATTAAAAATGAGTTCAATTTGAAATCAAGACCATTATTACCAGAATTATTTTTAAGGCAAATTTTTCTGACTTGGGCAAATGATATTCCGGTGGTTTTAATTGTTCCGTTTGGTTTCAGATTGAATCAATTAAAGAAATCAAACAGAACTGACTATTTGTTGAGTTGCGGAGCTGAAATCACAAGTATTATTTCGTTACCTTTGGATGTTTTTCCAAATGTTAAACATCAGTCTGAAATTTTGATTTTTAATATCCCAGACTTGAAGTCACATTATTTCATTTCAAAAGAATATTATGATTTAGATGAAATACAAGAGCAAAAAGAATTGGAGTTTAATAAATGATTTGGTTGATTACGATATTTTCTTTGGTTGGTACAGTTTTGAATATCAGAAAAAACAATATTTGTTTTGTTTTTTGGATTTTTACTAATAGTTTTTGGGCTATTTTGGATTTCCAAAAAGGCATATATCAACAATCAATGTTGATGTTGATATATTTGTTTTTGTCGATTTGGGGACTTTTGGAATGGAGGAAAAAATAAATGGAGAACGAAGACTTTGAAAAACAAGTAATAGAATTAGAAAAACATTGTAAAGAGCAGTTAGAAAGAAATTTGTCTAAAAGAATAAAAGAAGAACATCAAACTATTTTAAAATTAATTGAGTTCTACAAAAAAAACACATTGCTCTATCATGTCCAAAAATTTTCTTTTTTTTAAGAAAAGGACTAAGTTTTTAGGGGATAATTTTATGTATATTATACGAGGAGCGAGAAAATGCTAAAAATATCAAATAAAATTGACAAATCTAAAAGCGATTTAGTTCATGTTGCAAAACACTGGGCTTTGAAAAACTTACCTCATTTTTCTGATGATGACTATAGAAAAATGCTTTTTGATGTTGGTTGTGTTAGTGAAACAAGCAAAGATTTGACAAATCAACAATTCAAAGACTTGATGGATATTTTTTCTTCTCTTGGTTTTGAATCAACAGCACGAAAAGCAAGAAAAAACATAAATACAATATCAAAAAAACGAGGTTTCTATAAACCTGCAACAGATCAACAAATTGCAATGTTACGCCGTTTGTGGCAAAATAATGAGTTTGTGATCAGTAAGACAGATGAAGCATTGCTAAAGTTTATTTATCGTATTGTAAAAAAAATAAGTTTCAATATCTTGATTCATAGAGATGTTGAAAAAATATCTGAAGCAATAAAAAAAATTAAAGGAAAAAAACATGTTGGAATTTAATGGATTTGGGGTAGACGACGAATCTGTGTTAGAGATAGAAAAAGTTTTAAACGAAAATCGTTTGAATGCAACTATATATACTTACGAAAATAATACAGACTTATTGAAAATCAATGAATCTGAAAAAAAAATTAATGCAATTTTAAAAAAATATAAATTATATGGTAGAGTTTGTATTCATAGAGACTCTAAAGTTGCTTATATACTTTCTTGTTTTTATAGGGGTGAAAATGTCAAAACTAAGAGTTAAACTTAGATTTAAATATGAAAAAGAGTATGAAGTCGACCCAGATATTGTTGATTGTTTTCAAGACGATAGTATCAGTGATTTGAAACAAGTTGAATTGACTCAGCAGTTTTTATCTGAGATTGATTTGAGTGCAAGGTTTAGTTCTCTTGATATTGTAAAGTGAGGCTGTATGCAGAATGATAAATATCTAAAAATAGCAATGAATGAAATTGAACAAATTTTAGAAAAACATGACCTGTCTGGCACAATTTTTCTAAATGATGATACGAATGTAGGGTATAAACTTTTTTGGACTAAAAAATGGAATGGTTTTACTTTAGAAAAAGGAAAAATTAATTTAAAATCAAACGATAAAGATAAAATAACGAATAGCATCAACTTTCTTGTAGCGTTGCAAAAGTTTACTATTATGCTTTTTGAAATAACAGAGTATTTTCTCGAGACTTTAAGAAATCAATTTAAAATTGAAGTAGATGATATTGAGTTTACTCATGATGCAGAGTTCGACGAATTGCAGAAAAAGGAGATTAATTAAATGAAGATGTTCTTTAATGGTGTCTATGTAACAGAAATCAAAGAATTGTCATTTAAAGATGAAGATGAAGATGAAAAATCTTATCAATAATTTTGAGTTGAAAAATATTAGATTAATAGATATTTAAGAAAAGATTAAATTAGGAGAAAGAAAATTAGATTAAGTATTACAAAGCAATCTCTAAACCTAATTTTTTTAATAAAATTCTTGACAAGGTTTTATAAAATTAATAATATAGATTAAGGAGATAATGTTGTGTGTTTTGATGCAATTCGAGAGATTAGTGATATTGAACTCATTAAAAATATCGTAGGTAAAGATAAATTTGACGAGCTTCTTTTTAATTTTGGTGGAACATCAGTATATTTCCCAAGTCAGATAGTAGACACTTCTGAGATATTTGATGATTTTGAAAATAATCTTTCATTATCTACTATCAGAAAAAAATATAAAAAGTCTATGACTTGGGTTAGAAATCAACAAAAATTATACTTAGCAGAAAAGAAAAATGGTCAAAAAAAATTATTTAATAACCTTAACTAACTAATTCATTAAATATATCAATGATTTTTTGATTATAATTTTTGTAATCTATTTGACCAGCAAAAACATCTTTTACAAACTCAAGTCCATTTTTAGTTGCAGTTTCACTAACTTCTTTTTCTATTAATTGTTTTTCTATTTCTGTAAAAATCCGCTCTTTTGCCTTTTGATATAATTCTTTGCTTTTATTATATAAATAGTAACTACCCGCTTCTTTGAATATACTATGGTAAATACTATTAGTAGAAAGTATCTTTTTTTTGTATTGTTCTTCTATAACATCTCTATCAATCTTACCTTCGGTAAACAATTCATTAGAAGAATTGAAGTATATAGTTTCATCTTCTGGGTTGAAATAAGAAATTACTTTTTTTATATCAATTCCATTGCTTTTTAATATTTCTTCTAGTTTTTCTCTATTGCAACTTATTTTTTTTGGAGTATTAAATTTTCTTGCTTTTATTTCAGATGTAGCATCTGTCAAATATTTTGCAGATTCTACTGTATCAAATTCGGCTTCTATTCCTTCTTCTTTATTGATACTCTCCATATTTTTGGTGTATAAAGATTTTATTTCTTCTATCAATGGTTTTCCATCTTTGTTTAGCGTTTCATTTAAAAAATCATAAGATTTCCAATCGGGACTCCATTTTTCTTTGCCCGGGTTGTATCGCCACTCTGGAGGGCAAAAGTTTTCTTTTGTACAATCATCTGGCGTCTCTTCTAAAACTTCAACACCTTGTCTTTTCGCCCCATCTTCTGAGAGTGAATAAACAGAGCATCTACATCGCCAGCCATTTGGCGGGTAGAAAGAATTCCAAAAAGGATTATCATATCGAAAGCCTTTGCCGTTAAGTTCTAAATGTTGCGGTCTCGTTCTTTTATCAACGATAGCCGCATAAACCCAAATAGGGCGTGCTTCACTTATTTTCATCATTTGTTTATATCGACCCGCGCCATAAGCATTGAATATATTAACAAAATATATCAAATTTAATCGCCATGTGAGATACTTTTCTTTTTTCTCTTCTGATATATCATCTCTTCCGCCATACCACCCCTTTTTTTCAAGTGTAGGTCTGATATTATATTTGAAAGCTTTGACCGATAAACCATTTTTTAAACAATTATTTAATTCAGAAAAAATATCTTCTAAAATAGCAGTTTTCATTGAGTGAGCAACAGTGAAGCAATGTGAGTGTTCGCCAAATTGCAAGTCATTCCAATCTTCAGTTGGTACAAGTTTTTTTGATTTCAAGTATTTGATTGCTTCTTCTGGGTAGAACTTATCTTTCTCTTTTTTTGAAAATGGATCATTATACCCAAACATTTTTTTTATAGTTTCTAAAATTTGTAAACGCAACATTCTTATCTCCAACCTACCTAACTAATCGATTTCTAAACAGTACTAAACAGGCAAATTCTGCGATGAATTTAAAAATCGATATTTTTTACATAAGCAATAAAAAAGCTTGTTTTTTTATGTTTTTGCACCGATTTGACTTGCAACATATCGTACGTTTTCTGCTATGATAACAAGGTCATCGAACTTTGCTTTTGGATGATTTTCTAATAGCAGTTCAATAACAGCCTCAAAAGTTTGGCATTTTTCTAAATCTTGTAATAAAGTATCAATGATTTTATCAGTCTCTTTTTGGAATTCTTTTTCTTTTTTCGTTGCAAATTCTTCTATGAGTTTTTTTTCTTTCTTTAATTTTTTCTCCATTTTATTCGTTGAAAAAAAACTATCGATTTTATTGAAGAACTTTCTAAATGAGTTTTCTTGTTTTTTCTTTTTCCCATTTTTTTTCTTTTCTTCAATATGTTCTTTTAGTTTACTTATTATTTCTTCACCTTTTTTTTTGGGTGATTCTTCTACTTCTATTTGATTATTTTTTTTAACATTTGTATCTTTTACAATGAAATATTTTGATTCAATGTCATAGTGTTTTGAAATGTAATCAGTAGTGAATTCGAGATTGAATTCTTTGATTAATTTTATATCCCTATCCACTCTATCAGAGTTCAGTCTTTTTTCTTTTTCAAACTCAAAAACAACTAAAGGTTCTTCAGTACCATAGTTTAGAATAGACCAATTTTTGCAGGCTTGATTAATTGCAGGTTCTATTAGTGTGATGTCCAAATCAGTTTTTTCTTTTCTTACTTCGTTTGCTATTTCAGTTGCAGACCTTGCACCTGTAGATTGTTGAATACTTGTCAATACTTCACCTAAAATTCGTAATGCTAAAGTATTGTCAATTTCTTTTAAATATGCACTAAAAAGGTCTTTTGCTCCAGATTTGTCTTTTGACTCTGTTACTGTAACTTTTACGCCTTTGGGGAAAACAGCGACACCACCAGTGACCAATAAATCTAAAGCATTCAATACCTCTTTTTTAAAATTTTTATTTTTAAAATCTCCTTGCTCAAGTTCCGCATGAGCAAAAGCACCACCAAATTTTTCTAAAAATAAAGTAAAAAATTTCCAACCGCCCTTTTTAAAAACCAACATCCAAAACAAAACAGAAGCGAGTTTTTTCCCATAAGGGTTTTTGTACGTTGGCCAATATTGAGTTAATATAAAATTATACGGATATTCCTGCATCAAAGGAGTATTAGTAGCATAAGGCTTATTCACAACAAGATTATTGTCTTTATCGAATGCTACCCATTCTTGCGGTTTTCCCCAAATATTTTTTATGTCTTGAAAAACTCTTCCATTGCGTGTTTTTACTTCATATTCTATTTCAAGTATAGAAATACCAAAAAGTTGACATTCAATTATATCAGCAAATATTTGAAGCATATTTTTTTTCTTGAAACTTTTGTTGAAGAACTCAGAGGCTTCTTTTGCTTCTGCGCTCTCGTTTGTTGGAATGAATGAATATTTTTGTCTTAATATTGAAGCTACTCTTTTTTCCCAAAGACCATCAAACGTCGGCTCTTTTAAAAGAGTTCGAAAAAAAGAATAATCATATCTTTTCATTCTGAAAATTTCATCAGGGTCAGGCATGATACCAGCGATTGTATCAAATGCCCGTTCAATGACCCCAGCAGTCAATATTTGTTTTTCAAATTTAGTACTAATCATAATTATGTCCTAATATATTCGATGTTTTTTCTCTTCTTCTTGTTAATATTCCTTTATGCCTTGAGGTTTTTTGTTTTAACAATTCTAAACCTTTCCTGACGCCTATCTCTAAACTGTCAAGAGCATCATCATTCATACCGTCAGGAAACTGTCGCATTTGTCGAATCACTTCTTTTTGTTCTGGATCATCCTCGTTGAATAAGATTTTTCCTTCGGCTACCAAAGTAGATAGAGTAGATTCAATTCTTGCTTCTTTGTTTAGACCGTTATTATTAATCTTTTCTATTGGTAGCGGATATCCCTTCTTTTCTTCTACATATTCAAATTGTTCTTGAACTGTTGATGTATTGTCTTTATCTTTTGTAGGATCTTCAAAATACATTACTTCAGGATTATATTCTTCTCCCATAGTATACATACCTTCAATATGTTTCCCAAGGCGTTCTTTTCTGTTTCTTTGTTTTACTAAGTAGATTTTGCCTTTTATAAATGATATAATGGATGTTGATTTGAAATCTCCTTGCTCGCTTATTGATAAATCTGTCGCGCCAACACACAAATCTCTTGTTGCATCTTCTATGTCAGTGTTTGAAAACCAATAAACATTCGAGACATCAAATATTTTTGAGTCTAATGCTCGTGGAATAAGTAGAAATTCTTGGTTGAAATTTTCCTCTCCCATTATTTTTTTTAATTTATCTAATGTCGCTTGTGGAAATCTTTCAGGCCACATCAACTTCCCGTCACTATCAATCGCAGGGTATTTTTTTGTAAATACTGGATCAATCTCATTTTCTTCGTTTCCTCGCTCTAACTGACAAACAAGGCAATTGTCGTGCATTGGCGTTGCGACCACTATACAAACATAAACATCTGGTTCTAAAGCTGGGATCAAGTCTAACTGAATCCATTCAAGCGCATTTTCAACCCACTTTTCACTTTTTGCTCGTTTTCTATTTTGTACATCATCAAGAATGACTCTATCTGGTCTGAATGGTCCAGAAATCAAACCTCTTGGGTCTTGTAGAATAGAGATAGCTTTGATGGTACAAACAACTTTTTTGATTGGTGAGATTATAGAAAAATGTTTTACACTTTTTTTTAAAGATGATTTAATCAAATCACCAAAATCATTTAATATTCTTGGATTGTATTTTAGTTCCAATAAAATTCTACCAGTAAAAACAGACGCTTTATCTTCAACATAAGAACCAATCAAAGTAAATTTACTTTGACCAAAAAGCACTCCATGAAGTGCGAATACAAGAGTGAAAAAAGTTGATTTTGAAAGACCTCTTGAAGCTAATACCAGCTGTATCATTCCTTTATTTTTTGTGAGTTCTTCCCACTCCTTATGAAATTTTGGAGATTTATTTCTAAAATAGTCAGGGAAATAAGTTTTTGCAAAATATAGTAAATCATCTTCTGATTTTTTAATTCTTTTTTCTTTTGCTTTTTCTGAATTGTCATCAAAACAGGAACCGGCTTCTATTTCAGATACGAGACTGTCCCATTCTTTATAGAATTGAGTAAGATTTTTGATTTTCTTTTGTCGACTTTTTGTCATTCTTCAAATACCAGTGCGTAAGATTTTTCAATTTTTTCTTGTATCGAAGGTAATCTGTCTTTGAATTTCTTATAGAAATCAGGATCAAGTTTTTTATAGATTTCCATATCTTCAGAAATAATTTTTAGCACATCAATTATTACGCCAAAAACAATGTCTTTGGGATAAACTTTTTTTACTATTCCATACAATTTAGATAACGCATCTGCTTGTTTTGAGTCTATGGGTTTTTTTGTTTTTTGAGTTTCAATTAATATTTTAGCAATTGATGAAAAAAGTCGATTTTTAATTTCGTCTGGTGACAAACTAAGCAAGTTTCTGTCTGCGTCCCAATCAATATCATTTTCTTTATCTTCTTGTTTGTATCTGTATATAGTTGATATTGAGCAACCTAATTCTTTCGCAATCTCTTCAATTCTTTTTCTATTTTCAGTGTATAATCTGTATGCTTTTATTCGCTTTTCATCTATATTATTATCAATGTCTTTTTTCATTTATTATTTCCCTTAATCATCTCTTTCACTTCAGTTTTTAATTGTTGAATTTTTTCTTCTAGACTATTTTTTATTCGCTTGTGGTCAATCGCGTTTAGTCTTACCCTGTCTAAAATTTTGTAAGTATGTTTTTTCATTGCTTCATTTATAAAATCAACATTTTCTTTCTCCTGAAACGATTCAGGAACTAATAGAATTTCAGTTTTATATTTAGCTTTTTTTATATCTTTAACAGTCGCCATAAAAACTTCGAGTTTATTTTTTTTGTATTCTTCAAACCCAGCCTCAGTATATTCATCAAATCCGTTTTCTATTATAAATATTTTTAACTTTTTCTTATTTTCTTCTGATATTTTTTCAAGTAAGAATGAATAATATTCTTCAGATGCTTGAGTTTTTGACTCAGAAAAAACTAAGGTTTTTTCTAAAATATATTTATTTAATCTTTCAGAAAAATGCTCTTTTAAAATGCAATTCAGTACATTTATTCCTTCTTCAGACTCCCTCATCTGTCGATATAGATGATCAATGTTATTTACTTTGCTCAATTGAGATGAATATTTGTCAAGATCATCCACTACTTCAGTATTGATATATACTATTTCATCTGTTGATTGAAGGTTTTCTTTGTCTGTATCGCTTCCTATCTCTATTTCATTTCCTCCAAGAGAAGCTTTTATTTTTGGTATTTTTGTTAGTTTACTTGTAAATTTAATTACTAAGAAAACAACTAGACTAGCAAGTATTAACCCAAGCCCAAGATACGTTATAGTCGCATTTACATTATTGATTTCTGGCAGCATTAACATTCTCCTTAAAACATTACTCCAAAACCGAACTTTATTCCACCGCCCCAAAATACAGATGTATCAAATAGTTTATAATTCATATCTATTTTTAGACCAGGTATAATGAAAATATATTTTGATAAGAAAATATAATAATCATTGTAAAAATTAAAAGTATTAAAAATCTCTGAATTCGATTTCATCGATAAATCATAGCCAGCCGAAAAAGAGATTCCAAACTTTTTACTCTTTGCTTCTAATCCCTTAAATGCAAGTTTTGAAATCTCTAATTGGCTTGTAAAGAGATTTCTATATTTGATAGTTTCAGATACAGTTATTTGTAAAATTATATATTTTTCGAAATCACCCTTTTTTTTGAAATCTTCTAATGTTATTTTTGATGGGGTTTCTATGTACTTTTCTAGTAGTAAATATTTTTCATGCTCACTTTTCTTTTTAAACTCATCAAGACTTATCTTCAATTGATTTTTTCTGTATGTTAGTAGTAGTGAATATTTTTCATCATCACTTTTCTTGACATACTCAATAAAATCAATTTTTTTAATATTTTTTGAGTATGTTGCCATTGATGATACTATCAAAAGTAACATCATTATTATTAGTTTCTTCATTTGTATCTGTCCTTTCTTCTAACTCTTTGATTGCGTTGTTTTTAGTTGAGTCGTTTCTTTTTAAAATTTTTGGAAGTGCTATAAAAGCACATATCAAAATAGACGCAATTATTAAAATTGCTATTATTTTTTTCATGTTTAGTCTCCGTTTTAACGGTTTATATAAACTAAAAAACTTATTCAAGTAAACTTTTTTGAAAAATCTTTCCTAAACTTTTTCCTAAACTTTTTTCTCAAAACTTTTTTTGAAAGTGATTTTTTTTTATTGCATTGTCTCCTCATCAACTTTAGGAGACAAAAATTTATGACTATAAAAGAAATGCTTTTAACTCCAAACCAATTTAGTAGACCAGAAAAGCCACTCAGTGCCGTCAAAGGGCTTGTAATACATTATGTTGCAAATAAAAATACAACGGCAGCGCAAAACAGAAATTTTTTTGAAAACAGAAAAGACGGAAAATCTGATTATGGCTCTGCTCATTATATCATTGGGCTAAAAGGTGAAGTAATAAGATGTATTCCAGAAAACGAAATGGCATATCATGTTGGAGCAAAAGTATATAAAGAAATTGCTTTGAAAAATCTATCTTCATATCCAAATGATTGCACTATAGGTATAGAATGTTGTCACATCAACGATAACGGAGTCATGAACTCAAGTACATACGAATCTTTAGTTTCTTTAACTACGGATTTGTGCAGAAGATACAATCTTGATGCTCAAAAAGATGTTTACTTGCATTATGACGTTACGGGTAAAAACTGTCACAGATTTTTTGTTGAAAACTCTAAAGAATGGGATGCCTTTAAAAAAGAGGTTTATAACAAAACATGAGAAAATATTTAAAACATTTAATTTATAACACAAAAACAGGGTTGGTAAATATTGCTCATGGAATTAATCATTTAATACATGGAGTAGTTCCAAAAATTCCACTTTCTGACAAATTACATGTAATGGATAAAGAATGTGGTAATCAGGAGGAATCTAATGCCTAAGGAATTTCTTATATTTTCCTGTGGTGAATGGCCACAAGGTAAATACACAAAAGAGGTAGTTGAAGAATTTGTAAATAGATTTAATGCCACAAAAATAAAAATACCAGTTTTTGTAGGACATAAGTATCCGTGGGATTTAAGAACTGATGCTGATGAATTTTCACAAGGTGAAATTAAAGAGATTCGAATCAACCAAAAAGGGGATGTTTACGCTGTTGATTATTTCTTTAATGATTATATCAAAGAGGCAATTGTAACAGGAAAATTAATTGCTTGTAGTCCAGAGGTTTATGGTGACGGAACTAAAAAAATAGATATTGCTGGTTTAGCTCTTTTGGGTAGATCTGCACCACAAAATCCTTTTGCATTATTACCCCAACTTTTTGGGCAAACATCAGCAAATTTTAACTACTTATTTCAGTTTGAATTAGATAAGTCTATTTTTAGTAGAGATAATGAGGGGGGTAAAGAACCAATGACAGAACAAGAAAAAAAAGATTTTGAAGCCTTACAGGCAAAATTTGCCAATATGGAAACTCAAATGAATGGTTTAACTAAAAATTTCTCTGATGTTTCAAGTGGAGTTGATAAATTACTCAGGTATTTTGAATCTCAAAATACGGTACAAAACAAAAGAGATTTTTCAAAAGAATTAAATACTTTAGTAACGGAAGGTAAAATAACAGCTCATGTAGCAACTCAATTTTCTGTAATAATGAAAGATGAAAAAACTTCAGATGAAGTTAAAGAACAAATTTTTAATAATTTTAGTTCTTTACCACCAGTTGTAGGGGTTACTGTTTTTGGTCAAAATAGTGGAGATACTTCGAATAAAGAACTTGGTGCAGGCCAAAGAATTGCAGATGCAATAAATCAATTCAGTAAGCAAAAAGGAATATAGAATGGAATATTTTGAGAGTTTAGAAAAAGAAGGAAAAAATATTATCGCTGGTGATCATCCAATTATCACTGATGGCGTGACGATTGTTCAAGGCGTTAAACTACCCGCATTGACAATACTCGGAAAAATAACTACTGGAGCAAACAAGGGGAAATATACAAAATATAATATCGATGCCATTGACGGTAATCAAGAGCCAGATTGTATTTTGAAATATGATGTTGATGCTACATCAAGGGAAGAAAATTCTATTGCTTTCTTTCATGCAGAATTAAATAAAGCAATGATTGTAGATATTGATGAGAATGCGATTCAATCTCTCAGAAGCAAAGGAATTTTTCTCAAGGAGGTTTTAGAGTGAGTGGTAAAAAAAATTTTGGCATAACACCTAATGATTTGACATTCAATTGGTGGGATTTAACTGAATCAATAAACAGTATTTTTACACCAGCAACTTTTTTAACTTATCTTATGTATTCCGGGTATGTTAAAAAAGCATCAAGAAGAATAAAAGTAGATGTTGTTTATGGTGGTCAAACAATGGCTCCATTCGTTTCCGTTGGTGATTCATCTCCAATGGTCGCAAAAAACAAAAGAGAAGCACAATTCATCAAATTACCGATGATGGCGTTGAAAAAAGAATTGGATTTTGAAACTGATGAGATGGTTGTCCCTGGCCAATCTCAAAACAATACTTCTTCAAATATAATCTCTAATGCGAGAGACCTTTATGTAGGTGAAGAACAATTAGATATGAAAAATCGTATCATACGTAGAATTGAATGGATGGCAGCTCAGACATTAAATGGAAAAATAGTATATAAAGATAAAAAAATGACCATTGAAATTGACTTCAGAATGCCTGAAGAGCATAAGCAAATTTACACAGGTTCAATTTGCTGGGATTCCTCTGGAGCTAAGATATTTAAAAACTTAAACGAATGGTCAAAATTGATTCTTACCTCTTGTGGTTACAATCCAGATGTTCTGGTCGTTGGTTCAAATGTTGGAAATAGCATTTTGGAAAATACAGATGTTGTAAAACTACTTGATTCAAGAAATATTGCTGTTGGTGCTTTAGATTTAACAAAAAACTATATCGAAGGCGCTCGTTATCTTGGTACGCTTCCAGGTGGAATAAAACTTTATGAGTATATTGAAACTTTCTCTGATGGTGGGGTGACTAAGCACATGATTGAACCTAATTCCGTATCACTTATAGCTACAAAGGCTAAATTTAGACGTTACGGAGGTCCAATTTTTGATAAATCTATAAATCAAGTGATTTCAAGTGAATTTTTCTCAAAAACTTATATTCCAGACGACCCAGGCGATATAGAATATTTAGTCGCTAAATCAAGTCAGATCACTGTGCCTCATCAACCAGGTGCAGTTGTTACTGCTAAAGTTTTGGAGGGGGTAAATTAATGTATAAAATAAAAATAATAGGCTTTGTTAAAAATGAAAAAGGAACTATCTCAAAAGGAACTGAGCTTATTATAGAAGAAAAAAAAGCACTTTCATTAATTGAAAGTGGAGGTGCTAAATTAATTGAAATTATAAAAGATGATTCTGACAAAGAGGACTCTAAAGTTCCTCCAAAAGATGACTCTGACAAAGAGGACTCTAAAGTTCCTCCAAAAGATGACTCTGACAAAGAGGATTCTAAAGTTCCTCCAAAAGATGACTCTGACAAAGAGGATTCTAAAGAACCTCCAAAAGATGACTCTGACAAAGAGGAAATTAAAAAAGGTTTAAAAAAAACAAATGAGGGATTACCTAAAGGTGTTTTATAGAAAGAAACAGGGCAGGAGTTTTGGATGGATAACTTATGGAGAAAATTAGCTAAAATCCTATTCGGAGTTAGTTTAATGACAAAAAAAAATAGCAAGTCAAGACTCACTGACTTAGCAAAGCGAAAAATTGATGAAGCGATAGTTCTTTATGAAAAACAAAGTTTAGTGGACGAGAAACAACCCCAAAAAAAAGGATTTTTTTATAAAATTTTTCATAAGAAATAGAAGGAAATATATTAAGGTAAGAAAATGTATTGTACTGCTAAAGATATTCTAGAAATATCATCAGACCCAGTTAAAATTGCAAAAAATTTGCGTGTTGATGTTCCAGATGTAATGTCAATTGAGGATAGAAATAATTTTATTGCTAAAATTGATGATACTAAAAAAACATTGTTTAACAAGTTTTATATATTAGATGTAAATAAATACAAATTAAACAATAAAAATTCTGATACAGATAAAATATCTTTGGTTGAACTTTTTATTGAAGTCTCTGGCAAAAAGTCTTTAGAAAAGCATATACAAGGTGCAGTAAATGACATTGATGTTGCATTATCAACTGGTGGATACGAAACGCCTATTGAGTCTGATTCAAAAAATTATTCTGTTGTAAGTGATTGGGCTATAAACCTTACTCTTTATAGAATTTTAATAAATTCTGGTGTAAAAAATGAAAGTGAAGCTGATAAGCAATTTATAGATTACTGCAAAGAAATAAAGACGACACTAAAACTTATTGCTGAAGGTAAGTATAAATTGCCTTATGAGACGGATGGTGAAATAGTGATTAAAACAACACCGAAGATTTTTGATAAAATGGCATACGACAGGATTCCATAATGTCTGTGACTGTTGTACTAGGACCAGAATATCCAGATATAGTTGCTCAATTGATAGCTTTCACAGAATATGACAAAGAATATTTGTTGTCGTTTATGGGAGAAGAAGCACTTGTTCATACAGAGAGATCTTTTCGCGATAAAGTTGATCCTGCAACGAATGAAACATGGCCAGAATCGATGGCTTCTATTTGGAGAAATAAAGGAAACACAACTCTCATTGATACGAGTACAATGCGTAAAAGCGTATCTTATAATGTTTCTTTAGATATTTCAGGCGGGAATGTCATCATTGGTTCAGCAATGACATATGCCAAGCAACATCAAGAAGGTAAAATAGAAGTAGAAATAGGCTGTATACCTGTTGTTCGAAGGGCGTTTCTTGGTGTTCCTGAGAGTTTTGGTAAAGATGTAATGAATGATAGTGTCATAAAAAGGATGTTTAGAAGATGATTGCATCCATAGCAAAAACTATTTTAGAAAAAGTAGTGGATAAATATACTGATATTGTTCGTATTGCTAGAAATAAAGTAGAGGAAGATAAATATAGAAGTGATGAAGCATTTCCTTTTGTTTCTTTTCTTTCTGCTGACGGGGATTTTGATGAGCGATACGCAAAAGAAGGAGTTACTTATAGTAAGGTAATACCAAATGAAATTTCTTATTATGAGTTTCAAAAAATGTTGGAAACTTTAGAAGAATCAGAAAAATATTTTTTAGAAAGTTGTTTTAGTTTAGATGAATCTGAAGCGTTTTATTTAAAAAATAGTTGGAATCAAGACCAACAGAATAAAGCGACAGAGATTTTAGGAACATTCGGATATAACAAAAGATACATTGTCAATATTCGTGGTGCTGCAAAAATGCCAATTGAAGTTAGAGTTCATTGCAGAACAGAGATTGAATGCGAAGAAATAGTTCTAAAAGTCGTGGGTAATCTTCAAAGAGATTTTGTAGCAAATAACATGCAAGGTAAAATCTATTGCGAACGCTTTGGAAATACTGATTGGATCAGTAATATTGGAGATTATTTTGTGTCATTTGTTTTTGTAACATTTATTCTTGATGTCGCAGGAGAAGTGATAGAAAGTCCACATATTGGTGGTGTAAAAAATATAGTAAGTAATTCAATTTTTAGTGGAGGTGGGTATGGAAAACTATAAAGATATAGAAGAACATGCAATAGAAAATAATGTGCCAGAACATATTTCGAAAGGCATTATGTTACAAAATAATTGGTGCAAAGGCAAACAAGTAACACAAGAAGAATTTTTGAAAGCATATAATGTTTTCATGAATGATTATATTTAAAGTTAGAGGTAAAAAATGTTAGCTACTCATGATATTACAATTCAAGATGGCGGACTTGGTGTATCACCATCAAATCAATTGAGCGTTTTTTGTGCAATTGGCGTTGGCGATAAAGTAAGTAAAGATGTTATGTTTATAACAAGTATTAAAGACATAAACAATAAAATCGGTGGTGGACCTCTAAGAGATTTCTTAGCAGATGCCTTTAGTTTTAAAATTACGCCAATTGTGTATGCGATTTCTCTTGAAGGTACTGTTGATGGTGAAGTTTCGTCTGTTGAAAAATCTTCAACAAATATAGGTGCTGGAAGTATCAGCGTTTCTGGAAAACCAAGAAATCAATTTGATATAAATATCAAAATCGCTTCTAATGGCGGTTTGAATGAATCTACTTTTGATGTATTTGTTGATAATAAACCTTTAGAACGCTCAACTGTGCCTTTGAATGGTGTTTTTGTCTGTGGTGACACAGGTTTAACAATCAATTTCAATGAAGGTAACCCTATAACTGGGCAGGTGTCTTTTGCTATAAACGACTTCTTTAGTTTCTCTACAACAGCACCAAAAGTTACAAACGGTGAACTTTTAGATGCTTTAGAAAAAATTTTATCTCTAAATAGAGATTTTAGATTTATTGCTATTCCTATCATTACTGATAAAGTTTTGTGGAGCGTTATAAACTCAAGACTCGAAATGGAAACTAGTAGAAATAGATATACTTTTGCGGTCACTATGGGTAGAGAACCATCAAAAGATGAAGCATTAGACCAATTTGTCAATAAAATGTCTAACAATGAAGATGAGAGAGGTATAACTCATCTTGATAGAGTACAAGTTGTTTTATCAATGAATAAAATTGATGATATTGTTTTGGGTTACACTGATGAAAGAAGTGCTATTGGTAAATATTGTGCTTGGATAGCAATTCACAAAAGAAGTGAGTCTCCAGGTAAAACAAGAAACAAAGCCATTTCAGGAATTTCTGGATTTAAAAAATATAAAGAAGACTCTTTTTCAATAGGACATTTGACAGTACTTGATGAGGCTGGATATGTGACTACTAGAACTTATAATGAAGAAACAGGAATCTATTTCACTTCTGGTAGAATGCTTAATTCAAACACTTCTGATTTTTCCGAAGTGATGTATGTTGATGTAATGAATAGAGCTTGTTTTATTGTAGCTAAAGCTCTTTTTGTGTATTTAAACCAAGAACATGATATCGATCGCGATGGATCCATCTCCGGTATAGAATATATAAAAAAGGTAGGACAGAATGCAATCGACGATATGCAAAAAATAGAAAAAGAAATTTCTTGGGGAAATTTTATAGTTCCTGAAGGGCAAGACCTTCTTAAGACTAAGACTTTAGAATATTTTATTGAAATTATACCAAAAGGTTATACGAGCAGACTTAAAGGAACAATAAAATTTGCAAATCCAAATATAGGAGGTGAATGATGACAGGAACATCTTTGGTTGTCAATGGAATAACCTATTCGTCAAAAAATGTAAAAGTTTCAATCCTAACTGGCTATCAAGTTGAATTGAAATCTATTGAATACGGTGACTCTATGGATAAAACTGTAATAAATAATATGAATGGCATCCCTATTGGAGAAAATGAAGGAGAATACAAAGCTGATTGCAAATTTACAATTGGTTTGACTGATTTTAATAGGTTGAATGCACTTTCATCAGCAAGTGGGGGCATTTACGGATTACCAGCGTTTCCTTTGGTTACCACATATATCAATAATCAAAAACTTACATCAGTAGACTCTTTTACAGTTTCGATTAAAAAGTTAGGGCGAAAAGTCACAGAAAAGGAAACTTGGATAGCACAAGAGATAGAGTGTAATATCATTGGACCCATTTATTGGAATGGTGTACCTGCGTATGTACCAGGTTAATTTAATATAAACTAAACGAGGTAAAAAAATGAATGAAGTAATAATTACAGACAAAGAAAAAACAGATTTCTTAGCCAAACACGCTAATGAAATAGCAGAAGCAAAAAAAGTTCATAAAGAACTATTTTTAACAAAAATTGAGTGGAAAGATGAAAAAAAGAATAAACATTCTATTTTGTTTGCATTTAGAAGACCAACGGTAGATGATGCGGATCAAGTAGCTTCTAACTTACACACTGGTAAAAATAAAGTTTTTCAAAATCTTTTTATAGATTTATGTATTGTACCACATCCAACTGCGTGCCTAAAAGAGATAGGCGATTATACAGGTGTTTATGATATTTTCCAAGGGGTGTTAACACCTTTTTTGGGACTGAATGCGATAGTAGCAGAGCCGGTAGTCATTTAACGGATTTAAAAAAAGCAAAACTTTTTATTAAAAAATATCTAGGTGAGGAATGCCATAACCTTTCATTCTGTCGTGATTTGACGATTGGAGATTTTGCTTCTGCAATTTCAAAAGTTTTTGGGGGACAATAAAAAAAATGGGTAACTTTGCTACTTCAATAAGTTTATTATTTAAGGACCAGTTTTCTGTTGGTTTTAACAAAGCTACCCGTAATTTTATTGGCTTGAAAAACTCTCTAAATGATTTATCAAGAGAAACCCCTCTAACAAAAACCGCTTCTCAACTCTCTATGATGTCAATGAATTTTCGTCAAACACAAGAGTCTTTTTCTGCTTTTGCTCAAAAGCCTCGTGAACTTGGCATAGCCATGGAAGATTCACTCAAAATAGTCAACTCTGTTGTTAATGAATCAAACGCTTTGGGTGGGAATGTTTCAAAAAGTATGTCTATAATACAAAACGAAGCTGAGGCTTGGACAAAAACACATTCTGATTTAGCTACTGATTTCACAAAAAATTCTTACGTGATGGTTGGTGCAGGGCTTAATGTTCAAGAATCAATTTTTGGAACAAAACAAGCTCTTTTACTTGCAAAAGCTACGCAAGGTACAGTAGGTGATTCTACAAATCTTCTAGCCGATAGCTACAACAACATGGGTAAAAAGATTTTTGATTCACAAGGAAATGTAATAAATGCTCAAGAAGAAATGACTCGATTGAGCGATGTCATTGCAAAAACTCAAGGACTTTTCAAAATTGAAAATCTTGATCAGTTGAATCAGG
>Ga0209727_1000950_pt1 | contig 27101 bp, 25 predicted proteins | sample RifGroC1_FD_183995 | JGI IMG/M metagenome (GOLD analysis project Ga0209727, IMG submission 183995) | Groundwater microbial communities from Rifle, Colorado, USA - Groundwater C1 (SPAdes) (version 2) | ecosystem: Environmental > Aquatic > Deep subsurface > Groundwater | place: Rifle, Colorado...
AAGAAAACAATTCCAGAATCAAATATCCGATAAGAACATACACTATAAGAGCAACTAGTGTTGTCGTTTCAACGAAGAAATTACCTATTTTAAAGTCAGGAAAAATCCTTGAAAACGGAGCAATCATTTGGGCTGTCGCGCCATATAACCAGGAGACAAATGGCGCGGTAGGATTTGCCAAGAAGAACTTAAACACCAACCGAAGCGCCAAAAGCAGTTCAATAATTCCGATGATGATATTTACAATGGTTCTTATTATTCTGAACATAGTTTCAGGTAATTAGTTTATTACTTTTTTTGGGAGGCGGAACCTTAGCGCCTTTTTTTCTTGCCTCAGAAAGTCCGATTGCCACCGCCTGCTTAGGGTTTTTAACTGTCTTATTGCTTTGCCCTGATTTCAATTTTCCTTGCTTGAATTCATGCATTACCTCCTTCACTTTTTCCTGAGCTTTTTTTCCATATTTAGCCATATTATTTTTTCTTAGCCTTATACACCCTATTCTTATTATTATTTACTACATGGGCAGGCTCCTTTTGTTTCACTTTTTTATGAACCAACCGCTCAAGAAGAATTAGTGATTTTGCCAAATCAATATCTTTACCAGCTCTCAACATGTTTTTCCAAACATCACCTTTCTTTTCAAGCCGCCCAAAGATTGTACGCATATTGAATTTTGTTGGATCCAAGCGTGAATTCAGTTCACTCCATTCGATTGGTGTTGAAACAGGCGCACCCATCACTGGACGCAAACAATATGCGGCTGCCATTGTTTGGCCTTTTCTATTTTGAAGATAATCAAGATAAACTTTTTTGTTTCTCATATTCGGCTTGCGTTCAATACTTGATATTTCAGGAGTAGCCCGATGCACGAGTATATTCACAATTTTTGCAAATTCTTTCACTTGGTCATAACTATATTGTGCAGCTACGGGCACATATATATGGAGACCTCTTTTTCCTGAGGTTTTGCAATATCCTTCAATAGAAATCTTATCCAAAATTTTCTTAGTTTCCTGTGCGACTTTAACTGCAGCGCTAAAAGGCAAATCCTGAGGATCAATGTCAAAGACCATATAATCTGGATTTTCCAAATTTCTCAAAGAGCTATTCCAAGGATTAATCTCGATGCATCCCAAATTAGCCATATAAATCAAGGAATCTTCGTCCTGACAAATCATGTATTCAATTTCCTTTTCCTCGGATTCTGAAAAAATCTTAACTTTTTTTATCCAACCAGGGACATCTGACATATTTTTTTGAAAGAAGCTTTTTTCATATATTCCATTTGGAAATCTGTTTAGAGACTGGGGTCTATTTATGAGATAAGGCAAGATATATTTGGAAATTTTTCTATAATATTCAATAAGATCGCCCTTGGTATATTCATCATCAGGCCAATATATTTTTTCCAGATTAGTCAAAATCAATTTCTTTTTCGAAAACGTATTACTGATTTCATTGATTTTCCTAGGGAGTTCACGCTTAACGCTTTTTGCATCTTTGTCTGATCTTAGACCTAGAAATATAGGATGCCTGAAAATGCCTTCGTCTGTCCACTCGAAAAATTTCACTTCGCAAACCAACTGAGGCAACACCCAAATAGGTTCCGTATTGGTTTTGGGAATCTTTTCAAAAGGACATGAATCAGTGACTAATGGCATCAACTTTTCGTATACTTCCGATAATAATTTCTCATCAAATCCCCCTCCGACATGTCCGATAAATTTCAGTTTTTTATTCTCATACAATCCCAATATTAAGGAGCCAAATTTTTTTCTGCCTCCTTGTGGCTTAGTGAAACCGCAAATAACAGCTTCTTGAGTAAGAATAGACTTGATTTTTAGCCAATCCGGACCTCTAAAATCAGGAAGATAAAAACTGTCGTTTCTCTTTGCAATTATCCCTTCTCCGCCATGCCCTGAAATATTTTCGAAAAGTTTTATACCATCTTCCTCTACGAATTCACTAATTCTGACATTTTCTAAACCCACGATTAATTTATCGAGAATATTTCTTCTTTCTTTTAATTCTAAATTCGTAACATCATATCCGCCGATGTGCATAATATCAAAAACATAATAAATCAAAATACCCTTTTTCTCAGTCAAATATTTCTGCAGCATTTGAAAATTAGATTTACCATCACTGTCCAGTGCCACAACTTCGCCATCGAGAACAAAATCACCAGGTATTTTCCTTAATGACTGGGCAATCGTAAAAAATTTATCCTTGAATTGTTGCTTATTTCTTGAGTATAGATCTACATCTTTATTTTCTTTTCTTGCAACAATGCGGTATCCATCCCATTTTATTTCGAATAACCAATTCTTTTTCCTAAAAGGTTTCTCTATAAAAGTAGCGAGCATCGGATTAATAAATTCAGGCATTGGACTCTTGATAGCTTCTGGATACATATGCAAATCAATCTGTCCCAGAGAAATTTCTTTCATGCTTTTTCCACTAACTGCCGAGAGCTCCATATCAATCATAGATTGGCTTATATTATTTTTTCCGATAAGTAGCCAAGTGTTTTTTTCAGAATTTTTAATTTTCACCATTGAAAATTCACCTCTAATTTTTTTTCCAAATAATTGAAAACTAAATTCACCTTTTTTAATTTTTGCAGCAAGTGAAGATTCGTCTTTTAATTTATATGTTCCCTTATCCCAAATCATGACAGTTCCTGCGCCGTAATTGCCCTCAGTGATAACTCCTTCAAAATTCTGGTACTCCAATGGATGATCTTCTACCATCATTGCTAGGCGCTTCTCTCTGAGCCCTGGAATGCCCTTAGGAACAGCCCAACTCTTCAAGACACCTTCCGATTCCAAACGAAAATCATAATGCAGGTGCGAGGCTGCATGTTTCTGTATGACGAAACTAGGGTTTCCATTATTTTTTCGCTTTCTCTTTCTTCCTTCAGGTTCAGAAGTTTTTTCGAAGCTTCGTTTCGAACGATATTTTTTCAAATCCATATTCAATGAAGTTGTTTATGTTTTTGTGCATGCTTCAGGCTAAGTTTTAATTTTTCAATAATATCTTCCATCTCAGTAACCGGAACTGGCATTGTTCCATGAGCTTTAGGAACTTCCCCTTTAACTTTGGCAGCTATAATTTTTTCTAATGCTTCCGTATAAGTATCATGATAATTGGTAATAACGAACTTATCCGATAATTGGTCAATCAACTTTATGGCGATTTCCAATTCTCTTTTTTGTAGCATTTCCACGCCTGGCAAAATTAAATCTTTCGGATTAACAATCTCGTCCGCATAGCGCATTTGATTGAGAATTATAAAATCATCATTAGCTCTTACCATGGCCAAATATTCTCTTGTTCTCAAAACAAATTTTGCTATGCCAACTTTCTTTGTTTTTTTCAAAGCTTCACGCAAAAGCACGAATGCTTTCCGCGCAGAATTTTGCGGTTCAAGATAATACGGTTTTTCCAGATATATTGGATCAATTTCTTTTTCCTCAACAAACTGGAAAACATCTATAAGGTGAGACTTTTTTACATCAGCCTTTTCAAAATCCTTATCTTCCAATATGACAAAATTGCCTTTTTCATATTCAAATCCTCGAACTATTTCCTCATATGGAATTTCCTTTCCAGTTGTTTTGCAAATTTTCAAATATTTTATAGGACAAAAATCTCCCTTATGCACATAATGAAAAGCTAGCTTTCTTTCTCTTGATGCCGTATAGAGTCTCACTGGAATATTTATCAAGCCGAAACTAATTGCCCCTTCCCAAATAGAACGCATATTTTATTGAAAATTAAAATTCTTTACTGATTGAAAAAACTTTGCAAAAATACCTATCAAAATAGCAGCGATCACAGAAGCTCCAATTGCGCTGCCTACTCCAAAAAATATTCCCCTAAAAAAATTATATCTGAATGAATTTAATTTTTTATTTTCAAAAGTTAAATCTTTTAGACTTTGTATTAAATTTCTCATATCTCGGTTCATACGATTTCTATCATAATTCCCTATAAGTGTAGTATTTTCATTAGGATTTTTTATTTCAAAACAGCAGCAAAAACTGCTCACTAAATGAATAAATAAAGTTCGCCTTTGTATTAGGAGATGAAAGGAGGTGAAATTTTATGAATGAAAATAAAAAAAGAGGCTTAGCAAGTGCCGACCAGCAAACCAGACAGCAGGTTTCCAGCAAAGGTGGCTCGACTATTAGCCAAGATAAAAAACATATGTCAGAAATAGGAAGAAAAGGTGGTCAATCAGTCAGCCAAGACAGAAAGCACATGTCAGAAATAGGAAGAAAAGGTGGTCAAGCCTCGCATTCAGGTGGAAGACCTTCAAATCAATAATAGCTAGGAATTTTGAATGCCAAATTTAAAGCGGGTCAACGTGACCCGCTTTAAATTTGGAAATAATAAAACATGTACCATCTAAATTCCGTTAATATCGCACCTGCTACCTTTGCAAACTGAATAATTTCCAGCGCCAGTAAAAGCTATTCCCAAAGAAGCTAAAAGCAACATCAAATCAATACGATATCCCGAAAATCCCATTGCATATTTAACCAAAATTATCGCAAAGAGCATATCTATGGCCAGTAGCCAACCAAAAATTCTTGTCCAAAAACCAAGCAGGATTGCAATTCCACCTAAAAGCTCCAACGCGGCAATGAAATATACGAACGGAGAGGCCAAACCGATTTTTTGAAAAAAGGCTGTAGTCCCTGCAATATCCATAAATTTTGCCCAACCGCTTACGATGAAAATGACACCCACGCCTAATCTGATTAAAAATAATCCTAGATTACCGTTGCGAAAAAATAATTTTTCCATATATTTAATTTTTAAAAAATAAAATACATTCATCAGTCACTATTATTACAGCCAGCCAGCTTTTTTCTTTCATTGCATATTAACAATCTCATATAGAAATCCTATTTCAAATATTTCTCAATATTTGCTTTGTGCTCTTCGTAAGTTTTTGCACAATAGATTTGCCTGTTACTATCGTGGATATAATATAAACAATCAGTTTCCGTAGGATTAAGAACTGCTTCAATTGCATCTAATCCTGGGTTACCTATTGGGAATGGAGGCAGTCCTTTATATTTATAAGTATTATAGGGAGAATCAATATTGGCTATGTCTGCTGATTTGATTGGTGCCCACCAACCAGTATCGGTTTTGCCTCGTGCATATTGAACAGTCGCATCAATTTCCAAATTCATATCTTGATTAAGTCTGTTCCAAAGTATTCCAGCGATAAGTGGCATGTCATCTTTTCCTGCTGCTTCCCTTTGCACAATTGAAGCGAGTTTAAGTCCAGTTGTCCATTTGATATTCTGCTGGGCAAACTGGCTCACATAAAGAGCAAATTGCTCGTCAAAGCGCCGGGTCATGCGATTAGCCATATCAAATCCCTTCTCATCAACAGGAATAAGATAAGTATCAGGAAAATACGTTCCTTCGATGTAGTCTATTCTATTTTTAGTGTACTCAGTATTCCATTTATCAAGTTCTTCATCGCTCCAGCCAAATGTTTCTGCCAGTTTTTCTCCAATTTGCTCTTTCCTGTATCCTTCTGGAATAACGACCCATTTCATATCAGGAGCAGATGTAATTTTTCCAGCAATTTGCCATGCACTCATGTTTTTGGAAACGTTGTAGCCTCCAGCATCGATGTCTCCTTTCTTGAAAAATCGAACCGGCTTAAATGCAACTTTGTTTCTTATCAGTCCCTGAGTTTTCAATTTGTCCAAAGTTTGTGTATCAGTTTGGTTTCGATTAACAATAAAAACCTTTTGTTCTTCTTGAGTTTGAGGTGCACTGAAAAATAAACGATGCATTAAAAATAGCCCTGTGATGATAGTCAGACTAATTATTATGGCAATACTCAATTTCTTTTTATTCATATCTTGAGCATACCGCAAAAAACAATGTAAATCAATGAAAAAAGAAGAGTCCTGCACCATTAGGTACAAGACTCTGTTTCTCTAAAGCAGCTGCTTTAAACAAAAGTGTAATCATCTGAAGACTACTTGTAGGTCATAATCCATCTTTCTCTTTCGTGCCCTCCGATTTCTCCAGTTATTTCCGTTTCCTTTGCTCCATGCAAGGCAATGGGGTTGCCCTCACCCTTAAAGCCAAGCATGGCATCAAGCGTTTTCGCTTCCTCAGGCGAATCAGGAATGAAACTCGTGAGTACGGCTCCACTTTCCAATTTCTTTGTCAGTATCTTCATTTCATTGTCTCCTTGTTATTTGTGTGGTTGACTGTTAGCCATGAAGTCTTACTTCATTCCGCTTTTCATCATCCTCGTGAAAACGTCCCATTGCTTCTTCGCTGGTATCAAAATCCTTTAAATTGCCTCGAAGTACTCCTGTCTTGTAAAGTCCGCCAGGATACTCATCTATTTCAATAAAGCCCATGGTGCTTATCCCTACAATTTTGCCAAAGCCAGAACAACAGTCACCATCAAGAAAATATGCAGCCCATTTACCGATGAGAGATTCATTATCCACTGTATTTCCTCCTTGGAAATATGTAATGTTCTACTTGTTAAACAGCTATCCATTAGTTCTCAATATTAGCAAAAACAGGCATTAAGTCAACCTGGATTGAGCATAGAAAAAAGCAGCTAAGGAGAATCTCCCTAACTGCCCTGGTATGAGTCCAACATATCGTGAGCATTACTCATAATATCCCTTTTCTCTATTTTTTCTCTTTCTTGAATAAACAATAACTTAAGGCTGTTGTGACAATAGTTAGAGCCAATGCCTTAAGGAACAACCAGTTTCTGCTTTCCAAGAACCATACGAATACAATATATCCCACGAAACTTGGCAGCATTGCCAATACAAGCAGCAGTAAATTTTTACCAAATGAATCTACAGGGTCGATTATTATGCTATACAAATATAATCCAGACCACAGGACACACCCAACCACACAAATGATTACGAGGTATAACATGGCTTTCTCCTTTTTCTGTTGGAAGTTTTATAGAGTTTCAATGATTGTGCAAAAATGCTATGAAATTGACAAGAGTACAACATCAAACATTATTACAACTCTGACTCAAAGTTAAGACAAATTAGTTGAACTGAAAAATACTGAAAAACACGCCCATGAAACAACCTCGTTCTAGGGAGTTAGCCTGAAAAGTAGAGTGGGTCACTGGGTAGAGTAAAGTTTAAGACGTTTATACCACACTTTTCGCCATAACAAAAAAACACCTCGCGAAAAGTGTTTTCATGCCTATAGTAAAACAAAGTTCATCTGACGAGGCAGACAAGCTAATCGTAAGCCCTGCCTGCCGGCAGGCAGGTATTGTGACTAGCTTTGCCTCGACGAAGATTTATCGAAGTCGGGTCATAATGGTATGTTTATAAGAATTTGTTTGGTACCAATCCTGTCGCTCAAGAGCGACAGGACAACCGCACCTTAACTCCCTAGAAAGGAGGTGTTTGCGGGAGATCGTAGTAAATAAGTAAAAATACCCACAAGAATCCCCTATTTTATAACAATATCTTGGCTATAAGTTGTTCCATCATCCAATGTTATCTTTAAAATATGTGTTCCTACTCCAAGAGAAGAATTTTTTGCAGATAGATTAAAGATGTATTGATTGGTCAATGAATCATATCTGAATGCATTTCCAGAATTAGAATCGCCACTCGCTACAGCGGTTTTTCCATCAATTTCAATACTAGCTATTGCATTTGAAATATATCCACCATTAGCGTCAGTTAGTTGGAATTTAACAGGAACAGTGTTATTGCCATTAAATGCCTTATTGTCCTTTGTGATTGGATCTTGAAATCCTCCAAAAGCATAAACAACACTATATTTAACGGTTTTTGTGATAGAATTTCCAGCCAAATCAGTAGTAGTTACAGAGAAGCTCTTTGAACCGACTGAACTTGTGTTAATTGGACTGCCTGATGTTATTGTCCCAATTGATTTATCAATGCCAGAAAGTTCATCAGTTACAGACCAATCAGCATTTATTGTTGATTTTAATACGTATTGCGCCCCATCAGCAGGAGTATTGATAGTTATTCCCGGCGCGGTTTTGTCGATCTTTATTTCAATGATCTGGACATTCTCAACATTTCCAGCTTTATCGGTTGAGCGAAATTCAACTTTATTATTCCCTTCATGCGAAATCGTGAATGGATTGGCATATGTCACCCAATTCGTTCCATCATCCAAAGAATATTCTGTTTTATCCATACCAGATCCATCTTCATTATCAATAGCTGTAAGTGCCACTTGCACATCCGAGCGGAACCAATCTGGACCGCCAGTGCCAGAAACTGAAATAGTCGTAGTTGGAGGAGTCGAATCATTAATTACTGCATATGTAGTAGCATGCATTGTAGTGAAAGTACATTTTCCATCAACAATAAGACAAGTACCCTGAGATTGCCATGTAGTTTCTCCATCATTTTGATACAAAACATTCAGAGTCCTGCCATTATCAATCGAATCTACATTAATAGAAATTGTTACAGGATTAGAGAAAGAAAGTTTAGTATTATTGACTCCTATTTTTATAGCACTCATAACCCCAGGCATTCCCTGCTGAACAGAAACAGTAACATCTTGAGCAGCGAAATTCTCAAAATTAAAATTGCTTGAATCAGCACTAAAGTCACCCTGATCAGCTTTCTCAATTTGCGTAAAAAATGGAACAGTTATACTAGCTATGCCTTTCTGGAAAATGATATTGGTCATATTAGTGGTGACCTCAGATGTATTGTCAATGGTGCTCCCTGGTTTTAGAGAAATATAATTCAGGTAAAGAGCATTATTAATTTTGTCAGAATCTGGACTGATAATAGTGACGGTTGGAAGCGAAGGCGTTATTGTTTCTCGTGTGACATCCCACCATGGACCTATCTGACAGGTATAAAGCTGAGAAAGATCATTAATATTACATGTATATCCATTTAATCCATAGTTTCTTTCTAACCCGTACAAACTTTCATTCGAAAAATTAAATCCTATATTGTAAGACGACGGATTGTTTATTGATTCATTATAGAAATCAATAGGCCAAGTGTGAGTCCTATTTGAAATATTAGTAAGCTGCGTAACATCAAAATTTATAGCATTAGGAAGAATAATATTTGTATCAGGTAAATCTGGAGTAATAGCTGTATCCACATATTGTTCAGCATAGCCTGAAAAATTATACAATTCACCATACCTTTCATTTTCATGTTTTGGGGCATATGCATCCAAAAATGTTAAATGTATAGATGGTTTTTTTCTATCATTATGTGTCCTAAAATATTCTGCGAGATCATCAACCACTGTTTGAATTAAATTTGAACCAGCACTGTGTGCAATAAGATGAAGATTCATTGGACTCTGATTATCAGAACGTCTACTAAGTTGCCATTCAATCTGTATGGCCAAACCATGTCCAAAATTAACAGCATTATTGTAAGCAGCAGATGGATCACCAGGTGGACATATAAAATTAGAACCAGCACCGTCCTTCCAGTCAAAAAGCCGAACCGCCGTATCATCAGGATTCGATTTAGCATAAATAGCATTTCGCATCCTAGTTACCCAATCATCAGTAGCGCTGCCACACAATCCATGCGTGATAACCACTAAATTATTTTTTGATGCGTCAACATCATTAAGATCTATTGTTGACGACCAAACACCTGAACTATCTGAATTAGTAGTAAATTTCACCTCTGCGCCATAGCTTGTCCCTAATGAGTTTATGGCTTTCGCTCGAACATAATAAATTGTATTTGGCATTAACCCTGTCATTCCACACGCGAAAGCACCAATTGAAGTTTTACCAGCATCACATGAGCCCATTGAATAGTCTCCTGGTGATGTTCCCCACTCAATTGATCCGATTGGGTCTTCTCCTCCAGTAGCTACAATATTTCCCCAGCCAGCAGCTGTTGTAGCATCGATATCAGACACTGCATTAGTGATTGCAACTAGTTGAGATATTTGTGAAATTCCACTATTAAAAGTTGTATCAAGTGTTCCGTCAGGATTAAGGCGGGCTAACGTGTTCGACAGACCATTATACAAAGTAAAGTCTCCTCCTATAATAAGCTTATAATCCGATTGAACAGTGATGGTTGAAAAACCACCACTTATACCCATACCAGAAAAGAAACTTGCATCTTGCGTTCCATCAGAATTAAGACGAGCTACACTATTTCTGATAGAACCGTCAGAAGTGGTAAAATGTCCACCAATGATAACTTTATCATTTGGTTGAATAGCTATAACAGAAAGAGTGTTGTTTAAATTCATATCATAACTAAATGTCCTGTCGAGCGTTCCATCAGAATTAAGACGAGCTATATTATCAGCTGAAGTTCCATAATTAGTTAGATATCCAATAACAAGCTTACCGTTTGATTGTACAACTATATCGTTTATAGCAACTAAACCATTCGGTACTTCACTATAATTGAAACTTGAGTCTGGAATACCATTGGCATTAAGACGAACAATATGATTTACAGCTTTTCCATTGTAAGAAGAAAAATTTCCGCCAATAATAATCTTATCGTCGGATTGAATAGTCATAGTATTAATATTATCTCCTGCAAAGCTTAAAGCAAAAGTTTCATCAAGTGTTCCGTCGATATTGAGACGGGCAATTTTACCAACAACCGCACCATTATAAATATTACCCACGTCGTACGATCCTTGATAATACTTTGAGTAGCCATTATTAATAATAATCTTACCGTCAGATTGGACAGCAATTGCAACAGCAGCATAATTCAATCCAGTGCCAGCGTTAAATGTTGTATCCAAAGAGCCATCAATATTTATACGAACGATATTATTCACTGATTCACCATTAAAAGTTGTAAACCACCCACTAGCAATAATCTTGCCGTCTTGTTGGATAGCCATAGCGCTTATGCCCTCCTCCCCTGCCATCCCTATTGGTTCAAAACCCGAAGCAAAAGTTGTATCAAGTGTTCCATCGGTATTGAGACGAGCAATCCGGTTTCTTACTATGCCATCATATGAACTAAACTGTCCACCAATAATTATCTTCCCATCTTCTTGAATAGTAGTGATATGCACTGAACCATTCGCCCCGCTCATTGCCTGCCCTTGTGTCGAAGTCGTTGGAAACACTGCCGTCACCACACCTGAACCAGCCGAATTGGTAGCAACTGCATCTGCAACCGCAAAAAAGTTTTCTGACACTCCAGACAATGTATAACCAATCTTTGGCGTAATAATTATAATTGCTGTATATGCTGTGCTTGGATCAAAAGTAGTTGGATTGCCATTCCAAGATATTGTTGCAGTATATTCATCCGTGTCTGAGATTGAAGATGTCGGCACGGCACCAGTTGCTGGCGCCGAGATTCCAAAGATCGCAGCTGTCGAAATTGATGTCTGGGCAGCATTAACCACAATTGCCTGATTAGTTTCGTAACTATTAACCACAATCTTAATCGATGAGTCTCCCACACTGAGAACAGCGCTATTAGCCTTATCTGTTGTAATGTTATTGGCAAAAAAATCTGCGAAAGTCACATCCTGAGTACTTCCGTCTGATTTCGAAAGAGTCACAACCAAACCAGATAAATCAAGATTTTCACCTGAAGTATAAGTTGTTTTCGTTGGCGGTGTTTTCACTGTAATACCAGTTGTCGTTACTATTGGTGTTTGTGCCGTTCCATTGTTTACACTTGTTGGAATATTTAATCCTCCAAAATTATCCCACTGCGAATAATACCTATTATTATTAATTTTATCCGAAATATTAATTGAAGATAATTTCCAATCGCCGATCTCAGATGATGGAGGAAATATCAATTCAGCCTCAAAAATTCCATCCGTGCTAGAACCGCTAATGAGCGCATTGGTTGGCTCATATGGATAAGTCATAGAAATTATAGGGTACTCACCCGTAAACGCATTGAAATAAAATCCTGCCATAAGACTAGAACCGCCAGAAGGAGATGCAAAAAATAAATTCGCAGAACTGACACCGGTATTATCATCAATTAAATGCATCCTAACTACAACTTTTTTATTCCCAGTAGATGCATCCACAGTTGTTGGTAAAAATTCAAGAGACTCAAGCGTAGGTGCGCCGGAATCAGATGCCGCAGCTTCATTCAGAATTTCCGTTGCAATATCCAATCCCTCAAAGTTATTCCAATTAGAATAATTGCTGAAATTATTAATTCTGTCTGCAATTGAAATATTACTCAACTTCCAAATTCCAGCCTCGGAATATTGAGGCAACACCAATTCAACTTGAAAAACACCGTCGGTACTTGCTCCGCTAAGTAGTGCGTTTTTAGCTTCATATGGATATGAGAAACTACTCATTGTATATGTTCCATCGTAGTAATTAAATGAAAATCCAGCGCTCTTGCTATTATTGCCAGAAGGAGAGGTAAAATTCAAATACGCATTATTAACGCCAGTTACATTATCCTTTAAATGCATAGTAATAAGAATTTTTTGTTCACCATCAGTCGTGTTCACTTTTACTGGAGACATTTCCAAGGATTCTATCGTTGGCGCGCTAGCATCAAATATAGTAGCCTCGTTCAGAATTTCTGTTGCAATATTTGCCATGTTTAATCCCTCAAAATTATTCCAACTGCCATAATTGCTGTAATTATTGTTCACGTCGGAAGCTGAAATATTATTTAGCTTCCATGTTCCAGCTTCTGAATATTGAGGCAATATCAACTCCGCTTGAAAAATACCATCAGTACTTGTTCCATTAAGTAACGCATTTTTAGCTTCGTATGGATATGAGTTCGTGTTTATTTGATATGTCCCGTCGTATTGATTAAAGAATAATCCAGCACTTCTGCTATTATTATTAGAAGGAGAGGTGAAATTCAAAGAGACATTATTAATTCCAGTTCCAGCATCCTTTACATGCATAGTAATCAAAACCTTCTGTTCACCATCAGTTGTGTCTACATTGACAGGGGACATTTCCAGAGATTCTATTACTGGAGCTTCAGTATCAATTTCAGTAGTGGCCTGTGCATTATTGAAAATTCCAAAAGAGATTAAAACCGCCAAAACCAAAAACTCGCCTTGCCAGCTTTTAATCATTTTTTTCATGTTGTTATTTTTTATATTATATCAAATAATGCTGATAATCCTATTCTATTCTATTTTCTTAATATTGTCTAAGCAATCTTAATTTACAATAGCAGTCTCGTTCTAGGGAGTTATCTTGGTATAGTATAAAAAGATATATTAGTCTCACTTTTCGCCAAAACAAAAAAACACCTCGCGAAAAGTGTTTTATGCCTATAGTAAAACAAAGTTCATCTGCCGAGGCGGACAAGGCTAATCGTAAGCCCTGCTTGCCGGCAGGCAGGTATTGTGGTTAGTCCTCTTGGTATGTTTATCTGAATTTTTTGGTTTTACTCTGATAAATCAGAGCAAACGACCCATAGAATTTGGTCAATGTCCGAAGACATCAACCGCACCTTAACTCCCTAGAAAGAAGGTGTTTGGAAACGGACAACGCACGAGGATTATGCCATAAATAAGCCGCCAAGTGAAGCATTTGATCTCTGCTAATTACGCAGAAATTACTTTTTAATTTACAGTTGCATTCTAGTGAGTTATAAGGAAAATTGCAAATTTTCCAATCCACTCACCTAGTCTATATACATCATTTATCCAAAATAATTTTCCACAGCAAACTCAAACTGTTTCAAAAACAGTTCCTTAAAATATGAAACATTATTTTGTTCATAGAATAACAGTACAGCTTTTTTGTACTCCACTTCATCCATGCTTCTATACGAAAGCGGACATGAGTCGAATGATTGCAAAATAGCGTTTCCGCTCAAGCGGCTAGTTCTCTTGTTGCCATCCACAAATGGTTGAATATATGCAATGAGCAGCATTAAAATAACCGCCTTTTCAAAAGTATTCTCCGTTTCGTTTACTTTTTGACAAGTTTTTTCAAGAGCCTCCCTGATTTGAAACTCATTATCCAGTGGAGTGTATTTTGTTCCGGTAATTCTAACCAGCGTTTTTCTAAGATTTTTTGTCACTCCCATGTCCTTTGTCAAGAACGCATGAATATCTTCTATTTTTTTGACGGTTATTTCCCTGAAAGCATCCTTGTTGTCTCGAATATATTCCAGAGTTGCCTTGTGGTTCAAAATCATCGTGGCTTCCTCCTGCGTGTGTCCAGGAGCCTGCTCATGGTTTTTGATAAGCTGTTCTGTCTCCAAGAGGTCATAGGTGTTTCCTTCTATCTTTGAAGACTTCCAACTAAAATCAATATTGAGCCTTTCAATTTCTTTTTTAAGTCCATCCGGGGAAATATCTTTGATTTTCTTTCTGTAAATTTCATTCAGCTCCGAAAGTTTGTTTTTTTCAACTTCGGTAAAGATACCATCCAGTTGTCCAAAAATATCAAAATTGAATTTCTCCTGAACTTTTCTATGATCAGTATCTATGGAAAAATATTTATCTACATCAATTTTTTTTACAGTTGAATATTGCGAAGAGATCTGATATGTTACTGCGCGTCCAGCCTTGCCTTGCCTCTCAATCAAGTTAAACTCTAGCAGCTTTTCCAAATCTCTCGATATTGTTATTCTTGTGACCTTGCCTAATTCTTTTTCTATGTACTCAATTATTTGGCCAATGGCAACAACACCCTTTTCTTCGATAAAGGAAAGGATAAGATCTTGTCGCTTGCTTAAATTTTCAGTATTCATGCTCATATAATTGTATCATTTTTATGCTCTAATTGTATCATTTATGTTACATTTAGTCAACAGAAATGTTATATTTAAAAAATAAATAGCTTAAACAAGCCCATAATTTGCATAATACAAAGTGGCACTCTTCACATATATTAACTATATACAATTATATGTGATTATATACGATAAAAAATGAAAACCCCCGCAAGCGTTGCGCCTGCGAGGGTTTCAGTACTGCGTTGTGTACTTTCTTGATGGTAGACTATTCACCTATTGCGAGATACCTTCCGCCACTTCTCGTAAAAATAAGATACGTGGTGGAAGGCAGATGAAACGACTCTGATTTTCTTTCTTTCTCCTCTTCAATCAGTCTGAGTCTGTGTTCGTAAAGTTCTCGCCATTGCTGCGGAAGAAAGTCATCCCATTGCGGATGCCCCACGAAGCAGTCAATGACCCTTGTGCAGTCTTTCTTCTTATACTCGAAGCCAGGGCAATTACTAACAGAATATTTGTATCCCTTATTCCTGCTCAGTAAGAACTTGACGGTTTGCTCGATATTCAACCCTTCCAGGATTTCATGGGTGCCATCAAAATATTCCCAGTCGGGCCAGATTTTTGATTCCAAACAACGAGAAAGAACACTACGTTCTAAGTCATGCAACATTTCTGTTGCGCCGCACAACGCACAAGGAAAACTGAACATGGTCACCTCCTCAAAGAAGCATCTCTTGCCATATTGGCAAGTTTGATGACTCCAGCTAAAAGCGTTAACTGTTGAACTTTAGAGTCGACGTTGTGAGGCTGGTAACGCACTCCGTAACTGTCTTCTCTAGTGAAGTGTTCAGGACTTATACATGCACAATTACCGGGACAGCGGAATGTTGGACAGCGCACGTTGGCCTGATATTGACCAATGTAGAAATCATCACGCAAAGTGTAAGAAAGTCTCTTGCCGGCTAGATGTGCATAGAACTTTTTCATTGAGTTCATGACTGCACTATATTTTTCTCCGTCATTCCAAATTGTTGCTGCAAAATCCAACACTTCCTTAGAATAGAAAAAGCTAAATGATCCTCCATTGAAATAGTCGTGAGACTTAACAACAACAAGATCGATTGCAAAAAACTGATTAACATCGAAAGTTTCGTCCTTGGGTTCAAATAGGCTAATGACAGTTGTCAGATCACTGATGCTAGCTGAAATCTCATCCTGCTTTTTCCAACTTGGCTTGTAAGGAAGCTTGCATTCCCATGTGATCCAGGAATTTCCAGGCGAATCAACAAGGGAAAGCACCTTACCATAACCCCAAGAGCTTTCGCTGGGCGGAATGAATTTACTAAAACCACATTCCTTTTCAAAATAATCAGCGTGGCGATTTGTTCCGCAGAGCAATTCTTTGACGAATTGGTTTAGGTCTGGCCTAAGAGAGAAGGAGATGGTTGCAGTTTCTTCGTTGATGATTATTTCATGGGTATGCGGAATATCATTAAAGATAATGTGCCTCATCTCTACCTCCCTATATTTTATGAAATTGACAAGAAACTTAGTCCTATATTTAATCACTCAATAGCAATAAAAGCAAATGTAGAAAAAATGAAAACCCCCACAAGCGTTGCGCCTGTGAGGGTTTTTCAGTACTGCATTGGTACTTCTTGTTCAGTATTTCACGTGAGCCTTGTCGAAGGCATCTTCGATAGCCTTCTTCCACTCGGGATTTTCGACCGGTGCCGTTACTGAGTAGCGGATGAAATTTCCGAAGTGGACGCCCGCGATTCCGGTCTCCTGGATCATGAGCCTGTTGAATGCCTCGCCGTCTTTGACGAGCTGACCGAAGGCTTCGGCCGGCACTTTCCAGAGTGAGAAGAACCCGGCTGCCGGAGCAACTGCCGGTATCATGCCGTGCTGCTTAAGCATCTGCGTGAGCATGAGGTTGCGATCCATGTACATGTTGCGGTTCTTGGCGATGGAGGACATGTCGCGTTCCATGCACTTGAGTACGCCGTAGGCTGCCGGAGCGAAGAAGCCGCTATCCGTGTTGCCTTTGATCGTGGCGATGTCGTTGATAAAGTCGGGCGATCCGACCATTGCGCCGACGCGCCACCCGGTCCCGTTGGCAATGATCTTGGATGCTGAGTAGGCTTCGCACCAGGAAAGCTGAGGGTAATCCTGAGCAACCTGTGCCAGCGTGCAGGCGTCGTCGAAGTACGTGAGTATCGAATACGCCGAATCGTTGAAGAGACGGATGTTGTTTTTCCAGCAGACCTCGCAGACCTCCATCCAGAACTCAGCGGTGGCAACCTGCCCGGTCGGATTATGCGGGAAGTTGAGCATCAGAAGATTGGTGCCTCCCCGAACGTCGCCCGGAGTAAAGAGAAACTCGTTGTCCGAAGTAGTTTCGAGAGGATAGTGGTCCAGGCCGAGGTAATTGCACTGCACAGCCGGAGTGGGATAGCCGGGATCGGTCATAGTGCCAACCATGATGCGGTTTTCCATGCCGCAGCCAGTTACGGTTTTGCGCGTTCTGATCGAGCCGCAAGCCATGGGAATGAGACCGAGCATGGGCTTGATGCCGGGAATCGGCAGATAGGCCAACCCGTCGCGCAGACCTTCGCCACGCTGGTGAAGATTGATGAACTTCTCGGCGAAGCCGGGAACGCCAGGACACCCGTTGTCCTGGTATTCGTGCATCGACTCTTCGGTGCTGAGGACAGCTTCGGCAGCTGCCTCCCTTGCAACTTTGAGAGCAGGTCCGCTGGGCTGGCCGATAGTGAGACGATAAACCTTTCCGCCCGCTGCCTCGCGCTCGTTACACATGGCCTTGATGGCTTGGAAAAGGTTTGCGCCGCCGGACGGCAGCCAACTCTGAGGTACTAAGGTTTTCTGATTCATGAACGCCTCCTCCTTGGGTTAGTACTGCTTACTCATGTGCATGGGACTTGTTTCCCTGACAAGAAGATCGCCGATCGTTTCAGCACGGCTGATACGTGAGACCGTGTTATCTTCTTCCAGCAGTAATTCCTGGGAACATCCCCAGCCATTGTAGTTCATCTTCATTGCGATTCCGTGAGCGCCGGTGTCATGCACGACGACGAAGTCCCCTTCGTCGATGATCGGCAATTCCCTGTTGGAAATCATGTGCATGTTTTCGCAGAGCGGTCCGACAAGCGAAACCGTCTCCATGAGATCGCCAGCTTTCTCTTCACCAGAAGGCGAAAGAATGCTGACCTCGTGATGAGCCGGATACATGGGCGCCCTGAGGATGTCGGCCGCATCGCAGATGTCCAGGCCGACGAAGGTTTTGTATTTGTCCATCTTGTTGATCGCGCGTGAAACGAGAACGCCGTGCGGACCGGTTACGTAGCGGCCGGACTCGATGTAGAGTAACGGCAGATAACCGCGCCGCGCCTTGAACTCCTCGAGGTACTCGTTGGCGAGCTGCGCCATCATGTAAATGTCGAGTTCCTCCTGTTCGAGGGGGTTGTAGACGATCCCGATGCCGCCGCCGATGTTCATGAAATCAAACTGGATGCCAAGAGCATCCTGAAGGATGTCGATCTGTTCGAGCTGCATTTTGACGTTACCCGCCAAGATGCGCGGATCGCGGCAGTTGGAGGCGTACATCGTGTGTATGCCGAAAGTCTCGGCGCCGAGATCACGGGCGCGCTTGTATGCCTCGACGATCTGGTCATGCCTCACGCCGTATTTCTGGTTTATCGGCTCACCGATGACCTTGTCAGTACCCTCCTGGCGAAGTTCGCCCGGATTATATCTGAAGCAGATGCGTTTCGGGACCTCGGGAACCTTCTTGAGAAAACTGATGTCGTCCAGGTTGAGAATACCGCCACTGGCCAGAGCGTAGGGATAGTGGGCGGGATTGGTGTTGTTGGAGGTGTACATGATTTGGTCGGGGCGTGCGCCTGCCAGTCTTGCCCTATACAGCTCGGTCGGCGAAGCGCAGTCCAAACCAAACCCCATCTGGAGAATGATCTGCAAGATGTTGATGTTCGGGCAGGCTTTCACCGCGAAGAAGTTGGTGCCGGGATTGGCAGTGAAAAACAGTTCCTGCATAAGCCTGATCTTCCTGCGAATCCCACCTGCGTCGTAAATGTGGAAGCCAGGACTTAAAGCCCAGTTCAGCTCTTTGTCTCCGTAAAACTCACTATTGCTGCCGACGATTGTCGGTCTGAAATCCTCGGCGATCTGCGGCAACAATGGAAATAGCCTCTCCTTGAAACTCTGCGTCATCGGCATAGCATTTCCTCCATTTTCCTGGGGTTATACTTCGTTGACGAAAACTCCTCCTCTGAAATAAAACATTCCTCCTTTTGTTTGGATTAAGTTCCAACCTATATGTAAATTCATTCATTTTTCAAGGTTCATAAACTGCATTGAAGCAGTTTATTATAATAACAGTTATGTATATTTATGCAATACTATTACAACTTTGAAATTGACACTATGTATCAATTTTGCTAAGTTAGGTGTTCACAGTTATTTTGTCAAAAGAAGCACCACAAATCCCATAGGAGGGTAAGTAAAAACGATGAAAAAAACTCAGGTTATGGTAAACGGTTTGCCGGGAAAAATGGCCACCATGGTTGTGAAAGCACTTGCACACGACAAGGATCAACGGTATGAAATCATACCACTTTCTTTCACTGGACCTGAAATAATAGAGTCCTACACGGTGTTACTGTTGAATAATAAGGGTGTTCAGTTTGATTTCATCAAGCCAAGCGACCGTCTCGAGCGTCGGCATGAAATCTCCCACAAGTGGCCTGGTGTCATAATGGTAGACTTCACACTTCCCGATGCTACAAACGAGAACTGCGATTTCTATTGCCAAAATGGATGGCCGTTTGTCATGGGAACTACCGGTGGCAACAGAGATCTCTTGACTGAAACCATCATTGAATCAGCTATTTCGGCAGTGATCTCGCCCAACATGTCTATTCCGATTGTAACCATGATGTCCATGATCGAATATGCGGCAACAACCTTTCCTGATGCTCTCAAGGGATTTCGTCTGTGCATAGATGAATCTCATCAGGCAGGAAAAAAGGACAAGAGTGGCACAGCACACAAGATTGGTGAGAACCTCAAGCTCCTCGGTGTCGACTATCAAGGCATTGACTCAATAAACGACATCCGTGACACTGTCCGACAAATTCTCATGGGAGTTCCGAAAGCGGATCTTGGTGGTCATGCCTATCACAACTACAGATTGCTTTCTCCTGATGACACTGTGCAACTCGGCTTTCTGCATAATGTGAATGGCCGGGACACTTATGTTGATGGAACATTGAAAGCAATCGATTTCCTCGCAAAACAGGTATCGGAAGATATCCGCGGAAAGTGCTTCTCAATGATCGATGTATTGAAGGGATAACAATCCCTGAAGAAGAAACTCGAAAGAGGGTTCGCAATGAGCCCTCTTTTTTTATTTCCATTTATTCCCTAAAAAGACAGAGTTATCCACTCCACAGAAACACTAAAAAACCGTCATTCCTGACGGTTCTTGTAAAATCAAATATTCGTTTATTGCATTACGACTTCACATTTTTCAAAAGCAAAACAGAGAAACCAATTGCAGTCAAACATATTGTCGGAATAATAAAAATTACAGGAATCACATTCTGTCCCGCATTAGCCATAAATAATACCTTTGAAGTCAGAGCAATCATCAACAGCGACAGAAATAAGATACTTATGACAGTGAAGAGATACCCATGAATATTTTTCTTGAAGGCAAGAAAGCCTGAAACAAAAGTCATAGGCAAAAATAATCCCAAATCAAATCCCTGTACTATGAGAGTAGTGTAATGCTCTACCGCCACTGGGACAATTGTTCCGTCAAATAAAGGTGGCACAACTATACTCAGCCAAAGAAAACCAATCATTGTGGAATTTATCATCAAAAAAATTCCAGCGTATTTCAAAATTTTTTCAGATTTGAAATCATCTTTCAGTTTGTTAATATCGTATGAAAATATATTTAGAATAAAGGCAAAGAAGGATGCTCCGAGCAACAAAACATAGACCAAAAACATCCTGTTATACATTGCCATCGCTGTATAAAACAAGTATGTCAAAAAGAAATATGAAAGTGTTCCTGAAAGTAGAAATATTCCTCTTAGTGAATTTCTCCTGGATAAGAAAAGACCAATTAAAAGAAGTGGCACACCTACTAATAATGTCACCCAATCTTGAGCAATTCCCTGCACAGCCACGTCAGCTGACATATCTCCATACAATCCCTTACCATAAATCTCAACCCGATTCCCACGAAAAGATTCGATAGTATGTTTGCCAACTCCATCGATTGAGAATATCCCACTCATTGTTGCCACTATTGAACACACAGTAATCAACAAAACCAAAATTGTGATGATTTTTTTATTTTTCATTTTATTGTAAGATATTTCTTAATATTATCAATGCTATACCCATCGCAAATAGTAACGTGAAAATAGTTTTATTATATTTTGCTAATAGTTTCGGAATAAAAATATCAAAGCCAATTTCCTGATTGTCTGCATATCTTCCTGCAACGATAGTTAATGGACATCTCCACTTAAAGATTATCAGGGTCAATCCTTCAATAAGAATTACAGCAATCGCAATATACACGTACTGATTCATGAATCCGAGTATTCCAGCACTCAGCACATAAAAGACACAGGATGCCATAAATGCCCAAATAAGAGTATGGGTTAGTTTTATTGCAAATAACTTCATTTCTTTTCATTGTTAAAAATAACGGCAAGCAATATACCTGAAACAATTAACGCCAACCAATTGATAGAAATGCTTGCGACTTCAAACCTGTATTCTCTGCTTAATCCATAGATGGTAGAATATGCGATAAAAGCAACTGCCGTTAATACAAAAGCTGATGCAAAAGTCCAGCGAATTGCTTTCTGCAATTTTCCATCAGAAAAAACAAAAGCCAGAAAAAGAAATGAAACGCTCATAAAAATAAATCCTAATTCTTCCAGCACGATAAAAATTCCGTGAGGATTATATTGCGTCAACATTGAAATGCCATCGGTTTCTCCATTAAGCAGACTTGGCTGGATTACGGATAGTTGCACAAAGTAATCAGATATCAAAACAAATGCCGACATCAATGCAAAATACAATCCGATTTGACTGTATATTTTCTTTTCTCCTGATGCCCAGCGATGGATACAAACCATCAGAACAAGATATGCAATCATCAGGAACATTGCAGGAAATATCCAGTAGTAATCCCTTGGAAAACGTGATGCTATATCTAAATATGGATATACAAAGCAAGAACCCTTGCAATACGGTCCAGAAAACGGAGGCGTGAGAATTGCAATGCCGAATGTTATCAAAGTTAAAACTACTGTTGAAATTGAAGAATAAAATCCAAGTTTATTTTTTACATTCATAATGAATTACCTTAAGGTATTAGTGTAATTAAGCAGAGTCCCTCCCTGCGAAAATCCAACCTGAATGAATGGATAACCCTCTATTGTTTTTTGCGACTTATCTTCCCACCTGAAAAAATAATTTGTGCCTTTGATATTCTTACTTAAGCTCAGTGCATCTAAATATACATCAGGCGTATTTTTCGTAATAAACTGCTTTGCCATTGCTTCAAGTTCTTGTTGAGTATAGCGAGAAGTATTATCTACAATCTTCTCACTCTCATTCCCTATCGGAAGATTACGTGAACCAAATTCTATAATTTTGCCATTGGCATCCACTTCATATCTGTCAGCACCTGCCATATATACACCCACAGGAACAACCATGCCATTGGAAGATTTACTCTCATTCTCATATTGAACTGATAAATCAGGAGTATCAGCAAACTTGCGAATCTCTGAAATGTCTCGCTGAACTCTTAATTCTTGGGCGGTTTGTTTTGGCTCCTGTTTGGTTTGACTTTTGTTATATGCCAACACTCCCACAGCAACAACCACTAAAACCAATGCGATTATCAGTATTTTATTTTTCATAAATCATAAATACTATTTAATAAAATTCAATACTTAACCTATATTTAATGCGACATATTCAAGTGCTTCTTTTTCCAATTTTCTCAGCTTCTTCTCAATAAAATCAGCTCTTTTAATCTTTCATCCATATTTTCACTAATTTGCAGTTTTTCAGGAAAAATACTATCATTTTTAATATCATCACTTCCAAATGGCAGAACAAAAACATTACCAGCCTTGGCATTCTTTCCAGACACTACGGCTATTTTCATCCCTTCATCTTTAAATTGCTGAATCAATTCATCTATGGGTGTAACAAAACCAGGAAACTCATCTTCTTCAGCTTTTAACTTTGCATAACTATCACTTTCAATTCCAGAAAAAGAAAACTTCTCTCCGCTCTCAGCAAGTTCTTTTGATAAAGTAGCTATGTCATTTTTTCTTTGTTCTTTTATAATTTCTTCTGGCTCTTTTTCCATATGTTTAACTTGTTCAATATTGTTGGCACTTGGCATATCATATCTGGACATAATTTTATATTTTCTAATAATTAAGGTTGATTTTATTATATCACAGAAAAAGAGCCTCTGAGGAAATCCCCAAAGGCTCTGCTTTGATTGCTTTTGTGTTAAATCAGTAATGCTTGCCACACGAAATGTTCTCATTTACTGTATCGGAACCAAAATGCAGGCTAAAATACCACCTAATAACATCATAAGAACGAGTGTTGGCTTGTTTTTCGGTTTCCATGCTCCGAATTTATAAAGTGCCCAAACAAAGAAAACGCCTCCAACAAAAGATAACGATAGCTGAACAATTATTCGTATAGGCATACAAGAATCTCCTTTCCTTGAAATAATTCACCCTCCACAATGCTTCCGTTTCATTGCCTCATGATAATCCCAACACTTCTGGCATGACACATTGTGACGTTCCAGGGTTGTTCCCTTGGTCATGTGATGCAGTGCCCTGAACAATTCTTCTGGTGGCTCTCCTTTCTCGCTCTGCCAAGGGTGTGAAAAGTGAAAATCAATATCACTCTTAGCATCCCTACAACAATAAACATAATCGAAGGGAATATAAAGTCCCAACGTGTTCATTATTATAAAAAAGATTAGCAAAGAAAATGTCAGCCAGTTGCCCAATCCTCCAATGATGATTACTGCCAACATAACCGCTGAACCTATGAGACCCATTGTTATCATTACATTTTTCCAAAAGCCTTGTGTAATCGGAAAATGACCGACCTGTTTCATTGCCTGAATGATGTTCATGTTGCCACCTCCTCTTTTAATATGTTAATTAAGTTTACGATTCTAGCATTACTACAATTATTGTTTTGACAATAAAAGCAGAACCAGGCACCCACCGAGAGCAAGAACAGCAAAGTTCATTCGAACCTCCTCCCAAAAAGTACAGTGATATATTGAACCTTGTCGTTCTTCAATCTTTGTTGCAACAAAAGCAACCACGAACATCACCGCAAGCATTATCAATACTTTCAAGTATTCCATATCGTACTCCTTTTCATGCATGATTGTTATTGGGCAATTGCCAATTAAACACTATTTGATTGTTAAGATTACGACATTGTACATTAGTACAATTAAGACCAGAAATCAATACAAATCTGACTAACAAAAAATACTGAAAACCATGCCTTCGTGGCACAAGAAGTCAACGAGAGTTATCCACTCCAGAAAATTGATTTAACCAATAAAAAAAAGCCGTCCAAAATCTGGGCGGCTTTGCGAACCAATGCTGTGGCTCTCATTGTAATAATCTAGTTCACTTGGTAGCGGACAAAACTGTCTACTGCATGAGCAGTTTTTTCACTGCCCTCCATGGTAACATTGTGCCAGAGAGGAAGCGAGACGATAGAGAAGCTTCGCTGCATAGCTGTCTTAATTTTAAACAGCGAAGACTTCTCTTTTTGGAAAACGAAGTCTTTTGCTGCCCACATACAGATTATGGGTATCTCCTTGGGGACATCCTTGAAGGCCTCCAGAGATTCGTTTCCGTGGCAAAGTCTGATCCACTCCCTGATTCGCTGGCGAAGTCTGCTGAGCGCAAACGGGCTTTTCTCCTTGGGCAAAAAATTTTTTAGTTCCGCCCAGACTTTGTTGCCGCGAAATGCGATGCCGTGCAGAATGCCATTTGCAACGAACTTAATGCCGACTTCCAGCAGACCTCTTTTTTCAAAACCTGCGGGAGCTAGAAGTATCATGCTTGTGACAAGCTTTGGATATCGACTGGCGAGGTTTGTGATGATCTCTGCGCCCATAGAATGACCGACGAGGTGAACTTTTTTGCCGGGAAGAACCTGCTTTATGAAGTTAGCGAGGATGTCTGCATCGTCCCTTCTTGTATTGTCGATGACATAGTAAGGAAGAAACGGGTCGTCGGAATTTCCGTAGCCAGGCATGGAGACCATACAAACTTCGTGACCCAATATTGCGAGGTCGTATCCGAATTTTGCAGTTCCTGTCCAACCCGAGCCGAAGCCCGTAACCATCAGAAAAACTTCATTGCTGAAGTGCTGGTTCCCGTCGTTTATGATGCAGTAATCGATCGCGAGGGTCGCCCCTCTTGATGTTGAAACTTCGACTTTCTTGCTCTGCTTGAGTTGCGGTCCGATCACGTTTTTAATTACCTGTTTCTCTCTGCTTTCAATTATAACTAAAGCTGTTTTTGCCATGGCTGGCCTCCTTTTTCAGACGTGGTATTTTAAAGTGATGATTCAAGTCAAAGTAACTTTTCTTTGGCAAATTTACCACCTTCTCCAATTCTGCCTCTGTCGATTTCTCTTATGGCAATTTGCTCATAACATTCAGCATCAATTCCATAAAACGAAACGTTACCGTGACCTATAAGCATTCGCACACGACCAGTAAGTATGATACGTGATATGCCAATAATGTCATTGGTTTTGTATCCAATGTACCAGTCTCGTCCTGGTTTTTCTGGTTCGAGCACTGTGTAGTTTCTCCACCCTCCTAGTATCGGTATATGGAAAAGAAATATCCAGCGGGAACGAATCACTTTATCACTAATGCCTGTGCAATGAACCATGATGGATTTATCAAGACCATCAACATCTTATTTTGACAGCCTTACGTTATTCCATCTGTGTCCTCTTTGTGGAACTTCCTTGAGAGTTCCAGAAATTAGGTACATAAGTGGAACCATCAAAATGTCTGCCAGCTTAGCCAACCACCCAAGAGATGGCACAATTATCTTAGCTCTCATTTGTAACCCCTCCTTGAATTTTAATGTACAACAGAAAAGAATAGCACTAAATGTGTCATAAGTCAACCAAAATTCATGAATATTTTAGACGCTAGAAAACTCCCTAGAACCAATCACGTTCTAGGTAATTACTGAAAAATAACCATATCTTGAAAATAAAGTAAGTAATGATGCAGGGTGGTAATATTTTCGCACAACAAAAAAACACTCTCGCGAAAAAGTGTTTTCATGCCTACAGCAAGATAATAAAATCTTGTGTATTTCTATTATACATGAAGCATATTTTTTGTCAAAGAAAAAAGGCTCCTGAAATGATACCAGGAGCCCTGCTCGTGTCTCGGTGGGATTGAACCACCTTGATTTCGATGCGAGAAACACGAAATTGAATTGGTTGGGCTGATAGGATTTGAACCTACGACAGCTAGATTAACGGTCTAGCCCTCTACCAACTGAGGTACAGCCCAACAAGCAAAAAATTTGAGACCTAATCGCAACAACCGACAAACCCAGTAAAAGTCACGCACAGCCACGGTGTACATCCGTCTGCACGCCCCAAATAAAAGATAAGTCTAGAATTGGAATGACTAGGTCCCAACCGTATTACGATTTGGTGCCCCTGAGTGGACTCGAACCACCGACACCCAGCCACAATCCATCTTTCAGCATGTGAAATTAAGTGTCTGCAGTCCACTCTCATTCGCCAAAATTTGGAAGCTAGTGCTCTACCAACTGAGCTACAGGGGAACAATCGTAAAATTGGTGGGGTCTTGAAGGCAATCCGCTTCTCTGGATATCGCCAACTATCTGATACTGTATCTTGCTGACCAGGCTGCGACCTCGGCACTTCAAGACACCCCATATAAAGAACAAAAAAACACTAACCAATATATCCTTAAAAATACTAAAGAAATATAGATTAATGTTTTTGTTTTGATAGATTACTAAATCGTAAGCTATTGTGGCTAGTCCTAATGGTATGTTTATAAGAATATTATGGTTTTACTCTGATAAATCAGAGCAAACGACCCATAGAATTTGGTCAATGTCCGAAGACATCAACCGCACCTTAACTCCCTAGAAAGGAGGTGATCCATCCACAGCTTCCGCTACGGATGCCTTGTTACGACTTCACCCTTATCATCGATCCCACCGTTGTCCCCGGTTTAAAACGGG
>Ga0209727_1000954_pt1 | contig 27065 bp, 46 predicted proteins | sample RifGroC1_FD_183995 | JGI IMG/M metagenome (GOLD analysis project Ga0209727, IMG submission 183995) | Groundwater microbial communities from Rifle, Colorado, USA - Groundwater C1 (SPAdes) (version 2) | ecosystem: Environmental > Aquatic > Deep subsurface > Groundwater | place: Rifle, Colorado...
CGGAAGTCTACCGAGACGCACTTGAGGTACAACTGCCGATACGGGACCGCCCAGCCGGCCGCAACCGCTCTGAGCAACGGGTAGTCAAGTGCGATTCCCGGAAAGAGTTTGTGCCCGATCGACACGCCGTCAAATCTCTTCGGAGTCGCCGTGATCCCAAGGCGTCGACTCTCAGGATTTCGGTCAAACCATTCCAGGAGCGGAGCTGTCTGTTTAGCTGCTGCTTTGTACTTGTGTGCCTCGTCGAAAACAACCATCCAATGGTAGGTCGGATCGAACTTGTGAAGTCGTGCCCACGCCGTGCCGTTGGCCTCCGGTTCGCTATTGAGCCTTGCGATTTCCGCCAGGGCCTCCTCCGGCCCGACTGCGCCGCGGTCTAGCGCATGAATGATCGTGCTGACCTTTTCTCCGGGAAGGGCACCAATCCGGTGAATTCCATAGTGAGCCAGTCTGCCCAATTGCTCTGGAGTGGGCGGTTTGCGAGGGGCAAGCGTCTGCCGACTGGCGATGACGATCTTCGGCACGCTACCCGAGTCGAGCGACTGCGAACCCATTTCGATGCCAGGCGTGATGCCGAGCACGTCTTCTACCTCTTGGGCGAATTGCCAGACAAGGTGTTGCTCGTAACTGACCACCATGACGCGATGATTGTCTGATCGCTGAAGCCACGTATCGCCGATAAGACTGGAAATTATAGTTTTTCCGCAGCCGGTTGCCCCGCGAACGAGTACACCGAGCACGCCCGCATTCCAAAGCCGGATCGATTCGTCATGGGCTTGGATCTGGTAGTCGCGCGGAACGATACCGGCACGGCTTCGAGGGGCCTCAAGCTCGACTGGGAAAAGCGTCGCGTTCATTTCGCTTTAGCCTGGGCCGCGAGTAACTTGTGATGATAAGTATTGACGCGGCCGGTCTTCCGGCAGCCCTTGCACCCATCGCCCTCACAGGCCGGGCAAAGTTTTTCGGACTTTGTGAACCGCAGGTCCTTTTTCAGCGCGGCGATGTCGCCGTCAATCTGCGACTGATAGTCCTTGATCCAAGGATCGTCGGGGATCGTCGCAACGAGCTTGTCGAATTCGTGACACCAAGATTCGATCGTCTTTGCCACCTTCTTTCCGACTTCTTCCGGCCCGGGCTCAGCCGGTCCATCGTCGATGGCCTGTCCAAGCGACTGCCGACCAGCCAAGACGGCTTCGAGAATTGCGTCCTGATCCTCTTCGGGCATTGCGGCCAGTTGGGCGCGCTGACCTTTGGTGGGCTTGATCTTCTCGGTATTGATGGCTTGCAGGACGGCGGTGGACACTTCGGGTTCTTCGGGCTCATCTGGCGTTTCGCTGTCACGCGCAGCGATGGCCTCTTTGACGCTATCGGCTTCGCCAGCCTTGATGAGCTTGGCGACTTCGACCTGTTCGGACTTCGGGAGGGCCGCGAGTGCCGTCACCTGGGCTTGGCTATCTCCGGTCGGAGTATCTTTTAGGATGTCGACTGCCGTGGTAGAGAGTGTTTTGCCAGCCGCCAATCGTCGTTCCACAGTGCGTTCGGAGAGGCCCGTAGTTGCGGCCGTGTCGGCGACAAAATCGCTTACCATGGTCCCGCTTGTGTGGGGGGTTGCGTCTGCCAAATCAACACATGGCGTCCCCTGTTGTGGGGATGTCGTCAGTGTTGGTTTCAGGGCCAGTTCCGTATAGATTCGCTGCCGTTCTGCAAGGGCCGACGACTCTTCGATGACGCTCAGATTTGCCCGCTCAATGTTCTCGTCAATTTCTGCCAGTTTGCACTCCAGGTCGCCCATGGTGGTGATGATGGCGGGAATTGTTTTCCACGGAACCGCCTTAGCCGCGGCGAGTCGGTGAGCACCGAAAACTAGATCGTACTTGTCGTCGCTGGTTTTCGACTTTCGCACCATGATGGGCTGCAAGAGTTGCTTACTCTTGCGGAGTGATTCGGCCATCGCGGCCACTTTGCCGTGCATCGGTGTGCGATGGCTGCGAGATACAGTGATCTTTTCGACTGGAATGTCCTTGACGGATACCGCCATAGCGATCCTCCCTGCTGGCCACGTTTTCGCGGCCAAGCATCCAGGGGCGCGGTGCCCCGTGAAAGCCGCCGCCCGTTGCCGCACAGCGTAAGCAAGAGAGTTTCGTTGGAGCTACGCCCGCTTAGATACGCACACTTGCGGCAACAAGGCGACGGTGGTTTCGTGTATTCATGGCATAACTCCAACTGTTCTGAGTAGGATAGCCGAAGGCCGGCCCGATTGCAATATCATTCCTGGGAATTTTCGGAATAGTCGCAAGTCGTTACGCTGGCTTGACTTTCCGCCAATCCCGAGAGTAGTCCTCGACCTGGTACGTGCCGGGCTCAAAGCTTCTGGTGGCCAAAATGATCTCCAAGGCGGTCTGCGTTTCTGTGTGGATTCGCCAGAGGCGGTCGTAAGTCTTGACCGGGCAATCGCCGTTTTCGTCGCAAGTGTCCGGCTCAACGAGAATCTTGGCAATGTCCCCGATGACATCGCTATTCCCATAGGGCCGTTTGGGGTCAATGCATGGTGCTCCGAATTCGCAATCATCCCAACTGATGTAAGCGGCCCGCAAGAGCTTAATGTGTGTGTCGGTAAGGGTGAAACTCTTCATAGCTTAGGTTCTTTCTTCTCGAAATCTTCGCACGCCTCTGGTACATCCGGCTTCAATACGTTCCACGCCGTGAACCGTGGACTTACGTGCCGGCTTCCTTCCCATCGGACGAGGTTGCATGGCGATGGGTGGCCTCGCCTCGCTGCCTCTTGATTGCGATGTCGGCAGTTCTGGCAGATACGATCGGCACCGGGGAGGTTCATGGATTAGGTTCCTTCTTCTCGAAATATCGGCACGCCGTGCCGTCCGACCCGGCCACCGCGTTTGATCTTGCGGCCGTCCATTAGGGCAATTCCAATGCTTGGCGGATTTTCTCAAGACACTCGCGATTTAGGCCGGCCATTCCGAGAGCGTGGTAGAGTGCCCTTCGCCATGGCAGATCATTGCCAGTCCACTGGAGTCCAACTCTTTTCAGACTTCGGTACAGGTTTAGGGTTTCAACCAACTCGACTTGTCGCGTCTCGCGCTCTTGTTTTGGTATGTTCATGGATTCGGTTCCTTCAGAATGAGACGAGGTCACTCACCTTTCTTGGCATACCGCGCGAGCCGAAGGGCAAGGAAGCTGGCAGCATCGTCCTGGTCCTTGAATTTGGCAATGACCTTGGGGTCTGCTGCGGCATCGTGAATTTGGTACGGGTATTGGTCCCGGTCGGGGACACGAAACATGTAGAATCGGTACTTGGCGGTCTCGGCGCGTTCGGTCTTGAGACTCATACGGGTCCCTCCATATCTTGTAGTTGGAGAGCATCGGCGACATTCCACGGGTAGATCGTGTCGCTAGTTGGCCCGAGGCAACGAATGCGGTCGCGCAGCAACTTGTCAAACCATTCGCCACCCAACAGCATCTTGGCGTCGGCATGGCTCACGGCTTGATATTGCTTAACACGGAAGATATGCGGTGCAACGAGTGACTCAGCCTTTTCGCGGGTCATCGTGCTAGCCTTTCTCTAACCGCCCCGAAACCTTGGGCCGCCTGCATGGCTGCCTTGGCGGTTTCGTAGACGCGATTGCCAATCAGCTTACCGTCAAGCAACAGCCGCCATTCGCGCAGCCTGTACATGTGGCACGCCAACGGGCCGGCCTCGAACCAAGCCGAACAATCGGTGGTCCAGTCGATCTGAAATACCGGGCGGGCATTGCGGACGCTAACCCACAGGGTCGGGATGTCTCGCTTCGGCGTTGTTGGATTGCGTTCGACAACAGGCATACTTCACACTCCGCTACATTAGTGTAGGCTGGGGATATCGCGTTTGATGGCCGCGAGTTCTTCCCGCATCCGCTTGATGTGCTCGACAAACGGAACGCCGTCGTCCGGGCATCCGAGAGCGGCGCGCACTTCAAGCTGAAAGCCATCGTAATCGCAGAGTAACTCGTCGCGGGTACGCTTGACATTTGCGATTTCACTGACAAGTGCTTCGCATTCTGCCTTGAAACTACGCTGGGCTTCCAGAAAGGCGTCGATGTTCTTTGCTTGATATCGCCGCGCAATCATCGCGAGGCGAGATTCTTCGGGTACGGCATCGCTCATGGCTTCTCCTTTGGTTTGTGGCTCTTCGGCGTCGAGTCGCTTGGTCAACTCGGAAACTTCGCTGACGAGTGCCTTGACGTGGGAGGCAACGTCGGCGGCGATGGCCTTGATGAGGCAGGCACCTTCGGCGATAAGCATTGCCTGCGCTTCAGTGAGATTCCCCCACGGGTACGTGGCGAGAAAGTCGGCCTGCGCTATAATGGTGTCGATTTTCTGGTAGCCAGCCGTGATGTCGAATCCTTCTTCATCCTTCGCCTTGTCAAGGGCCCATTCTTTGTCGGAGTCGAAAGTGCTCATGTTTCACCAGTCGCTGTGGAGTACGGTATAAAGTTTCGCTTCGGGAGCGTAGGTCGGGTGATCCTCGTATCGAAAGTTTGGCCCTTGGCAATCATCGCGGTGTGCCGTGATCGCGTCTTCCAGTTGCCGGACACGCTTCAAGAGGCGTTCGGTCTGGTCAAGGGGCTCGGGATTGGCGGGGCGTTTCATGGTCGTCTCCCGATAGTTACTCCGTGAAGCGTCTCACCTTGCAGGCATCGGCAGCACAGACACGGACACGCAGGGCCGCATTCCAGGGTTGCCGGCGGCCCAATGGTGCCCTTGTGGCCGCAGCCTTGGAAGCGGCACTCGACGCCGTAGCTGCCATCTGGTAGCGTGCATCGCCGGTAGGACGGGAAGCCCGCGGGTGCCGTGCCATCGCCGAAACCGGGCGGCGGGGCGTTGCGGAGGAACGGTTCGAGCGGGATCATAGTTTTTCCTTTTGTTTGCGGCGTTTCATGATGCGGCCATGGCGTCCTTGATCTCGGTGATGCGACGGTCGGCATGGTCTGCCAACTCGGGGTGCTCCTTCTTGATGATGAGGCACTTGGCGAGCGAGGTCTCTATGGTGAGCTGGTGAATCAGGACCAGTCGTTCGACGTGCGGCAGGAGCGAGGCTGTGATCGTCGGCAGCATGGTGGCCTTGAAATCCGCGATGCCAGGCAGGGTCGTGAGAGCCATGATGGGCACCGTCCAATGATCTTCGGCCACGCGGGCGGCGGCGGCCGTGTCACCTTTTTGTAGCTCGTCAAGATTGTGTGCGAATTGGCCGCCGGCTTCTTGCGGGTGAATGAGCGTTGCACCGATGGCCAGTGCATTGTCGGCCTCGGCAATGGCTTGGTCACACTCTTGGCGTGCCTCGGGCGTGAGTGTCTTCAGCTTGGGCAATCCGGCTCTGATGGCCGCCAAGAGTGCTTCACCCTCGGCAGGATTGGCTGCGTTGCGTGCTTCGGTGATCTTGCCGAGAACGTACACGCGGGTCTCTTCGGGGCTACTGGTGCGTTTAGAAGGGGACGAGGCGGTGTTCACATTCTGCCCAACTCCCGCCGCAGTCTGGGCAGATTTCTGAGGGTTATGGGGCTTCTTGCCGCCGTTGCCGGTGGGTTTGCCGTGGTCTGAATCGTCGTCGTCGCGGTTGGCGTGCTTGTCATTCAGATCGTCAAGCGTTGCCCCGGCGGTAACGGTGTGCGGGGTTGCGGAGATGGGTTGTGTGGCAGTCGGGAACGTCGGCCCGAAGGGAACGTCGATGAGGTCGAGGTCTTCGATGTCTTGGGTGTAAAATTCCGAGGCGTTGCATCCGACGAGTGTGACGGCGACAAGTGCCCGCTTTTCAGCCATCTTGAGCACAGTGTTGACCAAATCAAACGGCTCGTTGTTTGGCACACGATACATGGGTGCCCCGATACTCCACGTTGCGGACATACCTCGGGATGTCTTACGTTCACCTTTCGTGGCGGTTCCGTTCTGAATGGCTTGGCGGAACGCTGCCCAGTATTCGGCCGGCTTGCCGTACTGGCCTGTCGTTTCGGCCTTGTCGATGGCGAAGGCGAATTCGTTTATGGCCCCGTCGCGGGTTTGCAGTTTGCTCTTATCGAGGCCATCAGGCACGTCGGCCTCTCTTGTCCAGCGATACTTATACTTGCTCTCCCATGAGTTGCAAGAACCGATCTGCGAGGCGATCAACTTGCCGTTGCGGGTGAGGTCTTGACGCACCATATAGTAAAAGAAGGGCTGTCCCCCATGCTGTTCGCCGGTCCAGTCTTCCACCTTCTCCAGGAGTTCGGGGTGTTCGACGGACAGACCGAAAAAGCTGATCAGTTTTTCGGCCCCCGGCTTCAGTAGTGATGGCTTAACGGTTCCGGGTACTGTGCCGTAATCCTTGCCGTCGGTCATCACGCTCTTGGCAAATTCGACGACGGCGTTGTATCGCTGCTTTGCGCAGGTGATGTCGAGGGCGTGGTCGAACACGTCGGTCGTGGCAAGTTGCCCGGCTTGCTGTTGGTGCATGTCTGTGCTCACAGGGGTTTCCTTTCGAGTAGGGTTAGGTGCGTTTTAGCGATTTCTTTTTGCGCGGACGTGTTGGTCTTACGAGCTTCCACCCGTTGAATTCAGGGTGATCGCCATGCACCCGAAACGTTTGTGGGCGGCCGCTAACTGGATCAATCGCGTCTAACTGAATTGCGAAATAGTCTCCAGCCCGGCAGTATGTCCAGGCTCCGGTAATCGTCTGTCCGTCCTTGGTCCATATCGCTTTGTCTTCGGATGCCATGATGCGTGGCCTTTCGAGTAGGGTTGGTTTCGGAGTCGGGCATGGCGTTACTCGACCTCATCGTCAGGTAGTGGTACAGCGTGTGTTAGTGCGCGGAAGATCGCCCTCGGGGTGGCATAGTGCGCTTGTGGCAAGGTCGTAGTCCGCGCGCACAAATAGCCGGTCATCTTCTGGTACGGCATTCAGGACGCGCCGAATGCACTCCACAAGCGCATTTGCCGTCTCTTGCGTGACCGATAGAGGGTAGTCTTGCTGGCGAAGATCGACCAGTAGAGAGAAAATCTCACTGTCTCGGTCCATGACAATGCCTTTCACTGGATGGGGGGAAACGGAAACTTGCGGGTTTCTTCCGTCCGTGAAAAGAGACCATGGCTGGGGCTCTCCAAAAGGCCCACCGGGGACCGCCGAGCCCCAGCCAGAAGCAAGAAGGCGGTCCACCGATGGGTTGTTTTGTTGGGCCATGGCTGAGGCTCGACTAAGCATCATCCTACCCTATCTGCCGGCTGATGTCAAGATGTCTCAGCGAGAACAATCGGGCAGATACCCGCTTCCCTCTGCGGTTGATTCCGGTATTCCCCCCATACCAGGACGCCGGCTTTCAGCAATGTCCGGACGGTTCGCTTTTGGGGCCAAAACGGAAAGCCGCTTAACTCCGGGCCGGCATAGCCGTTCCAGTTCAATATGTGACCCGATCGCATCAGGTCCACCAATCTGGATTGCGTTGCAGTGAGCTTCATTTCCTTTCTACCTCTTGTCGCTCAATCTCGGCTTCCATGTCGCCTCCTATCGTCGCATGATTGGATCGAGCAGCATTTCGATACGTCGCGTGCCGTGTCAAGCCACTTCATCGTCAATGGCAGCCGTCTCCAGTTGCCTGTCTCGCCAAAGCGGGCAGGTCAATTCGTTTGTCCACCACCCGCGCCGCCGCCCGCGCCGCCTCCGCCCCCCACGCCACCCCAGACGCCTCCGCCGCCGCCCACGCCGCCGCCCACGCCGCCCCCGCCCCCGCCCCCCACGCCACCGCCGCCCGCGCCACCCACGCCACCGCCGCCCACGCCGCCCTGTCATCGCCAGACAACCACTTTTTGGCCCACACCACGAATGATAATTCGGCATAAACCTGCATCGCACAGAGGATACCGAATCGCACGCGCTGCTCATTCGTCACGACTGGCAGCGGAATCTGGCGAATCGTCGTCAACGCCGTGCAGCCCACTTTTGTGCCGTCGTCATTTTTGCCGATCTCGCCCTCCGCCTCCCAGAGCAGCGGATTGACAAAACATCCATGGACTGGGTTGAGAAACACGGCCAGTAGCGGGTCGGTATAGGCGTGGAGCCAGCCTGGGCCGCACAGGTCGCCCTTGCCGTCCGTCGTGTGTGTCACATCCTCGCCCCACTGGCAGCCGCCGAAGGTGGTCCCGTCTTGATTTGTCAGTTTGTACAGTTTCATCGCTCATTCTCCAATTCCCGTTGGCGTTCCAACCAGACAGCCAGCGACGCAGGGTCCAGCGGTGCGCAATGGTAGCACCCAACGCGATGCCCCTGCTGAATCCGTGCATCGGGGTTGTACGGCCGGCGGCACCTGAGGCAGAGCGGCAGGTACGCCTCCGTGTGCTCCGTCCAGACTCGGATGGTGTCGAGGCGGCTCAGCGTTGCGAGGGGCAGCCGTGGCGGGGCATCCAAATCGGCCCCCTGCCGGTCGTAGAATGCGTTCATGTTGACGATCCTGGTGCCCGTGTGCGGCACGAAGCCTGCCAGCGGCTCGGGCTGAAAGACGCCCAGGCGCTCAAGGCGGTCACGTTCTCGTTCGTTCACATTCATAATCAGTCGTAGTCGTTTGCGTCGGCGTCATCGGCATCATCCCACTCGTCGTCGCCGAGGGCGTCTTCGTCTTCGTCCCACTCTTCATCATCGTCAAAGTCCTCGTCGTCATCCCGCCAGTCTTCGTCCGATTGATCTCCGGGTTCCGAATCTTCTTCAGGTTCGACGGCTTGGATGGTCCGGTCGCAGTCTCTGTGGTCCTGGTACATGGGTTGGGTCCTTTCCAGGCTGGGGTTTTGTGTTACGGTCGCCAGCGCGGATTATCTCTTTCCATGACGATCCCGCAAAGAACTCCTGAGAGAAACGACACGCAAATCAGTATCGTCGTAATCCACCACATGGGCTAATCCTCCAAATAGCGTGCCGTGTCAATCAGTTCCACCAAAGGACCACGGGCGTATCGGGCGGAAGTGCCGCGAGAAATACGAGAACGGCCTTGTTCCAGTCGCTCACGCCCTCCAGAATCATGTCCCGAAAGGCGGCGGCTGGCAGGTAGGTCAACGGCACGCCGTAAGGGTCTTCGGTTTTCGTCTTCACGCTCTCGTCTTCGTACCAGTCGAATTTCGTCCCCGCCGGTAGCGGTAACGGCAGCGTTATCGGCTTGTAGCGCCCCCGGCTGCATGGCCCAATCTGGCTGAATAGGTCATAGTCACAATCCAGTCTGAGCCGGTCGAACGCAAGCCACCAGTTCATCGTGTGGTACCGCATCGGAGCAACGGTCAAATCAAGTCCCATGGTCAGTGGTCTCCTAAGTCTCGGGTGACGGTGGACCGGATATTGGTCGCCGCTCGCAACTGATCCCACTCTGCTCGCATCCTCGCGTCGTCGGCCTGTTCAGCGAGGATCTTTGCCTCGGCACGCTCGGCACGCTCGGTGGTCTCTTGTAGAGTTTGAGTTGGACACTCAAATTCGTCGGGGGTCAGTTTTGTCAGTTCGGTGGCGGCTGCGATGACAGTGGCCATCGGGTCGGCGGCCTCCAGTTCGGCAATGCGGGCCTGCGCTAGGGCCAGGTGCGCCAGCAGTTCCTTTCGCGCGTCCTCGGATCGGATGAACGCGATGCGCCAATCGGGGATGCTTGGACCGGTGGCGATGGAGTAGAGTTGGTCCAGGCTACAATCTGCGGTTTTGGGGGCATTCACAGAGTCCTCTTGGGGTTGGGATGTTTGTTCTTGGCCGCCTCTCGCACGACCACGACCGAAAGCGGGGCCAGAATGCAAAGGCGCACAATGCGCCCCTCGATCTTGTGGATTTTTACGTCTGCATTGCCAATACGCACGGTCTTGCCGAGTTCTACGGCCACGATCAGGCGGTGTAGTTCTGTCTCCATTGGTCATACCTCCTTGTATCGGTTGGGGAACTCATGCGGATTTCGTCGCCACCCTCTTCGCCTCGGCCGCCTGGCGGAGGCAGTCCAGGAGGTTCGCACCGTAAATCCACCTGACCGTCTCTGGAGCCCCATTCCAGATTCCAATGCTCATCGTAGCGCCGAAAACTGATGGATCACAATCAGAACAGATCGTTATTCTTCCATCGGCCCGCAACTCCTCGATGAGGGCGACGGTCTCCAGAGCGGCGGCGTGCCGCGCAACTTCCGTCGCCAGCACCAGTCCAGCAACAACCAGATTTCGGGAATCACTGTCCTTGAACCAGCGTGCTCCATCAAGGTCTTGAATGATCGCGTGTGCTTCGTCAGTCGTCATGTCGAGTATCCATCTCGATAGTAAACTCCGGTCGAATCGTGGCAGGTCGAATCCTGCACGGGACGCATGTATTTACCCTAGCGAGTTCGGCCTTCAGGTCTCCCCACCCCGACTCCAGATACCGCACTTGGCTTGCCAGTTCTTTAATCGTCGTGCATTGTTTGGTGTTCCTGGCTCTCAGGGCCTCGATCTCCACTCGCATTGCGGCAACCAAATCATTCCCAAACTCAATCGTTGTGCGAAGTCGCTCCGTTTCAAGTCGTTCGTCGTCAAGAAGAAACATCATGGCCTTGCGGGACTTCTCGGTTTCGGCAAGTTGGGCCTTCACCTCTCGCTCGGCGTGCTGCGACTGCTGCACCGCAAGGTCCGTCTCTCTGAGTTTATTTTCAAGCGCTTCATACTCCCGATGCACAGCGCAGACGACCTCGGCATCCAGGGCGTGCTGGGCCTTCAGTGTCTTGATCTCCACCCGCAGCGCACCCTCCGCCAACGCGGCAAGTCGGCCGCGCTCCATCCATGTATCGGCCATTAAACTTGGGACTGACCATGGCGATGGCCATGTCCGATGATCCGCCCAATGGCGAAACGCGGCCTCATCCGTCGCCCGTTGCTCGGCGGCTTTCTTGTCCCGCCGGTCGAGTTCGTCCAGGGCGGCCTTGGCAATCCTCCTCGCCGACATCCCCTTGTCGTGCACGTCACCGATGCCGTGTTTCAATTCCGCCCTTGCCGCGGCTAGGTCGAATTGCTCAGTCGTCATGTCGAGTCTCCCTCGTCGTCGATAATAAACTCCGGTCGAATCGTGGCAGGTCGAATCCTGCACGGGACGGCCAGCCGGCCAGCAAGTCCGACTGGCAAGCATCGACCTCGACATAAGATCATTGCATTTCCGCATTGAGGGCATTTGTCGCCGCTGTGCGAAGGGATACGACACCGCTGGCCAGTTCTCCCGAGCACATGATCGTGGTGCCTGTTCCACTGAGCATCGGCCGCTGGAATCATTACTGGGCCGCCTCGGGCTTTGCATACGCGGACGCGCACGCCATAAACTCGGCACATTATTTGGTTTCTCCCCCCGCCTTCGCGGCAAGCACGGCGTCTCGCGGGTGTTTCGGCAGCCTATCCAACGAGACCTGATTCATCGCAGGCAATACAGCCCAGCGGATGCCGTTGGCGTAGTTGACAATGCCCACGGATTGCTCGGGATGCGCCGCCAGCCATTCCCACGCCTCGAGTTCTTGCCGGTACTTGGCGAGTTCGGCCTTCAGTGCCTCCAATATTTCCTTAATGAGAAATGGAACAGAATCCGTTGTCGACTCCTGCCAGGCGGCCTCATCCGTTTGATTAGTCATCGTTCATTGCCCTCTATTGCTTGCTCATTTTTTCGCCCTCGTTCTCACGACCCTTGCGCCATCGCAAAACTCAGCCCACTCAGCCAGTGTGCATTGGCCGCGGTAGTCAGATCGCATATCCCAGACGTATTCTACGTCGCCTCCAACGCAACCTACGACGGTGCGCGTAGGCCATATCCACCCTCGGCGTTCGATCTTGTCACCGCGTTTCGGATTGGTTGCAATACGTTCGATCAGTCGCATCGGTCAATCCTCCGAAAGATTCTTCGCACAGTCCTCTTCCGCTTTCTTGATTACCCGATTCCATTCCTCACAATCATCCAGCCCGTGTCCATCCGCCAAAATGGACGCGAGGGCGACGATGCGAGCGCTACTCGACATGCCGAGTTCTTCAGCTTTCCAAAGCGCATCCTCCACACGTGCCAGCGTTCGCCACGCGCGGTCGCGTTGCCGCTGGAGTCGTTCGGTAAGGGCCTCACCCATCGTACTTCTCCTCAAAAGGAGGCTTGGCTTGAAAATGGAGCGGACGAGTTCTTCCCTCGTCATGGGTGGATTACCGGTGCTCTTGATCCACCTACTGCAAGCCCGGCTTCAACGCAGGTCGGGACTGTCTCCCGCCGTCGCTCCATGCGGCAACCCGCCCGTCTTGCGACTCGCCGGGAAAGCTTCGGCCAATCCCGGGCGACGGGTTGCCGTGGTCACTCTCTACTTGCCCAGCCTCTCCAGCACTGTGTTGAGATAGGCGCGATTCCTGGTGCGCACTGTCGGTTTCAGTTCGCCGGCTTCTTCGAGTTCTTCCCGCGTGCATTTGCCGGCTTTGACGGCGGCCGCCAGAACGCGATACTCCCGTGGCGTTACACCGCACACGAGTTTCTCCGGTGTGTCGGGTGCTTCCGCGTTTCACGTCTCCTGAGTGTTTAGAAGCGCCCCACGGTCGCAAGGACTCGCGATCCCAACAGAGGGAAAACCCCTATGAGGCGCGACCGTGGGGCGCGTTTCGTTCATGGGTGTCGATCGCGAGTCGCATTGGGCATTATACCGTGAGGCAAACGAAATGCAAGGGTTGTTTCGGATTTTTCTCGCGTGCCGTGGGGCGGCGGCGTGCTAGTCCATCGTTTGGTCGGGGTACGGGCAGCCCACGATTTCCAGGATACGCTCAAACAGCCACGTCTCCTCAGGCGAAAGCAATCCGCGGCCGACGCGTAAACCACGCGGAGCCTCTATCACCTCCACGTGATCGCGGATCAGATCGTATATCTGATCGCGGATTTCTGTCAGACTGCGTTTGGCCATGATTGGCTCCTAGTCAGGGTTAGTCAGTGGCGTACTTGATTTTGCGTTTCACAATGGCCCTTTCTCGGCAGGCAACAGGTCACAGGTCACAGCAACGTCTTTACCGCTCGCCCAACTGCTCGCCGTCCGCAATTTGGACACCGATCTAACGTTGCTCGTTTGGCCTGCGCGCAATTCACGTTGGCGAATCCTTCAGAGAAAAAGGGGGCGGTATTTGTCTTGGAGTTTCATGCGGCGTCAACGGCCACGGCCTGCAACGCGGGCTTCTCGTAGGGCTGCTCGAACCAGTTTCCAACGAAGTAGGCTCGGGCTTGCTCCAGCGTCACGCCGTGGGCCATGTTCGTGACGTAGCTGGTCCCGTCGCTCATGGTCACGCGGTAGGCTGGCAGCGGCTCGTGTCGCCTCAGTCTCATGGTCATCGGTCGAGTCTCCTGGGTTAGGGGCTACTGCCACTCAATACGCGGCCGAGAACGTAATGCCGGCGGCGGTCAGCGCGTCCTCCACGTCGCCAATTCCGCGTGCCGCGTGGAGCGCAGCCAGCACCTCGGCGGCTCGCTCCACATCCTCGCGCTTGATTCGCAAGACCGGATTGCCGGTGCTCCCACCGGCGCAAAACCAGCCGATCGTCTGCATTCCGTCGACTTCCGTGGTATGGCCAATATGGCCAGCCATGGATCCATGGCCCCAGTCGCACGGCTCGCGGTCCACCTGGTCGGGGAATAGGCGATCCATTTCGGAAGCGGCGTCGTGAATTGTCTTCATCGTCTCATTCTCCTCCCGGCCTCTCGGGCCGGACTATAGGTGGTAGGGTCCTCATCCCCGCCCGTGGCCAATCCGATCACGAGCGGAGGGAGAATCCTAGATTGTCTGCCAGCCCTCGGAGGGAATCACTCGTCAGCCATCACGGCGTTTATGCAGTTCTGGGCCTGCTGCCGAGTGGGGAAGAGGCAACCAATCTGGTCGCCGCCATGCGCTCGCCCCCAAACGACAAATCCAGTTTCCGTTCGGCCCTGAAGCGTCGTCTCAGTGCGCCGTGGGCCAACGGCCAATCGGTCGCCATACACCTGGATTGCACGTGCGATGGCCCGAAAGCGATGATCTGTTGTGGCAATGTCGATCGTGTTCATTGTCGCGAGTCCTTAAAGGGGGGTGATGGCATCATGCGCAATCGCGCGTGCCGAGCCATCGGGATCATCAATTTGTGCCTTTTGCCGCGGACGGCGCATACCGTCCGATCGGTCATTTGCGCCACCGTGGAGTCGAGCGTCTGGCCGAGCAGTTCCACCTCCTTTGCCGTCCACGGGCGGCCGCGGACCGGCGGCTGGAGCCGGCCCTCGCGGACCGCTTTGCGCGCGCCAGCAGAGAGAGCCTGCCGGTGCTGTTTGGATCGCTTCCTCCTCGCGGCCTTCGCGGCGGCGGCCGTCGTCTGGGGACTCACAGGCTTTCCTCTTCGCGCCGCCGATCGGAGGGCCATGAGCGACGGCGAGTGCGATGCGGACCGACTCGCTTCCTTCGCTGCCGGCGAGTGTATTTTCGCCGGCAGCAACTGGCGGTAGAGGCGCTTGCCCCCTTCAGTCATCCGGCCCACTCCGAGTGCTCTTTTCCAGCGCCACACCGTTTGCGGACTCACGCCCCAGTGATGCACGATCGCGGTCGCACTCTCAGTTTGGATCGCGCGCACGAGGTCTCCGCAGACGATCAGCGCCGGCGGGCCGCCTCGGTCGATCAGCGGCCACGGCACCGGGGCCGCTGTGAGGCCGCCGACCGTCACCACCATGCCGCGATACTCGCAGACGACGATCTGTCCACGGCGGACAGCAGGCCGGCGATAGGGACCGGCCAATAGCTCCGCACCAGTCATCGTTGGATCCCCGCCTCGCTTCGCCATTTGCCTTTCTCCGCTCAGCACGGGCCGTTTCATTCATCGTCCGCATTCAATAGGCGGCAACTGCCGTCGCTGCCGACCACCACGACGTGTCGATCGGAGTAGCCTCCCTGGCTCGCGCACCCATGATGATCGCGTTCGATGCACCTTCTAGCCGCGGCCTGGGTCTGGTGCTGATGCCCGCATTTTCCCCGTACAGACCCATCACAGGTGTAGTGTTTTACGGTAGGCTCTGTCATCATTTCATTCTCCTCCCGGCCCTCTCGGGCCGGCTCTAAGGGTAGGGTCCTCATCCCCGCCCGTGGCCAATCTGATCACGAGCGGAGGGAGAATCCTAGATTGTCTGCCCAGTGCCCAGCATCATCTGCGACCTGTCATCGAGCCCTGTGGTTTGGCCGGTATCGTGCAAAATCCGGTGCCTCAATTGGCAGCAGTCGATTTGCGGCCGCTTCCGCGTCGTGCATCCGACCTGGTGAATCCGTCCGCGGCATACTGTACATTCTGCCCAGCCGTTTTTGCCGCAGGCATGAATGGTGGTCATCTCATTTTCTCCCGCCGGCGTTGCCGGCGCTAGTGGTGTCAGATCAGATCGTCTGCCAGCCGTCGGTGGGCACCGACCAGCGGGCCAGGTCACGCGACTCGGCAGTGCGCCGCGCGGCGATTTCCGCCCGGCATTTGCACGCGAGGCGGTGCTGGCGGGGGGCGTCCTGGCCGTAGGCCGCGGCGATTGTTTCGGCGCACTCGGCGCGGCTCTTCAATACGTGGGTGGGGAGGGTGTCGATCGTGTTCATTGTCGCGAGTCCTGAAAAGTAGGGTAATGGGTCCGGTGTCCAGCCCTCGTTGAGGGCGGGGGACGGGGCCCACGGGCCCTGGGGCTACCGGCGAAAATGGCCGGCGGCTATCGCCGCACGCAGATCGGCAAGTGTGCGGAAGTGGTCGCCGGTCGGAACGCCGTCTCGGTAGGGCACGTAGACCATCTGCTTGCGTCGGACCGTCATGTACACGACCTCACCCAACGGTTGTCTACGGTAGTCGATCCCATCAATTTGGCCCACGGAATTGGTTGCCATGGCAAGTCTCCTGTAGGGTTTGGCAGTCAACGGGTTGCGGGTCTTTCGTCCTGACGGTTCCGAGTTCTACGGGTTCGTTTTCGTCGCGACGGTTCCGGGTTCTTGTGGGTCCGTTTTTCAAGGCCCGCAGCCGGTTGGCTTCCTTTGTCGAGGCCACAGATTATTCCAGATCGGCAATCATCTTAGGGCGTCGAGTTCGATTGTTTGTGTTCTCGTTTCCCCTCACTGCCATCATTATTACACCTAGCCCCAGTAAGTCAAGGGATGAAAAGGGGGAATTTCTAAGTCGTGACGTAGTATAGGGTTATGACTTATTCCATCGAGGTGGACACTTGGTATCTCAGGAACGCCGCACAACTACCTAGAGGGGGGCTCGTTGTAACTCGATGCTGCGTCTGATTTTACGTCGCATACTTTGCTTATAAATGCTCTCAGTTCTGGCGTATCTGAAAACCATTCATTTCGCATGCTGATATGATTGAACAGGTTGTGGACCTCACGCTCGCTAAAAGGATTCCCCTCTTCCATGATGCCCAGCACTACGAGTTGCTGGTGGTTGGCCGCCTGCAAATCTCGGATTCTCTTACCTGGGCTCCGCGAACGACCGATTTTAACTTTCCCTGCGTTTTCTGCGACGATGAAATAGAGATAGCTCGTTTTTCTGTCGGGAATTCCAATGGCGGCTCGGGAGGTTGTGTCAGTGACCTTTCGCGGGATCACTGGAGGGCCTTTGCGCTTAAGAATCGCTTCCAGCCTCTGCACTAGACGCTTAGTGGGCTTGAGACCCGATCGAAAACAATAGCGAATCTCGGCAAGCGTTGCGACATTTTGCCTTGAAAGCAAGATGGGATGGAATATAGAATCTCTAGTAGACATGCTCGACCTCATTCACAGGTTGAGGGTGTTTTGTGGCTGAGGTGAATGCAAGCTCACCTCGGCCGCTATTTTAGCGTGTCGCCGATGAGTTCTTGCTCGCCGCTCGGCGAATTAACTCGCACGGCCGGCCGATTTTCGGCCCCTCACTGGCCGCCGTGCGGACCCCGCTGGTATAGCGTTGCAGATTGGCGACCTGGATTTGCCAGTCGCGACCGAATTTCCGTGCCGGGAGGGCCCCAGAGCGACAGAGTTGCTGGACACGGCTGGGGCCGACGCCGAGTTCGGCCGCGGCCTGGCTGATAGTGAGCGGATCAGACATAGACAGTTCCTCCGCCAGACAGTATATACTGCCAGCGGGAAAAAGTCAACCAGGGATTTTAGAGAGCCCCCGCGGCACTTCACGCCGCCGGTCTTCCGATGACACCCGATTCTATCCCCCCTTTCTACAAGGCGAGTAACAAACCCCTTTGCACCGGGGGGTGAGACTCATGCGCGCGTGCGCGCGTGGATCAAGCCCCCCGCTGCTTTGTACTTTACGCCCGATTCCACCCCCCCTAATTACAGTACCAGGGGCAAACCCCTTTGCAACGGGTGGTATGACTCAACGCGCGGGCGCGCACGCGCGCGCTTCTTATAGGAACCACGGACAGAATCGGGCAGACGGCGACCCGCTTGAGAATCAGCCCCTCAAGGCCCGGAAAGCCCACCACGGGCCCCAAGTGATAGAGTCCGAGTCTCAGCACCAGCGGCCAGCGGGGTGACTGTAGGCCCCTCTGCGTTCCCCAAAATGGACCCAAAGCCGAGAACACCCACTTCGAAGCTGTCCGCCAGCACCACCAATCGAGACCTACCAAACCGGGCAGCGTCTCGAGACATGACGACCATCCCCCTTAACCGCCTTTTGGTAAGTGCCGCCACTCCGCAATCCGCCCCAGAGCCTGAACCGTCGCCTCCCGTATCCAGCCCATCGCCCTGGCGTGGTGCCCCGGCATGTAGAGTGATGAGCAGACCAGGGATCGACAGTGGTCGATATTTTCATCCGTGGTGCGCGTCGCGTTCTCTTCATGTCCGAGAAACTTTGTCTTCGCGCCGGCTGCCAACAGCACGGTATTCATGGCCGATTCGGTGTCCGGCCAGTTCCCGAGTGGCAACGCTCCCGAGGGCAGGGGCCCTTGGTGTTGCGAATACCAGCCGACTCGCCGCAGCGTCCAGGTGATCCCCATTCGATCGTAAGCCGCCATGTCAAACAGCGTGGCTGTATGACCGAACATCTTGTCCCAATTCGGATGCGATCTCGGCGTTAGGCGGTAGCCCACAACCTCGTGGCCCTTGCATTCCCGGATCATCCACTCCAGGAGGTCCGGCCGCCGGGCGAAACAGTCCTGGTGCGTCGTGAAGACGTAGGGCGTCGCCGCAAGCGAGAAGCACAAGTCAAGGGCATTGGCAATCGGGGCCGATGGATGCCTTGCCCCATTGATCCGCAGCGAGTGGACCTCCAAGTCCGGCGCTCGCATGGCCCGGAGTCGCTTCGCCTGGTCGGGCCGGCTGCCGGTGTCAACGAGTATGAAGTACGGCGGGACACTCTGGCAGCGGAGCAGCTCTACACAGATCGCGGTTTCGTCAGCGTGATCCAGGCATGGTAGGGCAACGGTAACCTGGTGTTGCCACGGCTTGCGGGCGCAGACGCCTTCCCAAGTAAGCGGCCCGGCGGAGCCGCGGATCGGGATCGTGGGGACGGAAACATTCTCTTGGAAATTATCTATCCGCCTCGCTGAAGAACCAGACACATAGATCATATCAGTGCTATTAGTTTCCAAGGGCCTGGACCATCAAGGATTCCATGACCACTGACACACACTTGCGGGCCTCATCAGCATGACCCACTCGTCGAAATAAAACCCCATCTACAATGCGATTGCTTTGTGATTCTGACAGAGCGCCCGAATTCGGGTCAAGACTGTTCACACGGAAAAACGGGTATGACCCATTGACGGAACCGAGTAAAAACGTATCGTCGCGCGGGTAGAACCAAATATGCTCTGGATTGGCCTTGGGCCGATGCGGACCGCTTGTAGCTTGCCAGGTGTCATATTCTTCAGTGTCGTCATAACCAAGCCAGTGGACTCCGAGCATGAGGTATTCACAATAGAAGGGCGTTTTCGCCGGGACACTGACAGCGCCATTGGTCACCAGGCCCGAACGGAGCAAATACTGGACGGCGTTAGAGCTAAAGTACCCCCAGTCGGCACTCCAATTCCAGTTGAGCACCCCGAACGGCGGCATGAATCCCACGTCCATCGGCGTGCTAGGCAAACCGATAGCTCGGCTCCCTCGCATCACAATCATGATCGGATCTTCCGACGCGACGGGATTCAGTACACTCTTCATAAATAGACACGAGAAGGGCGGAACATCCTCCTCACACCAGCAGGCAATTGGTTGTATGCTCACGGCTTCCCTTTCTCTCTTCTCTTGATCGCAAGCTCGATTCTGGCGATGGTCCGCTTCAACTCACGGCCTTGCTCAAGTTGCCGCCGTTCCTTGTACGGTACCAGCGTTCCCGACATCAACTCATTCTGCCGCGCTACGACGGTCATGCACGGCTGCTGGTTGCTCACGGAGTAGCTCACCTGCTCAATTGCCCCGTCAAGCTGGATTGCCACAAGCCCCGGATACCGAGCGACCTGCGGTATCTTCGTCTGGTACTTCTCCATCCCCGCGTCAAGGTAGTATTCCGCCGTCTCTCGCACCGTGGCCGCGTTCGGATCGTAGGGATCAAGACTCTGCAATTCGTTCCACTTCGTTTTATTCGGCCGCGGAAACCAGTCGGCGGTGGATTCGGGTAGTCCTGCAAACGGGCTGGCTCGATACTCCACCATCCCCCGCAACTCAGTCTCGTCGGTGTGGAGCATGTCGATAAACTTCGCCACCTGTTGGGACTTGGTTTTCTTTTTTGCCGGCAGTTGAGTCAGGTTCCGGGTGCGAACGTAGCGGGAAAACACTCCGTCCGCCTTGCGAATCTTGATCGCAGTCACAAGTACGAGGCGGGCCGGGGCCCATACCGTTTCCTTCTGGCTCTTGGATGTGACCGCAATCGGATTCAGTGCGTTCGGGACTTGTGAAAAACTACTCCATGGCCCCTGGTTACGAAACACATACTCCCCGAATGTTACCACGCCGTGCTCTGCGTCGATCGTGAATGAAACGCGGCAGTAGATCTTCTTGAACGGATCGGGGTCCACCTTCTCCGTGGCGTTGACGGTCTTCTTCTGGTAATCGTGGACAAATTCGCCGTACACATAGGCGGGGGCACGCTTCTTGACGCCGGCCGGGTCGACAAACGTACCAACCCCGGAATCCTGGATCTCAAGGTCATCGAAATTCGTGATCTTGCCCCACCCCGGTACGTCGATCGGCAGCTTGACACGGTATACTCTTGCAACTTCCTGCTGCAAAAGTTTCTGCGTGGCTTCTCCAAATTCGGACCCCGTGGCTTCATGGTGCGAGTTCCAGCGAAAGGCAGGGCACTCGGTAGGAAACCGATCGAGCACGAGTTGCGGGAGTGAACGATAGCGCCGGTAACTTTTCGGCTGCCATTCCTTTTTGGGCTTCCCCTTGTTCTCTTCCTTGTTCGGGTCTTTTACGGCATCCGGATCGTCCCCGAGCACCTCCGTACCGATCACGGCTTCTAGCGGCAAGTGGACTTCAATTAGTGTCTCACCTAACTGGACTCCAACCTGATCCGGCAACTCTGCGGTATCGAACCCCGCATGGAACTCCATCACGTCCATTCGCGGCAAGTCAGCCCCGACGCCCGCCCGGCGAATCGCAAACGTATCAGCGGCTTGTGGAACGATCCGACAACCGAACTGATCGCAGAGGGCCTGCAATGCTTGTGCGGGGACTGCCCCGTCCCATAGGACCTCCGGCCGCGTATCGTTCGGAAGATCACCTACATCGTACCGCCCCTCGCCCATCGCATCAAAGCAGAGGGCGGCCAACTCCTGGGGCGTCTTCTCGGTATTCCGTTCACCGTTGGAACCGTCCTTGACCGATCCGTCCGGATTCCGCACGTTGTAGCGGCCGTGAATCACGCCGTAACGCCAGCGCCATCGGCGGTCTAGGATCGTTACCCGCCAGATCGGCCCTTCACTGGTCCATTCCGGGTCGATCTTGTCCATGCGGCAGGACGAGAACTTGACGGCCGTATTCCCCTGGACCCACTCCAGTTGCCCGAACCCGGCGAAGTCGGGCCCTTGCGGCGGAATGACCAGTACGCAGACGCTAGGGCTGATCCCGTGCCCAACGGTGTGCATGGCCGAATAGTAGCCGGTCTTTAGACCGGGCCAACGGATTTCGCAAACGGGTAGATCGGACATCGCGTCAGCTCCGTTGGACGCCGATGTTTGCCCCGAGCTTCAGCTTGCCAAGATCGGCCGGCTTGTACGCGATTGCGTTCGTGAACGTGGTCCGCTTGCTCTCATCCTTGAACTCTTCCAGATCGTAGATCGTGGTATTCGTGCCGGTAATCGACGCTTCGCCCGACGAAAAATCCACAGTCCCACCATACTGATTGATCGCCGTGTAGCCACCATCCGAAGCATAGTTGAGCCGGCCCGCGTATTGCGTGATCGTGCCCGCCGTCCCATCGCGGAACTCAGTCAACCCCTCTACCTGAGTCAATGTCGTGAAGCCCACCCACAAGTCCAGCGTGCCGCCCGTCTTGTTAACGGTGGTAAGCGTTGTGCCCGTGCCGATGAATACGCTTGCATCGCGGGCCTGGTCGTCGATCCAGCCCATCGTGAGTGTCGCTACAGTCGCCGACTCATCGGCGTAGAACGCCACGCCCATCGATCCCCTTTGTACGTCGGCCACGTTGCTCGCATGAGTTCCCTTCCACAGCACGGCCGGTACGTCGGTCTCGGCTGGGGTGCCAGTCCCGAAAACGTAGAGGGCGGTCTGTGCGGTCCCGGTATTGAGTTTGATCCGGCCCGAGCCGTCACCATTGCCCTGCCCGATTTCGATAGTGATCGTCTGGGCATCCGCGGTGTTGCCAAGCGTCAAGTAAGCGGGCCGGTATTCATAGTAATCATCTTCGCGTGCCAGCCCGATCTTGCCGCTGTAGTTGGTCTTGATCCGCACGATGGCCGGAGTAATGAGCGTCTGGACCAGGCCGTAGAGGCAGTCGATAGCCGTCGACTCGAACACGATGGTATCGGCATCGACCGGCAGCACGCCCGTGCTCCAGTTGTCTACATCATCCCAATAGTTCGGCCCGGTGGGGGCCGTGACGATCAGGAGCGTGTGGTCCGTGGTGCCATCTGCCGGAGGCGTGCCTTCGATGGCATCGGCCGAAAGCGTGATCGTGGTAGCATCACGGGCCGACACGGCGGCCATGTAGGCGGCCCCGCCGATGGTGCTGTCGAGAAACACCTGCGCCCGATCCCCAACCGCAATGCCTTCACTAGTCGGAACGACGGCGTTGCCCGGCGTGAATACCCGCGTGGCTTGCACCCACGTCCCGCCTGTGTATTTTCGAGTCGTCGCCCGCCGAATCTGTTGCGTCTGCGTGCCCGCGATCGTCAGGCCGTAGCCACTGCCGGTCATCAAGGCCACGTCGGTGGCGGCTAGAGTGCCTCCGAACGTCGCTGTCCAGTTAGGAGCCGTTCCCGTCACTGCCACTTGTCCAGCCCCGATACTAGTCAGTGCTTCTAGGGCGGTATCCAGTGTTGCCGCTGAGGCATCGTAGGCAATCGCTGTTGTGGTATACCCACCGAAGGAAATAGTGAATGTGCCAGCGCTTGGATTGTTTGGCAGGCTGATCGACTGGACCTCGTTGACTGCCGCAACTGCTGCCGTGGTAGTTGTCACCAGTACCGAGCCGCCGGTAAGTCCCGCCGCATTGGCGGTCATTTGCTCCAAGTCCATTCCCGCCAGGGCACCGCTAAACGTCACAGTGAATGCCTGAGACACAGCCGTCGCAGTACTGGCAGCAACCGTTGCCTCACCAACCCCGATATTGCTCAGAGCCTCTAAGGCAGTCTGGATGTTCGTAGCGAGCGTAGCCGCTGTCGCCGAATAAGTGATGGCCCCGGTGGTCTGCCCCTGAAACGTAAGGGTGAAGTTGCCGCCCGTGGCTGTGTAGACAACAATCCTTTGGACCTCGTTTACAGCAGCCCCACCACCCTCTTGAACCACGGTAGCGGTATCAACCAGCGCATCTGATGTCGCCCCCCAAGTACCATCGTATACGTAGTAAACCTGGACGCCGCCCGTCGCGATGTTCACTCCGCCGCAACTGCCAGTAAACTCTACCCTGAATCCGACGTAACCGCTTGCGGCCGTCGCGCTGGATACAACCGCGTTTCCGGCCCCAAGGGCAGAATTCACCAATCCTTGAACTTCAGAGACCGACGACGCCGGATAGAAGCCGCCGGTATAACACGCGGTCGCGCTGGCGTTGTACAGCAACATGCGGTATGGCCCGGCGCCGGCAGTCGGGAGAAAGAAATCCTGGATTTCGTTGGTAAGCGATCCGCCGCCTTGCGTCGTCGTGCTGATCGTTACCGACCCCGCCCCGGTCAAATTCGTCCCGTTGCCGGTAATTAGCGGAACATTCGTGGCCGCCAAGGCACCCGTGAACTCGACAACCCACGCCCCTGCCGAGCCTGTTGTAGTTCCGTTTCCGGCCCCAACACTCGACAGAGCCTCAAAGGCCAACTCAAACGTAGCTGCGTTGGCATTATAGGCAATTGCCGCTGTCGTTTGGCCAGCGTAGGTCAGCGTAAACGTGCCACCCGTCGCCGCGGTCCCGAAGCTGACTGATTGCTTTTCGTTGACTCCCGCAACGCCCTTCATCACTTCGATGATGAGAACTTCCGGGACCGACGACGTGCTGGTCGACCCGGTGATCGTGACCGGCTTGCCGTCGCTCGGGCCGGTCAACACCAGCGTGGTGCCGTCTTCGGTTGCCGGCGTGATGCTGGTGCCTCCCGTGTCCAAGAACCCCATCGTCGCCGCAACCTCATTCCACTCGGCAATATCCGTCGCAGCGATCTTCTCGGAGAATAGTTGCACGATCCCGGCGGCCGTGATGTCAGTGGCCGTCCCCGATGCGTCCTGCTCCCCGGCCTTGGCCGTGATATCCTTGCCATTGATCGTGAGCGTGAATTTCGAGTTGCTATCCACGCTGGCGGGCGTGTACCACCATACGTCGGGCCGGGGCTGGGCGTTTCCGATCCACAATTTCGTTGCCACGATATTGACTCCTGGTTAGGCTAAGGTCTTCGGACGCCGGGGCGGGCCGCAAAGAAGAACGTGTAACTCCATGTCGTTTCGCGCAGTCTGGCAGGTCCCGGTTGGTCCGCATACTCGACGACCATAGACGGCCCATGTAGCGGCGGCTGGCTTGACCAGAGCGGTGACGCGGCCGGCGGGTAGTATCCGTTGCACCCAATCGCTCGCCCTGCCTGGTGGACCACGACTGGGCTCCGTAGCGTTTTGTCGGCACTGATCGGCATTCCGGTGATCGGTGTAAGCAGCCCCCAGTCTTTTCCGCCGTTGCCTTGGTAACTGATCTTTTCCGTCATGCTCACCAAGTCTCGATCGGCAGGCTCCTCCTCCCATTCCAGAGACAGGGTGTAATTTCGCCAGCCGGCATATTCGACCCCCCTGCTCTCGGGGAATTGCGGAGGGCGGACAACACGAATACCACTGATCGTGTCGGCGTTTTGCACGATGTGGGCTGTCTTCGTCCCGCCGACGAAGTACCAGCCCATATTCTGGCCGTTGCGAGAGTAGGCGCTCCGCAAAGCGGCAATCGCAGCAGTGATCTTCGCCGAGGTGGACTTGATGATCGTTCCCATCACGTCCCAACGGCACTGCGTGTACAGCGGCTTCTTGTCGTCGGAGTAGACTATTTCCTTGCTCTCGACAAACGAGCACTCGCCCGCCTCGTGTTGATGGGAGCCGTACTGGAAATAGATGCTCATGGGATGCTACAATAAACTGAGTTCAACCACGAATAGCCTTTAGAAAGGGAAACCACCATGGACACCGAACGACGAATCGAGGCGTTGGAACGGCGTTGCCGGCGATTGACGGCGGCACTCTTGGGGATCGGGCTGGTAGCGGGGCTGGCCGTTTGCGTGGCAGCGGCTCCATCCGAACGGGATGTCGAGGTGCGGAAGCTGACTTGCCGGGAGTTGGCGGTAATGGACGAGCAAGGACGGCCGGTTATTCGTGCAACAGTCGACAAATTCGGCGGGAGGATCTCGATGATTGACGCTGAAACGAAAGGACAAGTCATACTGGGCCCGCGACAGATAACGTTTCTGGCCAAGGAACCTTACGTTTTGGCGCGAATCGGTGCCGAGGCCCAGTCTGGTGATGGCTTTGTCTTCGTCCAGAGCCAAGACCAGCGGCATATCAATAGCCTGCTTCCCCAAGCTCGATAGCATTACTTCGTTGCCTTTCCGAGTTCCATAATCCGCTGCTGTTCAAACTTCTGTTGAATCATCCGCTCCATCAGGCTTCGCCCTGCGGTGATTTCCCGTGCGACGACCTCCTGGACGCGAGGCAGGAGGGCATCGTTGTACTTTGCAATCGCTGCCACGATGACCCGCTCCTCATCATTGGCGTTGGCTTCGATTTTGACGATGAGGTCCTGCTGGACCCGCATGATATTCTGAAAGTAATCGGCTCTGCGTTCATTCTGGTCCGCCATGCGTCCGGCAGATTCTGCTCGCTCATGCAATGGCGCAAACATCGTTTCCGGAGCAATCTCGCCACCGCGCTGTTCTTGACGTTTCTTCAGCCGCTCTTTATGGATCGAGGTGCCGAACTCCGCCACTGACATCTCTTGCTCGGGCGTTAAGGCCCGGCCGGACTCGAATGCCGCGATATTCGTTACATGCTGCTGTGCCTCGCCAGGCAGCAGAGCACCTAACCGTTGCTTGATAGTCCGCTCTTCATCCCATGTAGCTTGCCGTTGGCCTCGATACGTCTTCGCCCGGGCCTCCGACGCCTCCATGGCCCCGCGAGCCGATTCCATATTTGCACGGGCTAAGGTCTTTTCGGAATCAGCCAGGGACCGAACGGCTTCGCTTTCAGCTTCACGAAGGCGGATATTTTCCTTGGCAGCCGCGATCTGATTGGCAAGAGCTTCGGTATACTGATTTAAGTTTCGCTGTGACGGGTCGGTCTTCTCAATAGCCGCAACTCTGGCTCCAGCCTCTCGCTCTCGTTGCTCCCACCCGCCGCGGCCGCGAAGGTTTAACCGAATTTCTTCAAGCCCCCTCCGGGCCCCGATAACCCCGGTCTCTTCATCGGTGCGAGTAACGCCGCGATCCTCCACGGCCCACCGTTTCCGCAACTGACCGCGGAAACGAGTTGCGATAGCCTGGTCTTCGGCCTCGCGCTGCTCGGCTCTTTCTGCAAATATCGGGGCGGTCTCCGTGGCTTCCTTCGCCCTCGCATTGATGATGTCCGTGCGAACCTTCCTGATTCGTGCTGTTCTTTCCGCTGCCTCCACAGCCCCGCCATAATCTCTGTCCATCCCGGTGTCAGACATCCGAGCCCCGCCCCATCGAAAGGCACGGTATTGCAGCGACCCGAGCCCCGCCCCAGCTCGCGCAAGCCATGATTCAGGAGCGGTGCCTTTCTCCGGATTTAACCGGCGATATTCGTTATGCCCAAGGTAGGCTGCCCCGCCAAATCCCGCCGCAAAGGCCGCCACCGGCGCAGCCTTGATTCCAATTCCCAGCAACCTAGTCCCCAAACTGAGCCCAGCCCCGCCGGCAACGGCTCCAACACCTGCCCCCGCCGCTACCCGCGTACCAGCACCTACCACTGCCGCCCGTCCTGAAATTACCTCAGCCGCCGCCAAGGCCAGTTGCGCCGCCGCCGCGCCCTTGACGGCTATCTGATACGCCTCATACGCCTTGCTCGCACCTTGCACGAAATTGATAAGGCCCTTCGTCGTCTGGGCTACGGCCTCAAACGTGGCCAGCGTCTTCAACATCTTCTGCGCATCGTCTTCGTTGGCCGCCGACAAGAGCACAACACCGCGAGCAAGCTGCGTCACGCCCTCGAACACCATCTTGCCGCTTTCGACGGCCATCCTATTGGCGGCCTTGACCCGGCCCTGGGCCGATTCGTAGTCACGGGCAGCCTTCTCGACAGTACGTTGCGCGGCGGTTGCTGATTGCTTCTCGTCTCGCTCGCGATCTGATATGGCTTTTGCCCTGGCCCGAAATTGCTTGGCGTCTTGCTGATTGATCGCCTTCCATTTCTGGTCCTCGATCCGTACAGCCTCGCGGACCAGAA
>Ga0209727_1000958_pt1 | contig 26936 bp, 28 predicted proteins | sample RifGroC1_FD_183995 | JGI IMG/M metagenome (GOLD analysis project Ga0209727, IMG submission 183995) | Groundwater microbial communities from Rifle, Colorado, USA - Groundwater C1 (SPAdes) (version 2) | ecosystem: Environmental > Aquatic > Deep subsurface > Groundwater | place: Rifle, Colorado...
CGCTCGCTTACGCTCGCGGAGTAGTGCTCGGACTTTCCTCCCCCATCTTTCGATGAGAGTAATTGCCTAGTTTACAAGGACAAGTATATTATAGCATATTTTAGCGTAAAATAAAAGGGAGCCCGTGCCCCCTGTGATACCGACTACTCTCGGCCGGCCACGATAACCGCTGTCTCTCCTGTCTTAACTCTCTCAATGGCCCTAGATTGAGCTTCTCTTAATTTATCGGCAGCTCTTTGGATATCAATCCTATCACTGGTAATACGAGCTCTCATTACCCTACAATTGTCACAAATGATTCCAGAGGCATACGCTTCTATTGATGCTATCTCTTTTCTTATTTCATCAACTCTCGCTCGCATGTCACCAATAAGAGATGCTTCAAGGCGCAGAAGATCTTCCTTCATATGAGCAAATTCATCCAATCTCTTACGAATCTCTTGACTCAAAACAGTAGTTTGCGTATCGACAGTCTTGGCCTCAACAGTAGCAATAACTTCAGGAATAATATGATCGGTGATATCAATCACTCCTCTCTCTTTGGTCAGACCAAATATATTTGTAACTATGGCCCATCTGTCTTTACGCCCATGAGCCTTCGAAAATAAAGCCGTTGTTATTTTGTCAATATTTCCCAACCTAGAATCGGGAAATTCTAGATGATTATCGATAGTACGTAATATAGCCCCACAACTTATGAGTTTATTAATCCATAACACTACAGTGGGCAACGATACGCTATTATTCTTAAAAAGACGATTATTAACTTCCCTAGAGATACCCGTAAAGTTGAGCTTTGGCCTACTACTGTTTATATATTTTAAAAGTTCGATAAATGCGACCTGCATCTCACCCATCGTTCGTCTTGCCACTTTGTACTCCTCTCACCAGTTATCATATTATACACTAATTTATTATAAAGTAAAGACCACGACTAGCTGTGTGCAGTCATGGTCTTATTTAGATTAATACTATATAGCTAATTTACCAGATTCTCTGTCCAATACTTGGTTGACCAACTTATCAGCAGCCTCATTTTTGTCGCGCAAAATATGTTTGAAAGATACCTCCTTAAAGTCTATTTTCAAATTCCAAATTTCTATAAAGTAGTCTTTTATGTCTTCATCTTTTATTTTATACTCACCATTCATCTGTTTTTCCAATAACTCGCTATCAACATAAAATTCTACGACTACCTCTTTGCATTTATCTGAGCCAACAAGCTGTTTAACTTTTTTTAATGCAAAGACCACCGCTTGATATTCGGCTTGATTGTTAGTGGCATGACCAAGATATTCGCCGTATTCCTTCTTGCCAGTTAATACACTTTCTATGACTACGCCGATTGCTGCTTCGCCTGGGTTACCCCTGGATCCACCATCTGTATGTATAATAATCTTATCCATATTTCTATTAGTCTTATTTTTTACCGATAAATTTCCAAGGAAATTGTTCTACTGATTTCACATTAAATCCGGCCGCCTTAGCATGTCCGCCACCACCAAATTTTTCTGCAATTCTCGCCACATCCACGGTATCATTAGATCTTAATGAAACACAAATATGATCATCTTTATAATACCAAACGACGGACATGGGTGGAAATGTATCTCTAACTCTAGATCCTATTTGCGAATGTAGCAGCGGACAATTAACGGCCAAGATTTGATAGCCCTCAAACTCAACCCATTCAGAGTTGTTCTGAATTATTCTTTCAACTTGTTTTTCTTCATACTGGACAATACTCGAGCCCTTATTAACAAAATCTGCAAATTTGTCTTTCTTCTCTATGTCTTCTGCGAGTTGATCGTAGATATCAAAACCAAAATCATAAATTTCTAAGTAAGCTATAATCTCTTTGGTATTAGGTAATTTAAACTTCCATAAATCAATATCTTCTACGTAAGACAACAAGCTAGGCATGGGTTCTCCGGGAAATAAATGAAACCATGTTAAAACACAGCCAGAATGATCTATATCAAATAGGGATTCGTCCGCAAGAGTTATAATATCCTTACGACTTATATGGTGATCAATGATTATTATTTTATTACCATCTTCTTTAAGTTTTTTCAGATCATCTGGAATAAAAGCAACATCAAGCATATATATCTGCTTACCGCTTAAAATCGGCGCCCTATCTGCCGGATCAATGCCTATATATTCTGCCTCATCTCTAAATTTCCTCCAAGCAACCCAGGCTGAGCAGAAACCATCGGAACAATTCTTGTGATAAAAGACGACAATTTTCTTATCGTCGCTAATTTTTCGCTTCCCCTCTCTGTTTTCTTTGAATTTAGTCATTATCTATTTAATGCTACCAACCCTGGCAATTGATTGCCAGATAAAAATTCTAACATTGCCCCGCCACCAGTTGAAATAAATGTATACTTGTTAGCTAGACCAAATTTATTAATCGCGGAAATTGTATCCCCGCCCCCAACAATTGACTCGGGCACATCGGCAATTGCTTCGGCGATCTTCCTTGTACCATCGGCAAATTTTTCATCTTCAAAATATCCCAATGGTCCGTTCCATATAACCATTTGAGCAGATCTAATAATGGTGCTAAATTCTTCAATAGTTTTCTCCCCAATATCTAGAATCTTTTTATCACTAATTACAAAATCTTTTGGTGATATTATGGCCGGATTATCAAGCTCCAGGCCTGCGAATAATTTTCCTGGATCCGAATCAACTTTAGAATTTCCGACTTCGAATCCCCTAGCCTTCAAAAAATCATTAGCAACGACACCTCCTATTAGTATTTTCTCGGATTTTGCCAAAAAAGATTTCATCACAGGAATTTTAGTCTCCGTCTTGGCGCCACCTATCACAACTATTTTACCAGCTCGTGGCTTGTTAATTGCTTTGGTTAATATCTCAACTTCTCTCATCAACTGAGATCCAGCATAAGATGGTAAAAATTTTGTCACTGCCACGACCGATGCATGGCTTCGATGACAAACTGCAAAATTATTATTGATGTAGAAGTCAAATCCGTTTGCTAATTTTCTACCAAGATCATCACTATTTTCTTTTTCGCCATCAAAACGCCTTATATTCTCTAAAATAGCAACATTTAGCTGACTATTATTTAAAAAAGACCCTACATCCGTTAACCTAGGTAAAAATTCCAACCGACAGCTCCATAATTGATTCAATTGTTCTATAATCGGTCCGAAAGAATCAATATCCGATATGTGGCCAATAATTACAAGCTTGGCACCATTTTTAACCAAGTAATCTATAGTTTCTTTCTGCCTATCAATTCTAAACGTTTCGATGATTTTATTTTCAGCTACGGCCACATCTAAATCGGCTCTTAATAAGATCTTCTTATTTCTGATATCTCCGATTTCCTTTATTGATTTCATCTTCCTAGAATTTAACTACTTCTGACAATATCTTCAGAAACTCCGTCTTTATGCTACTAGCCCTTCCGATTAAAACTCCCGAGAAGGCCTCATTGGACATAAAGGCGTTAACATTGTTACTACTAACCGATCCGCCATAAAGCCCTATTGGATAACTTTCAGGTTTTAAATTCCAATTCTCTGTTAGGAAATTATTAATAAAATTAATTCTATTAGAGGCATTGCTCGGATCATCGGGATCTGAGCCAAGATCGCTTGTAATTGCCCAGACCGGTTCGTAAACAATTATACACCTCCTAACTTGATCAATCGATAAATCCTTAAGAGTTGCCCTCATTTGATTCCCAATGAACTCATCAGCATTATCATCTTTATTCTTTTCACCAATACATACTACTGGTATTAATCCTGCCTCTATCGCTTTGCCTATTTTTCTATTCACCACATCATCGGTCTCACCTAAATCGTATCTTCGACTTGAATGACCCAGGATCGTATATTTTAATCCATCCACTCCTATATCTGGAAGATCTTGTGAACCCAAAAAAGCATTATGTTCTAAGTGTGACTTCTTTAGTAATTCAGCTACCGAAATCAATAAGTCATTCTTCGGGCAAAAGATTAATGGTATCTCCAAGGTTTCCGAGAGTGACTCTAGATAATCATTAACGCTATCTAATATCTCCCGGGCCTGAATCTCGGTTTGAACGTAATCTTTCCAGTTCGAAATTATTAATTTTTCCTTTTTGCCCATTGTTTTTTATATATAAACCAAATTACCAATAAGATTACGAGGCTAATGATAATGTAATCAGCCATATGAAAATATTTCTTCAGAATTTCCCAGTTGGTACCAGTTTTTAATCCGATATAGGTAAGTGCGAAATTCCAGGGTAATGCTCCTAATAAAGTATAAAGCGAAAACCTCTTAAAATTCATCCTGGAAACACCGGCTGGTAGAGATATGAAAGTCCTAACTACTGGCAATAATCTGCCCCAAAAGGCTATCTTACCGCCATGGCGATAAAACCATCTGTCTCCAATCTCAAGATCATGACCAGAGATTAATACATATTTTCCGTATCGTTCTAAGAACCATCTACCGCCACTTTTCCCTACGTAGAAAAGGATTACCGAACCCACATAGTTTGCAAACGTTGCCAACAATACAATCGGCCAAAAACTGAATCTGCCTAAAAAGACCAGAAAACCGGAAAAGGGTAAGACCACTTCTGACGGTATAGGTATCCCAGCACTCTCAACTAATGATAAGATAAAGACACCACTATAACCCATTCTGTCGATTATCGTTAAAACCCAAGCACCGATTACTGCTATCAGATTCGTCATCGTATTCTAAGCAGTTCGGCTGCATCATTAGGATCAATTACATTAACATAGACACTTACGCCCAATTCAACTCCACCCAAAACATTCACTCGGGGCATAATATCAAGATGCCATCTAAAATATTCGTGATTAACCGATGAATTATTCAATATTGGAACAGTATTAATATAAAAATTATAATCAGGATTTCCAAGCTTTTCATTTAGACTGGCCAGAACTTTATTAAGCGCATCTGCAAAATATACTAAATCAGCCACATCTGTCTGCCTAAAATCACAATGATCATCTTTGGGAAATATTTTAATCTCATATAAATCTTTTGAAACATACGGGCACAAGGCAATAAATTTTTCGTTCTCATAAACTACTCTCTTACGATCTCGCAATTCCCAATTTAACAATGCCGTAAAAACTTTTTGATTGTTCTTTTTATAAAATTCCTCAGCCCCACGCATATTTTTTATTACATTATGAGGCACAATCGGTAGAGACATTATCTGAGAATGGTTATGATATTGAGATGCTCCAGCTTTTTTACCGTGATTGTGGAATATAAAAACATAGTCGCCACAATCATCCTTCGCCATCTGCTCTAATCTTTCTTTGTAACACCTCAGCACTTCCAAAGTTTCGTCATTCGTGAACTGTGCGAAATGCCTATCATGAGAACGCGTTATAACCAATTCGTGCAGTCCGCTGGCATCAAAAGAATTAAATGGACCATCGATTTTCATTTGCCCACATTTACCGTGCGTTAAGGCTGGAAATTTATTTTGTAAAACTTGCGTTGTCCATTCTGCGTCTTCGCTCCATTCAACTTTCTGTCCATTATTAAGCATTAGGATCGGCTTCTCATTACCACTCTTCTGGGGATTCTCAAATGGACATTCATTTATAGATGATGGTTTATCTTCTGTCTCGGTTTTAATATGACCCTTAACGCGATTGGTAGCATAGAGAACCCATTCACCGGTTATAATGTCCTGACGAAATTCATTAAGCATGACGTTTTGATTTATTGTTATAAACTCCAGTCCAAAGATTCCATCTAATTTTAGCTGCATCAAGTAATGTCTTTGGATAAGCCCAAATATTTACCCGAGAGTCTGGATTGTTATTCCAAGTAATTGGTATCGGTTTAATTTTATAGCCAAACTTCTTAGCTAATGCCAATGCTTCCATATCAAATCCCCAACGTTTAATTGTCGTTCGTGAAAATATATCTTCGGCGGCCTTAGATGTAAAAACCTTGAAGCCCCTCTGCGTGTCTGATATGCCGGGAGTCGCCAATATCTGAGTTATTATATTTGCGATTCGTCCAAGAAATCTTCTATACCACATCTCATGGCCCACTACCCTGGATCCCGATTCGGTCAAAGATGCAATAACAACATCAAAACCTTTGTTTATCCAGGCCTCAGCATCTTTTATATAGTCGATCGGGGTGGCGTTATCGGCATCCATGAATAACCTAATATCGCCCCTGGCCCTGAGCATCCCCTGCCCAACTACATAACCCTTGCCATTATTATTTTTATTGCTAATCAGCTCTAAATTAGCTATCTCTTTTTTTAAATCATCGACAACTCGGATCGTTTTATCTTGAGAACCATCGTCTACGATCAGAATCTCATAATCATAGTTTTCACCAGACAAAAAATCATAAACTGACCTTATCGTCTTTGCAATTCTATTTTCTTCATTATAGGCTGGAATAATTACGGATAAATGCATACTTATTGCTTAGCTTATTCTTAATTATATGCATAGTTTTAAGAATATATCAAAATGAACTTTGCGATTTCTCTCTATTGATTTAATATTTATACAATGGCTGTTGAGAAAATTACGGAAATAAAAATTTCGAGCAAAATCTATCCTCATCGATTAAAACATATTCCTTCTGCCCCAAAGGCAATTTATTGTCGTGGCAATATTGAACTTTTAAAGTCAGACTGCATCGGCGTTGTAGGTACTAGGAAACATACATCTTATGGTAAGGAAGCCTGCCAAACTATTATTCGAAGACTCGTAGAAAGCAACCTCACGATTGTCAGTGGGCTAGCCCTGGGTATTGATGCGATTGCTCATAAATCCACGCTCGATAATAATGGCAAGACTATTGCCGTTCTGGGATCAAGCATTGAAGATAGATTTATTGCTCCTCAAACCAATTTTATGCTTGCCAGACAAATTATCCAGAATGGTGGTCTAATTCTATCTGAATACAAATCAGAAAAACGAGCAACTGCATTTACTTTCCCAGCTCGCAATCGTATTATAAGCGGACTATCTATGGGAGTATTAGTCATTGAAGCAGATGAAAAAAGCGGATCACTGATCACAGCTAATTGTGCACTTGACCAAAATCGAGACGTCTTCGCAATTCCTGGAACAATATTTTCTCCTAAGTCACTGGGTGCCAATAAACTAATTCAGAGAGGTGCTAAACTTGTTATCTCGGCAGATGATATTATCGAAGAATATGGACAACTCAGAATACAATCTATCTATCAAAAAACTATAAGTCCAGAAGGATTACTAGAAGAAAAAATCATTGAGTGCCTCGGCATACATGGACCCGCTGATCTTGACACCATAATCGAATTCTGTCAGAATGAAGCTTCAAAAATATTAACAAGGTTGTCAATTATGGAAATTGGGAGCAAAATTAGACAGTTAAACTCTGGCAAGTATATACTTAATAATAATTAATGAATTTAGTAATTGTTGAATCGCCTACTAAGGCAAAAACTATTTCCCGATTTGTTGGCACGGATTTTGTTGTCAAATCTTCTTTTGGCCATATTCGTGATTTACCTAAAGGCGACCTTGGTATTGATACGGAAAATGATTTTACTCCAAAGTATGTAATACCGACAAAATCGCGAAAAACCGTCTCAGAACTAAAAAAATTAGCCGAGAAAGCTGATAAAATAATTCTAGCTACTGACGAGGATCGTGAAGGAGAAGCCATATCTTGGCACCTTATCAAGGCCTTGGGAATTGAGAAATCTAAAAAAGACACAGAAAGGATCGTATTCCATGAAATTACTAAAACTGCAATTAATCACGCCCTAGAACATCCCCGCGAGCTTGATCAAAATCTTGTTGACGCACAACAAGCAAGACGTATCCTTGATCGACTAGTAGGCTATAAACTCTCTCCTTTCCTATGGAAAAAAGTTGCCCGTGGACTTTCGGCTGGACGAGTACAATCAGTAGCTGTCCGTCTAATTGTTGAGAAAGAACGAGAAATAGAAAAATTCAAAGCCGATGAATATTGGGATATTCAGGCAAAGTTTAAAACTGATAACCGTGAATTTGATGCATTTCTAAATAAGATCAGCGATAAGACCGTAGACAAACTGGAAATAAAAACTGAAGGCGAAGCCCAAAAGATTTTAACAGATCTAAAAGATGCGAAATATATAATCAGTAGCGTTGATAAAAACGAGACCACACGAGCACCGTTTGCACCATTTACAACCAGCACCCTCCAACAAGATGCGGCTCGTAAATTACATTTTTCAGCCAAGCAAACAATGATGCTAGCCCAAAGACTTTATGAAGGCATCGAACTAGGAGACGAGGGTTCAATAGGTCTTATTACATATATGCGAACTGATTCGCAAAATCTATCAGAAGAGTCACTCGTTGGAGCTCGAGACTACATTACAAAGAATCTTGGAGCACAATATCATGAGCTTAAAAAATATCAGACAAAATCTAAATCAGCCCAGGAAGCCCACGAAGCGGTTAGACCCACCGATCCTCATCGTACGCCAGACAGTATTAAGGCTTATTTATCAGCACAAGAATTCAAACTATATAATCTCATCTGGCGACGTTTTATAGCCTCCCAAATGCCCAAAGCGATATTTGATGCAACTAGTATTGATATCGGCGCTGGAAAGTATAATTTCAGAGCCAACGGTTCAACGATTAAATTTGATGGATTCCTCAAGATTTATCCAGTTAAAATTACTGAGAATGACTTACCGATAGTTAAACAGGGCAACGAATTAGAATTAGTAGGATTGACCCCAGAGCAACACTTCACCAAACCGCCGGCTCGCTTCAATGAAGCCTCGCTAATTAAGACTCTCGAGAAAGAAGGCATTGGACGGCCGTCAACGTATGCTCCGATCATTTCTACAATTGTAGCTCGTAATTATGTTACTAAAGATCCTTCTCGATATTTTCACCCTACCGAGATAGGAATTATGGTCAATGATGTGCTAGTTAAGCACTTTCCTACCATTGTAGATATCGGATTTACATCTAAAATGGAAGAAGAACTTGACGCCATTGCCTTAGGTGAGATGCAATGGATTCCAGTAATAAAAGAATTTTACATGCCATTTGATAAAAACTTAAAAGAAAAATACGAAGAAGTAACAAAGGAAGAAGTAACCAACATAGAAGATGTTGGTGTTGATTGCGATAAGTGTGGTAGCAAGATGATTTATAAAATGGGCCGATTTGGCCGATTTGCCGCTTGCTCCAATTTTCCGACATGTAAAAATATCCTCAAAGACAAAAAAGATAAAGAGCCAGAAGAAGAAACTGGGGAAATTTGCGAGAAAGATGGCGGGAAAATGGTTTTTAGAAAAGGCCGTTTCGGTAAGTTCATTGCTTGTGCTAATTACCCTAAATGCAAAAATACTAAGAAGATTGCCCGTAATCCTACCTTGGAAAAAGCTGACAAGATAGCCGAAAAAGAGAATGACGATCGAGCATGGGCAGAAGCCACAGAAGATAAAGAAGACAAAGAAGAGGAGTAATTTTTAATATTTATTTATTATACCCATGAAATCCGCTAAAAGCGGATTTCATGGGTATAATTGCCAGAAATGACTAGATATAATACAATTGGTCCATTAACAGGTCAACAACGTCATGGATATTCCTCAGAAAATTATATCAAATCCAAAATATACTAAGGATGACAAAGATAAAATACTTCTGGCTTTTGATTATGCCCAAAGGGCTCATCTTGGACAGAAAAGAAGATCTGGTGAAGACTATATATCTCATCCTTTAAAAGTTGCTGAGATATTGGCCGATTGGAATATGGATACGCCAACAATCATTGCTGCCCTTCTTCATGACGTTGCTGAAGACACAAATTTCACGATCGAGAGAATAAGAAAGGATTTTGGCAAAGAGATCGCCAGTCTAGTTGAAGGCGTAACTAAACTTAGAAAAATTGGTAGAAATGGTGACTTAGAAGACCCCACACACGTAGCCTCGTTAAAAAAAATGTTCTTCGCCATGGCTGACGATATTCGCGTCATTATCATCAAGCTCGCCGATCGCCTACACAATATCAGTACTCTTGAATTCATGTCACCCGAAGATCAAAAGAGAATTGCTATTGAAACTATGGAGATCTACGCACCAATCGCAGAAAGACTTGGTATGGGAGATCTTACGGGAGAACTTGAAGATTTAGCCTTTAAATATGCTCAGCCAGAAGAATACACGTGGCTAATGAATAAGATTAAGGATAAATATCTCCATAGAAAGAAGTACATTGACGAGATTAAGCCAGAAATAAAAAAACGTGTACTTCTGGCCGGTATAAAAATAATTAATATTGACTCACGCGTTAAACACCTCTTCAGCTTACATCGTAAACTTCTAAAATACGACAGGGACCCCAATCGCGTATATGATCTCGTAGCACTACGTATAATTGTACCCGATGTTAAGTCTTGCTATGAAACAATGGGCGTTATACATAAATACTACAGACCATTACCAGGATTGGTTAAGGATTATATCGCCTTCCCTAAGCCCTCAGGATATCAATCACTTCATACAACCGTATTTTGCGAAGGTGGAAAGATAGTCGAAATTCAAATAAGGACGCCCGAGATGCATGATTATGCCGACAAAGGCATCGCGGCCCATTGGCTTTATAGTGAAAGCGGCAAGAAAGATGCGTTTAAAATAAATCCCAGAGAGGTCCAATGGATTATGGAACTACGAAATTTTTTAAAAGGAGTTACAACTGGCGAGACCCTTGATCATGTTAAGTCCGATTTTTTGAAATCTAGAATTTTTGCATTTACACCAAATGGCCAGATTAAAGATCTGCCTAGGGGCTCAACGCCTATAGATTTCGCCTATAGAGTACACACTGACCTGGGTCACCGAACACGTGGCGCCAGAGTCAATAATAGAATCGTACCGCTGGAATACGAGCTTAAGAATGGAGAAGTTGTAGAGATCATAAAAGGTAAAGATGCTAGGCCATCCAGGGATTGGCTTAGACTAGTAAAAACAAATCAGGCTCGCCATGAAATCAATGTTTGGCTCAAAGAACATTCAGCCGTGGAATCAGTCAAAAAAGCTATAAAAATTCTTACTACAAATAAAAAAACTGATAAAGCACGGCCAATTATTAAACCGGGTTCTAGAAATAAACGTCCAAAATAAACAATTACAAGAACCTAAAAGGCCGCTTTCGCGGCCTTTTAGGTATAACCCTTAATCTATAATTGTCTTTGCAATTTTATTTAATTCTTCTAAACTTGCAAATCTTATTACTATTCTACCACCTTTGCCTCCCGAATGTATAGAGACGGGCACTGCCAACATATCTCCAAGATTCTTTTCGAGTTGGAAGAATTTAGCCGGTTCTTTTATAACTTTAGCATTTACGCTTTTAGCTATCGAGGCAATTTCCTCGACTTCTTTTGAAGAAAGACCTGCGTTTATTATCTGACCATAGATACTTCTTTGTTTGGCCTCATCGCTAAACGCCAGGAGAGCCCTAGCGTGAGCTCGACTAATCTTTTCAGTTCGCACAGATTCTTTTATGTCTTCGGGTAAACTTAATAGTCTAACGGCGTTGGCTACAACTTCACGAGACTTTGAAACTTTTTCGGCAATTTCTTTTTGGGTTAATCCGAATTCTTTACTAAATCTGTTATAAGCCTCGGCTTCTTCAATTGGATTTAAATCCTTTCTTTGAACGTTCTCAATTAATGCGACTTCTAATTTCGTTCTATCCTCATCAAAATCATCTCGAATAATTACTGGTACATGTGGTAGGCCAGCTTCTCTAGCGGCACGCAATCTTCTTTCTCCGGCAATCAAACTATAAGAAACATCGAGGCCACGATTACTTTGTTCTTCGATTTTGGTGACCAACAATGGTTGGAGTACTCCATATTTTCGAATGGATTTGGCTAATTCTTTTATTCCTTCCCCGTCAAAATCACGTCGAGGCTGATTCGGGTTAGGTCTAACTTTATTTATTTCAACATAAAAAACATTCTCCTTCTGTAATTGAGGTTTGATATTTGTCGTCGGTGGAATTAACGACCCTAAGCCCTTACCTAGCCCGAATAATTTTTTCATAAATTAATTTGAATATTTTATGACTTCTTCTGCTAACTGCTTATAGGCTTTCGCGGCTTTCGAATTTGGATCAAACTGCAATATTGTCTTGCCAAAGCTTGGCGCCTCGGCCAATGAAATGGTTCTGGGAATTATCGAATCAAAAACTCTGCCAGGAAAATTTTTAAAAACTTCATTCACGACCTGTCTCGCCAATTGATTCCTCTTATCATACATTGTAAGGACAACTCCCAATACTTGCAAGTCCGGATTAAGACCAGCTCGTACAAGGTCAATGGTTTTCAGTAATTGATTAAGCCCTTCGAGGGCATAATATTCGCACTGGACTGGAATAATCACGCGTTCTGCGGCAGTTAAACCATTAATTGTTAAAAGTCCCAACGATGGCGGACAATCAATCAATACATAATCATAATTAGTGCGAACTGAATTTAAAACTTTCTTGAGACGGCTTTCCCTTTCTTCCATCGATACCAACTCAACCGTTGCACCAGCTAAACTTTGATCGGCTGGTAATATGTCAAAACCAAATATAGACGTACGTTTTAAAATAGTCTCAGGATTTTGATCAATCACTAAGGCATGGTAGATATTAGACTTATCTTCACCAACATGGACACCTAAACCTAGTGTAGCATTAGCCTGAGCGTCTAAATCAACTAATAAAACATATTTCCCGTGAGAGGCCATGTATGCCGCCAAATTAACGGCTGTAGTCGTCTTACCTACTCCACCTTTCTGATTTACAACTGCAATTACTCTGGCCATAATTTATAGACTAATCATACCACGCCACAGCCTCTTTGCAATATAAATTTAGGTTGAAAATCAGGCTTCAAAATGATAACATCGTATAGTTAGGATCCGAGTGAGTGAAAAGCGAGCATGCGCAGCTTTTCGCGGACGACAAAAAGTCGCCCAGGACCGACACTCGGCAAAAGTTTTTTAAGATCGGCCCGAGTGGCGGAATTGGCATACGCGCACGACTCAAAATCGTGTGCCCTTACGGGCTTGTGGGTTCAACTCCCACCTCGGGCACCAGAATGGAACTTAGCGGTTAATTTATAAATTTCGGTTATTGCTACGGCACCGTTTCCATAATTGTTCGAACAACGCTTTCATGGTTTGCGCGTATTCATCGCTTTCAATAACAAATGCAAATTGCTCCCGAGGAGAAGAAAAAACTGCGACTTTATTATCATAGATAACGACAGTTGAGGGAAACATTAAATCTTTTGGAAATACGCGTAATTCCTGTAGGTTCTGACTCTGGAGAGGAGTATCTATAAACTTTGACCAAATACCCCGACTTTTTATTTGTTTCTTTTCTCGTTCACTTCTCCAGTAATTCAAAAAACTATCATCAAATAACGCGAAGGTATTTTCTGTTGGCACTAAGGCCAATATCTCTGTGTTTTTTACTGACAAAGTATCTTGGGCAATATTCTTTAACCCTTCAATTCCTTCATAAAAACGTATGCGCGATGGTTTTGCTTTGGGACTATAGAGTGATTCTAATTCTACCGTAGCCTTGTCTAACTGTTGTTCAATTTTTTCCAACTCTTTTCGCTTCCGCTCCAAAATTCCCTTCAAACGGCTTGGGGACTCAGTCGTAAATCGGCCACCATGTTTATGCCCAAATTTACTGACTAATCCCTTGGCTTCCAGTGATTCTAAAATGTAATAAACTAGCGGGCGCGACAGCTTTGCCTCCTTAGAGAGTGCACTAGCCAAGGCTGGACCAAGCTTTAATCCTGCCAAATACACCTGAATTTCACCCTTGGAAAGACCAATTTTCTCTAAAATTTTATGGCTGTATTGCATAGTGTTGTTGTAAATTATGTATTGACAATACCATTATATGCCCTAGATAAAGGATTGTCAATACTATCATAAATGTGTCAAATATCTATTGACATTGAATAGTCACTAGCCTATAATGAGTACGGCAGAGTTCGTTCACAAACAAGTCGGAAGGATGCATCAATGTCTAGCGATGACCCGTTTGAAAGAGCTTTCACGGTGGCCAAAAAAGTGGCAGACAAAAGACGGGCGAACGAGGCCAACAAAAGGGGCGAGAAAGAGAAAATGGAGGTTGCAGAAAGAAGAAAAGAGAGAATGATAGAGGTACAGGCGGACAAGGTAACCGCCTGGCTCCGCGGTAATGATGGACGTAAAATAGAAAAGATACTCTTTCAACTTTATCCCGAGAGTGAAATTTCTCTTGGGAAAATCCGCCTCTCTACATACAGGATAACAATTGATGGGCAGGACGGATATGGATTCGATAACTACACAAACGTAGACTTTCGAGAGGAGTTGATGGAAGCGTTCCTCTATTTTGAGCTCACACATTATCCTGGATTTCGTTTGTGTGTGAAAGTTAATCTCCCGAATGAAAGACACCCTGGAAGGAACGTAATATCTTGCTGGTGTCGGGATAGCATAGAAAGGTTTCCCAAAAAGGAGCCATTTGAAAGATTCGTCGAGATAATCATGGCCTGGATCAAAAAGATTTAGATCTAGGTCTGGTGTCATAAAGCCCCTGGTAACCACTGCATATCAGAGGCTTTTTTATATGTCAGTGTGCAGAGCCTTCCCATTCGTTCAATTTCCGCTCGAAAAAGATTCGCGTAAAGTGTATAATTACAGCACCAATAAGGAACTTAACGATTTTTTATTTTTTATGGACGTCATTAGTCATATTTTAATTGGTCGCGGTATTGCGACACCTTCCGGGATTCCTAAGCGTAATGTCTATTTTATTACGTTTTTTTCTTTCTTGCCGGATTTACCACAAATCGCAATCTATCTTTATCTGGGATTCATTAATTCTAGGCCATTTTTCATGCCGTTAAACACCGACTGGAATGGGTTCAGAGCTCTTCACCCACTTTGGTCTGCTATTTGGGAAATACCTCATAGTATATTTTTCGCCTTATTGATAATCTTGCCGGTAATTCTAATTTTTAGACTTCCCAAAATGGCCTTAGTAGTTTACCTTCTTCATATTTTCATTGACCTATTCACTCATACCGGCGAATGGGGCACTAAGATATTCTATCCACTACATTACAAAATTGATGGCTTTACGAATGCTTGGTCTTGGTCTTTTATAAACATTTTTTCTTCCTGGATCATTCTTACTCTAACAATAGTTATTCTTCATTCCTTTTTTCGTTATAAAACATCAACAAATAAAACGTGAGACACAAATCGATGCTACATCCTGCCAGGACGAGGCAAATCGCCGATAATTTAATATATCTAGGAGGAGTATTGGGACCAGTAGTAACCATTCCACAACTTATCGAAATATGGCTAAACAAAAACGCCAGCGGCGTATCAGTTATCTCTTGGATTGCATATCTTGTTGGGGCTGTGTTTTGGCTATTCTATGGTCTAGTACACAGAGAAAAACCAATTATTTTTACCTACGGCATCTGGATTATTATTGATATTCTCATCGTAATAGGCACTATTATTTATAGTTAAGCCCTCCCAATAAGTTACAGATACGACATTCGAAGAATTTGATATTAAGATTAAGTAGAGCTAAGGTTCGTTTAATAAAAGTAAGTTATTAAAAATAGCGGCGATTACTAATGGTCCGACGCCGTTAGGTACGGGCGTCATTAGACTGGCTTTCTCAGACACATCATCACAGACATCTCCTCTTATCTTGCCGTCTTTAACCCCATATCCAAAATCGAAGATAATAACACCTTCTTTAACCATATCTTTAGTTATAAGTCCCGGCTGACCCACGCCAGAGACAATTATATCTGCTTTTCTGGATAGTATCTCTGGATTTTTGGTAAATTCGTCAATTTCAAAAACTTCGCAATCATTTTTCCTGAACCATGCTGCTATCGGCTGACCCACCAACTCTCCCATACCAAAAATTGCTACGCTCTTGTCTAATAAATTAATATTAAATTCCTTTAAGATTTCATTAATCGCAAAAACCGTCGGCGACATTAAGCCATTAGTGCTCTTACCAGTATTAGTCTTTGATATGTCGGACAACAGATCTATATCTTTGCTCGCGTAAATTTTATTTAGTACATTCTTTGTGTCTAAATGTTTCGGCAGGGGTAATTCGACAAAAATACCATGCACAGATTCATCTAAATTCAAGTCGCCAATGATTTTTTCAATTGCATCTTGATCGATATTTTCTGCTAGTGAGATAGACCTAAACTCTGCACCTACCATCTCGGCTACTTTTCGTTTCAAATTAACAAATTTAACTAAACTGGAATCATCACCAATAATTATTGCGGCTACATAAAAATTCCTGTCAACAATCTTATTCTTTATATCAGTCAAGATCCGATCTGCAATGCTCTTACCATTGACTATCATATTTCTAATATTTTAAGGAGTTCGTCGGGCCTAGATAAGCCGACGCGTAAAATCTTCGGCTTCTCGGTTGTCATATCAATTACGATAGAGGCATCTGATTTCGGTAGAGTACCGGCATCAATTATTAAGTCGGGCTTAAATCTTTTTTCTGAAAAAATCTGGATAATATCGTCTATTTTTAGTGTCGGCTCATCCCCAGATATATTCGCCGAAGTTGAGATAATTGGATAACCAAATCTACCCAAAAGCTTGTCGGTAAAAGGATGCTCAGCTATCCTCACACCGATAGTCTTAGTCTTTGCACTGACGATATCTAATACGACATCCTTTTTTTCTAAGATTGCCGTTACTTTCCCTGGCCATATCTTTTCTAAAATTTTCTCCTGCCTTGGAGAAATATAGGCTAATCCCTTAGCCCAGATCATATTCTTTATCAAGATTGGAAGCGGCTTAGAAAGATCTCTTTCTTTAATATCAAAAATCCTACGGACAGCATCGTAATTCATGGCATTCGCTCCAAGGCCATATAGAGTGTCTGTGGGATAGACAATGACACCACCACGACCCAATACACCAACAGCGAGCTCAATCACCTCCCTATAATCACTCGCTGAATCAACAGTTATTATCTCCATTACCAGTAAATCTATAACTAAAACTGACCGAAATCAATAAACACTCCTAGGGATTGACAGCTTAGACTATACCTGTTAATTTAATGTAAGTTCTTTCTAGGAAAATATCCATGACATCAGAAAAGATGATTGCTGTAATTGAGATGTATGAGAAAAGATTAGGCGAAGAAGGTATTCCTAAAATACGCATGGATCCTAAATTGACATTTGGCGAGCTAACTGAAGGTGAGTTACTACGTCATGCTCATTTCCTTTGTGACGGTGCTAAAATATTCGCCATAAACCCCGATAGACGAAGAAAGGCCGGCAGCCATTTAACAGTTATTCAAATGTGCCTAAGCTTCGCTGGTTGGTACACGCTTGAAGATCTAATGCGGCACAACAGGCCAGAAGAAATATTGAATAAATAAAACTCTCGCTAAGAGAGTTTTTATTTTTTTATTCTTACAATAATAAGAATGGACATTCTCACATTATCACTATATAATACCTGCGTTCCTTAACAACACGAGGGAGCCAGACAAATCATGACTACCAGCCAGTTTAAACAAGTTCAAGCTGTTAGACTAGAGACCATACCTCAGCTAACTGGTGGGGCTACGGCATCAATCTTTCCAGAAGTAGAAAAACTACTGTTCCAAAGAGAATATCAGGACGCTCTGCTCTATGTCGCAAGACACAAGAGTATGAGAAAATATAGATCTGTTATGGATTTTATTTTCTGTGAGCTACACACCGAATGGCGAAGGGCATGCCATAGATATTATACCGACAAGGGACAACCCCTACGCAACCTCATAACGCCTCGCAAATGGGAATTGTTTAACGAACGCATGCTTGCCGCTCTAGAAATAGCCCATAAGCTACACCAGCAACAACGCTGCAGAAGTTGGAGCTGGTATTGCGAGATGTTTGAAGAATCTCTCATATCAGCCACATAGAAATAGAATACGAATATCATAAAACCCGCCTCTGGCGGGTTTTATGATTTCATTATGCCACGGCCTCTGCTTCCTTGGCTGGCTCTTCTGCAATTACTGGTTCTTCTTTCGCTACGACCTCTACTTTTGGAACCTTCTCTTCTGTAGCCGGCTTAGTAGCTTCTCTCTTTTTAGCTTTCCAGCTTTGCATTTTAGGTTTATCCCAAATCTTATAGTTAACCATCAAGTTATTAACTGTTGGTGAAACCTGAGCTCCCTTGACTATCCAAGCCTCAATTTTATCTTTTTTAACAACAAATTTCTTCATGTGAGGATCATACGAGCCTAGGAGTTCCAAAAACTCCCCCTTTGGCTTCTTAGTATGTTCCACGACAATAACCCTAAAATAGGCCTGTCCCTTCTTACCCGTCCTTTGTAGTCTAATATTAAGCATGGTCTAGATTCTAGCAGATAAATTCCTATTAGGCAATAGCCGAAGATAGGCGGAGTTCATTACCAGCCCTTTTTCTTGAGCGCATCTTCTGCGGCCACCTGTTGAGCTTCTTGCTTGGATGGCCCTTCTCCCTGACCAGCCATTTCTTTTTCTATAAATACGCCGACTTTAAAATTACGGGCATGATCTGGTCCCCACTCTTCAAGTACCTCATAGGTTGGTGTAATGCCAACTTTTTCCTGAGCTCTTTCTTGAAATAAACTTTTGGCATCTCGATATGTCTTATTTTCTATAATATCTGCCAATTCTTTCAAAACATATTTATTTATAAATCCCTTAGCCGATTCATAACCGCTATCCAAGTAAATAGCGCCTATTACGGCTTCATAGGCGTTGGCTAAAATATACTGCCTTGCCCGACCAGTATCCTTGGATTCTCCTCGCGAGAGTAAGATAAAATCATTTAAATCAAACTCGGACGATAATTTGGCTAACATATTTGCATTTACTAAGGATGCGCGCCAATTTGTCATTTCCCCCTCCGGATTTGGATAATTCTTATATAAGTATTCTGTTACTACTAATTCTAAAACCGCATCACCCAAAAACTCCAGACGCTCATTGTGATCTAGATGCCATTTAGGATTTTCGTTGATATATGATCTGTGAGTTAGGGCCTGCAAAAGCAGGTTTTTATTGTTAAATTCAACTTCAATATTCTTTTCGAGTTTTGAAATGTCAATATCAGACATTTTGAGAATTTGCAGTTATCAATCCCCAATCTTCGCGGAAGATTGAGCGCTGAGAACTGAAAATTATTATTTATTGTTCTTCGACGACTGGTTCTTCACTAGAACTTACTTCTTGATTCTCGTTTTCTTTATTATCATCCTCGCCTTCCTTCTTCTTAGGTGCATCATCTTTACCTGGCTCACCTATCTCACGATATATCGTACCGAGAACACCATTCACAAATTTACCGGAAGACTCTCCACCGTAAGATTTGGCTAATTCAATTGATTCATTGATGGCAACCTTTGGTGGCACTTCATCACGATTACCGAATAGAAGCTCGTAGAGACCCAGTCGTAAAACATTTCTATCGACGCTAGCAATTTGGGCCATGGGCCATTGCGGAGCTGCCTTCTGAATGATCTCATCAATATTCTCTCTTTTTTCGATCACGCCATTAACCAATTGAAAAACAAAAGCCGTTTCATCTAAACCTGAACCAAATTCCTTAATATTCCTATCAACTATTGCAAGGAGATCATCGCCCTTCTGGCCACGAAAATCCCACTCATAAAGCGATTGAAGTGCTATGGAACGTGCTAAATGACGAGATGCCATTATCTATTATTTTTTATTTATGAGAATGCTTTTTCTCTTTTTTCTTAAGCTCTTTGGCTAGGACATTAATAATCTCTTTGCCTTTATAATATCCGCAATACTTACAAACTGCATGCGCTAAAATCATTCTTTTGCAATGCAAACATGCTGTAAGTTTTTTTGGCTTTAGGGCAAGATGACTTCTGCGTCTGCCCTGCTTGCCCTTCGCCATATGATGTCTTGGTAGTGCCATAGTTTTGGATAATTAACGCTAATTAGATTAACATATATCTCCGATATCTGCAACAATTCAAATTTTAGGCATCTAGAAACAAAACGGCCCATATAATATTAGTGGGCCATATATGTCATGTAAGCGCTATTATGAAGCGCTATTATGAAGCGCTATCACTTTAAATCCCAATGACTATCAAAGATTCGTCTAAAGTTTACTTCCTCTTGCCATCTTTGATGAAGCGCCGTTGGATTAAAGATAAATTCCCATATCAATGCTTCTCGACAATCTTTTGGAATGACTTTCCATAACATTTTGAATTTAACCCAATTACTTGTGTCATTCTTCATGCCGTCACCCCTCACCCAGCTAAAGATCTAATGCAAATATTACAGAGTGGCTGTGAATTTGTCAATATTTTAGACCAGATTGGTCAGGTAAAGTAGAGAAGTTTGGCAAGACGCTCAAAAAGTGTTGGAACAGAGCTTTTATCAACAGTTGTGACAAAAAACTCGAGTGGTAAAATTAGGGCATAACGATTTGAGAATACTAAACCAGCAAAAAATCTGGATTTTACTTTATGCGTCTAACCCATCTTCACCTACATTCACACTACTCTCTTCTTGATGGTCTTTCGCGTATAGACGAAATCGTTAATCGCGCCAAAGAACTGAATATGCCCGCTATTGGCCTGACCGACCATGGCACAATGTATGGCATTATCGAGTTTTACAAGAAAGCCACTAAGGCCGGCATCAAACCTATCATTGGCTGTGAAATATATATCTCTGAGAATGGTATGCTAGATAAAAGATCTGGAGTTGATGATAAGAGATACCACTTAATTCTTATCGCGGAGAACAATATTGGCTATAAGAATCTGATTAAAATCGTTAGTGCCGCCCATTTGGACGGTTTTTACTACAAACCTCGTGTCGATAAGAATTTATTACGTAAATATTCTGAAGGCTTAATCGCATCTTCGGCCTGCCTCGCTGGTGAAGTTTCTCGAGCAATAATGGCCAACAATTATGCCAAAGCCAAGAATATTGCCTTAGAATATCAGCAAATTTTTGGTCCTAATAATTTCTTCCTAGAAATACAGCAACATTTGAATTTGGCTGATCAAAATTTAGTTACTCCTCAAATTGTTAAACTCGCTAAAGAGACTGGAATACCCCTAATTGCTACCCAAGACGCTCATTACGCTCATGCCGATGATGCTCATGCACACGATGTTCTATTAGCAGTTCAAACTGGCAACAAATTAGATGACGTAGATCGTATGACCATGCGCGATGATAACTTTTCTATTTTGAGTACTGATGAGATGTATGAAAAATTTAAGAGCCTTGGTGAAGATGTCGTGGCAGAAGCATTTGAAAACACTTGCAAGATTGCTGAGCGATGCTCAGTCGAGATTAAACTCGGCAAAACGTTGCTTCCTAAATTTCCGATTCCTGACAATTTTACTGACGACGTAGTTTATCTTGAATTTCTGGCCCACAAAGGCCTCGAAAAGAGATACGGAAATGCCATTACCTCAGAAATTAAAGATCGCTATGATTATGAGATGGGCGTTATCAGACAAACTGGGTTCGCTTCATATTTTTTGATTGTCCAAGACTTTGTAAATTGGGCGAAAAATAGTGGCATTGTCGTTGGTCCCGGCCGAGGATCTGCCGCTGGTTCTTTAATAGCTTATTTATTAAATATAACCAACATTGATCCTTTAAGATATGGCCTCTTATTTGAAAGATTCTTAAATCCAGAAAGAATATCCATGCCTGATATCGATATGGACTTTGATGATGCTCGTCGCGATGAAGTTTTGGCTTACGTTTCTGATAAATACGGTAAAGATCATGTTGCTCAGATTATAACCTTTGGAACCATGGCCGCGCGTGGCAGTATTCGCGATGCTGGCAGAGCCCTTGGTTTCTCTTATGACTTCTGTGACCAGATTGCCAAAATGATTCCTTTAGTTGTCAATCAAGATAAGACTGGATATTTAAAAAAAGCTATGAAAACTGTGACTGAACTCAAAAACATATATGAGACCAACAATGATGCCAAGACTCTAATTGACGCCGCCTCCAAGCTTGAAGGCGTCGCTCGCCACTCTTCTACTCACGCCTGTGCCGTTGTTATCACGCCCGAACCGTTAACCGAATACTTACCACTTCAATACGGCTCCAACGAAGGTGATGTTATAACCCAGTACGAGATGCATGCGGTTGAGGATTTAGGTTTACTAAAAATGGACTTTCTGGGTTTAGCTAACTTGACTATAATTCAAGATTCTCTTGATCTAATTAAAAGAAACTACGATAAAATTATTAATATCGATGAGATTCCACAAAATGATTCCAAAACTTTCAAGTTATTACAACAAGCCAAGACAACTGGTGTTTTTCAATTAGAAAGCTCCGGCATGAAGCGATATTTAAAAGAATTGAAGCCAACAGAAATTGAAGATATCATCGCGATGGTCTCGCTATATCGACCCGGACCGATGGATCTTATTCCAGAATATATCGCTCGCAAAAATGGCAAACATAAAATTGAATATCTGCACCCCAGCTTAGAATCAGTTCTCAAAAATACTTATGGAATTATGGTCTACCAGGAACAGCTGATCGAAGCTGTCAGAGTTTTGTCTGGATTCACTCGAGCAGAAGCCGATGTCTTAAGAAAAGCTGTTGGTAAAAAAATAAAAAAACTTCTAGATCAACAAGAAGGTAAATTCAAGGAAGGCGCTGCTAAAATCGGCACGCCTAAAAATATTGCTGATGAATTCTGGACATTAGTTGAGCCATTTAACCGTTACGCCTTTAATCGCTCCCATGCCGCTTGTTATGCCACAATCGCCTACCAAACCGCCTATCTTAAGGCTAACTATCCTCATGAATTTATGGCCGCTTTCATGAACAGTGAAACGGGTGATGTTGAGCGTATTGCCTTTTTAATTGATGAATGCCGTCAGATGGGTATCGAGGTATTATCGCCTGATATTAATCAGAGTTTTCAGCGATTCACAGTTGTTAATTTAGATTCCAAACCAGCTATTCGATTCGGGCTTACAGCTGTCAAAAATGTTGGAGAACATGTTGTTAAAAATATTATTATCGATCGTGAGCATAACGGCCCGTTCAAAGACATAGAAGAATTTGTTTCTAGAATTGCCAGTAAGGATTTGAATAAAAAATCCCTTGAGAGCTTAATCAAATGTGGTGCCATGGATGCCTTTGGAGAAAGAAGTGTTCTTCTGGCTAATATGGATAATCTTTTAAGTTATGCCCGCGACAAACAAAAACATCATTCTACTGGGCAAGTTAGTTTATTCGGCGGATCTTCTGAAATTACAATGCCACCTCTACGCTTAATCCCGGCCGAACCTGTCGCAAACTGGGAAAAGTTAATGTGGGAGAAAGAATTGTTAGGATTATTTGTATCGGCTCATCCCTTAAATGAATATCAGGCCCAGCTCGCATTAGAAAAAGTCACCCAGATCAAAGATCTTAATTCTAGAACCGGAACCGTTAAAATTAGCGGCATCGTTACTAAGACACAAAAGATAATCACTAAGACCGGCAAACCAATGTTGTTCTCTTGGATAGAAGACCTGGGAGCTAAAATCGAAGTTGTAGTTTTTCCAAATGTACTAGAGAGATATCCTGATTCGTGGAAAGAAAATTCTATCGTAATTGCTAAAGGTAAAATTAATGACCGCGATGGTTCTCTTAAACTTCTTTGCGACGATTGCAAAATCCTCGCTACATTAGCATAGTTCGCCTCCAGCCAACATCTCTTCCAGACCGATAGTTATTTATCCCAGCCGATAAATACTATCTGCATGCTCGGTGTTTTGTTAAGACCCAGCCACTTTGTGGCTGGGTCTTAAACCTTCTTTATCATGCCTACCGGCAGTAAGGACTTGCCAAAACACCTGCGCAAGCTCTGAAGAGATGGTGGCGCTCGCGAATTCGAGTAATCAAGTGTAGCCCAATCCCATTTTCGAATCATCCGCAGACTAGGAATGAATCTGTAAGGTAGGTAGATTAAGAATCCAAAACAATAGGTCAAACGCTGAGTCCCGCCGTTAGGCGGGACGAGGAAGCAAGTACGGGTACCTGTTGTTTTGGTAGATTCTTAACTACCTATCCTTACAGTGAATGACGCAGGTGAGGACCTGATGAGAAAATGGGGTTGGTAGGAGCGAGTATTTAAAAACGGCACCGATGGGTGCCGTTGGACGGTGTATGAAAGGACGCCGTGCCAAACCTCCGACGATCAGATGACCGCCGACCCTTTCTTGTGCTCTCCCGCCCACATCTTGTGGCTGGAGAACACTCCGGTCGTCAGATAGACGGCGACTCCGAAGAGAGTCGTCATTCCGACAACGAACGCGGTGGCATAGGCCACCTTAGCCAGAGACTCGATCACCACCAAAACCAGCTGTCCCATCACTCCTCCTCGTCCTTGCGAACGACCCGCCGATATTCACGCTGGTGCCAGATCCTGTCTGGCTCGAATGCCTCGACAAAGGAACCGACAGCGAAAATAATCGCACCAAAGAATCCGAAGGCCCTGAAGCCGACCTGAAATTCATCGGCAGTAGGACGCGTCACAATCAAAATTGAAATGATCACGAATACGATACCGATTAGGAACCGCCGCCACCGCTTGACGAAGTAGGGACTTGCCCCATACTTCAGGCAGAGAACAGCCAATCCCACACAGAAAACGAGCAGTACCGACAGGCAAATAGCTAAGACTAGCATGACGCCACCCTCCTCCGTCGCTTCTAAGCGACGAGAACTGCGTTGTTTTTAAGGGACTTCCCCTCGCAATCTATGTTTTATATTATACCATACTCATGTCTCATCTGTAAATACCTAAAATAAGGCGACTATACCATGTGGACAAGTAAACTAAAATTTGAGACAATTCGGGATATGTGGTTATTCATAAGAAAATGGTGGGTTTTGAAATGGCTTCGTATAGAGATAAGACGACATACCCAGCTAACCCCCATAGAACAATTAGAAGCCGGTAAGGTGGTTTTGCTTACTCAACGATTTTTCATCTCTGGAAGACCCGATCTTCCTCAATATCCAGGAATTGCAGATAGGTCGGTCAGAAGATTCTGTAGTGTTCTTTGGTGGAGAAGAAAAGGTAATGTTTTAAAAAGAAAACATAGGATAATTGAATATAATGATATGTACAATTCATTGGTTCAAGAAGGATATATCGTCATGAAGCCTGTAACTGGAGGAGGAGAAATGCCATCAGTAGCAAATCCATTAGCCGATAATCTTTATGGGTGGTGGGGACTTTCAGAGGCGATCCTAACGAAGTATAAAGCTTCGTGGACGATATTGATAATTCCACTACTCTTTGGTATGTGGGGTTCTCCATATTTAAAAAATATTTGGAATTTAATTTTTAAATAAATCAAAAACCCCCTTTCGGGAGCTCTTGATTGGTAAAATAATGTCCTATTGTAAGTCAACAAATTGACCTACAAGGTAGAAGTATGAACACCCTTGAAGTTCACAAAGAACCTCACAGCAAGACATTATTTCAAAGATTTTTACAGGTTTTTACGCCTGCCAGCTGATACCAAACCAATAATACCATTATTGTTATCCACAGGTCAATGGTGGACCCGAGCGGAGTCGAACCGCCATCGATCAGGTATCAGCTGAATATCCTACCATTAAAAGACGGGCCCACTGGTAATCAAGCTTGACCACCACTGAAACCGTATCAGAAAAATTGAATTAAATTAAGTTGATAAGTATACTTAATATATGAGTAAATTCCACAAACTATTAGATAAAGCTATATCCTCCCCATCAGTGCCTCAAAAACAGGCGAAGAACGGCGGTTATAGCGAAAAGAAAACTCGTTCACATAAGACTGGAGATACTTTGAAGAAACGGAGTGGTAAGTCCCGTCCAAAGAACGCTTGAGTTGCGACCAGAAGTTTTCAATAGTATTAGTGTGTATGCCGTTCCTTACAAATTCCTTACGCCAATGATTGACTGATGAGTGTCGGTAGCCGATACGAGGTGTTTTTCTGTAAACTCCAAACTTGTCGGAAATGATATGAGAACCATCCTTGATATTCTTTTTAATCTCCTCGAGGATTAAATGAGTTTCACGAGCAGTTAAAGTTTTGGTTTTAACGCTACCACCTCTTTCAACCATTCCGAATACTGGCATTTTGCCCTTACCGCCTTGTCCAGCTTTCTTGTAGCCACCAATATAGGTCTCATCCACCTCAACATCCCCTGAACCACCACCTAACATACCCTTGCCATCTTTCATTAAAGACCTTATCTGTTTAGCCATTCTCCAAGCGGTTTTGTAGGTAACGCCAAGCTGTCGTTCCAATTCCTTGCCTGATACACCATTCTTAGAAGTTGAGAACAGGTATATGGCAAAGAACCAAGAAGTTAGCTTAGTATCGGACTTTTCAAAGATCGTATCTTTAAGAGGGTATATCTGCTTTCCTTGGGCATTAGCATAGGCCTTACGGGCTTTAATGCGATACCAGCCCTTTAAATGAGGATATTTCTTCTTAAAGATATAATCCAGACAAGCGTTGTCGTTTGGGAATTCGGCCTGAAATTGATGTATGGTGTATTTATTCATGTATCAAGTGTAGCAAATGCCATACTTGGTGTCAAGGGATAGTCGCCTAAAATAACCTTGTGTTTGGCTAAAAATAACACCTTATATCCCGTGTTCGGAATCGTATTAAACAACCCCGGCCTCACGGCCGGGGATTTCTTAGAGGACAAGCTTTGCTTGTCCAGAATCTTCTTTTACTTGGTAGCGTATATAGCGACGTATGATTGATTCGTTTACTCCGACAGTGGAAAC
>Ga0209727_1000959_pt1 | contig 26915 bp, 28 predicted proteins | sample RifGroC1_FD_183995 | JGI IMG/M metagenome (GOLD analysis project Ga0209727, IMG submission 183995) | Groundwater microbial communities from Rifle, Colorado, USA - Groundwater C1 (SPAdes) (version 2) | ecosystem: Environmental > Aquatic > Deep subsurface > Groundwater | place: Rifle, Colorado...
AAAGGACTTCGAAGGAAGAACCCTTAAAGTTTCCATGGCCAAGCCGATGGAACAGAGATAATCTTTATCTCTTTCCCGAATGATACACAAGCAGGGCTCGTTTAGGGCTCTGCTTCTTTTTGTGCCGGTTGCTATTTTGTGGAAAAAGTAATCGGGACGGACATTTCCTTTTACTTAAAACAAAACCAAATAAATTGAAACAGAAGTGCAGAATTGGTATAATGCGGTGTCTTCACAAAGTTTTTCTTTTCGTGTTTTTTAACGTACAAAAATGAAAAACTTACGAAATTTATTAAAACACCCACGCCCCAAATCTTATATATTAATGCCTGTTTGTGTTGATTTATACATGAAAGGTGGTGAATAGATTGAAAAACATTATTGCAATTGCAGTAGCTGTAGTTGTGCTTACATCGGTGGCTTTTGCTGCAAAACCTCAGAACCCGGGATCAAACGGTAAGGCCTACGGACATATGAGTAAGGAAGAAAAGATGGCAGCTATTTTAGCGGCCAAGAATGCTAAAGTGAGACCCGTAACCAGGGCGTATATGTACCCCTCTGATACTTCTAACGACTCCGGGACACGCTATGACTACGATGAAAAGCCTTGGGGGATGTTATTGGTGATGCACAAGAAAGACATGGTTAAATTCCACGGTCACAATCTGGCATCCAATAAGGAGTACACGTTGAAATACGACGGAAATGAGGTTGGAAAGGCAACTTCTAACGACGATGGAAACCTGAAGATTAACGGTACGTTTGATGTTTCATGGGGTGACTACGATCCTACAAAGTTTACTCTTAAAGCTGATGGTGAAACGGATTTGAACTCGAGGCTTGTAAGGCTTCGTGGTGAAGTAAATTAAGAACCCGAATCTCTTATAACCAACCGGGCGGCTGCACTTGGGCTGTCCGGTTTTTTTTGCAAACACAGGTATTTCCGGACTATCCCCGGTGTTTTACCAGTTTTGACAGGGAAGTTATATAAGTCAGTGGTATAATCCTACAAAATCCCTTGATAACAAAGAAGGAGAGTAGTGAGATGGGAAGAGTTTACGGATTAAACGTTATATCCTTGTGGCCTTATTGTCTCAGATCAACAGGACCCGAGCGCTCTATAAAGATGGCTCAGTCTGCAGGATACGACGGAATACAGGCACTACCGATGAAGTTTTGGTCGTATAAACGCATAAAGGAATGGGAAAAGGATGTCATATCTTTTGAAGATGCGTTTGGGTTTGGGCCTTTATGGAAAGCCTTGCTAAGGCAGCTGGGACTGATAGGAGAACCTGCACCCCTTCTTTTGGACTGGCTATTGTTTGGGAGGAGAATTTCACCCTTTTTTCCACAAGCTATTCCTGTAGCCCACCATTGGCAAAGAGGCGTAGCAGTTGAAGTACACCCCGAGTTAAGTACTAGCCGGGAAGAATACTTGGACTTTTGTGCTAAAGGAGGAAAACTTTGCTGGGATACATTGCATGTAAGGCGCAAAAAACGGGACGGAAGCCCGGGAATTGACGGCTGGGAAAAGCTTTTCGACGCACTGCCTGAGGGTGCAGTTGAGTTGATTCACGTACACTTGGAAAAGGCGGAAACGTCCGCATATCTGAGCGGTGCATCAGCGGAGTCTGCAGAAATGCTGAGTGCGCTAGGGCGAAAATTTCTCCAAGCCCCTGCCATAATTGAGGTTTTTCCGCCACTTAAGAACCTTCGAACAACTTTGAGACTTCTATCGGATGTTTTGACGGTTACTCAAAAGTGGTTGGGATAGAGAGGGATTTGCTTTAATAAAGGGTTACCTTAACACGGCGACCCTTTTTTACGCAAAAAAAAGAACCTCTTTCCGTAGATACAAGAAAGAGGTTTTATCGGGCAGTTCTAGCGGAAGGCGTGAACCCAGTCATATTCAATCTCACGGGGTTTGAAACCTTTCACGCGGTAGGCTGTCCACAGTTCAGGTATAAACAAAGCATTTTTTCCACACCTGTATGAGATTTCCCGGGACAGGGTCTTCTCAAATTTTTCCACTTCTTCTTTGGTGTTACCGCGCAGGCGAAGAAGTTCGTACTGTGTGCAGTCAAGAACAAAATCGTTTGTAGAACTAGAGCGTTCCTCAATTTCCTGAGCAATTTGGGGGTCAGGCTTAATCATTTTTCTCTCCTTTTCTCTATTTCGTGGTTATTTGCTTACTAAGTTCTGGCGGTACGTTTGAGCGGAATCATACACACGAGCAGGATTACAGAGGCAATAACAACACTGATTCCAACACTCACAGTGACTTTTGATGCATAAGTTCCCATCCAGATCGCCTGCTCACACCCAACTTTTGCGACAAGGAGCGGATTGATTTGCGGGCAAGGCACAATCACTCCCGGGTATAGTGGGCTACATACTATTCCTGCCGCACCGGCTAATACCATTAGCAACACAATTCTTAACCTAGTACTCGGCTTTAGCATTTTGTCTCCTTTTTTTTGGTGTTTAGCTGTTGTGGGGATGTTAGCAAAAATAAAGGGCCCTGTAAACTACAGGGTACTTGGCAGGCTCGCCAGGATTTGAACCCGGAATGTCCCTTTTGGAGAGGGAAGTGATGCCATTTCACTACGAGCCTATGAAATTTCTGGAGCCTGGGGAGAGAGTCGAACTCTCGACTTCTTCCTTACCATGGAAGCGTTCTACCACTGAACTACCCAGGCATATTATCTTGGTCATTTTAGCCTATTAGAACTTTGTAGACAATCACTCTTTTTCCGGACAGGGAAGTCGTTACTACGCCAAAAATTTTCCATTGACACACTCCGTCGTCAGAGGCTAGACTTAAATCCCAGAGGATGAAAAAACGCTGGGACATAAATTTAAATACAAATGAACTAAGGGCCGCAAGGCTCTTTCCCATTTTTAAGGGGGAAAATTGAGATGAAATACCGGGAAACGTCGAAATTTTTCGAGATAGCGGAAGAGATAGTGACCCCCAAAGAGGATTTACTTCCCGGGTTGGTAAAAAGCACGTTAAAAGAGGAGAAGTTCGAGCAGATAAATTTGTTGAAGTCACCGGACTATACATCCAGTAGGAGTAAGAGCAAGGTATTAACAGGCGAAATGGACCTCAGCAAAATTTATACTGACTGGCCGGAAAATGTACCGAACCCTCAAATAGTTTCCCTGGCTACCGAAGAAGGGCTGGCTCTTTCGGTCGGAAGATGGACCGTAAAGTCGGATGGAGTAAGCTTCCTGCCGTCCAGACTGGATCTCGGAATACCGGCGCAAATCGACCTTGCTACATTAACTGAATACCTGGTACAGACAGCCGAATTCAGGCAAATCCTAACCGAGGCAGACGGCCACCTGGAAAAGCATTTGACGGTTACCAACCTTATTAGTGACCCCAAAGTAAATTTACAGGACGCGATATATTTTCAAACAGGAAAAACCGTAGTTTCAACCCAGCTTCATATCCGCCATCAAAAAGATGACGACCCCGAAAATCCGTACGGTAGAGTAGCAGTGGCTTGTAATTTAAGGGACGAGGGCATTGATGCTAAGTGCGAATATGTTTGCCTGTGCGATGCCGTGGCAGGCGGATTGCAGATTGTTATGGCGATGGAAGCATACGAAAAGAGCTTAAAGGTTAAAAACGACGGATCTCATTGTTTGAAACATTTTGTGGTTTTCGCACCTATTTGTAGTTTGTCGGGAGCGGCCGTTATTTCTATAAGAGCGGCTATGATGGGGGTAAGGACGACATTCTTCGGTTCAGCCGGTTCTATGCTTCACGCTATGCCGCCGGACAGGTACATGTGCCCTTTTTACTACGGTAAGGAAGCGGAACATTTGACGCCGGAACCCGCCGTAATGAAAATCCAGGAATATATTTTCGGTGACGCCAAAGACAAGGTGTGTCTCTGGTGCAACTGGGGGGCCAAACGATTCGCTCCTGCTCAGGCTCTAAAGGACTCTCAGGATGAACTAAAAGCTTACGGATTGAGTAATGAAGCAGTGTTAAGTAAAGCAAAAACTTTGACACCGGGACAGGTCAAAAAGTTTGGTTTAGACCCCACAAAACTGGTATCAACAGCGACTATTTACGAAGCGGTTAAATACGGAAAATTAGACGAACTCCACAAATTTCTGAACAGGTAAATATGGTGCCGAGAGAGGGATTCGAACCCCCGTAGGCATAAGCCAGCTGATTTACAGTCAGCTCCAGTTGGCCACTTTGGTATCTCGGCGCAGTTGAAATATTATCATTTATTGTTGTAAGTGTGAAGAAAAAAAGAGGGGGACCTTTACGTTTTTAGCGTAATTGTCCCCTGTTTGGAATGAATGCATCACGGCAGTTTTTGGTCCTTTAAGAACTTCTCGGCCTTTTTTGAGCTCGCCGTTTGTTCAATAACCCTGGTTCCCACCATCAGCACGTAGTTGGGTACTAACTTATCGGCAGAAACTTCTTTCTCGAGACCTGCCAACTCGCGTAGGTTGTTTGCGAGTCTAATTGAGATCAGTCCAAATTCGTCTTTATTTCTCTTTACTATGTTTGGATCCGTCACGAAACGAGCCGCTCCCGCGTTTGTGGCGTCTTTATACAGGTGCACTTCGACTCCCAAACTGTCGTACCCGAAAGTGCGCTGTACCCGTTTGTGTACCTTTTTGACCATTTTTTGCCTCCCCTCAGGTTAGTGTTGATTCTTAATGATTCTGTTAGCCGCTTTGTAGATGCTTCCTTGCCACAGAACCTTGCCTGGTATACTCAATTTTGTTTCCTCGTGTAAGCACGTAGTTTAGGTATAAATCCAAACCCGCCAATTCCTGTGCTTGAGTTACGAAGGCATCCAAAGTGCTGGCGATTCTAACATACGGTTGGTCCGAGCGCGGAATCCGTTCTGACGGTGTTTCAACGTACTTGTCCGCCAGATACGCTGTAGTGAAGCCCCTTATTTCTACAAATGGGGGGTCTTTCGGCACATTTATCCTTAAAGTCATCTCTCACTCCTTTTTCTATAGGTTTAGGGGGATTCTAGCACAAACAGGGGTAAAACTTAAATGGAGCCAAAGGTGGGGATCGAACCCACAACCTGCTGTTTACAAAACAGCTGCTCTACCATTGAGCTACTTTGGCGAGTGTAGCGAGCCAAAGACTAATGACTTTGGCGAGTGTAGCGAGCCAAAGACTAATGACTTTGGCGAACGTAACAAGCCAATAGATTTTAGCACGAAACTTTTTACAAAAGAAAGTAGTCATTTTTATTGATAGGTGTCTCATTCTCCATAGCAAAACTTTACCAAACACTATTTACATATACTTTATATCTACTGTAGAATCAGTTAAGTACCTTTTTCATTCATCTAGCCATTTAAAAGGAGAGTCAAAAATGGACGGTAAGGATGGTGACCATAGGACACATAGAAGTACTAATTCTGGACAGAGTTATTCTTCGGCTGGGGCGCTCTATAACAGTTCCACTATCGAAGATCATGCGGTTGCTATTTGTGTGGGTTGCCAACATCCGGATAACCACTGCCATCTATGCAAAAAGAAGCTTCCAGATGGCCGGGTGCGAGCAGATATATCGGACAGTGTGGACAAGTTTGTGCTATTTGGATGAGGAAAAGGTAATTGCTTCATTAATGCCGGAGGAACTGTGAAAATTTTTATAAATTCACAACCTCCGGCGTACTTTTTTCTTCGAAAACTTTCTCATTTTTCCCGCTGAAAACTTCCTTTTTTCAAATCGTTGACATAACAACGCCTTGCGTGGTTTAATTCACTACGTTATGTCAAGAATATGTGATTTTTGTGGCAAAACTTACCAGCAAGGAAACCTGGTCCCGAGAGGGGTCGGTAACCGTGTTACCCGAAGAACTACCAACAAAAGAAAGGCCAATTTAAGAAGCAAAAGACTTGAGATAAACGGCCGCATGGTCAGAGTGACCATCTGCGCCTCATGCCTGAAAAGACTTAAAAAAGATATAAAAGAGGCAAATGCAGCTTTAGTACAAACCCAAGCAGCCCAGGTAGCCGCTTAAGCTAGGTATCCGTTTTCGAACTCTTTCCAGGACATCACCTTTTTACCTTCTACCTGTAGTGTTTCGAGTGATAATTTATCTTTTTCCAAACTTGCCGAATATATTTTGACCGTTAATTCCCCGTCAATGTGTTCTCTAAACTTAATTTTTCCCTGTATAAGACACCCGGCATCCTGTATATCCTTAAGGTAAGTCCAGGCAATCGGCCAAGGGTTAAAAGCTCTTATCTTCTGATGGATGTTTTTAGGATCGTTTTTCCAGCTTATTAGGCCGTCTTCCTTGAATATAAAAGTATTGTGAGGGTGTGTTCTTGAAAAAGTGTACGTGGCATTATCTTCGTTTTGGGGCATTGGCTTAACGCTCCCTGAGCAAAATCCAAGAATAACGTCCGGAAGCTTACTTGCGGCAACGTGAAATAGGGTTTCATATAATTCTCCGGATGTTTCGGTTTGGTTCATCTTATAACCTATCTGGCTAAGGATATCACCCGCATCCATACGTTTGCTAATAAGTTGATAGGTAACTCCGGTTGTTTCGTCCCCATTTAATATCGCAAATTGTACCGGACTGGCTCCGCGGTATTTAGGTAGAAGAGAGAAGTGGATATTAATTAATTTCCCCTCAAAAAATTTAATTATGTCCTCCGGGATCATGTAGCTAAAATCGGCGACCACGCCGTAATCAGGTTTGTATTTGTGAAGGTCGTCTAGCACCATTTTCAGGTCGTAGTCTTTTAAAGACCTGATTTCCACGTACCTTACCCCCTGTTCGCGTGCCCATTTTTTAACCGCCGTTTCCCTTTTTTCCTGACTTCTTCCGACTTTAGTGTCGCTTTTAGTAATGCACAAAACCAGGCTAAACTCCTTGTGGAGACTTTCCAAAATCGGAAGGGATCTATCCGAAGTTCCAAAAAAGGCTACCTTTAATTTTTTCACTGTTCCTCCTGTGCGAAAACTGTGTCCATTTCCTGCTCGGAAATTACACCGCCAATTACCCTGTCGGTGAACAGTACACCCTCTAAATGGTCTATCTCATGCTGAATTGTCCTAGCAAAAAAATCCTGTGCTTTTATTTTTATTCTGTCTCCGGAAATGTCCGTGGCATCCACTTTTATTTTCTTGTAACGTTCGACTTTTCCGTAGACATTGGGAACACTCAGGCAGCCCTCGTAATCTACTTCAGTTTCTTTTGATGTACTTACTATTTTAGGGTTTATAAGAACGTAATCTTCGTGAGTATATTCTCCGTTTTCAGCAGGATTGGGAAAAAAATTTCTCACAACACACATCTTTTTTGAAACACCGATTTGTGTAGCGGCTATACCTGCCCCCTCGGGGTCTTTTGCCACCTCTAAGGTGTCCAACAGGTCCTGCGCGAGCTTTTTCTCTTCTTCTCCGACCCCGTTTACCTTTTGAGCTTTGTTTCTTAATACCGGGTCGGGTATTGTTACGATTTTTCTAATTGCCATGTACATATTTTACCACTATTACGGGATTTCTATGTGTGTAGGACGGTTGGGCGTACGTGTTGTGCTATACTCAAAAATGTTACTCTAAGGTAAATATGAAACTTGTAATTGTTGAGTCGCCTACAAAAGCAAAGACGCTGTCCAAGATTTTACCTCAGTCTTACAGCATAAAAGCGTCGATGGGCCACATCAGGGATCTTCCTAAAAGTGGTTTAGGTGTAGATGTTGAAAAAGATTTTGCACCAGTATACGAGGTTCCCGTAAAAGCTAAAAAAGTTTTGACCGATTTGAAAAAAACTGCAAAAGATGCGGAAGAAATTGTATTGGCGACAGACCCGGACAGAGAGGGGGAGGCGATAGCATGGCACCTGGAGGAGCTTTTGCGCGGAAAAAAGGACACCAGAGTTTTTTCCCGTGTTGTTTTTCACGAATTAACAAAAGAAGCAATCGATGAGGCCTTTAAAAATCCCGGCAAAATAGATTTGGATTTGGTTGACGCTCAACAGGCAAGACGAGTACTCGACAGGTTGGTAGGCTACAAACTGTCCCCTTTATTATGGAAAAAAGTTATGTATGGATTGTCGGCAGGCCGCGTTCAAAGCGTCGCTGTGCGGTTAGTCGTAGAACGTGAAAGAGAAAGACAGGCGTTTAACCCGGAAGAGTACTGGGGAGTTCTGGGAGAATTTCAAAACGGAAGCAAGAAAAAGATCTGGGCAGAATTGTCCGAGATTAAAGGCAAGAAAGTCGAAATAAATAATGGCGAAGCTGCCGAAAAAATAAAGGAAGAAGCTCTGAAGGGAACCTACTCAGTAGTGTCCCTGAAAAAATCCGAAAGGAAAAAGAACCCTTACCCGCCTTTTAAGACCTCCACTCTCCAACAGGCAATGGCCAATATATATGGATTTAACGCCAAAAAAACCATGCGGGCAGCACAGGGATTGTTTGAGAAAGGGTACATCACCTACCACAGAACAGACTCACTGAGCCTTTCCCCACACTTTATCAACGAGGCTCGCGAACTGATAAAAAAACGCTTCGGAGACACCTATTTGCCGGATACCCCTAACCTATATAAGACAAAGTCAGCTAATGCTCAGGAAGCGCACGAAGCAATTCGTCCTACTTCGGCACACGCAGTACCCTCAAAAAGTATAGGGCTGGCAGGAGATGAGTTTAAAACATACTCGATAATCTGGTTGAGGAGTTTAGAGTGCCAGATGAACCCATCTATATATGAACAGACATCCTTGTCTATAGGTTCGGACGAGGGGTATATTTTCAAGGCAACAGGGTCTACTGTACTGTTCGAGGGGTGGCTGGCGGTATCAAAAATGGTCGGAGTAAAAGAGGATGAAGAGGAAACCCCTAGTATTCTTCCTGAATTAGCCGAAGGGACCAAAATGAAGCTTCTGGACATTAAAAATGAACAGCATTTTACCCAACCTCCGGCGAGATATAACGATGCAAGTTTGATTAAAAAAATGGAGGAGCTGGGTGTTGGTAGACCTTCAACATACGCGCCTACACTTTCCACCATACAGGATCGAAAATATGTCTTACGCGAAGGCAGGTATTTTTATCCGAACGACGTGGCCTATGTGGTCGTTGACCTTTTAGTGGCGCACTTTCCGGAAATCGTAGATTACAATTTTACAGCCTTGATGGAGGAGAGTTTAGACAAGGTTGCGGAGGGTGAAATAAAGTGGGCTCCGGTTATACGTGAATTTTATAAACCGTTTGAGAAAAAAATTGCCGCAAAAGACAAAGAATTAAATAAAAGGGACGTGACGAACTTAGGTGAGAGCGAGGAGAAGTGCCCGGAATGTGGCCGTGTACTTGTTTTTAAACTGGGAAAATTCGGAAAGTTTTTAAGTTGTTCGGGTTACCCGGATTGCAAGTATGCGAAACCCTTGGAACCTTTGAACGGTGTGGGTGGAGAAGATGAGGATTTTGGGAAATGCGATAAATGCGAAGACGGCACTATGGTATTGAAACAGGGCAGATTCGGCAAATTTTTAGCCTGCAGTAACTATCCTAAGTGCAAAAATACAAAACCTTTCATGGATAAAGTTGGGATGAAGTGTCCGCAGTGCGGGGAAGGCGACGTTGTAAAGAAGAAATCTAAGTGGAAAGAGTTTTACGGCTGCAGCAGATACCCGGATTGCGATTGGAAGAGCTGGAAGAATCCGATGACCGTTGCAAGTGGAAACGGGGAAGATAGCGAAAAAGATGGGGATAAGGAGTCTGTGGATAGTATAGCTTAGTTTCTGGTTGGCGTTTTGGTGCGTATTTATAATCCTTAAATTGGTAGTTTACCCTGTAAAAAGTGTATAATAGCGCCATCCAATGTACGTCTAATCAAAATGGTTTGGGGAGGGAAAAATGAGAAAGACACGGTCAATATTTGGGAGGGTGCTGTTGTTCCTTTTGCTCTTTACTACGCTGACTTCATCGAGTATCTACCCTGAAAATAAGGCGGTGTTCGCTGCTAAGTCAGATGGGTCGGGTGATGGGCAAGTGGGGGCAGAAAAAAGTTCGGGCAGACCGGCCGGAAGATGGATAACGAGCTGTGATCCGCTACTCAGTGTTATCCGGATTAAATGGACCTCCGATATACAGCTTGAGGGTGGAATTTTCGTTATCGAATCTGAATTCACCGATTACTCACTGAGAACTGACATGAAAAGGATTATTCCAGGTCAGGGCGGTGGTTCAGAAAACAGCAATGTTGTCGCATTTAAAGTGATGATCAGACCCGAAACGATAGCACTTGAGATAATGTCGGACGGAAGGCTCGCTCCTGAGAATACAGGATTCAACCAATCGGTAGTTGCTTACGCATACCCCGGGGGATACGACGCTTTGGTTGAAGATCTGAATTCCCACGGAATCGATTGGGAAAAGTTGTATGTAGAGCTGAAGTCATCTGCCGCGGAGATTAGAAAGTCTGTAGATAAGACTTTTTGTCCTTCTCCTCAGAAAAGGCAGGAATGGCCGAGAACTTTAACAGCGTAGGTTAGGGATTTGGAATACAAAAATTTTTCTCTCCTACGCCGCACGATTTGACGCCGTCTGTGGTTCATTTTTTTTTGAATCCGGACGGCGTTTTTTACTCCCCCCCCCTAGATAAAATGCAATAACCTGTAGTTGTAATTTTGTATCTAGGATACTATACTGCTGCAAGGAATCACTAAAAATCAAAAATTCCAATAAGAAGATAAGAAGAAAAGAGAGGAGAAAATAGAGATGAGCAAATCCGTTATTTTGGCGGTGTCTTTATGCGCTTTGGTAACGCTAGTGTTTGGTGTCGTTTCTTGTGGGGGTTTGGAGGATGTGGCAACTATCGTTTCCTCCGTAACAACGGAAGCAGTGTCTGGCGATGTTCCAACTAAAACATCAACAGCAGTTCCCCCTACCGCGACCACAGTGGTGACACCAAGTCCCGTGGTGACGGAAACTCAAGCACCGACGAGTACGAGGACGAAGGTTCCTACGCCCACGCAAATATCGCTTCAAAAAGCTGAAGATGGTTATACTTTTTTTGGTACCCAACTCAAGTTTTTGGATGAAAATTTCGGTTGGAGCTACGATTTGATTGGGTGCCCCCGCAACTATTTTGAAGTCACCAACGTTCTGGAACGTACACCGGGAATTTGTGCGGGAACAGTACGTGCCAGCGAGGGTGAAAGAAAGTACGGTGCGTATCTTTTGGAGGCTACTTTTTTCAAAAGGGTAGAGGGCGTCTATGGTGGGATACCTTACGACTTCATGTTCTATCTTTACAAAGGGAGTGCGCTTCCTTCTGGAATAGATTGGCTTACCACATCTCCCTCGAGGGTTATGGAGCTAATTTATGGCCGGTATATGCGGGAAAGTGCGGTAAAGCAGAGTGAAAACAAATGTGGTTTTAAGGAGATTCCTGGGCCACTTGCTGTTTTTCCTCTCACAAGTGAGGAGTACGAAACTTTATCTGCGTTTCCGAACCTTTTCCCCTCGTGGATAGAGACGTGCAGTATTGTGAGAGAGTAGGTTAGTTTGGTTGGGTCGGAAAATGCAACTTGTTTTTCCGACCTCTTTTTTTCAAATAGCGCTGGGCTACTTGTTAGCGCACACGTTCAAACCCTATAGTGAATTGTCAAACTGTGGAGGTTGTGCTAATATTCTGCTACGCAAATGCGTTAATCAATCAGAAATACGATACCTAGAGAGAGGAGGAGAAAAATGAACATTAGAGCAACAAAACTGTTTTTTGCTCTTTTATTGATTGCTTTTTTAGTTGCTGGTTGTAGCTTAGGCGGTGACGTCAAATCTACTGCAGTGGCCGAAGTGCAGCCATCTGCGACTTTAAAACCCGCAACGTTGACGGCCACTTCAATACCTACGGACATCCCGACTGAAACGAGCACACCGACGGTAACTCCATCTCCCGCCCCAACGTCAACAGCGACGGTTACGTTGAGTTCACGAACGTGGGAAATGAACGAGATGGGGAATTTTATCAGTCTTGTTGGGAGCTGGTTTACGCACGAAATCTCTTATCCCCCGATACCCCGGGAAGGTGACGAGGTTGCACAGTTGATAGATGAGTTCGTGTACCATTCGGCAACTGACAGCTGGTCGGGTCCTATCGAAAGAGTACACCCAGACGTTGTTTGTGCATGGGCTTTAGATAGGTTAAATGAAGGTTATAGTCTTAAGCTGATGTCCGAGGGCAATCTTATCGAGGAGAAAACCCGGGAAGAACGCTGGACTCAGTTTTCTTTTGAGGTAGGTAACCCAGACAAAGAGCCTTACTGCACCCAGTTTGATGTGTCCTTCGGAATGCCTGTTTTTGACGATTTAAATGATTAACGCACGAGTTAGTCCGACAATGCCGGGAAAATTTAAATTCCCGGCATTTTTTTTTCCACAACACAGTCATGTTTGATTTTAATAGATACCTCGTAATTGATTTGTAATTTTTTTGTGTATAAAATGTGATAACAACATGAAAATACTTAAGAGAGTTGTAGTGATAATAATATTATCGTTGGTAGTTGGAACAGCGGCATTGTTACTCGTCACCTATACCCCTACCGATGGAAATTTACTTTTAGGTTTGAAAAATATGTTTTCTCAAAAAAGTGATAACTCTAATATCGAAAAAGATACCAGTTTCTCGGATTACGCGGACTCTGTTGTGGATTCCGACCTAGGAGTTGTGAGGGGAACTTCTGAAAAAAACTCTACCGCAGCAGAATTCCAAAAATGGTTAACAAGTCGTTGGGCAGCAGATAAGGACCCTACAGAACCTATTGACACCTCATACGATTTTTTTGCTATTACAGTGGTAGGTGACACTTATGTAGAAGCGAGAATGAATGAAAGTAGCGAGGAGATAACATTGACCCTACAGTGTACACCTGAGAATACAGCGCTTTTTAAGAGTTTTAATATGGTATTCGTATCAGCAAATTTTGAGATAATCGAGGAAATAAAGCCCGGAGATATGCTGTATGCAAAATGTGCACCAGGACCGTCTTGCCAGGCGGTAGGACCTGACTGCCTTCTTATTAGAAGGCCGGCTAGTTAAATTCTCATTTGTGTTACATATTTCTCTTTACGCACAATTTTTTTTACTGTAGCATTATTTGTATGAGAACGCAGCGTTACTTTATCCGCCACTTTCTTTTTTTGTTGCTTTTCAGCATTCTTCCAATCTTTTTGTCCGGTGGCAAGGTTTATGCTGTAGGAGCAGATTGTAGTGACGGATGTGATGATTTTATTCCCAGCTACGGGTCAGAATGGATGAGCTCTGATGGTTATTGTTGTACCGGCGGCGGTTGTCCTTCATTCGTTTGTGCCCAAGCTGGTTACAGTGCGGGTATATGTGGAGGCCAATGGAGGTGTTGTTGGCAGGGGAACTGCGGAGCGCCCTGTACCTCTGAACTTATGTATTCTCAATATTGGGGCACTTGTGATAAGTGTGATGCCCCGCCTCCACCCCCACCACCGCCTCCACCCCCACCACCGCCTCCAACTTCTCCCTCTAAAGGACAGCTGATTGGGCGGCTGTGGACGGATTTCAATTTCAACGGTACTTACGAGGGGATCACCGAGGTTTGGGGAAATAACGCTTCATCTTGTGCTAACAACAAAAACGACTACACGATGACATACAACAGCACGAATATTGTAAATTCTACTTACGGGTGTAATCCTGAGGCATATTTCACAACCGGTGACGTAGACATGGGAACAGCTAACCGTACAATAACTTTAGGCAGTTTACCTGCGGGCTACAGCTGTACCAACGTTTCCTGGGGATACAGCACTAACGGTGTTTCAGGTGCCGAAAACATTAAAAATGGAACAGGCTGTGTCGCGGCGAATTTAACAGTTGTGAGCGGAATGAATAATAATTTGTGGTGGTACTTAGCTCCGAATGTCGGAAGTGTTGTGGGGAGGATCCGCTCTGACGCCAATAAAAACGGAATTATCGAAGATCCCTCAGAAGACTGGGCTAATACTGCCTCGGCTTGTGCCGGCTTAAAACACGACGGATTCACACTGAGAGAGGGAAGTGGTCCAAACTTGATAACGAGTTATGGATGTGACGCCTCTCCTGTAGCTGCATACTATACAACTAATCTGACCATACCCACCGGGTCTCATACCCTTACATTAGGAGGTCTGCCTCCGGGATACGTGTGCACCAACACAAATGTTGTGTGGGGATACAGCACTTCGACGGGCTCTGTCAACGGGACTGGATGTTCGCCTACTGTAACTATTAATCCTGGTGGCGTGAACGCCCTCTGGTGGATAATAACGAAACCAAATACCCTCCCGACGGTTACTCTCTCTCCAACAGTGATAAACCACTCTTACGCAGGAGAGTTTTTTCCTGTTAGAGTCGGTATAACCGACCCCGATCCTTACGGATATTTAAATATCAAAACAACACTGACTTCCGGCGCAATAATGCCGACTTACGCAATTAGATTTTATGCGTACGCTAACCGGGCCAACAGCGGTCAGTGGCCGATAGTGAGGATTTATGGTTGGAGAAAAGACACAGGAGCGCGGGTAGCAATTCGGGATATAGCAAAGGGTAATGCAACTGACATTCTGATAGATTCCACAACCCGTAAACTGTTTGATGTAACTGTGGGGTACACTGATATGAATCTGTATAGCCACTTTGATTTCGAATTCACAAACGATATTTGGGAGCCAGCTACCAGTACGGGGACGGATGTTTATGTGGACAGGTTAGAGTTTTATGAAGATATAGTGGATGAGGCGTATTTATATAGTGTCGTGCAGGCCGAGGATGCGACTTGGGTTCAGTTTGACAGGGGCGATCCTGACGATGGGTACGACGTTATAAAAACAGGCGATACGGTTAGCTATGGACCGTGGGTTCCCATAATAACTGGAGCAGATAGTTATTCCGGAATGTTTTGGGGAGGCGCGCTTAGGTTTCCAGTGCCATGGGTCGCGACTACCGGAACTTCCGGCAACCTAACGTTTAATGTTTCTGACGATAGTGGGGTTGTTGTCAGTAGAAGCGTAGCCATAAACGCAATAGGTAGGACAATAAGCGGGAGAGTGTGGACTATTCCGCCGCTTACTACTATAGACGACACTTACTGCAATAATAACCATGTTTCTGGCGGCTCCGGTACTATTTCTTCAGGAACTGTAACTGCGAACGCGGGTTTTTCCTCTTCCATTTCAGGAGGAAATTACAGCATTGCTAATAATTACGGCTATGTTGAATATCTGACACTATCAAACTTAGTATCCCCACCCGGGTATAGGATAGCCTGCATCAACAATATGTACAGCCCTTCGACCCTTGTTACTTCGAATTTTAATCATACTTCTGCGGTCGCGCAGACAGTAAACATTGGTTTACGCGTCATAAGTGCTGGTAAATGGGGAGCAGCTATGGGGAGCGACATTTTTGCTAATAGCATATTAATGTCTATTCCTCAGGTCATATGCCCTGCTACGTCGTATATGTGCCCTGATTTTACTAATCCTACCGAACCGGCTAACTTTTACGCTTTAGGGTACAGTGCGCCCTCATCTTCCATATTTTCCGGTGAACCCGTAAGTGTAGGTCCGTCGAGGCTCTCCGAATCAAACATCTCTGTTACCAACGCCAACACCGGTACAGGAGGCCAGAAATTTAGAAAGAAAAATGTTAAATATCTTAGCACGACGATTAAGTCTCTGGTCGAGGATATTGCTGCGGCAACTACAACCGATCTAACAACAATTCCAATAATCCATACAATGGCGAAAGATTCAATCACGGTACTTGATAAAAGTGTGAATAGCATCCCGAACGGTTTCAGATATTCCACTGCCAGCGGTCTTTCCTTCCTCATAGTTCCTAAAAACGGCAGTACCCCATTTGTTATAAATTCGGTTACACCTATGTTGCCCGGCCGTCTAGTAATAATAGCCAACAGGGACATAGAAATAGGTAATTTGCAGCAGGGAACGGTTGCCAATGTGAAAACACAACCATCTCATATAGTAGCTTCTATAATAACCACAGGTAACATCACGATACAAAATTATCCGGCAACCAGCTCATCTTCTCCGGGCGGGATAATGATAGATGGCCCTTTAATTAGCGGCGGGAACATTACTATGGAAAGAAATTTGGGGCCTATATATAATGAGTCACGTCCTTCGCTATTCGTAAAATTTAACCCGTTTTACCTGACCGAGCTCAATAAGATAGCACTTGCCAATTCTATTCCTGCTCTGAACCCGTTGTTTGTATTTGATTTTTCTCAAAAGGATACCAATTAAGATGCCGGAAAATATCCTCATCACAATGGATAAAGCAAGAAAAAACTCCGGTGGGCAGGCGCTCCTGTTTGTCGTCGTCGCGCTAACAATTTCAATGGTTGTGGGCGTCTCTGTGGCTACCAGGACACTGTCTGTTACAAAAAGGGTGTCCTCCACCGATACTCAGGCTAAGGTTTACTACGCGGCGGAAGCCGGAATAGAGAGATTTATAAACCAGCCCTCTACCGAGCTTACTAAAATTGCGGCAGGCAATGGCTGCGGCACAACAGGCGCTACAGCTGAAGCCGGAGTAGGTTGCCATTTTATATTAGGCACGGGTACCACATATAACGTGGAAACAAAAACAACGGTAACTGTCCAATCATTTGTTTATAATGAATCTAATCCAAGCCCTCATTATTCCACTATTCTAAGGAACGGCACGTTTTCTTCCGTTGCGCTGATTGGGTATACAGGGACCAGCTTGGATTTATGTTGGAGAAATCAACCCGCAGCTTCCGGTGAAAATACTGCTCTCTACTACACTTTGTGGAGTGCGTCTTCTTTGTTGGGCAAAGCGTTGATAATACCCGCAGGCAACCAAATGGACTCTAATTTGGATATATCGGGGTCAATCGATGCCGGTGCAGGGAGAGGCGAGTATACGAGATGCAAGAACGTGCTAATACCTGCCGCTTCGGTACCAAGCTTTATAAACATAATGTCCGTAGGAGGTGATTCCAAAGTCGGAGTTTTCCCGACCGGCGCGAGTGACTTACCTTCCCAGGGCTTTCAGATTACTTCGAAGGCTACCCTTAACAGCGCGTCAGATCTTCAACAGCAGGTTGTGAAAATAATTGAAGCTGTGAGAACCTATGACCACGTTCCCGGATTTTTCGACTCTGCTATCTATGCACAAGGCGATATTATTGCCGATTAGCCTTCGGTGTGTTATCTTATCAGTTGCCTATAACTCCCTCCCGAAAGGGCATAGGTGAGGAGCTGCACAAAGCGGCCCCAAAAGTAAAAGGGAACCCGCTATTAAACTTATTGTAGTTACGCGTGGTTTCCCTAAAATATAAATTTAAATAAGAAAGTCGCTTTTAAACGCGGTTGAAGTTGAAAACTATGTCTAAATACAAAGTGCCTAAAATAGAAGAGTTAATTGAAGCAGGTGTCCATTTCGGCCACCAGATAAGAAGGTGGCATCCGAAAATGGAGCCTTACATCTACACTGTCAGCAAGAACATACATATTATTGATTTGGAGGACACCGAGCGCTTGCTAAAAGAAGCGTGCGAGTTCCTTTATAAACAGGCCTCAGAAGGCAAGAAAATAGTGTTTGTTGGAACCAAGAAGCAGTCCAAGGAGATTATCCAGTCCGAATCAACAAGAAGCGGTGCCATGTTCGTAAACGAAAGATGGATCGGCGGAGCTATCACCAATTTTCCTACTATAAAAAAGAATTTAGACAAGCTTATCAAATATATCCGCGGTAAAGAAACGGGTGAGTTTGATAAATATACGAAAAAGGAAAGATTGCTTATAGATAGGGAAACCATAAAAATGAACCTTGTGTACGGGGGTATATTGAATCTTACAGAAACTCCCGATGTCTTGTTTGTCATAGATCCCAAAAGGGAGAGAACGGCTGTAAAAGAAGCCCAAAATGCCGGAATCCCGGTAGTAGCCATAGTTGACACTAACGCGGATCCTACAGGGATAGATTACATAATTCCCGGTAACGACGACGCCATCAAATCGGTAGCCATATTGGTACGTGCGATCGCCGACGCGGTAGAGGAAGGTTACAAGGAGTTTGATAAAAAAGGCGCTGACCAGGTTAAGAAAGCAGAAAAAGCAGCCGAAGCGGAAGTGGAGCAAAAAGAAGATGTCGTAGTTACAACCAAAGAGAGTCCTGTTGTCACTGCAGAGGTCGAAGAGATAGAAGAAAAGCTGGTTGTTGAAGTGGCCGAACCTAAAAAAATAGAGAAGATTGAAGAGAAAACCGAAAAGGTTGCTGAGGAGACAAAAACTCCAAAGAAAGCCAAAGCCAAAAAGGCTGTAAAGTGAGTACGCATTTTGTAGAGTACTCCAAAAAGTGAGTACGCATCTGAGTACAGAAGTGAGTATGCATTTCGGGGATTACCCCAAAAAGTATATTTAAATAAGGAGAAAAAATGGAACTAAACATAAAAGACATAAAAAATTTAAGAGAAGAAACCGGTGCAGGGGTTCTGGAAGTAAAACAGGCTCTTGAAAATTCTGCAGGGGACTTCGCAAAGGCTAAAGAAGAGTTAATGAAAAAAGTTGGGGTAAAGGCGGCTAAAAAATCAGACAGAGTAACCAAAGACGGTTTGATTTTTTCCTACCTTCACGCCGGAGGAAGAGTCGGAACTATGATTTATATGGCTTGCGAGACCGATTTTGTGGCCAAAACAGACGATTTCCAAAAACTTTGTAAAGAAGTTGCAATGCAGGCTGCAACAGGGGACTATCAATCAACCGAGGACCTTCTTAACGACGAATATATAAGGGATCCTTCAAAGAAAATCTCAGACTTACTAAACGAAGTCACTGCTAAGGTTGGGGAAAAGATAGAACTTAAGAAGTTCGTCAAATACTCCGTCGGAGAAGAATAAACCTGTAGGTAGGCAAATATTGGTAAGCCTGCGTTTTCCTGATATTATTCAGTACATATGAATACTTCGGAATTAAAATCAAAACTTTCTAAGGTCCACGAATTTTTACAGGGAGAGTTGGCGCAGATTCGTACAGGAAGAGCGTCACCGGCCCTTATTGAAAATATTCAGGTAGACGCGTATGGAACGAAAATGATGATAATAGAGGTCGGTTCTATCACGGTTCTGGACTCTCAAAACCTTGTGGTTGTGCCCTGGGACAAAGGTCTCATTAAAGCTATCACTAAATCCATAAGAGAGAGCCAGGCAAGTCTTAACCCTATTGAGGAGAGCGACAGGATAAGGATACCCGTACCCTCGCTTACCGAGGAAAGACGCAAGGAATTGGCCAAGATAGTAGGGGTAAAGGCTGAGGAGGCCAAAAACTCCATAAGAAACATAAGACAGGATGCGATGAAGGATATTGAGAAATTGTTCGCAGATAAAAGCGTAGGCGAAGATGAAAAATTCCGTCTCAAGGAAGAAGCGGAGAAGATTGTTAAAGAATCCACCGACGGGGTAGAGAAGACGAGCGAAGAGAAGAGATCCGAAATTCTAACGGTTTAAGTTCCGGAAATTAATACATGACAACCCTAATAATTTTTTTACTAATACTCTCGGTTTTGGTTTTAATACATGAATTGGGTCATTTTATGGCCGCGAAAGCCAACGGTGTCAGGGTAGAAGAGTTCGGTTGGGGTCTACCGCCGCGTATAATCGGAAAGAAGTTCGGGGAGACCACTTATTCCATTAACTTGTTGCCTTTCGGGGGATTTGTAAAGCTTACCGGGGAAGACCTGGAACAGGGGCAGGATGATACCGGTGACCTGGGAAAAACCGGTACGCTGGATTCAAAAAGCTTTGCAGCGAAAACACCACTACAGCGGGGGATAATACTAACCGCAGGAGTTTTCATGAACATAATTCTGGCCGTCGTTATCTTCTACATATTTATGTTTGTAAACGGTTTTAAGACCTTTCAGATGCCTCTGATTTTTGATTACGATTTTAAATTCGGCGAGACTACAAAAATAGGAACCGTTATTTCAGGAATTCAGCCCGGATCCCCGGCCGATAAAGCAGGATTGACCTTAGGAGAAGCTGTAACTGCGGTGAATGGCAGGGAGGTAAAGGATATTAAGCAGTTCAAGAGTGTGCTCTCAGAATTCGTAGGCCAGCCTGTTCTTCTTACCCTGAACGATCTTAAAGATACGACCTACACAAAAATCCGGGATGTCCAGGTTACACCGGCAGAAGATGAGGGCGGAAAACCCATCATCGGAGTTTATTTAGGTGAATCGGTGTCTATTTCGTACGAGAAGCCGCATGAAAGAGCTCTAGTAGGTTTTTACCATTCTTATAACGTTGTCGGTTACTCTATGAACACATTGGGTCAGATGGTGTCGCTTTCGTTTAAAACAAAGGACATCTCTCCCGTTTCCGAGAGCGTCTCCGGCCCGGTAGGAATTTATAATCTTGTAGATATGGTTTTGAAGTACGGAGGTCCCAATGCGTGGCTCACCCTATTTGATTACACCGCGCTGATGTCTCTGAGCCTGGCCATTATAAATATCATGCCATTCCCGGCTCTAGACGGCGGCAGGGTAGCTTTTGTTCTCTTCGAGGGGGTTACACGTAGGAAGCCTAATGCTAAGATGGAAGCGGTGTTTCACAGGTTTGGCATGTATTTTCTCCTTGGGTTTTTGATACTTATAACGATTAAAGACGTTATTAGGTAGAAGTGTCATTGTAGCTGCAAGATTTTTACCCCACCCATTTTAACTTGTAATTCCGCCGTTTTTTTGGTGTGTTCAGATAGTCAAAATTTGACATAGGTAATATACTAGGAACTGTCGTACATATCTGGTAAACTCTTACGGCTCCCAGCTAGCTGTTCGTAAATGGCTAACAAACGGAGATACGAACTGCCAGAATTGTGTATAAGTCGGAAAGCACGTTTTTATTTACTATAATGCGTTTGGAGGTGCCTACTGAATAGCAGACTCTGCTAATTAGCACTAATTATTAAGAGCTGCTTATTATAATGACGAAAATAAAAATAAGGAACGGTGAATCTTTGGAACAGGCCTTGAGAAGGTTCAATAGAGAAGTACAAAGATCCGGAATCCTTGACGAAGTAAAAGACAGATCTCACTACAGAAAACCAAGTGAATTAAAAAGACAGAAATCCAAAGAACTTGAAAGAAAGTTTAAATTTGAGAAACTTAGAGGATGATTTACGATAATTTAAAGGCTATGGTTTTCGAGCTTCAGAAGTCCGGGGATACGTTTAAGCTCGGAGTGTTGAGGTATTTCATTTCCCAGGTTCAGAACAAGGAAATAGAGCTTAGGGCACAGCAAAAACCCTTAACCGATGAGGACGTTTTCAAAGTTATCCGCAAACAGATAAAAAATAGAAAAGAGGCTGCAGAGCTGTTTGAAAAAGGCGGAAGAGCGGATTTGGTCGAAAAAGAGAAAAAAGAACTCGTGGTTTACGAGGAATTTGCCAAGATGTTCCCTTTCGAACTTGAACAACCTGTTAATTATCCTCCTCAGAACAAGAAGTAAATGAAAAAAAGTCTACCCGAGAAACTGAACATGGAAGACATCGTCATTTCCGTTACCATTACAGGTGATAAGGCAGTTCAGGAGCTCAATAAAAAATATCTTGAAAGAGATAGCACTACAGATGTACTGTCCTTTCCAATAAATGAGAAACAAGAAGACGGAAGTTATTACTTGGGCGACGTGGTAGTGAATAAAGAGCAGGCTTTAAGACAGGCGGACAAATACGGCAACGACGTTGAAACAGAGGTTTCTGAACTCGTGGCGCACGGTATACTTCATTTATTAGGGGTTCATCACCACGACGATGATGAGCACTCCGTTCATGGTAAACCAGTAAAAAAGGACGCCGGTCTATGAAAATGATAGTAGGGTTAGGCAACCCCGATAAAAAGTATTCAAAAACCCGTCATAACACAGGATTTATAATTCTGGACGAAATTGTTGCAGCTAAAGGATTAACCTGGGAAACATCTCCTAAATTAAAATCGGATATTTGTAAAACCGGAGAGACCCTATTTGTTAAACCCGCAACTTTCATGAACAAATCCGGAGAAGCGGTGAGTCTGGTAAAAGAATATTACGGCGTTGAACTGAGTGATATTTGTGTTGTGCACGATGAGGTGGACTTGCTGTTCGGGCAGAAAAAAGAGCAGACCGGAGCGGGGCACGCAGGCCACAAAGGTGTTATGAGCATAATGGACTCTTTAGGAACAAAAGATTTTAAGAGGATCAGGATAGGTATAGGCAGGCCTTCTGTGGATTCGGGATTACCTGTAGACGATTTTGTTTTAAACGATTTTTCCTCGGAAGAGCTTGAGGAGATCAAAAAAATAGGCATTGCACTTTCTGGGAATTTTGCCTGATACGAAACTTCATTTTTTTCTTTTTTTCAGCCCCGGCAGCTTTTTTCCCACGATATTTCCGGATTATTTTAATTAGCTCCGTTACAACGAAAAGTCGTATACAAGACGGTTATTTTGCGGAAAACAGGAGTAGTTAACGGGTTGCACCAACACAGGTTGGTTGTATCCGAAGGGGGTGTTGTAATACAGTTATTATGCTTATGTTTTACACCAAGTACCGCCCCCAAAAATTCAGCGATGTCTGCAGACCTAACGATGCCGCTGATGCCCTGTCCAAACAGGTAGTGAGCGGTAAAACATCCCACGCCTACCTTTTTGTGGGACCGCGCGGTACCGGAAAAACAACTTTAGCAAGGATTTTGGCCAAGGCCTTAAACTGCGCTGACATTACTGCAAAAGGAGACCCCTGCTGTAAATGTTCTTCTTGTGTAGCCATTAAAGAAGGTTCTTTTGTGGATATGATAGAGATCGACGCCGCAAGCAACAGAGGCATCGACGATATCAGGGAAATAAAAGACAAGATAAAGTTGGCACCGACGATGGGCAAGAATAAGGTTTATATAATCGACGAAGTCCACATGCTGACGAACGAAGCTTTCAACGCACTACTTAAAACCTTGGAAGAACCGCCAAAAAAGACCACTTTCATACTTTGCACCACCGAGCTTCATAAAGTCCCCGACACCATTAAATCCAGATGCCAGGTCTACAGATTTAAAAGAGCTACAATGCCCCAGCTAATAGAAAAACTTAAAGAAATCACAAAAAGCGAAAAAATAAAAATATCCGAAAAAGATCTGGAGAAAATCGCCCTTGCATCTATGGGAGGTTTCAGAGATGCCGAGACTTTACTTCAACAGGTTTCGGACGGGGAACTTAGCGTCGACTCATTAGTGGGCATGGGTTCAAAAGAAATATACATCGAACTGACTGATTACTTGTTGAGCGGAAACCCGGGTTCAGCAATCAGGATTGTGTCAAAGGTCTACGAGGAGGGTTTGGATTTGTATGTTTGGACAGGCGAGTACCTTAGATATTTAAGAGAGTTACTTTTTATAAAATCAGGAGTAAAAGAAGAAGTTTCGGGCGCGACCACGGAACTTTTATCGGAAATGGTAGAGCAGGCGTCGCGATTGTCAGTGTCCTGGATTCTTAACGCCATGAATTCGCTCCTTGAGGAGCACAAAAATATTAAGACATCTTTCATCCCCCAGCTTCCGGTTGAGATGGCCTTGGCTAAGATTGGTGGTGGGGAAGAGTTGGCCTCAACGGGGGGCGGTTCGGGAGTAGCGGAAGCTCCGAGGCAGCCGAAAATCGACCCGGGGGTAAGTAAAAAAATGACAAAAGACGACAAAGAGGACGAAGAAGAGGAAGAAGAAGCCCCCGTAGCTACAGAAAAAGCGGATAAAGAGAAAAAGAATTCCACAGACGATAAAGAAGCCTCTCTCATAACTTTAGAAAATCTAGAAGAAAAATGGAAGGAATTTATAAAAAGAAGCCGGGAACTTAATCACTCGCTAACCGCACTTTTGAAATCGGGTACGCCTGTAAGAGTCGAGGGTAAGTTTGTCATACTTGAAGTGTTTTACCCCTTTCACAAAGAGAGGTTGGAGTCACCTCAAAATAGAAAATTAGTCGAAAAACTTATGTCAGAGATCTATGACATTCACCTTTCGCTTAAATGTGTCTTAAGCAAAGATAAACCAAAGAAGCTAAAAACCGGAGAATCGGGAAATTTGACAGACCTTAACATAGCTCCGGCTCAGGTGGTATTTAACAAAGACTCTGTGATCGAATCATTTGATGGCGGACTCCCTTTAATTTGATAGAATACTCAAGTGAAATTACCTCAATCTTTAACCAGATTAATAGAATCTTTCGAGAGACTTCCGGGAATCGGTCCTAAAACTGCTCAAAGGCTGACATTTTACCTGTTGCATTTTCCCCAGGAAGATTTAGAAACATTCGCTGGTGCTTTAGAAGGACTCAAGAAAAATACGCACCTCTGTTCTATATGTAAAAACGTGTCGGAGACTGACGTATGTTCTGTATGTGGAGACCCCGCACGTGACAAAAGAACCATAGTCGTTGTGGCGAATTCTCTGGATTCATTCGCGTTAGAGAGAACGGGGTTTATGGGTACGTACCACATACTTCACGGAATAATTGATCCACTTAACAACATAGGCCCGGAAGAGATTTTTATTAAAGAACTTGTGGACAGAGTAGAGGAGTTGGCCGGGGAAGTTTCTTTCGAAAATGTGGACAGTCCCGGAACCGTGGAAATTATCATCGCTACAAATATGAGTATGGAAGGTGAGTCCACGTCTATGTATATTTCCAAGATGCTGCGCGAACGAGGCTTGGACGGGGGCAAAGTAAAAATAACCCGCATAGCGCGCGGGCTTCCTGTCGGCGGCGACGTAGAATACGCGGACGACATCACTTTGGGGAGGGCTCTGGAAGGCCGTTTTGAGATTAAGTAAAATTGTCCTAACCTCATTCTTTTATCCGATATTCCTTCTTGCACGGTTGTGCTAAAATCGAAGCAATGAAGTTATACAACTCACTCACAAGAAAAGTAGAAGATTTCAGCCCGCTTAACACAGAAATGGTTACAATGTATACCTGCGGCCCCACGGTATATGACTATGCCCACATAGGTAATTTTAGGACATATACACTTTCCGACTTTATAAACAGAGCATTGCTGTTCAACGGTAACCGGGTGAAATTTATAATGAACCTGACTGATGTCGGTCATATGACAGGCGATAATTTGGGAGACGCAGACACAGGTGAGGACCGTATAGAAAAGTCGGTTGCTAGAGAGGGGCGCACTGCGACAGAGATTTCAACCTATTACGCCCAAAAATTTATCCAAGACTATGACAAAATGAACTTTATACGGCCTGAAAAATTTACAAAGGCCACAGAGTATATCGAAGAGCAGATACGGCTCGTAAAAATTCTCGAAGAAAAAGGTTTTACTTATACGACGTCTGACGGGGTCTACTTTGATACTTCAAAATTTGAAAGTTACGGACAACTTTCCGGTTATACAACTGACAATGTGATGGAAGGTGCCCGTGTTGAAATTAACCCTGAGAAAAAGCACCCGACCGATTTTGCACTGTGGAAATTTTCACCGGTAGACGTTAAGCGTTCCCAGGAATGGCCTTCACCTTGGGGAACAGGATTCCCCGGATGGCACCTGGAATGCTCGGCTATGTCCTTGGCTGAATTGGGAAACACATTGGATATTCACGTCGGCGGAGAAGATCTTAGGATGACTCATCACCAAAACGAGATTGCCCAGAGTGAGTCGGCGACAGGAAAGAAATTTGTCAGATACTGGGTACACGGGGCTCATATGATGGTTGACGGTGGTCGTATGGGCAAGAGCTTAGGTAATGCCTATACGCTGACCGACATCGAGAAAAAAGGATTTGACCCGATGGTTCTCAGATATTTCTTTATGACGTCTAACTACAGGAGTAAGTTGAATTTTACATGGGATGCCTTACAGAGTGCCCAGAATGCCTTGAGAAGACTCTACGAGCTCGCCAGGGGTTATAAAAAAGAAGATTCGGCAAAAGCATCCAAAGACTTCCTTAAGAAATTTGGGGATAAAGTTAACGATGATCTTAATATGCCGGAAGCCCTCGCTGTAGTTTGGGAGATGATAAAATCCGAGCTGGAAGAGCCCGAAAAGCTGGCTACCTTGCTGAAAATGGACTCGGTTTTAGGCCTTAAGATCGAAGAGCATTTGGCGTACGATACTCCCCAAAAAGTATTGGATGTAGCCAAAATGAGGTCCGAATACAGGAAAGCCGGAATCTGGGACAAGGCAGATCTAGCAAGAAAACAGATTCTTGAGATGGGCTATGAGGTAGAAGATCTTCCGGACGGGAAGTTTAAGATTAAAAGGAAAATGTAGGCGTTTCGGATTACTTGGATTACTTGAGGGTTTACCGGGTTACTCAGTTTTTAACCATCTGACGGCGTTTATCCCTATGTACTCTCTAAGCAGATTTCCGAACTTCGGATCATATGTGAAATCTTCGGAGGGGTCCTCAACATTATCGGTTCCCTGCAGTGTTCTTTGGAATATAAACTTGTTGGCTACGAACACCCCACTTAGTTTCAGCGTTCCCGTCTGGTCACCTTCGTTGGTGTCGTACGCGGTGTAAAACGTACCATCAGCATGTACCGCGCATTCTATCTCACTGACAGTTTTTCTTATCTCGACGTTTCCGGAAACAACGAATAAGACGGCAGATTCCGGTGCCAATGTTATCTCTTTATCAAATCTTAGATTGCCGTTTACAAAAATCACTTGTCTGAACGTGGAGGTGCCGTATCCGCTGGGAATACTGGTTGGGCTTATTGTGAAATTGCCGTTTTTGATGTAGACGCCGTTCGTTACCGGGAGTGAGGTAAAAATTTCAATAGGCGTTCTTGCCGTGTCTAAAAGCTCGGCGTATGTGTAATCTTTCACCCCAAAATTATTTT
>Ga0209727_1000962_pt1 | contig 26859 bp, 44 predicted proteins | sample RifGroC1_FD_183995 | JGI IMG/M metagenome (GOLD analysis project Ga0209727, IMG submission 183995) | Groundwater microbial communities from Rifle, Colorado, USA - Groundwater C1 (SPAdes) (version 2) | ecosystem: Environmental > Aquatic > Deep subsurface > Groundwater | place: Rifle, Colorado...
TTACAAAGTATATTAGATAGTTATAGTCAAGTCGATGAGGTTATGCGTGAATATCCAGATATTATTGACAGAGTTATTAATAATCGTTTGGAAGATATTGATTTAAACAAACTCTATAATATTGGAAAGTTTAGATTCGATGTTATTAAACGTAAAATAATTGAAAATTTTGCACTAGCAGAGATGGTTACGGAATTTAAAGGATTTATAGAATTTAAAGTCTTAAAGGCATTGTATGATAAATATGGGTCAGTCGATATAATCAAAGAGAAACTACAAGATAATCCGTATAAGTGTTTGTGCGGATTATCCAGAATAGCCTTCAAAACAGCAGATAAGATACTCCTTGAATTTAATAAAGATTGTATCGCAACAAAGAAAAAAGGAGAAATTCCTCCAATTGATTTTACTTTTGATTTACAAACTTCTAGTCAAAGACAAAAATCTGCAATCATGTTTTTACTAGAAGAAAATGAGAACGATGGTAATACAAAAATTGATGTAAAAGTATTAAGAAAACAATCAGAAGCATTAGCAAAGAAATGTATTGAACACTTTGTTGATATTATTAAGAATGATAAAGATATTCATTTTAGCAAAGCAACAAATACAGTTGCATTAGAAGAAACATATCAAACAGAATTATACATTGCTAATAGGATTTTAGAAGGATTAAAGGTAGAAAATAACTGGGATATTGATACTGAAAAATATAAGATAAATTCTGAAGTAACTCTTACAGATCAACAATATAAAGTTTTACCTATGGTGTGTAATTCTAATGTGTCTATACTGAATGGTTATAGTGGTTCTGGTAAGAGCCAAACAACTAAATCAGTAATTGATATGCTCAAAGATAATAATAAGTCATTTTGCTTATTTGCACCTACGGGCAGAGCTGCAAAGGTTCTCTCTGAATTTACAAAAGAAAACGCTTCTACAATTCATAGAGGTTTGGCTTATATGCCTCCTGAGTGGGGTTATAATGAAGAACATAAATTACCATATGACGTAGTGGCAGTAGACGAATTCGGGATGTGTGATGTATTTTTAATGAAACATCTTTTAGAAGCAATTGATTTTAGGAAAACTAAATTATTAATGATTGGAGATTCGGCCCAATTACCTTCTGTTGGTGCAGGAAATGCGTTCTATGATTTGATTAATTCAAATATCATTCCTATAATTTCTCTTACGCAGATATTTAGATATGGTACAGGAGGAATTTTAACAGTTGCAACAAAAACAAGAAATAGCGAAAAATTCTTAGAAGATTCCCAAAAACCACAAATATTTGGCGACGATAAAGGTTATATGTTTGTTCCAACACAACAAGAAAATGTAATGAAAAACGTAGTAGGTTTATACAAAAAACTATTGGAATCAAGAAACTCTATAGAAGATATTATGATTTTATCGTCATATAATGTAGGTGATTATGGTACGGTAGCAATAAATAAACATTTACAACCTATTGCAAATCCTAATGTAATATTGAAAGGAATTAATGTTCAAATTGGAGATACAAAATTTTATGTCAATGATTTAGTTATCCAATCAGTAAATAATTATAAAGCAATAAGATACAACGAAGAATGGATAGATGAAAATGATAAAACATTCGTTGCAAATGGAGAAATTGGTAAAATAGTTAAAATTGAATATGGTAAAGTAATTATAATGTTTGATGAATTGGTTGTTTATACTAAAAATGATTTATTGAATGTAAAACTTGGATATTCCATTAGTACATATCGTGCTCAAGGAGGTCAGGCAAAAATAGTCATAATGATTACTCCTAAAGCCCATACATTTATGCTTAATAGTAATCTGATATATGTAGCATTAACAAGAGCAAAACAAAAAGTGTTTCATTTTGGAGAGATAGAAACGGTTAATAGAGCAATAAAGAAAAAAGCAGACTTTGATAGGAAGACTTATTTAAAAGAATTATTGCTATCTCAAACCAATAAATAAAATTCCTTGACATAAAATTCCCCACATGCTATAATATAAATAGAAAGGAGGTGAAACAAACAATGAATCCTACAAAAATCCTAAATCGCATCGATGGTCAATGGACTACCTGCACTTCTCAAGAATACAATTCCCAAGACAAAGCAAACTTCATGTTTAGCAAAAGTGATCTAACCAATACAACTACATATTATAAAAAGATTGGTTAAATAATCATAATTCATAATTCATAAACACAAATCATAAAATAAATATCATAATATTAGCAAGAATTTGATAACACAGATTAATTACGATACTAATCAAATTCTTGCTAAATCAAAAGAGGTGAATACATATTAAAATTTTACATGGTCGAGATGGCGATTGGATTCAGTGTAGTTTTGAAGAGTATGAGAAAAATTATACGGATAAAGTTAATTATGCATTTATTGTCGATCAAGACACTAACAAAGGACATTATTATAAAAAGGTAACAATTGAAGTGTTAGATAGAGAATCAGAAATTAAAAATGAAAGGATGGAAGATTAAAGTTTGGCTAACATATCAATGTGTCAATTTACTGATTGTGAAAAATCTTCTAGTTGTTTGAGAATATTAGCACCACCTGATGCAGAGCAAGTTTACATGAAATTTAAGAATATTTGTGGTGAATTTAATCAATATCAATGGTACTGGAAGGCACCAAATAATTTTATTGTTGAGAAAGAAGGCGATACATAATTTATATAAATAATTTATATAAATAATTTAAATAATATTTCTTTACATGGTATTGATTTTCACAAATATGTAGTCATAAAACAGGATGATTTATACAAACACGCATCAGAACAAGATAGTATTGATTTAGCAAGAATTATTAAAAATATTAGGGTTAGCAGAGTTAAATTTAATAAAAAACCTAGCAATCAGTATTTAGTTATAAATATTGATGAACCATATGCAGGTGAGGTTATTGAGATTTTGAAGAAGAATAGGCACTGGGATATGTAGAGAAGGGAGGTGATAGAAATATGATGACAATGGATTATGGAAATATGGATATCTTAGATATTGTTAGAGAATTGAAAAGACTATTACATAAATTTTCTGAATTAAATAAAGTAGAAATGGAAGAAGTGAGGATACTTTCTAATAATTTAAGTGCAGAGATTTCAGGTTGACAGTATGATACTAAAATTATGGAGAAATATGAAAAAGAATATGAACGTATTCAAAGGCAATAAAATAAGATTTTTGCTTGGGATAAATATTAAAATAAAATTATTGGAGGATACACAATTGGCAGTAATTAATGAGAATACACAAAGACTACTAGAAGATAGGTATTTCTTTAAAGATACAAATACAGGCGAGGTTATTGAAAAAACAGCAGAAGAAATGTTCATGCGCGTTGCAAAAACAATATCAAAAGCAGAAAAAACTCCAGAATTACAAGAAGAATATGAAAAAATATTCTATGACCTAATGGATCGACAATTATTCATGCCAAATACACCTACTCTTATTGGGTCTGGTTATAATAAATGTCTTAGTGCTTGCTCAGTGTTACCTAGAATACCAGATAATTTAGAAGGTATCTATAAACATATGTGGCATAATGCAAAACTTACAAAATATGGTTGTGGTGTTGGTCAAGATTTATCTGATATTAGGCCAAAAGGAGAAATCATTAAATCATCTGGTGGAACTTCGGCAGGAGTAGTTAATTGGATGCATTTAATTAATACTGTAGCGAATACAACTATTCAAGGAGATAAAGCTAGAAGAGCAGCTAATATGGCAAGTTTAAGATTTTCGCATCCGGACTTTAATGATTTTATACATAGTAAAAAAGATGATGGTAGTCTTAATGCAATGAATATATCTGTTACGATTACAGATGAAGAAATGCGTAAAATTATTAATGATGAAGATATTGATTTAGTTTGGGATGGCAAAACATATAAAACTGTGAAAGCAAAAGAATTATTTAACGATATTATTGATGGATTATGGGAAAACGGAGAACCTGGGGCGTTATGGACTGATTCTATCAACCGTGACAATCCTTTCAATCTTCAAGATGGTAAATTTAATAGTAGTAATGAGCATTATATGAGTACGACCAATCCTTGCTTTACAGGTGATATGAATTTATTGACATCTGATGGATATCAAACATTTGAAGAGTTAGATGGTAAAGAAATTAACATTATTGATTCAAATGGCAATGTATTCAGTAAAAAAGTTTGGTGTAATGGAGAAAAAGAAGTTGTAGAATTAAAATTAAGTAATAATAAATCAATTAAATGTACTCCAAACCATGTATTTATGTTAAACGATGGATATGAATGTGAAGCACAAAATTCTTTAAATAAAAAGTTATTAGCGTTCAAAGATCAATGTCCAACAGTAATATCTATTCAAAATATTGGAAAGCAAAAAGTTTATGATTTTATGGAACCATTAGCACATTGGGGAGTAGTAGAAAATGTAATAGTCCATAATTGTGGAGAGCAACCCCTTGAAGGATATGAATTTTGCAATTTAGGGAGTATTAACTTAGAAAATCTATATGATAAAAAAACAAAAGATGTAGATTTGGTTATGTTTGAATATGTAATCAAAAATGCAATAAGATTTCTAGATGATGTTATTGATGTTAATGAATATGTTCTTCCTGAATTCAAAGAAAAAGTTTTAGCAAATAGAAAAATTGGGGTAGGTGTGGCAGGATGGGCTAATTTATTAATTAAAATGGGTATTAGGTATGATAGTGAAGAATGTCTTAAATTCATTGACAAAGTATTTGGATTTAAACAAAAGATTGAGAAATTATACAATACGGAACTTGCATTAGAAAAAGGTAATTTCCCTAGTTGGAATGAAAGTATTTTTGCTTTAACCAATACTCCTGCAAGATGTGCAACTATTAGTACACAAGCTCCCACTGGATCAATTGCTGGTATTTTAAATACTACTGCATACGGTGTGGAACCATTATTTGGGGTTGCTATACTTAGAAGAATTATTACTGGTGAAATATATGAAGCTAGTGAACTATTTGCAACTATGTTACATAGCATTATAAAAGATACAAAAAAAGAACTTGAAATAATAAAAGAGTGTTATGAAAAAGGAACAGCACAAATTAGTTCTGTACCAAAAAAATTAAGAGACTTATTTAGATGCGCTAATGATATTTCACCTGAATGGCATATTAAGACACAAGCACAATTCCAAAAATATTACGACAATGCAATAAGTAAAACTGTTAATGCCCCTGAAAATGCAACAAAAGATGAATTGTTTGAATTATTGATTACTGCATGGAAACTAGGAATTAAAGGTGTAACATATTATCGCAATAATTCACGTAAAAATCAGACAATGCAAATTGGAAACAATGAAGTAGGTCACGGTATTAATCTTGATTCAATTCAACCATTAAGTCGTTCATCTATTGGTAAAACATATGGAGTTACCGACAAATATACCACAGCTTGCGGTTCATTTTATCTAACAATTAATCGTGACAAAGAAGGAAACATAGTTGAATCATTTGTAAATACAAGTAAAAATGGAACATGTAAATCTAATATTGATGGCTTAAATAGACTTATTTCATTAGCATTAAGATCAGGCACAAAAGTAGATGAAATAGTAGATCAACTGAAAGGAATTACTTGTTCTGCTTGCACAAGAGTAAAAACTAAAGGTGAGAAGAAAATTAATGGTTTATCTTGTCCTGACATTATTGCTAAAGCATTAGAAGAAGAATATAAAAATAAAACGAAAATTACATCAGAAATCATTAGTATAATTGAAGATATTTCTAATGAGAATGACTGTCCTGAATGTCATAGTCCAATGCAATTAGCAGAAGGATGTTCTGTGTGCTCTAATCCAGATTGTGGTTTTTCAAAGTGTGGGTGATCGAAAGGAGAAAAATGATTAAAAGATATTTTACACAAGAAGAAAAGGATTATATTATTTGTCAATATCCTTTCAAAACAGCAAAGGAATTAGCAATAGATTTAAATTGCAAAACTCAAAAAATTCAAGATACTGTTAAACAATTAGAGTTACATGGAACAAAAATAGAAAAGAATAGAAAGTATCAAGCAAATTTTAGCTATTTTGAAACTATTGATACCTCAGAAAAAGCATATTGGTTAGGGTTTATTTATGCTGATGGCAATGTTGGTAAAAGAGAAAATCAACAAGGTTCATTGTCAATTAAACTTAATCAAAAAGATAAAATTCTTTTGGAATTATTTAAAAAAGATATTGAAGCAGAAAATCCTGTATTTGAAGAAAGAATAGATAAACGTTCAAAATCAATGATGTCAGGAATTTTTATTGTTAGTGACAAAATTTTCAATGATTTAGGTAATCTTAATTGTATTCCTAGAAAAACATTTAAAATTGATTCAATTCCAAATGGTGTTCCATATAACCTTATAAGTCATTTTATAAGAGGTTACTTCGATGGAGATGGTTCAGTAAATTTTAATAAAGACAAAAGTTTAATATTTCAAATAGTTGGTCAAGAGGAGTTTTTAATAAAAAATAAAAACTCTAATAGAAGAAGAAACGAAAATTAATTTAAAAATGTATGCAGATAAACGTACAAAAGGTTTATATGCTCTTCATACAGGTAATAAACAATATATTAGCAGATTATATGCCTTCTTATATAAAGATGCAACTCGTTATTTGCCAAGAAAGAAAATTTTATTTGAACAATTTATAAGTAATATTATTGATCATTATGTATTAAATGAGTTAGTAACCTTTAATAAAATTTGTAAAGAGGAGATAATTTAATGAGTATTAATCAAGAATATAAAATGGTGCAAGACTTTCATAAAGCATTTAATCATCCCTATGCGGAAACTCCAACATTTATGGAAATGGAAACAGCAAAAAATAGATATAAATGGATGAAGGAAGAAATTGATGAGTTTCTAGAAGCAACGGAAAATGGAGATATGTATGAACAAGTTGATGCTATGATTGATGTGATGTATTTTGCATTGGGAACCTTAGTCCAAATTGGCGTTCCTCCTGCTAAAGTATTCGAAGTAGTTCAAAATGCAAATATGAGTAAATTATGGGAAGATGGTAAACCAAGATTTCGTGAAGGTGATGGCAAGGTAATCAAGCCTCCTACTTGGCAAGACCCACATAATAAAATCATAGAAGTTATTGATTCTATGAAGTAAAAATTTAATATGGAGAGGTTTAAAATACCTCTCCTACCTTCCTAGAAAGGAGCAACAAAAACAAAATGCAAATAATAAACTGGGATGACTATTTCATGTCAGTAGCATACATATCATCATTACGCAGTAAAGATCCAAGAACACAAGTTGGAGCATGTATAGTGGATAATAATCATCGAATTATCAGTACAGGCTACAATGGAATGCCTGACAATTGCAATGATTCAGAAATGCCTTGGGAACCAAAAGAAGGATTAGAAAGTAAGTATTTATATGTAGTCCACGCAGAACTTAATGCTATCTTATATGGTAAAAATGACCTTCAAGGATGCACTCTTTATGCCACATTATTTCCTTGTAATGAATGTTCAAAAGCAATAATTCAATCTGGAATATCTGAAGTAGTATATCTAAGTGATAAATATAAAAACATGGAACAAACAATTGCTTCTAGGTTTATCTTAAATATGGCAGGAGTGAAATATAGGCAATTGGTTAGTGATACTAAAATTGAGATTAATCTGAGTAATACTTCGAAATAAACATTCTAATTGACTTTTAAAAGGAGTAAAACAAAATGAATAAATATAATTCAGAAATATTAACCAGCGAAGAAATAGATAGTCTTCTACAAGCTCTTTCTGAAGGGTATCCCAAAGAAGAATCTAGTTCTATTAAAATAACTTATAATCCAATTAATAAAATGAAATTGATCACAGATATTATTGATAAGAATAGATATAGTGAAAAATATTTCTCATGGTGTATTGCTGATGAAATTAATCATATTTACAAAAATGCAGGAAAAAAATTTTCATCAATAAGTTTGGAATTTCTTAATAAGAATACACTAAATTTCTCTATTTCAGATGAAAAGGTAAAGTTATTTACAAATATTTTTGATGATAATCCTGATCTTATACTTAATAAATCAGATTTAATAAGACTTAATATTATAATTCAAAAAATTATTGCACAAATGAAATAAAACTTAAAATGAATCTTATAATTAATTTTAGAAAGAAGGATGCAACAATGAAAATTGGAGATAAAGTAATAATCAAATCAGATTTAAAATCTGGAGAAGATTATAATAATGTTGATTTTGTTGAAGAAATGGTTAAATATTTAGGTAAAGAAGCAATTATTGTTGAAATAGTATATAGTGATTGGCAGTATGGTTTAGATATTGACGATAATCTCTTTTCATGGTCAAACGAGATGTTAGAATTAATTGAAACCAAAGTAGAAACAAAAGTAAATAGAATGCAAACTCAACCAGTAGAAATTCCACTCAAAGTAAAATATAAGAATTGGAAAGGCGAGATTGGTATTAGAACTATCATTCCTTTAAAAGTACATTATGGAAAAACAGATTATCACAAAACAGAGCAATGGTTAATTGATGTATTTGATGTAGAAAAAGATGCTCTAAGAACATATGCAATGATGGATATTATTGAATTTATTAAGGAGGATTGATTAAATGACAGGCAAAGATAAATTAATAGAATTTATACAATTAGAACCAAATTCTCAATTGTATAAATTAATTGGCGTATGTCCAAGTCATATAAACTTAAATGAAAATCAGCACAATAAATGTGGTGAAGGAGAATATAAATGTTCTGAATGTTGGAAATTAGCACTGGATGAGGAATTTTAAATGGAAGATAAATTGTTAGAATTAAAAGAAAAATTCTGTAATTATTATTGTCCTAGCAAAGAAGGAATTGAAGATTATGATGGATATTTATTAGATAGGCAATTTGTTTGCCATCTTTGTCAAATCGCAGAGTACATAACCTTCATCAGAGACGAATTATAATATTCACAATTTAAACATAAAACAAAATAAAATCTGACAGAAGGGAGGTGCATAAAAAGAAAGGAGAATAGTTCTAATGAAAGAGTTGAAAGAATGGTTAATTAATGAAATAAATTCTATTAATAAAGACTCACACAATGAAAGTACATACGCATGGGCAAAAGGGTATAATAAAGCTTGTTTAGAAATTTTAGATAAAATAAAAATGATTGAAAAGGATAAATTAAATACCAAGAAATGAGATTTTATTAGGATGTGAAAAATGAAAAACATAATCGTATATGGATCAACAGTAGAAAGAGCATTCAATAAATTACAGGAATTACTTGACAATATGAATCCAAAAGATATTAGAAAAGTTACAAAAACATCTCCTAATACTGGCATATTTACTATTGAATTAAATAATGGAGATTACTATAAAGCAATACGAGCAAGCGATAATGCTAGAGGATATAGATGGCAATATGCTTATATAGATAAGGATATTAGTAAAGAAGCACTTGATAATGTTGTATATTGTAAATTTATACCTGAGTATGATACTGATGATTATTGGAATTATGACAGAAATTTTAAAGATTATTATGAATGGTATTAAAATTATAAAGGAGAAATAAAATGTTAAGAACCGAACAAATAGACATATCATTTAACCTAAAACTTCAAAAAGACCTCCAAGAACATGAAATCATCTGTTCTCATTGTGGAGTGAAATATGATTAAGTCTTTTAAAATTAGGTTAGAACCTAATAATAAACAAAATTCTCTACTTTTTGGTTGTGCAGGAATAGGAAGATGGACTTATAACTTTGCTATTGCTAAAATACAGGAATATTATAAAGAAACAGGTAAATTCTTAAATGATGGAGAAATTAGAAAACAACTTACTCAACTAAAGAAAACTGATGAATATAAATGGTTATATAAATATAGTGCGGCTACTATATCTCAACATGTTAAAGATGCTTGCGATGCTTATAAAAGGTTTTTCAAAGGAATAAGTAAATATCCAAAATTCAAAAGCAAAAAGAAATCAAAACCTAGTTTTTATAGTAGATATGATAGAATATCTTTTATATCAACACATGTACGATTAGAGAAAATAGGTAGAATAAAATTATCTGAATACAATAGAATACCAATAGGTAAAGATATTAAATATATGAATCCAAGAATCACGTTTGACGGATTACATTGGTATTTATCTATTGGAATTGAAATTGAAGATAAAATTAAACCTATTTTAACTAATGAAAAATTAGGGATAGATCTTGGTGTAAAAGATTTGGCAATTGTAAGCAATGGTAGTAAATATAAAAACATTAATAAGTCCCAAACAATTAAGAAATTAGAGAAGAAGTTAAAAAGATTACAACGAAAAGTTTCTAAAAAATATTTAATGAATAAAGATGGTAAAAAATTCATTAAAACAAATAATATTAGGAAACTTGAAGTTAAAATACGAAAGGTTTATAAAAGACTTAGTAACATTCGTACCGATTATATTCAAAAAGTTTCCACAGAGATTGTGAAATCCAAACCGTCTCAAATAATAATGGAGACCTTGAATATAAAAGAAATGATGAAAAATAAATATTTATCTAAAGCAATACAACAGCAAAAATTATATGAATTCAAAACATTATTAAAATATAAAAGTATAAGGGATGAAATTGAATTCATAGAAGCAAATAGATGGTATCCTTCTTCGAAAACTTGTTCAGAATGTGGTTATAAAAAACCAAAATTAAGCTTAGGAGAAAGAGAATTTATTTGTGAAAGTTGTGGTTTTATAATAGATAGAGATTTAAATGCGGCGATTAATTTATCGCGATATGAAATAATATAGGTTTATTTACATAAATTATGCTATATGTACCGTAAGTTGTACGGGAATTAACACCTTTGGACTACTAACAAACATGAGTAGTAGAAATATGAAAGTGAGTAGGATGAATAAGGAAATAAACATGAAAGTTATACTTTTTATAAGTTTTATACAACGGCACTGGACTTCAAGTAGGCGATAATAATTTTTAACCTTTGCAAAGGGTAAACCTAACAATCCATTTTTATGTAAAAATAAAGTAATGGAATTATCTATGGATGCTTCTAATATTATTGAAGATGCTTGTAGTGATTTGCATGAAGACGCTATGGATAATATTTCAAATAAAGACCAAGAGGAACTTCAAGCATTATTGGATAAATGGTGTGAAGAAAATAGTGCAGGTACTACCAGTTATTATGCTGATTATAAGGTTGGGATTATAGTGAAAGGGTAATTATATGAAATCGTGGGAACATTGTGCAAAAACTTGGTATTCTATTGATATTTCATTGGCAATGAAAAATATTAAATGTGGTTCTATTGTAAAATGTAAAGTAAATGATGAAGGATATTTGTTTAATATTCCTGATGAAGTAAATCAAAATATAACTCCAGAACTGATTAAGAATGGGAAATGGTATGTTTATACTTGGTCTTATTAATTTAGTTTAAATCAAGAAAGGAAGATGTAAAATGTTTAACGGAACCATTGAAATGAATAATGATTATCACGCTATGAGATCAATTGATTCTATTTTTCACAGTTATAGAAAACTTTAGAAAGAAATTTGATTTAGAAATTTTAGATATTAAAAAAGAATCGGAAAATAAGTTTGAAAAATTTATATTCGAATTATCACAAACAACAATTACTTTTTCTTTTAACCAATATAATAGAAAGTGTGAAATTATTACATATGATGAATTAGATAAATTTTGTAAAAGATATAATTATCTAAATTACTATTTAACTGATTTTGATTTTAAGGTAGGAGATATGGTTTACTACAATCATAAAGCAAGAATTGTCACAGAAATTCTAGATGATAATAATTACATAAATGTAATATCAAAAGAAAATGAGATGACTAAAAAAGAATATAAGTGTTGGGGAATGAGATTAAATTAATCGCACGAAAAACCTATTTGATTTGGAGAAAGGATTGTATATAGTTATTGAAAATCGAAATGAAATTGAAATACTTCAAGGCATAAAAAATATATATCCAGATTTAATTATTGTAAATAATATTTGTGAATTTGCATCCACAGTGGATAAACTTATTGATACCATATGCGATTATTGCAAGCATGATTATTATGACAATAATGACATAGAACAATGTAAAATCAAAGATGAAAAACTTTAAAAGATAAATTTTAATGGAAAGGAGAAAATCAAAATGATCACAAATAAAGAAAACTATATCCAAGAAGCAATGTATAAATTCAACTACAAATTAGTTGAAGAATTTATGAATGAATACAAACTATCTGAAATAGATGCTAGAAGAGGATTAGCAGAAATTTATTATCATAATGAATTTGAAATTATTTAATCTTTAATTATTAATTATTATCAAAAGGAGGGAAATACCACATAGATATTCTACTCTACAACAAAAAAGACGAAGTAGTAACTGCATACACATCTAATAATCACTATCAAAGGAAGCAATAAAAACTACAAAGTTGTTGATATAAACAAATATCATGTTATGGAAAGAGAACAACATGTATCATTAGAATTAAAAGTTATTAAGTAAATCATAAATATAAATCACAAAATAATATTAGAAAGGAGTAGATTATCATGGGAATGGATAAAGACGAACGTGTTGTTTGTACAGATTGTGTTAATTGGGATAAATTAAAAAAGAAGTTAGAAAACTACTTTAGTTGTAATACTGCATTATGTTTTCGATGCGAATGTAATAATTGTAGCTGTTATGACCCCACTAGCACCAGAAGATTTGAAACTAGACCAATGTTTGTAAGGAAGAGTTGATGTTATTACATAAATTAATAAAGTGAAATAAGAGGTAATGAATATTATTGTTATTTCATTAATTGCAACAAAACAAAATAAATAAATTTAAAGGAGAATTATTAATATGAGAAATAATGTAAATATATTATATAAGGAAATTTTAACAAATAAGGAACTTGAAGCAAAACATTATAATCGCATGATGAATTTTCTAATTGCAGATTTTGAAGGAAAAGATTTTAATGAGTGCGATATTATTCTTAGACAAATTATCAAGGTCGCATATGAGTTATTAAACGAACCTGATGTGATGAAGTAGAAATGATTTGTAAGACACAGAATGGCATATAGGTTGATTTAGAAATTTGTTAGGGTAGGAATTGTTGAGGATTGATTTATGAATACTGAGACAAGGAAAATTGGAGGAGGAATTATTAATGTCGAGTCTATTGTTAAATATGAATATCAAAGTTACGGATGTTGACGAAGTTATGAGTATCGTAAAATGTTCAATTATGCTTAGTGATCAAATTGAAATGAGCGATTTCGCAGATGAATCTGGTCATAAATTAAAAATGAATGGCTCTTATATAAAATTAAAGGAATCTATTCATGTCTTTAATGATTTATTGGCAAAATGCAATAAATATGAATTTGTTGATATGAGTAAATAAATTTTGAATTGGAGGATGATACATATGAAAGATTTTGATTTAGAGTGGTTTAATTCAAAGACACTGAACAAACAAATCTCAATTGAATCTGTACATACAGAAGATGGTTTACTTGGAGTAAAATTAATTAATTTAATTATAAATGATTGTGAAATAAAATATTCTAAATGGGGAGGATGTTATATATTAAAAATCAATGATGGATTTATGCAAATATATTTTAGTGAATGTAAACAAAGTCAAGAAAATGGGTGTAGTCATATATTGCAGATGTACAGAGAAAATGAATTAGTGGTTGACATTTTATTGCCCGATGGAGATTGTTGGGAAGATGATAGGAAAGTAGGGTTTGTTCAGTATTGAGTTATGAGTGAATACATAAATAATTATTTAGTTTGACTTTGTGGATGAATTAATATATAATACTTATTAAAAGGTGGTGAAAATTATGGCAAAAGGTAAAATAAATCTCACTGTTAGAGAACCTAAACCAAAAAAGAAACAAGACAAATATAGTGAAATCCCAAACAAAACTAAAAGAGAATATTTACATGAAATTAATGATCAAGTAATTTATTTAGGAATTATTGACATATATAAGAATACACTAGCCACTATCATTAAAAGATCAAAGAAACACATATCAGAATATTATTCTATTAAATTTGCTATCGACGATGAGATTGTTAACGATATTGCCGGAGGGGTCTTAATTTCTTTAGAAGAATATGAACTTAAACTAGCAAAGGAAGAAGATAATGAAGAGAGTAATCAAGAAGATGATATTGATTTATCTGATGAAGAAATTAAAGTTATTCAAGAGGGATATTCGCCGTATAAGAATCGTTTGAGTTGTTTTTCCCCAATAGATTTTCTTAAAAAAAATTGTCTTAATGAATGTACGCATAGGCATCAATGTATTTATAGATTTAAAGGGAAATATGACAAGATTAAATTTTAAAGTAAGAGAGGAAGTTGAAATAAATGATTAAAGTGGAAAATATTAATGTATTTAATTTTGACGGAGCGTTAAGGGGAATGCGAAATCCATTAGAATCATGGGATCAATCAGATAGTTATTGGAAATACAATAGCGAATTAAGAAGTGGAATGGAATACATTATTGGAGAAAAAGATATGGAAGTTGCATTAAAACTTATCAAAGCAGGTTCAGATCATTCCAAATTCATTCGTCAAATTTTTGTTTCTATGGACATTACTGCTCCTATGAGTTGGTGGTGGGACTTCGATACATATAAAGTTTCAACAGTAAGAAACAGCACAAGTAGAATGCACAAACTAGGAACTAGGTTGTTAACCATTGATGATTTCAGTTATGACAACCAAGATGGAGAAATAAATATTACTCCATTGAGAAAATATGTTATGGATGATTTAAATAAACGAATAGTAGAATATCAACATCTTAAAGAAACAGATATTAAATCAGCAATGAAATTATGGAGAGAGATAGTGTTTGATTCTCCTCAGAATTATAATTTTTTATCCACTTGGACTGGAAATTATGAAAATCTTAGAAATGTATATCATGGTAGAAAAAATCACAAGCAAAGAGAATTTCCTGATTTTTGTGGAGTAATTGAAGGATTGCCATATAGTCAATTAATTACAGTTGAGAGGAAGAAATAATATGAATATTATAATTTTTGGTCAAATGGGGGCAGGTAAGAGCACTGTAGCAAATTACTTGAGAGATAATTACGGTTATTCTAAATTCTCTCTTGGTTCTAAGATACATAGTGAATGCAAGACACATGGAAAAGAAACTCGAACAGAGATGCAAAATTATGGTCAAGCTATGCGAAATATATTTGGAATTGATGTGTGGTGTAATTATGTTAATAATAAAACTTTTGACACAGACAAAGTAATTATTGATGATGCTAGACAACTTAATGAATATGATTATTTTGAGAATTTAGGATATTTAACTGTAGCAGTCATTGCAGATGATAATAAAAGAATTGAAAGACTTAAAAAAAGGGTTGATTATGTAATTGATCCAAATACTTTTAACCATGAAACAGAAGTTCAAGCAAGAGCGTGTATTAATAAATGTAAAATAAAAATATATAATAATTCAGATGATATTAATGAATTAATTGAAGCAATTGAATATAAATTAGGCGAATATTTAGGAGGAGAATAAATAAATGAATATTTACGAAATAGGATGTCTTACAAAATATCACAGAGATAATGAATTTTATAAAGGATTAAATTGGAGAAAAGAATTAGACGAATGGGCAGAAAGTTATTGTATTCATACATATAATCCTGCAATTGTTTTTCTAAAAGAAACAAATCAGACATACAATACAAAATTATGTGTTGATCAAAATGATTATTATATTGACAAATGCGATATAGCAGTAGCAAACTTAACTGACATTGAGTATTCCCCTGGAAGTATTTATGAACTTGTTAGATTTAAAGAGTTAAGAAAACCAGTAATAGCGTTCGGTCAATCACATTGGAGTCCACATATTAATAGTTGTATATCTCATTAATGCGAAACATTAGAAGATGTAAAGGGATTATTAATAAACATGTTTGATCAAGGAAATATCATAAATATACAATACTAAAATAAAAAGGAGAAACAAATGAATTATTGTGAAAACATAAAATGCAATAGAATCAATCTATGTGATTATCCCTGTGAACCATATACTGATTACATAATTAATTTATCATTAAATAAAGGAAACATAGAAAATAAAAAGGAGAATGAAATAATGGATTATAATATTGAAGAATTTATGGAATTTAGCGTAGGAGATCCAGAATATTTACAAATTTGTAATGAATTAATTTCTCCAATTCAAGTGATAGATTTTAAGAAATTGCGTCAATACATGATTGAAAAGAATGAAGAATATTCTAAAGATTATGGGTTGTGTGAAACTTGTCATAGTGAATTACAAGAAATTAAGGAGTCAAGAGGTGAACACTTTGGTAGAGAAAGTTTTGAGAGAATAATGATTTGTACTCGTTGTGGAGAATAATACATAAATTAGAAATTAAGAAAGAGGGAATTAACAATGGCAAAAATTAAACAAATTAATTGTAACAAAAATAATAAAAATATTAAATATTAAGTAAGATTTGGCATTAATCTCTTTGAAGAAGGAAAATCAGGAGTTTTTGCTAAACCTGCATTCTTTACAAATATTGAAGATGCTAAGAAAGAAGTATTTGAGACATATAATACTGCAATTAAAGAAATGTTTCCTGATGCAGAATGTGGTGAATTAATTATGGTTAGTGATTTAAAATGTGAGTGTGGATGTAATTATGAATCTGCTAAGTATGAGGATAGTGGTGTGGAGTTGTTTGGTAGAATGGATGGAGTGCTTGACAAATGTGATGGAGGAGAATTTTATGTGGAGGTTGTTAAGGGATAGTTAAATATATTAAGAATCATCATGATTCATAATCCTATTCTCTCTAACAACTCTATTTTTAAAATTTTCTAAATTAGGTTTTAAATTATTCAAATATGAAGTTATTGCTATTTCTTTAGCAATAACTTTCATTCTTTCACTCACTATAATTTCTTCTGATTCAACTGAATCAATTAATTCTTTATATGAATCTTTACATTCTTGAAGTTCCCATGTTTTTGATCTTTGCATTTAAACATATCCTTTCATGATTGATAATGATAATTAAAATAGGCACTTTCACCTGAAACAAAATCTCTAAGTATTTTCTTTACAAAACCAAAAGGATTCTTAATATGGAATTTAGCATTGAACATGATATTAAGGGCTTCTTTTAATTGATCTGCATTAGCATTAACTTCTTTAACTATTGTGGCTACAGTAATTGCGAAATTGGAATCTGGGTCTATTTTAGAATCTCCAAGAGTTTTTATGATAGACCAATCATTTTCTTGATTCCAAAATTCTTCTTTTACATCCTTAACTACCCCTAAATCCATACATACAGAAGAAGTATTAATTGTAAGAGTATTATCTGTATAGATTCCTTCATTTTGACTTTTCCAGATTCCTTCATTTTGACTTTTTTTACTTAAGTTATCCACAGGTTTTGTTTTTTTCTCTTCTTTTCTAGGATTTGGTATTCCAATAATTTCATAAAATAAATCATAATCAATTCTATAAAATTTAACATGATGATTTTTCCAACTATTAAATTTTTTAGAAATAAGGACTCCACATTTCTCTAATACATTTAAAGCCCTTGTGATTGTTGATTCTGATTTTCCCAACTCTTCCATAAAGTTTTCATATGTTTTATAAACCCACCATTCATTTTGTTTATACGTTGTCGAACTATCCATCCAATAATCTAATCTACTAAGTATTTCAGCAGGTACTTGCCCAAACTTTTTAACAACAGATAATTGTACTACTATACAGGATTCTTCTGGGATCAATGTTTTAATACTCATAATAGAAAACCTTCTTTCAGCATTTTTGCCAAAAAAGACGCAGCAATGCTAAGAAGAGGTATAGACTTTTTTCTAAAAACATAGTATACTAACATTAATAGAAAAATCATCTAGTCTTCTTGGGCCTCTTATGAAATGTTGAAGTTGGTCGCTCTGGCATTTCATAAGAGGTTTTTGCATGTTCTTTTTTAAGTTATTAAGATACTTTGACTGTTTTAACCCAATAAAAAAGTTAGTAGCATGTACATTTCTGCACCAACTACTAACTTTGAAATCCTTAATCTAATTTATTATCCAAAGACTTGATTTTCTTAAAGTCTTTAGTTATAATAATCTCAAGAACTTAAAAGCTTAATGTTGGTTCAGAACATTTTGCTAAAAGAAAAAACTTGATCTTGCAAGGGTCAGGTTTTTTCGCATTTTATTGAGTTAATTTGATTGAGTTATATATTCGACAGGTTGATACAAATCTCCTTCTGATTAAGTATCATATCACAAATTATTATCCACAGGAATATGTTTAGAAAATTTTGTCCACATGTGGATAACTAATAAGGCCCAAATAGAACACGAAAAAATAAGCACTATCCATTTAATTTTGGATAGTGCTTTTACTATTTCACCTAACATTTACTGGCAACCATATTTTCTCCTTAACCTCTATTCTTTTAATTTCTCTTTTCATCTCATTAATCCTATTATCACACTCATCTCTTAATTCTTGTCTTAATAATTTTAACTCCAATGCATGACTCTCCCTTAATTCACTAATCTCCTTTAATCTATCCCGTTTTAACTCAACCAATTGTCCTTCTAAAAATACTGACCTATTCTCAGATTCCTTCAACTGAAGTTGTAAATATTTATTAGAATCTTCTAATTCACTAATCGAAAACTCTAATTCATCTACCGACCCAATTCTTTTTCTCATCTCATCATTTTCTAATCTTAATGTTTCAATCAAATAATTTGAGTTATTGTGTCCGGCTTCTAACTCAATATTCCTTTTGGATAAAGTCTCCGACTTATCTTCTGCTTCTTTTCTTGCTTTGTCAGAATCTTTTTTGCTATTTTCAGCAATATCAATTCTTTCTCTTAGAGAATCTAAGGTTGTTTTGAAATCATTAGTCAGTGTTTGGACTGTTTCCATATGGAATTTCTTTTGGTCTGCTTCACTACGGGTAATTTCAGTAAACATTTGAATGATTCTTTCAGTGTGTTCTTTCATTTTCAACATGTTTGGAGTTATAAGTTCAGATATTCCACCTGATTCTGATTCTAATTGATCTTTCTTTAATCTGATTACATCAAGCAATAAGTCTTTTGATGTTAAACCTGTGCGAGTTTGAAGTGTAACCCATTCATTTTTACCTTCATCATTGTCTAATCTGATTGAAAGAGAGGATGGTGATGTTTTTCTTAATTCTTCATTCTCGTTCATGATTATTACCTCCTCAAATAATGTATACATTTTAGATAGTAAAAATGCTATGTTTACACATGTATACGTGCTAACATGATGTATACATTGATATTTGTATGTATTATATCAAGGAATATTGGATTGAGCAAGTGCATACGAAAAGATGTTGCAAAGTATGGGGTAATGCTATATAATCAGGATAAAGACAAATACCCCATACTTTGATTTGGGGTATAATATAAAGGAGGTAATTACAGTGGGGTTTCAGATCATTCCAATTGATACGGGTCGCCATGGTACTAAGTTATTAAATGGGGAATCTTTTAAATCAGTAGTAGGAGACTGGCATCATAGAGAAATGTCTGATAATGAAGAATATGAAGTAATTATTAACGATAAAGAAAAATATTTTGTAGGGCAATTGGCTTTAGATGAAAGTTATGCACCTACCGAAATGACAACAAAATCAAAGATACACTTACAAACTAAAATTCTTTTTCTTACTGGCGTGGCAATTTCATTAGAAGAAAACGACAGTGAATTGTACGTTTGTACAGGTGTACCTATCGATCAGTTTAATGTTGCTACTAAAACTGCTTTGGAAAATTTATTGTTTGGAAAATATGATATTCAAATTAATGGGAAACATAAAAAATTCTGCATTGATAACTTAAATATTGCACCTGAATCTGTTGCTAGTTTCCAATACGCATTATTAAAAGATGAAAGTTTAGCAATTGGTAAAAAAAGAATGATTGATATTGGTTCGCTTACTGTGAATGTGTCGAGTTTTAAAGATGGAAAATTCATCACGAGAGATTCCGACACGATTAATTTCGGGACAGTTAAACTAAAAGGAAATCAAATTGATGGTGAACAATTTGTCAGTAAGATTGTGGCAGAAATCAGTCAGATTTTTAATGACTACGATCCTTCAGATAGAGTTTTATTAACTGGGGGAGGAGCTTTGCAATTTGGAGATTTGTTTAAAAAACATTATCCAAACTGTTCTATTTTAGATAATTGCGTTTACGCTAATGTAGAAGGATATTATCGCATGGCTATAAAGAGGTGGTCAAAATTAAAAGCACAGGCGAACTCACAGGTCGAGTAAAAAGAAAAGGTGTTTATTTTAATTTAGATGACGAAGATGAATTATTGCTTTATGAAAAGGCAAATGAGATTAGAAATTTTAGTAAATGGGTTAAAAAACAATTGGTTAATGATGGATTTGGAATTAAGGAAATTAAAGAACCAAAAGAAAGAATAAATGAGAATGTTTTGATACAGACTAAAGTAATCGAAAGGAAGAGAGCAGAAAAGGATGAACTTGACGATATAATGATTTGAGACGCAACCGTAATGGGTGTGTCTTCTTTTTTTGTTTTAGTGAGTATGTAGGAATAATTGTGGTATTGTTTGTGGTAGTGGGATAGTATGTAGGAAAGTTAATAGGATAGTATGTGGTATTGATTAGTCCTGAAAAATCAAGTCTTTTTCTTTTTCTAACCAATCTAAATTTAATTCCCACAAACTACCACACATTATGTACAAACATTCACTAATATGATGAAGTATGAAGCATGATTTAACAATCAGATACATTATCACACATTATCAAATTAAAGCGAGGTGAACTAATTAAAATGCTATCAAAATTAGAGATAGATATATTGCAACATTTATACAGTGAAAATCTTACTGACTCAATGAAATCTAGAACTGTCAGAAACATAGCAATTGCTATTAATATCAATCTTTTAAGAGCCAGACACAACCTAAATCACTTGCTATCACTTGAATATGTAAAATTAGGGTGGAAGGAGAGAAATGCAAATACATTTCATATTACGCAAAAAGGAATTGATTTAATTAATAGGAAAACTTGAATACAAGGATGAGGAGGAATAACCATGACAAGAATAGACCAAATCTTAAAAAGAAAACCCTTTGTAATTCCTAGTGAATGTCCAGAATGTGGTTCTAAAAATATTATGGGATATGCTCAAGTTATTACTCATGCTTATATTAACTTAACTGATATGAGCATTGATGAAATTGATTCAAATAGTGATGTTGAATTATATGATATTAATCCGAGGTATTGGGATTATCAGTGTCGTGATTGCGAAAACGAGTGGGATGATTATGGTCAAGGGAAAGTGAAAGAAAATATTATTTAAGGAGGAATTGAATTATGATCAAACCTGAAGCGTATTTTACTAAATTTAATAATGATTCAAATTGGGTTAGTGGTGAAGTTGGTAGATTTAAATTTGATGCAAAATTATATAATACTCCATCTAGATCAGGAATTGATGGTGGAAGGGTTTCTGTATTAGCAATATTTGATGGTGATAAGTTTTATCATAATGGTTGTGAAGTTTATTATGATCGTGGATGGGACATTGAACCAAATGAGGATATGATGGATTATTTTGATGCTGTAATGGATTTGTTGGAGAATAGTGAGGAAAGGGATTTGGATTAATTTAAGGAGATGATTTTATGAAAAAAATTTACTTAGAAGCATTAGATTTAGCAAGTTATGAATTGGAGGATGGTGTGGAACTAGAAATTCAATTTAGAAACATGTTTATTGATTGTGTAGATGGTGGCATGTGGATGGATATTAGGAGCGAAGAAGAAGCTGATGATTTTATTGAAGAGGTTGGATTGGAGAAAGTTGCTAGGATGATGGTTAGGAGTATGGAGAGGTATGGGGAGTTTAAGGGGATTGTAGTTGTGTAATTATTAAAATTTAGGAGGAATGATTTATGATCCATCAAATTTTGCCCATTGTATCTATACTTCTTTATATTTGTGCAGGGTTTATTGTTTCTAAGATTGCCATTTGGACTTTGAATAAAGAATAAATTTTAGGAGGAATTATTATAATGAAAGATTTAATATCAAGTGTAATCAATAAAAACATAAATATGGTTAAAGTTGTTTTAATTTCATTAGGGAATATATCTATTCTTAACTTTGGAGATACTTTACGACATTCTGATAATGTTTATGCAATAAATTTAGGTTATGGAGTTTCTTTGATTGGAGTAATATTTACTGGATATTTTGTTTATAAAGTAACTCCTGTTATGGTCAAAGAATTTAAATTAAGATGGAATACTAGATAAAATCGCAAAAAATAATCCCCAATAAGGGGATTTGGTAAAGGGTAGATTTAACTCATTTAATATGATGAATCATATTTATGCACACATATATTTTATTATGCAAGTACTACCTATTTAGAGACTATCGGTAAATAATGGAATGCTACTAAACCAAATCCAATGAGTATTTTTATGAGTGCAGGGGTCATGAAAATCATCTCCTTCCAATATGACTTTAGTATTACCGCAAACTCAAATACTTATACATCTAAAGGAGGTTTATTAAAAATGATTGTTAGAATTAATGGATCTGTTTTAAATCCTCCATGTCTTCATCCATTGGTAACACTTGAAAAAGAAGTATTAGTAAATCAATGGATTGAAGTAGGTAAAAAAGTAGAAAAACTATTCAAAAATTATCTAGTTCCAATTTCTGTTGTTTTAAGTGTAATTAATTTAGCGTCACCTGTTTTAGCAGTAGTTTCACCCGCACCAACATTAACAAATTCTGTAGGTAATCCAGTTGGCACAGCAAATCTAATTGTTTCATTATGGCCTATTATCACAATGGTTCAAGATTTAGCGTTACCAGTAGGAATTATTGTATCAATATGGGGAATGGTAGAAATGATTATTGGTTCTCCTGGTTGGAAACAAAAACTTAAATTTGCGGTCATTGGTTATATAAGCATGTTCATTATTCCTACATTTTTTGTTGCAATTCATAATGCTTTTAGTCCAGTTCAAATAGCAATTCCTAGATAAAGGAGATAATCATTATGATTAAATTCTTGCAATATCCTATCACAGCAAAATTTGGAGCAATTGATAATGTTCACAAGGTTCCTCATTCTGGAGTAGATATTGGAAGTCCTATGTCTACTCCAGCCCAATCCTTAACAGATGGAACCATTAGTAGGATAATTCATGATAATATTATTGGAAATGGCATTGGAGTTAAATTAGATAATGGCAAAGAATTGGTTTATGGTCATTTATCTCAAGTAAATGTAACTTATGGTCAGCATGTTAAAGTTGGAGAAACATTAGGATTAACCGGAAATTCTGGAAGATCAACAGGCTCACATATCCACGTTGGTTTAATATCATCAAATGGTCAATATCAAGATCCAAGCAATTATCTTACTCAAAAAGCAAACGAAACAGGTTTTTTAGAAAAAACATGGCATGTATTGACCACATCTGGTATAGATTTATTAGATGAAGCAAAACAAAGTATATTTAATAAATTTTTATCATTTATATCTGATTTTTTTCATTGGATCGTTCAAAATAGTGATTATGCAATAGTGGTTGCTATGATATTTGCATTACTTGCAATATTTGGCTCTAAAAAAGCTGTAAAAGGAGTTTATTGGACTTTTGCCTTTTATATTATATTAAAAATGTTAGGAGTGACCATACAATGATTTTTTCTGAAAAAATTACTACTATTAAAAATATTAATTGGTTTAATATTGTTGATCCTAAATATGTAAGATTTAAAATTAAACCTGATTCTTCTGCTAGAAATTATCGCACAGAAGATTTTGTTAAGACTATTGCTGATCAATTTAAATTACCTATTGATAGAATTATAAGACAAGCAATCTTGCCAAGAGGATATAAAGTACAGGAAAGAGCATCATTTGAAATTGATTTCAAAGAAAACAATGTAACATTTTACATTGGTGTACCAGAAACTATTGCACCTCTTATTTACAGAAGATTAACGTCTATATGGGACAAGACCACTATTGATAAAGTAGATAATGCAGAAGAATTTGATTTAAATAAATCTGTTGTTTATGAATTAGTTTACAGTAAACATGATCTATATTCACTACACACTGATTCAAAGGACAACCTTCCACTTATATCATTAATTGAAGCAGGAAGATTAATAGGAGAAAATGAAAAGGCAAGATTATTTTGCTATCTTGATCCAATATATCAACTGGCATGGCAAGGCGAATTAGATGAAGCGTGGGATAAATTAAGAAATGGGAATGCTCCTAGAAAATGGAATCAATCATTTAAAAATATTACCTTTACAATTGCTATCGGATTAACAGAATTAATCAGAGACATAATTACTGGTTTGAGCGATTTAATTAGTGATGGAAATAGTCAAAATATCTATGCTAAAAAACCATCTGATCCAGAAGGACAAAAATACACAATTGAAAATTTATCAAATTCCACAAAAGAAAAAAGAAATAAATCATCTATGAGAACGTATCTTTGGGTTATTGCTGAATCAGAAGAATCTTCAAGAGCAAATACAATTGCAAGGACAATAGCAAGTAGTTTTCATGATATAAGTTTAGATAATGAATTAGCACCTTGTCAATTAAAAGGTAAAAAAGCAAATGAAGTTTTAAGAATTATAAATACTCATAAACCACCAAGAGTTAAGCTAAATTTCAATATTATGTCATCAGCAGAAATATCTAAAATTGTTCAAATCCCTGGCAGAGAACTTCAAGAAAAATATCCTGAAATTGAAAGAGTTGAATTAGCAGAAGTTGAAGTAAACAATAAATTCTTAGATGAATCAAAAGGGATAGAATTAGGGGATGCAACATTTAAAGGACAAACTGTTAAAGTATATCAACCTGTAAATGATCCAGATGAGGCGTGTTTACCCAATGTAGGGATCGGAGGTATGGGGCAAGGAAAAACCAAAGGTCTCTGTGCTAACTGGCTCATAGGTGCTTATTTGAAGGGTTATGGAGGTTTGGCAATTGACCCTAATAAGCGTGAAATAGGTGATCAAATAGACTTTGCAGTTAAGGCAGGAATAGTTAAAAAAGAAGACTTTATTAGAATAGATTTAGGGCAACAAGCATTTTCATTAGATTGGTGTGAAACATTACATGACTCTAGTACAAAGGCAAGATTAGCTGGAACTGCTGTAGATTTCTTTGGTGTAAGTGATGATACAACTGGACAAACTGAAAGATTTTTAAGAGCATCTATAATTGGAATGACTACTGGTAAAGTATCAGAAATTATCAAGATATTTAATAATAAAACTTATCTTAAACAAGTTATTGATGGTATGGATGAAGGATTAAATAAAGCAACATTAAAAGAATTTGAAGGTATGGGTGACGGTATGAAGGGTAAAATATTATCTCCAATTTACAATAGATTGAATAGGATATTATCAGACCCTCACTTAGCAAATTGTGTAAATTCTAATAATAGTTTAGATATGGTTCAATTAATGTCACAAAAGAAAATTGTTGTATTTGATGTACCTAGCGATGATTTAGATAAATCTGCAATTGATGTTATTGTTAATTTATTATGTTCTAAAATCGATATTGCTATGAGACTACGAAAGAAAATATATGGATTTGAGGCAGAATTTCCTTTCTATATCATGTTAGACGAACCACATCAATATCTTCGTAGTGCCTCAATATGGGAAGCTGCTGCTGTCGAGAGTAGAAAATGGAAAATAGGCTATTTCTGGACGTTCCATTACTGGGAACAAATCCCAAATAATTTACAGAAAGCAATTAGAAATGCTTTGCCACATTATCATATTTATCCTACAAGTAAATTAACTTGGATTAGTTTAAAAGAAGAGGTTTATCCGTTTGATTTATCAGATTGCTTGAAGTTGAAACGTTGGCATTCGATTAATATTATTAGAAGTGGTGGGGAAAATGCTGTTCCATTTATTTGCAAGATGCAATTACCACCTGAGAAAAGATTTAAGAGTAAAAAATCAGAGTAAGAATGGACTTACTCTTTTCTTTTTTTAATATATTTTTAAGAAAAAACAGTCATTTTATTTGCATTTATTAATATTCTATAGTATAGTGAAAATACGTTAAAAAGGACTGATTTGAGATGATTTTTAAATTTGATAAAGTTGGAAACATAGAAACGGAAGGAGATATGCAGGATATGGTAAGGAAGGGTAATAAGGATAAAGACAGAGAAAGGTTTAATCAAATGGATATGAATGTGGTTAACCATGTGAAGGAAGATATTTTAAACGGAATGAGCGAAACTGGTGCAGGATTTGAAAGTCTAGATGAGATTATTAATGAGGATGAAAAATGGGAAGAAGATAGGAGTGATAAGATTATTGAAGTTGATAAAATTATAGAATCTGATGAAGAACTAAAGAAAAAAATGAGAGAACGAAATATGGAGAATGCCAATATACCTGTGTTTGGTAGTTTAAGTAATAAGGTTAAGACTGGGAAAGAAAGCAATAATAAGGAAGATGGATATTTTTGGTCAATACCAAATTGCCAACCCGTTTATCGTAATGGTTCTATTTACAAATGGATCACAACATTAAATTGTTATCAACTAAATGAAATGTACTCTGGA
>Ga0209727_1000963_pt1 | contig 26846 bp, 47 predicted proteins | sample RifGroC1_FD_183995 | JGI IMG/M metagenome (GOLD analysis project Ga0209727, IMG submission 183995) | Groundwater microbial communities from Rifle, Colorado, USA - Groundwater C1 (SPAdes) (version 2) | ecosystem: Environmental > Aquatic > Deep subsurface > Groundwater | place: Rifle, Colorado...
ATCCTCAAGCTGGCCGGGGACCCGGCCGAGGCGGCCGGGCCTCCTGAGATGGCCGGGCCTCCCGAGATGCCGGGTCCGGGGATGCCGGCCATGCCCGGCAAGGAGATGATGGGCAAGGGCCCGATGGGCAAGGAGATGATGTGATGAGCACCAGCGAAGGACTCGGCGGTGGCGGCGGTGGCGAGGCTTCAGCTTCAGCTTCCTCGGCAGCCCCGGCCGCCACAGCAGCCCCTGCTTCCCCCACGGGCTCAGACACGGCTGCTCCGGCCGCCTCTGACTCGGCCGGCCCCGGCCAGGCCACCACGACAGCCCCAGCAGCCCCCGAGGCAACGGCAGCCGCAGCAGCAGCCCCCACAGAAGCCTCTCCGGGGACTTCCGGGGAGGCCCCCGCGGAGACTCCGTGGTCGGGCGAGGTCGCCGGTCTGGAGACCGCGACCTGGTTCGCCAGCTTGACCGACGACATCAAGGCGATGGTCAAGAGCGGCATCCAGCAGAAGATCAGCAACCTCGAGCGCATGGGTGCCGACAACGCGGCGAAGGCGAAGCAGTCGCTCACCGAGGCCCAGGCCGAGGCCGGCCGCGTGGCCTCGGACCGACAGGCCCTGCAGACCGAGATGCGCGAAGCCCGCCAAGCCATCGAAGCCGACCGGGCCCGCATCCGGCAGATGCTGACCAACCCGCCCGAGAACGGCGAGGAGGCCGTCGCCCAAGCGAGGGTCACCGAGGAAGCCGCGGCTCAGCTCTCGGCCGCCGAGGTCGAGCTGACCGAAGCCCGTGCCGCCATCGAAGCCGCCGAAGCCGCCAAGCAGATGTCGGCGCAGACGTCGCTGAGGCTCCAACAGCAGCTCGCCGAAGCGGCCGACCAGATACAGATCATGAAGCACGACCTTGAAGCCGCTCAGCAGATGGCTCGGCAGATCCAGTCCGACCGCCTCGAAGAGGTCATCCGCCAAGTGGACCCGGACATCCTGGCGGACGGCAACGAGGCCGCCTTCGACGAGCTCGCCCGCGGGCTCAGCGTCTACGGCGACGAACCGTTCACCGAAGAAGACCTGGCTCGCGAGATCAAGAAGGTCCGAGCCGTCCATCCGATCCCGGGCGCCCCGAAGGACGTGCCCGCGTCGATGGCCGCGATGGCCTCCGGAGGCACAGCGTCGCCCGCCGCGGTCGTGGGCGTCGAGAAGGACTACCACCGGCTGGTCCGGCAGAAGCAGGAAGACATCCACCGACTGGCTAAGTCCCGCCAGGCATAATCAGAACCTGGACATCGTCCGGGCCAGGATGGCCTTCTTCAACAGACGGGTTTCGGCCTCGGTCCGATCCTTTTTGGCCTTCAGCTCGGCAATCAAGGCGTCGAGCTTGGCCTTCGGGATCGGACCGTCGCCGTCCTTGAGGCCGAAGTGGGCCCGGAGCGACCCGGGTCGCTTGATGGCCCCCTTCAGCCACTTCTTGCCAGACACGGCGAACTACCCGACGGCCCAGACCTGGAAGTGCTCGAGCACGAGCGTGGTGCCAGCGGCGTCCGTGACACCGGTGACGTCGATGTCCACGTCGGCCGAGTTGTTCATCGCGACGGTGTAGGTGCCCGCGGCGGATCCGGCCACGTCCATGCCGTCGTAGGCCGGCGTGGTGTTGAGCGTCGCGACCTTGTACTCCATGTGACCCACGACGGTGCCCGCGCCGGCCGAGCAGTCCGTCCGCGCCGCCAGCGTGCCCTTGAAGTGGATGAGCTGGTTGGCCGCGATCTGCCCGCCACCGCCCAGCGCTCCGGTGTCGAAGACCAGCGTCCCCGCCGTGCCGTCGAGGAACATGCGGATCTGCACCGTGGCCGCCCCGCCGGAGATCGCCGTGACGCCGATCACGCCCTCGAACGCCAGAGCCGTGTTGAGCTTCATCGTCGCGGTCGGCACCGAATAGGTGCCGGTGCTGAAGATCGCGTGGACGTTGCTGACGTTGGCCGACGCGGTCAGCCCGGCGTGCGCCCGGCCGCCGATGACCCGCGGCGTACCCGCGGTGACACCGTCGTCGGTCGTCACCCGGTAGCCGAGAGTGATGATCTCCGTCTGCGTGTTGATCGAGAAGATGCTGTTGGCCCCCTCCTGGATGAGAAAGGCATCGCCCAGCGCGCCGGGCAGGGTGATCGTGAACGTCTGGGCCGCGTCCATGTCGATGGCGACGGTCCCGGTGGGGTCGAAGTCGACGTTGGTGCCGGTGAAGGTGACCGTCCCGCCGCTCACGTCCAGGCCCGCGTTGGCGTCGAGGTTGCCGCCGAAGTCGGCCTGGCCGGTGCCGAAGTCCCAGGTCGGGTTGCCGGTCGCCGTCACGGCGCCCGCACCGGCATAGTTGATGGTCGGGTTGCCACCGTCACCGAAGACGATCGCATCGTCGGCGGTCAAGGTGAGACCGCCGGTGCCGCCGCCGCCGTTGATCGCGTCGATGGTCAGCACCAGCGCGCCCGCACCGGTCCCGTTCAGGCTCCACGTCGCGCTGGCCCCGGACTGCAGCGTCAGCGCGTCACCGTCAGTGCAGGTGAAGTTGGACGCTCCACCGGCGTCGAGGCTGATGCCGCCGACCGCGTCGATCGTGATGCCACCCGCCGCTCCCGTCGCGTTGATGTCGATGGCGTCGGCACCGGTACCGGCCGAAGACAGCACCAGGGAGGAGTCGACGGCCCCGGTCACTTCGATGGTGAGATCCTGGCCCACGCCGGACGCCGCCAGCGCGATGCTCGAGGCCGCACCGTTGATGGCGACGGCGAAGGCCTGGCCGGCATCCATCGCCAGGTTGAACGAGCCGGTAGGATCGAGGTCGATGTTCGTCCCGGTGAAGTCGATCTCGCCGGTCGCGATGAAGATGGTGGCCGCGTTGAGGCTGATGCTGGTGGCCACCGCGGACCCGACATTGATGTCGCGAACACCGCCGGTGCCGATGTTGACGTTCTGTGCGATGTTGTCATTGCCGACGTTGATGGCCCCGGCCGAAGACTCCAGACTGACGGTGCCCGATCCGTCGATGTCGACCGTCGTGGTGCCCGTGAGCGACAGCGCTCCGGCCCCGTCGTAGTGGACCGCCCCGGTGCCGTCGCCGAAGTCAGCCGTGGTCGTGCCGATGATGTCCAGGTCACCGGCACAGCTGATGTCCATGCCACCACCGACACCGGTCGTGGTGATCTGGAGGGCGTCGGCCGTGGTGCCTTCCGCCAGCAGGATGAGGCTGGAGTTCTGGGCACCCGTGACCGAGATGGTCAGGTCATGGGCCGCACCCGTGGCCACGAGCGTGATGTTGGAGGCGGCCCCGTTGATGTCGACCGAGAAGGCCTGACCGGCGTCCATGGCGAGGTCGAAGGTGCCCGTGGGGTCCAGATCGATGTTGGTGCCCGTGAATGCGAAGGCCCCGACCGAGACATCGAGACCGTTGACGGCATCCACGTTGCCGTTGAACGTGACCTGCCCGCTGCCGAGCTGAGTCAGCGCCGGGTTCGTGACCGCGTTGCCGAGGTTGATGATCTCAGCGGCGTTCTGGGTGTCGACCTCGATGTAGTTGTTGGCCGCCTCCTGGATGAGGAAGGCCGCGTCGAGCGCATCGGCGATGTGGATGGTGACGGTCTGGGCCGCATCCATGGCCAGGTCGAAGGTGCCGGTCGGGTCGAGATCGATGGCCGTCCCGTCGAAGGCGAGCGTCCCCGTGCCGACGCTGACGGTCGTGGCGTCGATGTTGATCGCAGTGGCGGCCGCCGAACCGATGCCGATGGTCCGGGCTCCGGACGTACCGACGTTGATGGCCCCACCCACGTTGTCGTTGCCCAGCCCGAGGGCTCCGGCCGAGGAGTTGATCTGGATGGCGCCATCCGCGTCGATGTCGAGCGTGCCCACGCCGCCGTCGATGACGATGCTGGCCGCGGCGGCCGAGCCGACAGTAATGTCACGGGCCCCGGCCGTGCCGACGTTGATCGCCTGCGCGACGTTGTCGTTGCCGATGTTCAGGACACCGGCCGAAGAGTTGACGCTGATGGCCGCGCTGGCGTCGATGTCGATCTGAGCCAGTGCCGACGTCAGGTTGCCGCTGCCCAGGACGGTGAGCAGAGCCGTCCCGCTGTTGTTCTGGATCTGGAAGTCGGTGGCCCCCGTGTCCGTGCCGGTCCGGAAGATGGTGCTGACGGCCGCGCCGACACCGTCGAAGATCCAGTTGCTGTTGGTGGCGTCCAGGGTGATCGCCGCGAGCACGTTGGCCGCGCCGGTGCCGGACGAGAAGCCGAGGACGGCGTCGATGTTGCCGGTCTCGCCGTAGCGTCCGACGTAGAACTCGGGACCCTGCCGCGAGCCACCCACGACCTCCTGCTGGATCCAGACCCGGTCGGCCGAGGAATCCTGGTGGAGGGTCGTGCGGATGACGTCGGCTGCACCGTCGCCACCTTCCAGACGAAGCTGCGGGTCCTCGTCGGAACCGGCGACCGCGTCGGAATTGACGGTGAACGTCGTACCCGTGACCCCGGTCGTGACCACGCCCGCCGACGCGTAGTTGGCGTAGGGGTCGATCCGGACCGACCCGGCCGTGGCGCTGACGACCATGACCTCGCCGATCTGCAGTTCGACGGTCCCAGCCGCGAGCGACCAGCCGCCCGGCGTGTCGGACAGATAGACCGGGTCGCCGACGGCGGACCCGTTGGTGTCGACGTCGTCGAGACGCATCGACTTGACGCCGTAGAACTCCTCGCCAGCCCCGGCGTCGCTCTCGGCGATGAGGAGCATTCCGTAGGTGGTCGCGGCCGCAGAGGCGTCAGCGAGCCGCACGACGTCCTCGTCACCGCTGGCACCGTGTCGGATGACGACATCGCCCAGGGCGACGGTCACGCCGGTGTCCGGGCGGACGACGCAGCGACTCAGGTGGTCGACCTGGCGGGTTCCCTTGATGTCGAACGGCTCAACGAACGCCATGACGGCTCCTGTGGACGATTTCCGGTAGGGTTTCGTCCGTAGGGTATCGCGGGAACCGCCCCGGTATACCGTGGTATCCCATTGACCCACGGGCGTGTCCCGCGGGTATTGACATGGTGTTCTCCGGGGCATACCCTGAACGCATGGACCACCTGTCGCTGAAGGTGCACTACGAACAGGTCGATCGGATGAAACAGGTCCGGACGTTCGTGTGCTACCAAGTCCTGCGACCCCGACGCAGTCCCGGGTCCGTCTCGGACTCCGAGATCTGGCGTGAGCTCATCGAGATCGGGCTCGAGGCTGTCGAGGCCCAAAAGGTGGCCGCCGAAACCCACAAGGCCCCGGCCGAAATCCACAAGGAGACACCATGAACGACGACAACGGAAAGCCTGAAGTCACCGCCCCGACCATCCCCGTCTACGGGAGCATGCCCGCGGCCCGCGACCAGGTCGCCCGGATGCTCAACCTCGACGCCTCGGCCGGGTCGCTGTGGCAGCCCTACCTGACCGTGACGCCGGGCGGGCCGGATCCGGCGAAGGTTGCTCCCGTACGCCGTAGGGCCATGGTCAAGGCCATCCTGGCGATCATCACGACGGCATGCCTCATCGCTGCCATCGGCCTGATCGACGGGTCCATCGTGGACCATGTCGCTCTGGCCGTCCTCCTGGGCTTCTCCGGCTGGCTGACCGTCAAGAACGGTCTCGCCTACCACCGGATCGTCAAGACCCCGCCGGCCGACTGCATGAAGCCGAACATCGGCGTCGTCGGCTACAAGCTGCTGACCATCGACCCGCGGAGCCCGGGGCGGCTCATCGAGACGGCGTTCAAGCTCGGCAACGTCGATCCGCACAAGCTGCCGGCGGCCCAGGCGGCGCTCAACGCGGCCATCGACAGCATCCAGAAGGCCCGGAAGGCCACCGAGCCCGCGGGGCCGACGCCCGAAGCATGATGATATGCTACGGGTAGAGGTGCTCCGATGGAGAAGCGCATGCTCACATTCATCGCCATCGCCGCTGCCATCGGACTCGGTGCTGGGATCGGCGGAACCGTCCTGGTCCAGAGCCTCGGCGGGGACCGGACCAACAAGCATGACGTCGAAGTCGAGGAGGCCCGGACCGACGCCATCGTGGGCTCGAGCGAAGCTGTGGTCGACGGCGTCGAAGCGGCCACCGCGGTCCCGCTGACCGAGGCCGAGACCCGGCTGGCGGTCGTCGAGACCTCCTCACGGGTCATCCTGGCGCAGGCCATCGTCGAGACCGGAGACCTGGCCGCCATCGTGGCGGCCTTCGGCTACGACGCCTGCATCGCGGGCAGCCAGGGCAAGGACGAAGGCTCGGCGGCCTACGGATGCACCGCCCGCGGCACGACACTCGACAGCGTCGTGAAGAAGGCCGTGACACCCCCGGTTCCTGCGACTGATCCATGAAGATCAGCAACGTCATCCCGTTGATCTTGTTCTGGTCGGCGGGTGCCGTCGCGGCAGACGAGATCGCGACGACAGCCACCAACCTGCTCGATCTTGGGATCGCGGGCTCAGCGCTCGGGCTGGCGGGCGGCGTGATCTGGTTCGCCGTCAGAGTCATCGATGCGAAGACGGGCTGGCTGGAGAAGATCCCCGGCAACGTCGTGGAGTCGCCGGAGACGGCCAAGACGTTGGCCGCGCTCGGCGCCAAGATCGATGCCCTGACCGTAAAGGTCGACGACGCCGCGAGCCTGGCCGAGATGGTCCACCTCCACGATCGGATCCTGGCCCACCCCGATCTCGGGCTGCCGCTACCCAAGAGAGTCGAACTCCTGGAATCCCAGCTCCATGTCATCGCCGACACCAAGGTCCTGATGCAGGAGGTGACGGATGTTCTCGGCCGTCTGGCGGGACCCATCGGCGGACGCGGGCCGAACGGAGCCGGTTGAGATGCCGCCCCCGCCGGATGCCGCACGCTTGCTCGACATCGGCTACGCGCAGGGCCTCGTTGACGCGACAGAGCTGGTCCATGCCCGACAGCCGGCAGTCCGTCATCCGGCGGCCGTCCACAGCCCCGAGGTCATCATCACGGGTCCGCTGCGGAGCATGGACGCCGCCGGGATCCAAAAGCTCCTGGACTGGAGCATGCTGAAGCCGCGGGACATCCTCCAGAAGACCACCGACCGGGGGTTCGTGAAGCTCTACGAGTTCCAGTGCATGTACTGGGACGGGCCTGATGTCTTCGTGCGCCAGGTCCCCCGGGTCGACCTGGAGATCAAGCACTACGAGGCCATCGTCTTGGAGCTCCGTGGACTCGGTCGATCCACGGATGAGATCGAGGATCACATCATGAGCCTGAAGGAAGAGGAACAGCAATAGGAGCATGACATGTTCGTCTTTGGCCGACGTTCAACCGCAAACCTCGCCGAGTGCCATCGGGACCTCCGGACGCTGTTCAGCGAGGTCATCAAGTGGATCGACTGCGCCGCCATCGACGGCGAGCGGGGCGAGGCGGAACAGGAGACGGCTTTCGCTCAGGGGCGCTCCAAAGTCCACTGGCCGAACAGCAAGCACAACGTCGACGGCGTGAAGCGGAAGACGGCCTGGGCCGTGGACGTGGTGCCCTACCCGGTCGACTGGAAAGACCGGAAGCGGTTCGAGCGGTTCGCTGCGTTCGTGCTCGCGACGGCTGAACGGTTGCGGGATGAGGGACTGATGGCTCACGCCGTCCGAAACGGCGGGGACTGGGATCGTGACGGCGTGTTCGACGACTGGGACATGCCCCACTTCGAGCTGCTCGGCGTGGCCGACGGGGAGTGACTGTGGACGCGCCCCGCCCCACGTCTACGCTCGTCAAGGGCGCCCACTACGGCAAGGCCGTGCTCGTCACGCTTGCGGTTCCCTTGGCGGTCGCGTCGTGGTGGACCCTGGTGACGCCCGCCCAAGCGCCGAACGTGGCGACCGTGTGGGGGCTGTGGGGGCTGTGGCTCACAGCGTTTGGCGGGCTCTGTGGGGTCGAGGTCGGCGGGATCGCTTACCGGGACGGCAAGAGCGGTGGGCTCACGGGATCGCGTGGCGACGAGATTCTGGCGATGCGGTACGCTTCGCTCGAAGACACCAGAGAGGGCGAGTAGATGCACAAGCCCCGACTCCTGCTGCCGGGTGACGGCGAGGAGGTCACCCTGCTGATCGACCGGAAGGCCTAAGCCTCGGACGGTTCGGCTCGGCCGGTCAGGAGATCCGGGACTGCCTTGATGGCCTCGGCCGGCGACTGCCCGGCCATCAGCGCCAAGACCGCGGCCAGGATGGTGCGGCCGTCGACGATGCGGAACGGTCCGATCTGGAGGTCGAAGCCGAGACCAGCCGCGTGGACATTGCAGATCGGCACGTCGGAGCGAGCCGACATCGTCATGTTGACGACGTTCACTTCGCTCAGGTTCAGGACGCCGGCGATGTTCTCAGCGCCGTTGGGCCCACTGATCCGACCCGCCCAGGTCAGGATGCAGCCGTCGTGAAAGAACGTGACTTCGAGCGGATCATTTGCCATGGTGATTTCCTTGCCGTTGTGGGTCATGTTGGCGACCCGATGATGTAGTTGGCGACCAGGCCGGCGTCCAGTTCGATGGTCGTCCGGATCAACTGGCAGGCCGGGCAGACACAGCGACGCAGGCGGAAGTCGATTTCCCGTTCGTTCAGCTGGGCGACCAGGACGGTGACCTTGGGGCTGAGGGCAAACGACAGCTCATTCCGCCCGTTCTTGCCGAGCGGGCGACTGTCGGTCACCCTCATGTCTGTGGGCTCGATGCAGCGGGGACAGATCATGCCTTGCTGCCCGGATCGTCCGGGTGACTCGGGTACATGCGCTTGAACATGCCGTTGTCGCCCATGAAGAGCACGTCCGTCGCGTAGTCCTCGAAGCCGGCCGGCAGATCGGGATCGTCGCGCCAGTCGAGAAACAGCAGTGCGCCGTGCGCCCGCGCTTCGTCGATCAGGTTGTAGGTGTTGCTCCGCAACGGACCGGTCATCTCGACGTAGATGTTCTTGGCATACGGGATCAGCTTGGTGCGCGCGTCAAAGACTTCAGCCCCCTTCGGCGGCGGCGTGCCAAGCGCCGTGACCACGCCATTGATGTTTGGCACCCATGCGCCGCAGAGGATGAAGGCCGCGTAGAACATCTCGCGCGGACAGTTCGTGATGTCGGCGGCTTGCCGGATCTCGATGCGATTGGCCGTTTCCGTCCGGTCTCGCCGCCGCAGGAAAACATCCGGCCGCATCGTCGCGATCGTGTCGAGCACCAGCTCCGACACATTGGCGCCCTCGTCCTGTGTCTCAACGACGAGCAGAACGTGCTCCCGGCGCTCCACGGTTGCGGCGGCAACGGCACACCGCAGCAGCGCCTCCGTGATGCCGCTCTGGCGGTAACCGTAGATGACGCCGTACCCGCGAGACTCGCAGAAGTCGGCGACGGTCTTGTTCTTGTTCGGGATCATCCCACCGCCTCCTTCTCGACCAGGTCACAGGCTGCGTTCAACGCGTCGATGGCGGCCCGGGAGATGTCAGGACGACCACCCCACGGGTTCAAAGTCCGCGCCAGCGTGGTCACTCTTTTGTACAGCAGGTCGACGTCTCGCGCTCGACGGATCGACGTGAGCAGTTCCGGCGTCACGACGTAGACTCCGGTGGCCTTCGGGTTCAGCCGATCGTTGCCGCCGATGATCAGCGTCTTCGTCACACGCTCGACCTTGACGATCTGCACTCCCCCGTGATCGTATGGAAATGCGACCAAGTCGCCGCCCTTGACCTCGGCGGTCGACTCGATGCGCTTGTTCAGAGGATGCACCAGCGGCTTGAACTTCATGACGCCACCTCGACGCCGCGGGCCGCCATGTCCGCCCGGATCTCGGCCTTGAGCGCGTCGGTCACGGTCGCGATGGCGTACTCGGCGCGCGGACCGGTGAGCTCGCATGCCTCGGGCCAGACGTCGGTGACCTGCTTGAGCGTCGACGAGCCGTCGATGAGGGTCACGTAGGGACGGCACCGTTCCCTGACGACGGCGGCGTACCGGGCCTCGACGGCGAGCAGTTGACGCGCCGCGGCCTCGATCGGCGTGTCTGCCGAAATGCGGAACTCGCTGTTCTGGGCGTACGGCTTGAACGGCATCACGACAGCGTCGGACAGCTCGACGTTCAACACCGTCCGATCTCCACGGTCACCGATGCGCAGACGGATGTTCTGGATCGTCATCGCGAGATCGTACTTCGCCAGCACGGCCATGTCGGCGGGCGGGTTCACGGCCTCGACGGCTGCCTTGACAGTTCGTGTCGTCGCGCGCCGGATCTCCTCGACCTCGGCCGCCTCCTCGGTCATCGACTTGCGGATCTTGTCCTCGGCGTGTGCGATCAGCTTCTCGCGAAGCGCCTTGTAGAGTCTGATGCTTGCCATGACTACTTGTCCTCTTTCTCGGTTCGGGTTTGAACGCGGGCGCGCACGAGCGCCTCGGTAGCATGGCCGGGATCGTAGACGCCGATGGCGGGCTCACCAGGAGCCCATTCGAGCGCCAGCAGCTCCAGCGTTGACGGCGAACCGTCATAGAGCATCGCCACACGGTAGCGTCCATCAGACTCGACCTTGACGATCTTGCCCGGGTACTGCCACGCGCCTCCGTCGAAGACGACGACGTACTTTCCGGCGTGCAGGTCATCAGCCGTCGCGGGCCGAAAGACGGGCGCGACATCGTCGTAGAGCAACAGCGTGTTCATCGCGTCGAAGGTGTCGGGCTTGACGCCAGGGCAGCGATCGTAGTCGACGATCATCCCTTCCCACTGGCCGCACACGACGCACCCACCGAGGCCGCCGTCGCAGACGAGACAGCGATCGGGGTTCGCGCCGTAAACGTGCCCATCGCGCTTGCAGTCGTGCCAGTCATGCTTCGGCCAGTTCATCGCGACACCTCCAGATCGAAAGCCGGCCAGAGACATTCCGGCAGGCTGACCAAGCCGTAGAGGTTCAGCCGCTCCAGCAGCACCTTGTCAGCACCAGACAGGGAGCCATCGTTCTCGAATGAGCCCTCTCGGTAGAGTCTCTCGATCCAGGAAGCGGCCTTCTCCCACGTCCGCTGCTGGAAGGCCCCATGGCCCAAGAGCGACGGGATGTCCCGCAGGTGGTTGTCAAGCAGCCTCCGGGCATAGCCTGTGAGCCGATAGGCCCGCGGCAGCAGATGCCCGGACTCGGCCAGCTTGTAGACGGCATCAACGGCCTCGGTCAGATCGATCCCGAGATCATGAGCGTGGACCTCGACGCTGAACTCGCCCGGCCACAGCCGGATGGCGCCGAGGAGTCGTTGTTGAACGTCTTTCATGGGTAGCAGACTAACGAGGTGTTGCTGGGGCGTCAACGGCTGTGACGAGATTCTTCATCGTCGCGACTTCGCTGAACATCGGAATGACGCCGAGGCAGAGGGTCGACCAGGCAGCCCCGAACCGTCGGTCGAGGCCGTCAGCGTCGCGCACGGAACACTCCTCCGAGAGGAATCGTTCATCCGTTCGCTGGTCGACGCGCATGCGCACATCATGGGCCGCCAGCACGAAGGGCCCGGTCATGCCCGCCAGCTCCGCATCGTCCAGCAGCCCCCCGCCGACGGTTGGCTCAACGACGGCCCCGACTTGTGGCCACGCGTGACCTTCCGCCAAAGACCAGCCAGACAGTGAGATCATGCCCCGGCCTCCTCTTCTTCGTCCGTCAGCCATTGGCCGCCCGCCGCGATGAAGTCGGCGCAGGCCTGCTCGATGGCCTCGATGGAGTCCATGCCACGAGCGGGACGGCCCGTGGCGAGACAGAGTCGATGCTCAGCCTCTCGGCGGGTCGGGCCGTGCGTCAGATCGATGCCGAGATGGCACGCCTCTACGAGGCCGTCCCGCTCCGTCCAGACCCAGCCGGGCTTGATGAAGATGGCTGGCTCGAACGTCATCTGGTCGGTGAGCGGCAGGTCGGCCCGCCAAATGCCCGGCTGCTTCCAGCGACCGATGATGACTTGAGCGCCCGGCCAGGGCGGCGGCAGATGAAGCGACGGATGCAGTTCTCGGCTCATGGTCCCGACTCCTCGGCATCAGGCCGTTCAAGACCGATTCTCGGATCGAAGCGAAGACGGCCGTTCGGTCTCGGCGGCCGATCGAGATCGATCTCCGTGACCAGGTAGAGCATGCGCTGCGGACTGCAGCCGCGACAGGGCGGCCGCTCCCAGACTTGACCCGGCCAGGCGCCGCGAGCCTCCTCGGCCTGGTAGGCCCGCTCGAGGAAGTCGCGCCCGTCCGGCCTGAGTCGCGACGTGCCATCCGGAGCCCTCTCGTGGGTCGTGTCGAGCGACTCCCAGGTATCGAGATCGAACAGGCGGCCGCCGACCATCCGTGCCTTCATCACGACACCTCCCGCGGCTGGCCACAGCAGCGACAGATCGCCTCGACCTTGCCGCCCTGCTCGTAGGCGACGACCGCCTTGTCGAACACGGCGTGGACGCTGATCGGAGCGACGCCATCCGCCATGACAGCGCAGAGCCAGTCGAACTCGGCGCGGTCGATGACGTACACGCCCGGACCGCCCGCCGCGACCCACTCGTTGACGAAGCGGGTGCAGCGCGCGAGAGTCTCGACATCGGCCTTGTACGGATTCATGGCTACTCCTTCTCGGAATCGGGGCTGTTCTCGGCGACGGAATCGGCCTGGATTCCTGCCGCGTCGGCGTCCGGCCCGTCCGGACCCAGGTCCACACACCCGCGCTCACCCCGCGCCCACAGGTCGAGCGCCTTGCGAATCCGCGCTTCGGCGTCGACCCCCGGCATCCACCCAGCGGCGTAGAGGCCGCCCTGGTATTCGCCCCGGACGCAGAGGTCGGCACGATTGGGGCTCACGAAGCCATCATCCAGCGGGCCGGGATCACTCCAGTCATCGCCCACGGATGGAGCAAGGTCGCCCACGGTCAGCGTCCACGACTGTCCGCGCGCCCGGAAGTACCAGTGCCTTACTGGCGCGTCGAGCACCCCGAACGCCTGCACGGTCCCGCAGCCCTGAACGGGGCAGGCACCGCCGATGTGTGAGATCGTGACGATGGGGATGATCATGGTGCTGCTCCAATCGGCCTCGGACACGTCGCGCACGTCTCGGGATCGAGGCAGACGTAGGCCAGCACGGGACTCTGCGTGTACTTTTCTGGGTCTACCCACCGGTCGACTCGACTCCAGTCGACCAGCAGCATGTGCCCGGCGGGCACGTTGGGGTCCTCGATGATCGAGATGCCCCACGGCCCCTTGAAGCCATCCAACTGCATGACCTTCGCGACCTCGACCGGTCCATTGACCCGTGCCTCGGACGGGTTGAATCGCTCCTTCTGCACGGCCGCCTGCTTCAGGATGGACTCAAACGTCAGCGTACCGGCGCTCGACCCGATGGTTCGAGTCATGCCTTCTTCTCCATCGGACCCCGCCACTTTTTCCGTGCCGTGACGGCCGAGTCGAAGGCCTCCAGGCAGCCCACCAGGTAGTTGGCCAAGACCCAGTCTGGGGTATTGCTGCCATTCTCGGCCGAGTGCTTGTTGATGGCCGCCGCGATGTCCTGCACCAGCGTTGTCGGTCCCTTCTGGGCAGCCTCCCTGCGCGTCATCTCCCAGGCCTCCAGCCAGTTCAGCATCTCCTCGGGCCGGGTACAGCCCGCGATCCGCTCGACGGACTCCAGGATCTGGGTGACGGTGTCGGACAGTGTCGTCGGGACCGATTCCGGAGTCGGATCGGATGCCTCGAAACGGGCGCGAATGCGCACGATATTCCCGTAGTTGTCATCAGCCTGCTCGACGTGCTCCTTCTGCGATCCCGGATACTTCAGGCCGACAGCCTCGCGGTAGGCCGCGTAGACCGCAGGATCCATCTCGAACACCGACGGCCGCCCCTGTTCGCGCCACCACAGGCGGACCTGCATGATCAGGATGTCGCACGGGATGATCTCGGCTTCGCGCGCCGTCATCGGAAACAGCGGAACGCTCGGCTGCTCCTGTGGATCGGACTCGGGATCCTGCGGATTGACCGGGATGACCGTCTTCACGATGGTCCGCTTGCTCAGCGCCTCGAAGCAGTTGGCGAGCATGCACTGACCGTCGGACGGATCGTCGCTGTCCGTCCACCCGATGCGGATCGTGCCGGTATCACCGTCCGGCATCTTGATGTCGGCGAAGACGGCCTGCTTGGCCTCCGGGATGTCCCACTGCTCATGGCTGACCAGGACGATCCGGGTGATGGTGGCGGTGGACGGGATGACGCTGATGTCGATGTTCATGACAGGCTCCTTGATGGGGTTCGGACCGGGCTACGACTTGTGCACGGCGTCCTTGCCGAGCACTCCCTGCGCCCTCCGGCGGGCGGCCCGATCCGTGATGATGGCGCGGACGAGCCGGAGCTGAGCCAGGGCGAGGTCGTTCTCGGTGCAGGCGAAGGGGCCAGCCTGCATCCCTTCCAGCCGGTCGATGAGCACCGTGATGACGGCGCCCTCCAGGCAGCCCGGCACGCTGTCAGGCTTCGTCCGGGCCCCGTGCTGAAACTGGATGTCCAGCACGCGGGCGCCGTCGATGTCACCGACGTAGTGATGGCTCGCGTTGCCCGCCGCCGGGTCGCGATCGTCGCGATGGAGCACGAGCAGGTCATTCAGCCCGAGGCTGTCGTGGTGGGTGGTGACCGGGGTCATGTATTGCGTTTCCTCATTGAACATGATCATCTCCTGACGGTGAGGATGCCCGACCGTCTGCGGGCGTTGCGTCGACGAAAGGCGGGCCGCGTTGCACTCGCGCAGGGACTCGTCGAGCGACTGGCTGATGGTGTCCACATACAGTCCAATCAACTCCTTCGCGGACCCGGACCGTTTCCGGATCAGCCAGCCGACCCGCTCGCGCAGGTTGGCGTCGCAGTCCATCTCCGCATCCGGCTGGCCCATGATCACGTTCAGCGTGACCGGCACGCCGGCATCAGTGAGCTGGCGATGCACGTCGCGGACCTCGATGTTCATGACTCCTCCGTCTTGATGTAGACGATCGGGTCATCCGTCTTGAACACCGGCAACGGGATGTTGACGCCACGAAGATCCAGCATGGCTCGGCAGACGAGGCCTGCCTCCTCGACGGACCGACAGGGGATGAGCACCGGCTCTGACGGGCTGTCCCAGTTGCCCCAGCCGTAGATTTCGAGGCTGGCCGGGATGGTCCCGGTCTCGAAGGTGGTGATGACGGCCACGGTGGTCAATGACCAGCCCGAGGGCAGCACGGCCCGCAGGACCGCGCCATCGGGGCAGGGCTGCCACTCGAAGGTGATGTTCATGGCGTCGCCGACTTGATGCTGAAGACGAAGCCGATGATCTGCTCGACCGTGATGAGGTAGACCGGACAGCTCACCGCGCCGTTCAGCGCGGAACACAGCGCAGTCGGCCCGGCCGGGACGGGGATGGAGCCGATCCCGGCGCCGAGCGCCGTCAGGTAGCGCTCAGCGAAGTGCCCGACGGCCACGACGTGCAGGCGCTGATCCTCACCGCGGCGTACGATGACCGCGTTGGAGGCACAGGTCACACGGATGTTCAGCTCGTCGTCGATGTACTCTGCGGGGCTCACTTCGCTCATGACGTTCTCCTTGATGGGTTCGGACGGAGTTGTAGAGTTGACGGCCCGCTCGACTTCGAGCAAGCCTTCCATCTCGCGAGTGGATCGATCTGGCGACTTGAGCGCTTGACAAAGCAGGTAGTCGACATCAGCGAGCAGATCCTTCGCCGTGGGCCCGCCCTCTCGGATGACGTCGACGACCAGGTCCCATGGCTCTTCGAGGCTGTGCAGCATCGGTCCGACGGGCTTGCCCCGAAGTCGTGCCCGAAGCCACTGACGGCGAAGCGTGGGGTCCTGGAGGATGACTGGATCGATCTGCCTCATGTCAACATCTCCTGAAGCTCGCGGTAGGCCGCGAACAGCTCGGTCTGGTAGTCGGTGCTCATGCCTTGCTCCAGTCCAGCCAGAACAGCCGCGGAGCTTCTGCCTGATGGCCGATGGTCCACACGAACCAGCCGTAGGCGGCAGAGTCCGTTCCGCCGCCCGTGAAGCTCGGCCGGCGAGACAGGACGTGGACCTCGGCAGGCGGGTGCTCACCCCAGAAGGCGGCCCGCTTCGTCGATTCCAGGAACGCGAGTCGGAGCAGGAAGGCCACGCCGACAATGGCCAGCTTGAGCGCGTGCCGGACATGCGCCTCGGCATCGGAGAAGGGTGGGTTGCCGATGACCCAAGCGGGCTTCGTCGGTGGGTTGTACTGCAGGAAGTCTACGCACAAGACCCGGAAGTCAGCGGCGTAGGCGATCGGCGCGTACGGGTCGATGTCGACACCGAGTATGTTGGCTGCGGGCCAGCGCGTCTTCGCGGCACGCATGAACGCCCCGCCGCCGGCCGACGGCTCGAGTATCCACTCCCCCGTCTGCGGCGACGGGAGGGTCGTGACGCACGCCCGCGCGACAGCATCAGGCGTGTAGTAGGTGTCTCCGTCACGGCGTGCGCCACCTCGATTCGTGCTGCTCATGCTTCCTCCGGGAGGCTGTGAAGCTGCGAGATGAGCTGGCTGGCCGCTGCCGCGAAGTCGGCCGCCGATCCGTCGCCGGCATCGGCGGCCTCGATGGTCGCTGCGAGGAGGGCGTCGATCGCTTCCTGGAGGCCATCCTTCAGGTCGAAGCCGGAGTCCGTGGGGGCCGCGGAGGCAGACGGCTTGGTCAGGTCGTCGACCGTGACGCCGAGCGCCGTCGCGATCTTCTTCAGGGTCATGTTCCTCGGAACATGCTCGCCACGCTCAGCGTACGCGGCCATGGTACGGCCGATGCCAGCACGTTCAGCGAGTTGTGACTGGGTGAGATCGGCGGCATCGCGGAGTCGCCGGATGTTCTGACCGATGATGTTGTCGTTGCTCATGGGGTCTCCTTCTCGATGACGATGGCTTCGTGTTTCGGGCACATGGGCAGGCCGTCCTGCCAGCGCCAGTCGGGCGGCAGCGGGGTGTACTTCGGCAGATCGGCGTTGACCCGATACTGTTTGAAGGTCGTGACGTGTTCGAGAAGGCCACACCAGCCACAGCGCGCGACGTAGACGACATGGACGCCGGCTGCGGTCGACAGGAGGACGGTGGCGCCCGGGATGGCCGTCTTGCTGCCTTCGGGGAGGGCCGGCTGTTCGTAGGGAGTGGACAGGGTGACGGTCTTGGTGATCATGGAGTCTCCTTCGGTGACTGACTGGTGGGTCAGCCGGTCGTAAATCGGTCGGCTGCGGGCGATGGCTGCTTCGACGGCGCGGGCCAGATCGGGATCGGTCCGGAGGGCCTGCAGGATGTCGTCAAGGGTCATCGCGCCTCCAGCAGGCAGTCGAGGCAGCGGTCGCGAAGCTCTTGCTGCTCGGCCTCGCCGGTGGCAACGGCTCGGGTGATCCGTTCCTGCGAGAACATGGCTCCGACGGAGAGGACGACGAGGGCAACGACCGCCGCGACGACGATGACGCTGCCGATGACTGACCAGAAGTCGTTCTGCTGTCGGGTCGCCCGCACGGCCTCGTCATGGACGGCGGCCTGGACCTCCCGGACGACGGCAGCGTCATCGTCCGGCAGACAGCCGAGGATGCCGTCGTAGCGTTCTTTCAGGTACTTGTTCATCGAGAGCTCCTGGTCATTTCGGGATTGCCGGGGCCAGATGACTCGGCCGATTTGACCGATCGGACAGGTAGTTGGCGCAGGCATCGGCAGCGAACAGATCGCGCTGACGGCGGACTCGTTCCAACTCGACGTCGAGGACCTGCGGACCGACGGTGCCGACGCTGAGCAGGAGTTCGCGGACGTCGGCGGGCGCGAAGCCGTCGGTCTGCTCGGTGACGGCGTCAACATCGACGGAGGCAGCGAACTTCTCGGCGTAGTGCTTGGCCACCAGACGGCGATAGTCGGCGTCCGGTTCCGGGATCTTGTTGACCTCGTCAAAGCGGCCCGGCCGGAGCAGCGCCGGGTCAAGCTGCCCGATGGCATTGACCGTGCCGACGACGACGATCGGCTTGCCCGCCGTCTTGTCGAGACGGGACAGCACGCCCATCAGGTCTTCGACATGGCCGTCGCAGCGATCGAGGTCATCGAGCAGCACCAGAGACGGCCGCAACAGGCTGAGGAGTTGGACGGCCACAGTCCCGGAATGGCTCGCCACGTCGCGGCCGTTGATCTGCACCAGGCGGCCGTCGAAGGCGTCGGTCAGATGGCGCGCCAAGGTCGTCTTTCCGCAGCCCGGGGGGCCGTAGAGCAGGATCCGGCGCGAGATGCCGGCCGCCACGAACAGACGGGCCCGATCGCGGACTTCCTCCAGCATGGACTGAACGCCGCTGTTCGTGACCACGTAGTCATCGGCCGGCGGAAGCGGCTCGAGCCGGCTCTTTGCATCGCCCCACTGGTCCGGAGCGAAGCGAAGCTCGACAGCCGCCGCCCCGATCACGTCCCAGATGATCTCGCTGAGCCCGTCCAGCACGACGTCAGCGGTGCCCCGCTGGGCGAAGGCTTCGCTGATCATGGCGGTTTGAGCCTTGATGTCGCTGGCCCGGTATGCCTCGACCCAAAAGCGGGCACCGCTTGGCAGCGTGGCCTCGATCAGATCGGTGTAGCGCCCCGTGTAGACCGTCTTCGTTGATGTCATCCGGGGCAGCGCTTGCCCGATCATCTGATCGATCGCGGTCGACGTGCCGAGCTGGGTCAAGCCGAGGTCGCTGAAGGCGAACTCGCGGGCGTCGCCGCCACCCGCGTGCTTCGCCGAGCGGATGTCGGCACGAAGCTGTTGGATGGCGTCGACCGATCTCGTGATCCGCCGGATCGTCTTGAGCAGCGGAGCGGCGAACAGATCATCACCCCAGGCATCTGCAAGGGACAAGGCGGCCTGCCAGTACGGGTTCTTCGGCTTTCCCTGGTTGCTGTCAGTCATCGAAACTCCTTCTTGCTTTTCGGAAGTTCACCGTCGCCCGGTCCCTGCCCAACTCCGGGGGTTCGGCGTAGCCTGACCCCCTGGAGGCGGGAGATGGCGGCCTGACAGGATGGGCTGTCCAGCGCCTCTGGGTCCATCTGATCCAGGGTCTCCAACCAAGCATCGAGGGTCTCCGTAGAGAGACTGGCTTCCACACGGATCATGTCTGAGACCGTCAGGATCAGCCAGTCCTCGACAGTCCGGGCAGCCGGAGCCCCAACAGTCGGGGGACCCGGCATCCGGGGCCCCCGTGGACCCCGACTTCTCTGGACCTGCTGACGGTAGGAGGGAGGAGGGCTACGCCCCCCTCCCCCTTTGGGGAGAGGGAGACCGACAGGGTCGGTCTCCTTTTCCTGAACAGAGCAAGAGGAGGAGGAGGCAGCCTCCTCCTTCTCGATGATGGGGGAACCCGGCTGCCGGGGGTTCTCAGATTCCCGGAGACCCGGTATCCGGGTCTCCAGGAGATCCCTGACGATAGCCGACATGCTCAGGCCACGGGCCTGAGCATGGCTTTTGAAGGACCTGTGGAGATGATCTGACAGGTTGACGATGAGGACGGCCATGCTGAGAAGGTATGCTGTGGTTGCCGGGATGTCAACAGTGATTCTACACGGGGGGCCAGTTTTTCAGGGATCTGCCTTATTGTCGTATGATCAACACTAAATGTAGGTTGTACGCTGATTTTTGGGAGCCATATCGGCGGGCGGGGACCCCCCAGCCAGCTCGGCGGTTGGTAGGGGGGTGGCTGCCATGAAAACCCGATCCCTGCCGGGGGACGGATCGGGCGATGACCGGGCGGGAACCCGGCCATGGGGGCATGGCGGGATCGGCATCCTCCTCCGGCGGAGGGCGGGGCAATGCCCCTCACCATCGACGGCATGAATGGCATTCAGTGAGTAGCTACTCAGTGAGTAGCTACTCAGTGGACGGGGGGCGCTACGGTGGCCGTGGCTGGCCCGTCCCATCGCCCTGCCATGACATAGGGTGACAGGCCGTGTCAGCCCTGACGCAGCACGGGGCCCGGAATGGCTACCTGGGTAGTAACGCATACACTGACACTACTGTACAGTTAGCCAGTAGTTTGGGACAATATGTCAGTGACTATACACTGAAAGCCTGTACAGTAGATGCCTGGGCGTCATGGTCGCCAGTGTCCGGCCGGTAGATGCCCCGCCGGTGATTGTGCCGACCTTGTGGACAATCGGTTTCGATTGTCCTCACCTTCTGGACAATCGATTCCTCCCGGTGCTTTCGGCAGTATACTTCAGATTGTGAGAAAGATGTAAAGTGTCTGCCGATGCCAGACAGTGACATCGCCCGGTGATAGGGTGTCAGTAGCTCCCCATCACTACCTGGTCGCTCCACTACCGGAGCATCGGGTGTCATCTCATGGGAGCAGGTAGGTACACCATGTCCAGCAAGCCCAACGTCAACCCGGAAGCCGGTGTCACTCCGCGCAAGCCGGTCACTCTGAACCTCGTCGTCGATCACGTCATGCCCGTGCTGCCCGCCATGTACACGAAGCAGGGCGGGAAGGTCGTCGGGCAGGTGTTCGACGCGATCAGCGAACTGCCCGACGCCGAACGGCAGGCGTTCATCGCGTGGATCGTCGAGAACGCCCACCAGGGCGCGGACGCCGTCAAGGAAGCGCGGCGCAACGGTGCCTCGATCGCGAGTGCGTACGCCATGGCCGACTACGGGATCAAGCTGGTGACGGCGTGGAAGAGCCCGATCGTGATCTGACCTGATGTTCTGGGCACCGTCCCGTCATGGGACGGTGCTTCCTACAACGGGCCAGACTGGCCGATCGGACATAGCCGCGCGCCCCCCGTCGTCGACGGGTGCGTAGCCTGACAAGGGGCTTGTGCAGCGAGGTAGCCGTGAAGCGGCATGACGTTCGGGATGCTCCGAACGGTGCAACATCGTTGCACCGGTCGAAACATTCGGAGCGATCATGTCACGCGGCGGAAAGAGACAGCAACGGCGATCGGCTACGATCGACCGTGCGTCATACGAGCAAGCCGATCGGCTACGCCGTGCCGATGAGCACGTAGCCGCCGTTGACCTGCTCATTGCCGCGCACGTCAAGGGTGAGCGACAACGGGTCTTCATGGCCTATCTGAAAGCCCGCGAAGCCCAGCGGATCCCGCAAGCGATCCGGCTTCCCGACGGGCGATGGATCGTCGTCCGCTGTGCGCCCGTCTTCAAACTTCGGTCAGACTGGAAAGCCATCGTAGTCAGGCGGAAAGGCAGGATGACCGGGATCCGTCTCCTCCCCCCTGGGAGTATCTCTCCTGGATCTGACACTGACCGGGGTAGATCCCTTGTCAGAGGCCAGGCAACGGCAGGATCCAAGCCCGTCGACATGACACCGGCAGGGTCAGAGGCCGTCAGGATTGACCTTGAATCCCTGGATCGGGTCAAGGCAATGCAGCCCTACAAGCTTCGGTCAAGGCATTCCGGGCGGTAGTCCCTACACGGTCCCCTGACAATCTCGAAAGCCTGTCACCTTGACGGGCTTTCTTCATTGGATCCTGCCCAGTCATGGATCCTTCCCGTCATGAATCCTTCCCGTCATGGGGGCATGGCCCTAACCCTCTGATGCCATTTCCTGCCCCGTAAAGGGGTCTACAATCCATCCTGACGGGTATGGGGCCATAGGACTGTTGCTGCTGACGAGGATTGATTGTAGCCACCTTTACGGGGCTGTTTGTAGTTAGGGGGGGGCAAAGGGTCAAGGATTAACGTAGATTGATCCTTGATAATGTGAAATCTACTGTACAGGTTTCCAGTAGTTTTTATTAATATTTTCACTGAGGACATACCATTTCTCCCGACGAAAGAGAAACCCTATATCTATATACATGAGGCTTTTCTTTTCAGTGTATAAGTACCTCCTATCTCCGGCCAAAATGGGGTGTACTTTACAGGAAACCTGTTCAGTAAACTGAATAGGTGTTCAGCAAACGACCGTTATTCGATGAACGGGAATGACAGTCAGTGACAATGGATCACTGGTTTTCATGCCTGTTTTTCGGGGCACCTTTCGACAATGCCATGATTGAACCATGGATTTGTCTACCAATATGTTGACAGGTCAAGGATTCACAGCCTGTTCGGGAAAACGCACCGACGCCTTGACAGCCCGGCGGGGCCAGGGCACACTCCTCGTGTCTCAAAACATCGAGGAGCTGATGGCCCGTCATCGCCAGGTCTACACTTTTTCCATTGACTCGGAGCTGATGGCTGCCTTCCGGGCCCGGGCAGCCATCGAGGACATCCCGGTCAGCCGTTACATCGAGGAGCTGATGGCCCGTCAGCTCCATCATGTGAACCCGATGGCTGAACTGCCCGGCCAGACCGCCCGGCTGGCCGCCAGAAAGCGGGCCAATCAACGCCGGTGGTCATCATGACGGCCCGCCGGAGAACGTACACCTTCACCCTTGACCCGATGATCATGTCAGAGGTCAGGAGCATCGCCCTCAATGAAGGCATGATCCTTTCGCGCTGGATCGAAGAAGCCCTCGTCGAAAAGATCAAGGCCGAGCATCCCGACCAGACACCGGACGGCTGGCATGATCGTCTGCAGGTCCGCTGGCGGGCTGGCGAACGGCTGGCCGCCCGTCGGAAAAAGTCCGGACTGGACTGACCCTGACTGGAGGATTCATGATCTCCCTGCTCGTCCCGGTTCGCCGGGTCGTTACCGTCCGGAAAGACCGGACGTCAACCTGCTCTGTCGAAGAGTCGACAGAGCAATTCGTGCTCCGCTATGACCGGTTCCGCCCGGTCATGTTCTGGTGCTTCGGATCCGACGACACCAGCAGTCTGTTCGCCAGCCCGCCATGGTCCGCTGCATGCCGGCTGACTGCCATCCCCTTCGCCCGAAAGGAGGATGCCATCGAGGCAGCCATGAAGTTGCCCGGCTGCCTCGTCATCGAGGACTGACACGCCTCGGCGTGTCATTCGATGGACTCGAATCATAGACCCCGCCGGGGTCTACGGTGCGCGTCCATCGCGCAGCATGCCCCGAGGTGGGGCATGATCCGAACCGGCCGGTAGCCGGTAGCCAGAAGCCCCGAAGCGGGGCACCGGGAGAGAGCTATGGACGAGATCCTCAAGGCATGGGCCGACGACGCCCAGATCATCATCGCTGACCGCGGCCCCGGGGTTGTGGTCATCCGCGACAGCGGGGCCGCGCTCGTTGTCGACGCGGACGGCCGGGCCGACTACGTGGACCACGACAGGGCTTGCCTGGCCCTGGACGACGGGGCCGGGTACTCAAAGGTAGCCCATCGGTGCTTCCTGTGGGGGCACATCCCGCTCGCCGAGGCGGCCGCGCTGGGCCTCGTCGAGGCGTGACTCCCACGACAACCCGTCAGGAGGCTGACGGGTTGTAGCGGGCGTCATCGCCCGGCACCCTGAGGCAGGGTGCCTGCCGTTCGAGGTGAACGGCTTCAGCCCGACCCTGGAGGGTCGGGATCGAGGCTATCGGTCTGACCGGGTGGTCCGAGAGGATCGACAGTCTCAACATAGCGGCTGAGGTAGCCGCAGGGAGGAGCCTATGGCTCGTAAGCAGAAGAAGGCGGACCGTAAGTCCGCCGCCGCGGTCGAGGCGACCGCGATCCGTACGATCGAATCCGGGCGCACGTTCACGGTGCTCGATGGAGGCAGCATCTACTGCCCCTGGTGGAGCACGCCCGACAAGGCCCGCGAGTGGGCCGAAGACGCTGAAGACGCGGCAGACGCACTGTTCAGGCTTCAGCCTGAGCCCGTCGCGCATCCGCGGCACGCCGCTGAGCGTGCCGTCTACGCCGCCAAGAAGCGCATCCAGGCGCTCGAACGGCGCGCTGACGAGGTGCGCGCTGAAATCGCCAGCCTGCATTTGGACGAGATGATCGCGTCCTGTCCCGCGCTGCGCGTCTCTCGGTGCCCGCAGAACACCGCCGCGGATCTCGCCTCGCAGGCCAACGCCGAGCGTGCTGCGTACGCGGAGCGCGTCCACCGCGAGTTCCGGATCGAGGCCCTCACGAACGAGGCCATCGTCATCGAGAAGGAGATCGCCGACGTCGACCCGGCCCGCGCTGGCGCCATGGCAGAACGCGAAGCCAAGTACGCGCTCGAGCAGCACGCCGCCATCGCCCGCTTCGCCAGGCAGGACGCCGCTGCGCTGCGCAACGCCGCGCGCTTCGCCCGCAGCCGTGCGGGCGTCAAGGAACGCTACAACAGCGAGCGTCCCGTGCGTGCGCTGCCTGCGCTGACGTATCGCCTGTCTGAGTCGGCAACCGTGGACGTGGATGACCTCATCCGCTTCCTGCGGGAAGTCGCATGAACCGGTCCATGCTGGACCAGGCCGGCCGGAATCTGGAGGCAGCCCATCGCTGCCTTCAGGAGGCCTGCGCGCTGTCCGTCCAGCAGGGGCAGGCCCAGACGGCCCGACTGGTGGCGTCCCGGCGGGTCACCTTCCTTCGGGCTGTCACGGCCTACGAGGCTGTCCTCGAGGCCGCGGCCCCCGACAGGATGGTCGCGTGATGCTCGATAGCTACATCGAAGTCATCAGCCCCGCCGTCTACTTCGGCCCGTCCTGGGATATCGATCCCGCGGCCGAGCTGTCTGACCGGGCCGTCGGATCTGAGGATCTCCGTGACCTGTCCGAGGTCGAGGACATCCGCATCCCGGACGTCCGCTGCCTCAACAGGCAGCACGTCACGGAGACGATCACGATCTCCCGGATGCACCGGTGTGAGGACTGGAGTCGGGGAGTCGGCTACTGGAAGCAGAACACGATCTACTGTCACTGCGATCGGGGCGGCATCCTCGTCATGATCGATGGCGAGGCCGTCCATGTCGAGCGGACCGGGAAGACGGTCAAGAGGCTCGAGACGGACGACGAGTTTTTCGCTCGCCTCTGCCGGCACGGCGAGGAATAGATGACCCGTCCTGATCTAAAGAGCGACAGGGCTCGACGGGCTTACCGGTCCATGACCGAGCAGACCGAAGCTCGGACCCGGTCATGGCTCTCCGATAGACAGTCCGAGGACTGGTCTGAGGATCGGGTCCTCGCTGAACAGCAGGCCGAGGCTGCTCACCAGGAGGCCGAGTCCTACTTGGCTGACCGAAGCAATCGGCAGGTCGATGGGTTGACCTTCAACCCGTTCGGCGCCCTGCAGGGCATCGCCCTGCGGCGGGGTGCGGCATGAAGCTGCTCGCCACCATCATCGGGTCAGCCGGTGTCGGGGCCTCCGTCACGTTGGCCGATGGATCGTGGGCTGTCCTGGCCGCCGTCTTCTTGACGGCGGGCTGGCTGCTGCTGACCGGACTCCGGTCCGGGAGTAGACTGTGACCATGCCGTCAGCTCTCATGCCCACGACAGCTCCATTCGTGCTCGAAGAGACCAGGTTGATGGCCGTCGTGGCTGTCAACCAGCGGGGCCCGTTCGGCCTCGCCGTCCTGGACCAGTTGACCGGACAGCAGGTCCCGGTCAACGGGGTCACGGTCTGGAAGGATCAGGATGCCTTGGTCCTGGCCCTGGCCGCCGTCGGTCTGACCGTCCATCAGGATGGCCACGTCTTCCGGGCACGAGGTGAAGCATGATCGGTGAACGGGTCAAGCATCACCAGCATGGCCTCGGAACCGTGCTCCGTCACGAGCCCTTCAGTCAGGCCAGTGACGTGCTGGTCCGCTTCGACTGTGCTCGCATCCAGAGGTGTGCCATCATCGGGCGGCACACCGGTCACCTGGTCATGAACTGGGTCCAGTTGATCCCGGGATGGGAGTGCTGGATCGAGAGCCGCATGCTGCACACCCTCGAGGGGTGTGCATTCCGTAGCCGTGACTCGATCATCCGAGAGCGGGAGACCGAGATGCTCGGACAGCTTCGGGGCATTCGACAGATCCTGGTTGACGAGATCCAGCATGGTCCTCGTTGGCCCGGCTGTGACTTCGGCAAGGCCATCATGGGTCGAGGCATTGACGCTGCGATCAAGGACATCGAGGACCGGTCATGATCTGGACCAAGGAAGAGGCGAGGCAGACAGCGATGGAAGCCTTCCTCGGCTTCTGCGATGTCCGATCCGAGTTGAAGCGGGACGTCGGACTCCACGCCGTCATTCTGTTCGTCGACGGGCAGCCGCCAATCGTGAATCCGATCGTAAACGGCAGCGGCGAAGCGGTAGTCACGCTGTTGAAGCTCTGGTCCGCTGTGCTCGAGCCGCGCTTCGTCGCGACGATCACCGAGGCCTTCGCCCGCAAGGGCGAGCACGGAGGGTGGTTCGAGGTGGTCGACTTGACCTTCCATGCCGGCGTTGACGTCGAGATGTGGCAGGCCGTTGTGCTCGACGACGGCACCATGTCCGAGCCGGTGGCCTTCGATGGAGACATCGGGGGATGAATCGCCGACGCTCTCCGCCCGACTCCGTCGGAGACTCCGGAATGCTGACGGACTGGAGGGACTGATGGCTACCGATCGTGAGTGGGATGTCTTCGACGACAGCCCCTATCCGTGCCGGGTCACTGCCTCCAGTGCCTCGGAGGCACGAGACCGGGCAGCCAAGAGCCTCAAACACGGTGGCGTGCTGCGAGCTCACCGGGTGGGCTGTGCCTGCTCCGGACCGGAGCGGCAGCCGTGCATGCTGGCCCGCATCGAGGACCGACTGAAGGGCACGCCGCTGGGCCGGCTGGCGAGGCTGTGATGCTGAAGGTGATCTTCTGGGTCCGGAGTACAGGCGTCAACGGCAAGGATCGGGTGCCCATGTACTACAAGGGCTTGTGCAATCGGTCCGATGAAGGACAGCGCGGGTACGACATCAAGGCCCGCCCGGTGGCGTTGGGACCGGGCGGCTATACGGCAACCTATGGCGGTGACGATTTCGAGGACAAGGCCGGCAATCCGTGGCATCCGAAGGGGAACGTGTGATGCTGACC